>JAABUT010000170.1_pt1 | contig 119946 bp, 126 predicted proteins | sample 5559281 | NCBI WGS metagenome assembly JAABUT01 (sample SAMN10711880, study PRJNA513359) | rock metagenome | isolation source: Antarctica rocks | place: Antarctica: Victoria Land, Ricker Hills nord | collected 2016-01-04 | reverse complement strand
GCATACAAAGCGCCAACCACGACGACAAAAAAAGTCAAGTCGAGGTCCCCGTCCCCTCAACGCTTTTCTCCCTCAATCTTTCCAAACTCTCCCTCTTCGCTTTCAAGATCTCTGTATGCCTTATTTCCCCCCCCCCCGAAAGAAAACTTTATTCTGCGAGATATATACCCCCTGTCGCAACTTCCCACAGATGCAGCGTTTCTCGGTTCCTGTTGTTTTTCTTAAACGAGCAAAGAAATGGACATTGGGAGTCTGAAATCCCTATATTTTATCTCTTTGGGGGGAAAGACTCCTTTTCAGTGCTGGAAATCTGGTTTATCCTGGAGCAATACTTTTCATGCCGGTTCGTGGCTCGTCTATCTATTCCCCTTCTCTTCAGCTTCAGCTTCAGCTTCAGCTTCACCCTAGTAATCCCTTCCACACCCTTCCTCCGCCAACTCGAATCCACCCCTCCGCCTACTTTTCCTTCATCACCTTTTGTCAACCCTTCCCCCCCCCTTCATAGATTTAAGTCCTTTGTATCTAATACTCGTGCTTGAGTTCAGCTGTTGCTTTTTGTTATAACCAACCGATGCTTACCCGCCTGCTCGTTGCTTTGTAAATCACGGGTTTTCGCTTGTTCCGTTTTTGCTGGCTGTTAGCCTAACGGGAGAGAGGGATGGGGTTGTGGGGGGTTGGGGTGCGTTTGGTTGGGAGCGGGGGTAGTAGCTATCGATATCATTATCATTACTATCACTACTACTACTACAGCTATGCCAAATCAACCCACCCACAACCTTTCATCCCCACCCACCCTCTCCCCGTGAAAACGAACAGCACCCACGATTTATACATCGCCATCTATATAGCTACCTATGTATGTAAATATCCGCCCCCAAAAACGTAACCTTTACCGCATTCAGACAAAATCCAAGCAAGCGTCATAAAGAGTTTCGAACGGGTTTGACGAAGTATAAAGGAAGGTGAGGGGGGAGAGAAGGGGGGTTGGGGAAAAGAAAGTGTTGAAAAATGACACGGAGTTTGGAAATGGGTGTGGGATGGTGGGTGGACAGATTTAAAAGAAAAAAGGAAATGTGGGATAGAATAAAATGGATGCCCAACAAACCCTCCCGCGCAAAAAACCAAACCTCCCCGCCACAGCATCTACATATGCCCGACTCTCTCACCAAAACCAAACCAACCCTCCCTTCTCCTACCGCTTCGCCAAAACAAAATCGACCCAAGTTTACTCAAAAGCTTCTCTAACCACCCATCTCGATGTTTTTCCTTTCTCATTTTGGAATTTTGGAGTTTTTTGGGGGATTTTGATTCTATTTTATTATATATATATATGAGGATAGAGGCGGGTTGGGGGGGGGGAGATGTGATGAGTGGGTTGTAGGGTAGAGGGGGGGGATGGGGATTTGAGATTTGGGTTTTGCGGGGGTGGGGGGGAGTTTTGGCTTGGGTGGTGGAGGTGTGGTGGAGGTGGTGTGGGGGGGTGGTGTGGGTGAGGGGTTGGTGAGGGGTTGGTGAGAAGGGGGGATGGGTGGGTAGGGGGAAAGGGAAGAAGGGGAGAGGACAAGAAGAGGAGGAGAGCGGAGAGGAATAGAAGGAGTTTAGTAGGGAGAACACAAAGTGGACTGAAGGTTAAGGGGAAGAAGAGGATTTGTACTTCGTTGAATGGAGAGGGGGGTGGATGTTAATACCACGTTGACAGGGTAGGAAAGCTGAGATGTCCAAGGATTGGAAGACTGGACGTGAAACAAACACCCTAACACACAGGTATCCCCAATCCTACCTCCTCCTCACAACATCAAACACACACTCAAACACATCCTCACCAACCCCTCCCCCTACTCCACCCACCCCAAATAAACACTCCGCGCCCCCCACACCTCCCCCCTGCGCACCCGACACTGCCCCCTCCACTCCTCCCTCCCCGCACAATCCACATACCTACTCGGCTCAACCGCAATCCCGCTCCGCGGCCCCCTCGCCCTCACCACCCCACCTTTGCTGTCCACAACCTCCGGCACATCAACGTGCTCGCCCGTATAAAACTGAAACGCCGGCTCCGTGCTCTCGACCCGCAGATGCAAGCCCGTAGCCGGGTGCGAGAGGGTGACGAGGGGGCGCAGGGGCAGGGGGCGGGTGTCGAGGGGGACGGTGGCGGTGGCGGAGGGGGAGACGACCATGCAGTCGTCGAAGGAGGGGGTGGTGGCGGTGAGGGGGAAGGGGGTGTTGGGGGTAGGGGGCGCGGAGGGGTGGGGGGCGATGGCGCCGGTCGGGATGCTGTGGGCGTCGAGGACGAGGTGCTGGTTTGTGTGGAGGGTGGCGATTGTGCCGTCGATGGTTGGGGAGGTGGGGTTGAGGTTGAAGTAGCTGGGTTGGGGGGGTAGGGTTAGCTGTGTGGGTTAGAGGTAAGCGAAGGAAGGGGGGGCGCGTACCTGTGGTTTGTGACGCCGACGACTGTTTCGTTGCATTCGTCGCCGATGAATGTGACTTGGTATTCGACTTCTAGCACCGTCTTTCCGTCTTCCATACTCCCCATGTACCAGACTTTGCACTCTACCGTCCCTGGATACCCTTCCTCCATGTGCTTGCTCACATAGCGGAACTCAACCCCCTCCTTGCCGTGTCTGTTCACCGGCTTCGGCCCTTCGAAATCCTTCTTGCCCCACCCCTGTGATCCTCCATGCAGGCAATTGGGTCCGTCGTTTGCAGCGAGTCGGTAGGTTTGGCCATTCAGATTGTGCAGCTTTGCATCTCTAATGCGGTTAGTCGTGCGGCCGATCGTCTCGCCGAAATAGGGTGCGTTGTGCGTCTTGTAAAAGGACGCTTCGGGGAAACCGAGGACGATGTTGTGGCCTGCGACGTTGAATTCTTGGATGAGGGCGCCTTGGGCGAGGAAGGTGAATGCTGATTCGGGGGGGTGGGGGGTGGGGGGCATGGTGGGGGGGGGGAATGTGGGGGGTGCGGGGTGCGGGGTAGGGAGCTCGAAGGCTTTGTGTGGTCGATGATTGGAAGCAGGAAATGTTGAGGGGTGATGGTGCAGATAGGATTGTGCGTTGGTGACTATCTTCTGCAATGCGGTGCGAGGGAGATAACTGGGATGTGAAGGATTTATGTACTCGGTGCTCCGCAGTATGTACTGTATCCCTGGAGTTCTGGTATGACATCGTCGACCCATAGAAGGGGCCTATTGCCTATTAGGCTACTGTATCCCATCGGGGAGACTTCGGCTAAGTGTGGTAACAAGGAAAGCAACTGTTTTATGGCTGAGATGATGGATCTTGCCATTCGTTCGATTCGATAGAAATTTTTGGCAGCAAATCGAGAACCAAAAACTCTGGAACTCTGGAACACGAGATAGAAGGATCAGAAGGGGTCCTCTAGAACATATCAAAGGGATAAGAAAACGTACGTTGGAGACACCCCACAAAACAATGAATCCATAAAAAGATGAACCAAATGAAAGCTCGGGTCACAGTAGAAGAGTCAAAGGCTACCTGACATTACCTTAATGTACAATCTTCAACGAAAAATCCACATGCTGAACACCCTGGTGGATACTGCTTGTACTTATCACATCCACGTCCGCACAAACAAATCCCTCCACGTTGTCTTCCGTTAGGCCTCCACTCACTTCGATCAAGAACCCTTTGCCCCCTTTTCCCATCCGATCCTCAGCACTCCACTTTTGTTTCAAATTTCTAGCTGCAATCTTGACGCCCTCGCCTGAGAAATTATCCAACATCACCACATCTGCCCCTGCTGCAATCGCCTCATCCGCCTCTGATTCACTCTGACACTCCACTTCCACCTTGACGGCAAAGCCACCGGCAGCTTTTGCAGCATGTACGGCAGAGGTTATGCTGCCAGAGGCCCAGATGTGGTTGTCTTTGAGCATGGTCATGGCACTGAGGTCGAACCGGTGAGGGTCACAGCCGCCGACGAGCATGCCGTATTTCTCGACGAGGCGGAAGCCGGGGGTGGTTTTGCGGGTGCCAGAGAGAGTGTTGGAGTATCCAGCGGAGCGGACGAGTGAGAGGAGGCGGGAGGATCTGTGGGGAATTAGGAGGTTAAGAGTGTTCTGGATAATTGGGTTGGCTGAGTAGGGAAGACTTTGAGAAGGTGTGGTGGAAGGGGAGAAACGACGTACTTTGTTGCTATACCGGAGCATCGTGCGAGCGTGTTCAAGGCTACTCGCTCGCCTAGTAGGATCTTCCTCACAGGACCACGGACTGTAGCACATTGCTCGACTGGGTTGATAGAATGTCCCTCAAACACTTTCCATTCTACGCTAGAGTAATAGAGTTAGCTTCCACAAAGGAGTAGCTCGGTAGCATAAGTTTGAAAGGGAAGACGGAATCAATCACATACGTGCAGTCTAGCTGTCTGAACACTTCATCGAAAAAGGGAACACCAGCAAGCACGCCCTGCAATTCCGAAAATATTAGAGTGTATTCAATGTAGGGCTCAGGACTTTTCTGGGATGTCTTCATTTGCTTATTATAAGCCTGAATCTTATGCAAATTCATGTATAAAGAACCGCTTTTAGAAGTATATATTCATGGAAAAGGGGCAAGAATATAGAGATATAGTCAGGAAGGCTATTAAGGAGATTAGAAGTGCAAACTACCTACGGCACTCTTCCCTAACAATCTAGCCTCTGCCATCTCTTCTCCAACAACGAATCCGCCATAATCGAAACTAGGGCAGTCTTCTTCCAACCATTCAGATACCATGCGTTTGTAGCTCTGTGGTAGCAGATGAGGAATTTGGCCGTGGTTGAAGGCCATGACTATTTAGACGCTCTCCCGGACGATGCCTTTCTGAATTGTCTCGGTCACGGCCCACTCGAATCGACGGAACTATCACAGTGTATACCTATTAAAACATTATGAGACAGTGTAGAGAATGAAAACCGCGGAATACGCTGGCATTCGCCAGCCCCCTGCAGCATTGCGTAGTTGCACTAAACCAAAATAGGTAAGATGCCGGCTCACATGTCTGCCTTCTTAGAGCCTTAAGACTGTTAAATTTCAGACCTCATGGCATTGTCACGGAGCCCTAGGTAAGGTAGGTAGGTGACTCAACTCAAGCTGTGTGAGTAGGCAGAGATAGAACTCATGCCACAAACGTAGCTCGGCACACATAGGACACCCTGTCCCGTCATTATGGCCTTGTAGCTCTCCAAGCGCAATGCAGTGATTTGTTGGATGGTGTCCGTTTGGGAGACGGCCTTCCATAGTAATGAGACATGAGACAGACTGTATGGATATGCGGTTTCCCCTGCGAGAGACCGGGTCAGTAGAAATGCGCCTGGTGAACAGGACTGGTGGGTGGCCAGTGTCGTTCTTCCCGTGTATAATTTGCAGTCAAAGGAGTGGGTTTTGAAGGCTTGAGGATACCTGTGATCCTTTTAGCTTCGAACGGGCACTTTTTTGGCGTAGGAGAGAGAAGAGAGAGAGAACATACGAGCTTTTGAGCTTCAAGGCGACGCCGCGGCCTCAGAAGCCTATGGCGTTGCGCGCATCTGGAGGAGGGGAGGGAAGGTTAAGCGTTTTGGAAGTGGTGGGCGAGAGAGGTCTGGCAACCTTGAAGGGAGGTGAGGAGGTGGTTAGGAGGCGAACAGATGAGGATCCAGTCAAGGGCACGGAGAACACAGATCCAACGATCTCAGTTTTGACCCTCATCATGGGGGCAAACAATCAATCACCATCTGAAGTATGTTGAGTGAGGAAGTTGACGCAGCAGACCTCATGATGATGGTGCAATGGATCGGGGGTTTACAGAGGTTTTTTCGTGGTGATGGTGGTAGGAAACAGTGAGAGACGCGCGATTGCCGAGGTGCCGAGGCTAGTGTTTTCTGACCCCTCTACGCGTGCTCGTACCTCAGCGAGCTAGTGGAACTACCTACTGAAGTACTCCATCCTCTGGGGACCGATGAATAGGTTGGTGTTCGGTTCTTCTTCGGTCATGTTGCTTTTGCCAAACCAATCAAACACTCGATTATGTAACGGTAGAAAGGTGAGCTCTTCTATGAGATATCCAAGGCATTTCTGGTGAGCTATGCTGATCAACCACCAAATAGTCTAAACAGACAAGACTGATTGATCCCCAGCTAAGGTAAACAACCAATCCTTTAAGAACAGCAGATATCATACACCGCAGGGTATCTTCGTCCCCCATTTCCCAGACCGACCGTATCCAGTGCCCCCTACCCCTAACCGGTCATGCATCCAGAACGCCTCTTTATGCATCATATCCAATCGCGAATCTTACACCTCCAAGAATCTAACCTTCCTAGCATCTTCAGCACCCATACCACCAACCGTAGCTGCTAGACTCTCGGCACCAGCCTCCTTCCTTCTCCTCCTGTCGCTTCTTTTCTGCCTTGCTTCTTTCGCTTCACGATTCTTCCAATCTGCAACTTGTCGCTTTCGGCGCTCCGCCCGAGCATTGGCTATTGCAGGAGTAGGGACAAAGCCAACACCGTTAATTCCATAGCCGTCGTCTGTGGGGTCCGTAGGATTATGGCCTGTAATCTCTGTATCCGTCCACCAGAGAGTTGAGGACGAGGGGACGGGTGATTTGTTGTTGGTTCGTGATGGAGGAGGGCACGGTGATGATGGTGAGGCTGGCTGCGATCGTGGCGTTTCCGGAATCTCGAGAGGTAGATTCTGAAGCTTTGTATCTTTCTTGTCGAACGGGGCTGTTGCTGCGAAAGGCGTATTGTTGGGGTTTTGGCTGTAGACAAGGCTATGGTCTTCCGATTCCTCGTCCGCGTCGTTATTATTACTCGATACCATCTCTTCTCCGAATGCCCTGCCAAAGTCTAACTTGATCGGCTGGTGCTGTTTGCCTAGGTCGAGATTCTGTAAGTGCCCGGCGACCGCTGTCCGAGGGCTTCCTTCACTAGCGAAGTCGTTTTCAAAAGTCGATTGGTCAAGCAGATTTGTGGTTCTTATGCGCACAACAGACGGGGAGGTGTCGATTGAAGATAGAGATCTTTTGCGTTTGGGTGAGACGTATGTGCTATCTGGCGGGGTGGAGGTTTGCATTATGATCGTTTGCTGGATACCTTATGGAGCCGGTGACAATATGGACACTTTCAAGCTGGGACAGCGTAGGTATCTGAGGTGCTTATGTCTGTCTTTGAGTAAGACATTTCGCTGCATCCTTTGGGGTGAGCTATACAGTCTTCCATGACTGCGGTGAATCAATAGAGGATTATGCGGGGTCATTGGTGGGATTCCAGACTGGGTCCAAATCGGATTGAAGATGTTCCGCACCGACAAGGCGAAGACGTGCATATAGTCAGGCACGCCAGGCGACTATGAGACTAGTCGACGGTTTACCTATATACAACAACGAAAAGCCAAGATCATACTAGATATCTCAAGAAAACAAGAAACTCATGAGTGCCTGAGCCAATCTCTGTAGCGATATATTGTTATGCCATGACTTCCTGCACCCCCTGTGCGCTTCTTCCATATCAATCTCATATGAGTATAAGTAGTGTCTTCGCAACCACAGAGCCACCTAAAACGCTGCTGCAATAGCTACTTTGAACACGGGTCTCATGCGAGAGGGGCACTTGAAAACTATTGCGCTTTGCTATCGTCGTTTTCTGTTGGATTGAGGAGATGGAATCAGGAGATGGGGTGTGGGTCGATGTGAGGGAAAGGCGGGGGGAAGACGGGGTAGGGAGGGAAAAGAGAGTGAGAATATCCAGCCAGAAATTAGCCAGAGAAACTACAATTATTGTCTCTCCAGAGTGGTATCATTAAGGTACCCATCAATCTTCCCTTCGCCCCTCATCCTTCCCCTTGCTAAGATCTTGAAACCCTTAAGAGAAGATGGGTAAAAGGGAGGGACAGCTGACTGGTGAATGGAAATTGGAAGAAAAAGAGAATGAGTTGATTAGAAGTCGGAAATCTTTCTGCAAAGTGGTATCATTCGCCATAAAACTAGCACACGCTATTGTTAGCCATCAATCTTTCTTCCCCCCTCCGCCCCTCTCCTAATTTTCGACGAACCTAGTCCTCACCCCCTTCCCCATCCCCTCCTCAGAAACCCCTACGGCTTCGGGATGTGCACACTCCGACTAACCATCGCACATCCCCACCCCACAAACACCCCGACCACCGGATGCATCTCCACCCCAGCCACCTCCCACAGCCCCCCAATGACCCCTCTCTCACCCGCAACCGTAAACCCCATACCCACGCACGTCGCCATCGCGGCCACGATGCTCAAGCTCGAGGGAATGGGTAAGCCCTCAAAGTATTTGGATTTGCCGGTTGCGTCTTTGGGCAGGGAGGAGACGGTGACATTGAAGCGGGCGAGGCGGGTGAGGCCGCAGAGGACGAAGAAGGAGAGGAGGAGGGTATCGAGGGGGGTTCGGAGGCCGAGGGCGAAGGCGCAGGAGGCGGGGGCGACGCCGAAGGAGATCTAGCACATCCTCTAATTAGATCCACCTGGGCACGAAAAGGTTGCTGCTACTGTAGACTGACGATAGCGCCTTAGGTGCATAAGCCGCCAGTCTGCCACGGACAGTGTCCAGTAACGAGCGTCTGGAACACCGAAAGTGAGAAATCCCACATACCAAATCCGCCAAAGAATCCAGCTCCTGGCCCATCAAACTGCTCTTCCCCCTCCACCTTGCCACCTTGCCGTCCATAAAGTCAAAAAACAAGCCAAACGGCATAAACGCCAGTGCCGCCCATATATTCCCTAGGTCCTTGGGCGAACCCAAACAATACCGCATCGAGCAGAGGATGGACATGAAACCGCAGAACCCTGCGGGGAAGGGTTAGATCATACGTCTGCCTGGGGGAAAGCTCGGGGAACAAGGCGAACCGTTGAGCTCGGTTATAAGGTCCGCGAGGTGGAGAGCCCTAGGTGGAGAAAGAGCTTTGGTTAGAAGGGTGGGTGGAGGGTGGGGATGGGGGCATGAGCGGCTACTTGATCATGGAGAAGTGTCCGCTGTTGGACTCAAGCAGTTTCTTCTGCTTATCCTGGCCTAGATATATCGTTAGCACCTATTTACCGAGCATAAACCAGCGAAGGCGCAGGAAGGGTAACAACTTACCTTGAGTCGAGTTATTGGACTGGGGGCTGGCGCCGCCATTTGCGGCTTTGGGTCGAAGGGACATGAGCAGGTCGTGCAGGTCGTGTGCTTGATCTTCAGATATATTGCGAGTCTAAACGATGGGGAGGTTAAACCAAAAGAGAGTTGGGTGGATAGAAAGTGCTTTTGTTTTTAGGGATGTGGAAGGAGCTTTCCAAGTTTCACAGCCAAAGCGTCATTGGCTAGGCCTTTGCACAACGGTACCATATGGAGGATTGTTTATACAGCGATTATCTATAGTTCACACATACGATGTTTCACATAGGAACGCACAATCTGAAACCACCTACTTGATGAAGATTCGAGTCGATATAGATACTTGCTGGGAAGGCAATGCATGGGCTTTCTACTCACAAGTGACGGCAATTTCGCGATTAGAAGAAATAGCACAAACCCGCAACATGCTCCATTTCTTTGTAGACGGATTTTGAGCACTGTCGACGCATAAGCTTTTCGAGGAGAACCATCAGGATTACACTGGCTCAAACAAGACAGGGTATATCGAACATCTCTATCAAAACACATCTGAACGCCAAGGGGACTGACTAGTGTACACGCATAAGCGGAGCTAATGAAGGAACGTAGTATGTAAGAGTCGTGCTATTTCAGATTTCAGAGTCCACTTCCCTTTGGACTTGATATCTCGTCACACGTCACCAATACGCCAGGGCCAGGACAACAGATACAGTAGAGAATGGGAAACTTTGGGAGGAAACCCAGCATGCTTTGCTTTAAGAGGCGCTAAAGAGCAGACAAAACGTATTTCGTAACCGATTCGTGCTTCGACACGGTTACGTGCCATCAGGGTTTGTTACCTAAATTACTGTCAATCCTGGTTTACGGCGTAGCGTAATACACATCAATGAGCTTACCTTGAGAATCCTCCTCGAGTAGTCTTGATTGTCTGCAATGCTTCCGTCACTCTGTCTTCTCTGCAGCATGACAGACGGCTCCAGACGAGAGTCCGACATTGAAGAACGATTAGTGGGTTTGCCACCTACAGTATAAGTGCTCGCTTGGTTTCGACGATACTCCTCCTCCACGGCTCTTCTCTTGCGGTTCCGCAAAAAGAAGAATATGCCCCCAGCAATGGCGCAGATGGCGATGATCCCAACGACGACACCAGCAGCAATGGCGGCCGTGTTAGACTTTGGCTTTGAGGTAGCCGATACTGAAGGTGAAGTTGTTGATTGGGCGGATGGTTGGCCTGGTGCGGTAACGACTACCGTACTTGCTTTCGTGATCGTAGATGGAGGTCCATTACTGGTTGGGCTGGGGGTCGTCGAAGCTGGCATAGGCGAAATTGAGGACATAGTGGTTGAGCTTGGACTCAAACTTGAGCTTGAGCTTGAGCTTGAGCTTGAGCTTGAACTTGAACTTGCGCTTGTACTCCCACTTCCACTTCCCTGCGCATTCCCAACAGAATTGTCTGTCCCTGTCAAGTACACTGACCAAGCGTTTGCTCCACCGCCTAAGACCCTAGTCAGTAAAGAGGTTGTCAAGGAAGGCACTGATACTAAAAGCTTACAGGAGTCCTGGCCATAACCTTGGCATTTCGAGTTACACTGAGAATCCGAAACCTTGCTTGAGGCGTCCGGAAGCGAGTCACCACACCAACAATTTGATCCTTTCGTGGTTCCCATGACCGCCTTGTTCAGTCCGACACATATTTTTTGGCAAAATCCAGTTGACTGGAATGTGTACGAGCCTTGATCGGCCAACGGACTTGATGAGTTGAAGCAGCCTTCGTATGGTGGATCTGCAGCTAGGACTGGAGCGAGAGCACATAGAAGGGAGAAGACCGACGCAAGGGCCTTTGAGTGTGTTGGTTTCATGATGAGGCGGGGATATGTATGGGGCCGGCCAATATAGTCGGTCACTATGTTATGAAAGAAGTATTATTATCTAATTGAACGGTCGGTCAGTAATTTGATTTCAAAAGACCCATAAAAGGAAATCACGAAGCTTGAGCGAGGTAAATGGTGTGTTCTGTTCTGGGGGGTGGTGTACCTTAGTATTATCGAAGTGTTGGGTGAAGGTTTTCAGGGTCGGAGACCACAAAGTGAAGAATTCTTTGTTTGCGTGGCACAGGCGCTTGTCTTTGTCCACGCTCAAGGCTTCGACAATCAGTGAAGACGTCGTCCCTCGTGTATTGTAGTGTAGTAGTATCCTATGCGAAAAGGCGAGTTAAAAAAGGTATTGGCTAACGGTTGACTTTCTAAGTCCCTAGTAATGGCTTGCTGTCCAACGCGTTATCCAGAAAATGCGAACTGCCGGCAGCTCCCTTGTCCTTCGATGTGTGTTACTACTTCGTACGGATGGAGAGCAGGTATATGGATGAGTCGGTCGCGGTCATTGACTGTAGGTTGCTTGAAGCGGAATGTGTGTGATGTTTCGGATTATCGGTTTTGTAAACCCCTTAAGCAACACCAGTGTGTACTCGTAACGACAGTAGCTTTTTCTCAGGCAGAAAGGTAACGAGTGAGTCGAAAGAACGGCTTTCAGCTGCTGTCGCTGAACGATGACATGGAACGAAGAGAATTGGGATGGAGATTCGTCTCCTCACACCATGATGTGGGTTTTTCTTTTTGATTCGGTGAGGGAAGAGGAGACGGAGAGGAGCGGGAAAAGAGCTAAGGCTAGCGGCTGCAGCACGAGATTACGAGGACGAAGCGGTACAGAGTCCCCCCAATGCGGCTTAGTCTGGGCCGCCTTGACGGTTAGGCCCTTTGTGTCACCCAATATCATCATTTATATATAAGTCAGCGTAGCTTGACTCGTAACCTACTTCAAGTACTTGACAATCCAAAGGTTACTGTTCAATTATTTATCAGAGATCCCATCAATTATTGTCTGGATGCTACAATAACATATACATCTTATGTGCAGTCATTGATTCCTCAGTCTTTTGCAGTATCCAGATCATTTGTTCACCACGGCGATACCATCCAAACGGAGCCGCACCGTTTTGGTCCTCGTCTCCGCTACAGCCTACAAGCCCTTCAAGCAAAGCTTCAAACGTCTTGTGTCATCGCCACCTGAACTCATTATCCTCCGATGATTGACGTACAACTCATGCCCTCGAACTCTTGTCAGCTCTTGTCGCTCTGTTTCCCAAGAAGCCTTGTTGTATCGGATAGATGGGTACTGTGAGCAGTTCAATCTCAAAGGGTACTCGTACAATTCGAAGCGAGACTGGCCGGGAAAAAGATAGTGTTTCACATGTTTTGCAGACCAACATTTAACAAGAAAGGAGCAGTAAGCTTATAGGTTACCTACCTTACCAAACGATGATATGTGGCTCCCGCAGTCCTGTATCTACTCTGTCGAACCCATTTAAAGTAAGGTAAGGTAGTCAACCATATTGATCCCTCTCGGGTCTCGGCCTCGTTTGCTTATCAGGGATGTTGTGGCCAACAGAACACCCCAACTAATTGATGTTGGGAAGCTTTGATTTATCTATTATCCCAAGTGGTAACTTGGAATTCTGAACAACGGATGTGTAGAGACAGTTACAGGTTTTCCGATAGATGCTTACTACAACAATCTTTATTGAAATCAATCCGATACAACCCTGATGAAAAGAACCTGCAAGGTACACGTGCTTTGCGATATTACACCAGCGATCAATTATAATATCGAGGCTCATCGAAGACATGATACCTGTGATCCCGCACGCCCTCGCCTCGGAACATGGCAGGGAAGCGTAGACCTTGAGGGACCTGCTCTTCGTTGATCCGCTCATCACTGCCTTCTGGCTGACCGACCACGAATTTGCCGACCTGTGGCCGTCTTGGTTAGCATCCGAAGCTGTCTTGGAAAGGCAATTGGGACTTACCTGGAATTCCGTGTCTGTGATAGTGGACCTACTCACGCGCGCATAACCCGATCTTTTTATACCCTTGAACAAGATGTATTCACACCATCTATCCCAATCACTTGAATCAATGTCCTTCATTCCACTTTTCTCACTCACGTATGTGAGATAATTGCCTTCAAGGGGCTTCGTCACCAAGTAACTCAGTAAGATCAACGGCCTCGGTGAATCTCCCATCAACTTAGCCAAGTATTCCGACTGTTGTCTTCTGTCCTCGACGTCTTCGTCTTGGCCACTATGATACACGATAACGTCGATGAATTCTCCATAGCAATCGAGTGTTGCATGGATTGCTGGAGCTATTTCGCCGACGGGTGATGGAAGTAGGTGATGCGTCGAATTAACAATAGGAAATTTTGACAGAAGAGCGGCACCCCACGTATGTTTATTGGGACCTGGACCGACATCCACATACATGCCAAGGTCTTCGGCGATAAATTGTGTGGTATCCCGGTTCCCCATGATTATTCGTTGGAGATCCGTTTCCAGAAACCCGACGACATCGACTTCAAGTTCCTTGACCAGATCGCGAACCCGCCGCTCGGATGACCACATATCATTGTCGATTGAGAAATGGATGGTCCAGATCCCAGCTGTAATCACCTTTTCGTCCTTGTGATGTGGCACGTAATCATTTGTAGGGAAGCGGAGATAAGATATGGACACCGCAAGCAGCTCGAGAAATACAAGAATGTAAACATAGTAGGACATCGTTTTGTTCGGGCCATGTTTGCCAGATCTGCTTCGTAACTTCGCAGCGTTTTCTCGTTTTGGCAGGTTCCACACACCAGTCCCAATAAGTAGTACGATAGCCATCATAACCCAGTCAGTATGCTCACGGAAGAAAGGTCCTCCAGGTACGAAGGCATAGGCAACCACCCATACGTGAGCAAGGACCAGAAGATTGTAAAACAGAAATCCCAGACCAAAGGCAGTGGGGCCATGAGGCGCGGCAGAAATGATAAGGGCCGGAGCTGAAGCCATCAAATTACTAGCCAGCAGTAGAGCACCAAGGTAGCCCGTCCAATCCTCATAGCTTGTAAGCAGGAAAGCTCCGATTCCAATCAAGGTAACAGTTGCCCAGTTCGAAAATCTGTCTTGGAGAATGATGCCTATTCCCAAGCCAAAGCCCATTGCCGCCAGTGTAAGCACGCCGTTGGCTGCGATTGGACCTTTGATCGGAAAGCCTGACCACACCCAAATTATCATGGTACTGGAGTCTGAGAGAAGCGAATGCATCCCAAATAACAAACCACCCAAGCCGAGACCAGCTAATACGGGAGAACCCTTGGGTCCGCCGGCTGAAGCGAGACCACCATAGTTATCAGTGACGCGTCTAGTCGACCTGAGAACAGCAGCTACGGCTAGAGCCAAGCCTAGCTTATTCCAACCCCCGTTTTCCGCGTGCATAATGGGCCAAACAGGATTGTTGGTCCAACAAGCAAACTTAGCGACGCTTGAGGCAATCAAACCAATACAGAAGGCCATAACTCTAGACTCAAGCCGAGCTGGCTGCGCTCGCTCCGCAAAGAACGTGGCCGACCAGGCAAGACAAGTCATAGAAACACCAAATGTCACAGAGAAAAATCGAAAGGTCGGGTCTCGAATAAGGTAGGCCGCCAAGCCGGTTAATGAAGCAAGATGTATAATGCGGAGATTCTTGATAACGACAGACCGTAGTGGTCTTATACTTAGCAAGAATGGCGTGACGGTACACATAACCATGCCCTCGTAGCCAGAGAGGCCCATAGACCACAATGGGAAATCTACAGTACTTAGCAGGGTCGAAAGTGCAGTTGGAGGCGGGCATCTTACACCAGATAGTGACACCAAGCGAAGTCAGCAACGACCAAAAAATATACTATACTCATGATTAGAGTGTTTGACTTGTAAGAACTGTAGGGATCATTCAAAGCTTACACCATTGTACACATCGGCACATGCGTCAAGAGCTTCAGCCCATGACAATCCTGAACCAAATACTTTGCCGATGGGCTTGTCCTTGCTAGAGACGGATGAGTTCCGAGATTGTGTCAGGACAACAGGAAATACGTACTCCTTCTCAAGCAGAGTATCAGCTGTTTGCTGGTTGTTCCTATCCGTAGAGGCTGATCAGCTGTTACCCAGCGAGGAAATGCCTTAACATCGTACATTTATTTACTTCGGAAGCCAGTACACATACCCTCTGCTGGACCCTTTGACATCTCTAATCACAAGCTCGAAACCCTCGAAGTCCAGTGCCGTAACAGCATCAAAACCAACGTCGAAAAGAACGAGTGCCCATTCAAAGAAAGAATAGATCGTGTAGGCTATAACGGATCAGCCGCGAACCACGATCCTTTCATAGTGGAGATGCTCACCACCAGCAATTTTGTGGACCTTGTGCTGAATGAAGAAGTAAATTAAAGGTACCAAAGTACCAAAGAAGCAGCTTGCAAGTATCTTCCTATATTTCACAGCTCTTGGAACGTTTGGGCTGAGTGCCAAGCAGCCCAAAGTCCATGGCACTGTAGCCACCAGATACGAGATCATGAAGATATCGTGCCAGCCATGGTCATCCGTCGAAGTGACATAGGTCCAACCGCCACAGGTCAATGTCCGGAACACTCCTACGCCGGCTATAAACTTGGGCAAGACCGAGTTCGGTCGTGCCGTGAGGATGTACCAAAGAAATACAAGGGCGAATCGAGGGCCTGGGTCGACGTATTAATTATCAGCCTTTTGTAGAGATATAGACGTGTACTCGCCTGACGTGATTGCTATGAAGAATTGGAAAACGGAGCGCTCCGGGTATCGGTCACCAATAGTGGAGGAAACCGAAGGGAACCACTCATCAGGGTAACCCTTGGGAGCACCATTAGCATCTGTCTCTCAGACCGGGCTGAATGAGAACCCACGTAGTATTCATTCTCCACGATCTTGTGATAGTGAAGGTATAAGCCAGAGAACAATGCCCCCAGAAATGCGGCATATGCCGCGATTGTATGAGTCCAGGAAATCCATGTGCCGGAGATTGCTACCACGACCTCGCCGTCCTTGTGTCTTGGAGCCATGCTGTAACAATTTAGCACAATTGGAAGAAATACCAAACTGCACCCGAGAAAGATATTGAAATAAGAATTATAACGAGCGTGATGATCTTGCCGGAGTTGTTTAAGGGAACTTTCAGGGCATCCATTAGATACCTTGCCTCAGGACCTCAGACGTGTGGGGCTAAGCCCCTATCGGATTAGCGCTTTGCTTACTACGAGGTCAGAAAAGAAAGTATTCGGATTCCGCAATTGACTGCCGTACGGCTGCCGTACGGCTAACGTAGTTTATCCGCACCCACCATATTCAGAATTTCATCTTATTATCACTATTCTACCTTCATGTGGGCGTTCTGCACGCGGAGGGATTGACTGGTATCGCTATAATAGATGTATTCTTCAGCCTCTTCTTTTACCCGTCTATCAGAAATTCAAGGCTTCGCATGCAAACAGGACTTTATTAATGCAGGATGGAGCCTCAAATCACACCTCGCAATGGAACAGACCTTTGTTTATGAAGCAGGAAATTGATATGTTGTTTTGGCCAGGCAATAGCCCTGATCTTAATCTCATAGAGCATATATGGAACCTCATAAAGGATCGAGTATCACGTCGACGACCCTTTATTAAGGGTAGATTGGAACTGGAACTGGCCTGATATGATGAATGGGAAAAGTAGGATATTAACCCTTTTATTTTGAATCAGAAGCATCGGGTGGATCGGATTATTCTTAAACAGGGTGACAATCACTTTCATGGATAGATAAATATTATAATTCATATCATCTAACATTTCTACGTATAATTGGTGCTATTGTCATTACATTTGACTATTTGCGTGTTCGTTTGATTTTCGTGATAGTGCAGTTGCGGTACGGAGGCCATTCCGAATACTTTCTTTCCTGACCTCGTACCGAAGCTGTGATTCCACTGATGACTGAGCTCGCGAAGTAAGCGCAGCTAACCCGAAGGGGCTTAGCCGTGCACATCTGAGGTCCTGAGGCAAGGTACGGACCATACCAGAAATTTACTATCGACGAAGCGATACTATAAGGTAACCCGCTCGGTCTGCTACAGCGTGGACAAGGAAAAAATTTATATGGCAGGCGCAAGTGATAAAGCCCGTTTCTATTTGGAACAGGCTGTTCCAGAGCTACAGGACCTTCTGCGTAAGAAGATATTTTCAGAAGTACGTTCTTCCAGGCCCCGCGCTCTTGTCTGATCTAATTCTCCGGACAGAAAGAAATCACTTCAATTGCGAAGAAAAGGTCGGACTTTGAGCATAAGCTCAATGCCCGAGGCTCACAGCCCACCGACTACGCTCGCTATGCGGAGTATGAAATAAACCTCGAGTTTCTGCGACGGAAGCGGGTACATCGAATGGGCGTCAAAACCAACAGCCATGCGGGGCAGCGGCGAATATTCTTCGTTCTTGATCGTGCAACTAGGAAATTTCATGGGGATCTTGGACTTTGGATGCAATATCTTGGGTTTGCGAGACAGCAAAGGGCCAGCAAGAAGGTGTCCCAGATTCTGACGAGTGTACTTCGACTACATCCTACGAGGCCTGAATTATGGATTTATGCAGCGAGTTATGCCATGGACGAGCGAGGGGATCTGACTGAGGCTAGAAGCTACATGCAGAGAGGTCTCAGATTTTGCAAACATTCGAAGAACCTGTGGATCGAATATGCGAAACTGGAGATGATCTATATGGCTAAAATAGCAGGCCGGCGGCAGATACTGGGTCTCGATGAAGAATTCTCAGGCATAAAATCTACGCCGAAAATTGATTTCATGCATGCAAATATTGTACCCCTCCCTGCATTGACTGCCACAGACATGGATCCCACTCAGCGACCCCAGGATGTTGTTGATCAGGACGCATTGCAGAAGCTTAGCGCAACCCCAGCCCTATCAGGCGCTATACCAATAGCAATTTTCGACGCAGCAATAAAGCAATTCGAGGGAGATGCTAGTATTGGCGAAGAGATTTTCGATATGTTTGCTGAGTTCCAAGGCATACCTTGCGTGCACAAGGTACGGCACCATATAGTCGATGTCCTACTTGCCAAAGCACCATTAGATCCTGTCGCTCTGACCTGCTTCATCCGCGAACCGGTGATCGGCATTGAGGTGTTGTCAGTTGCTTTTCCTGGGGCGTTGAGCACTGCCTTAGATCGTCTAAGAACAACTTTGCAAGAAAGTCTACCCTTCTCTGGTTCGTCAATAACAACCCGATCTCGGATTGTCTTGAGTAGTCGCATCGTGGACTGGATCCTACCCTTTCTTGACGTACAAGATCTGGATCAAGACATCCGGAAAGTTCTGATGGCCACGCTGAAGAAGCTGTTAGGCCAATACGGAGCCTCTCTTCACCAGATCCCTGAAAGCAACGATAACGAGATTGCGAAGCTCGCTTCCAAGCTTCTCGAGAAGGGCCTCAAGGATCTCGCAAAGCCATTACTGACATTTGGCTTGCAACCGTCACCCAGCGGTCCGCGTCCACTGAGTCTCCAAAAGTGAGACATCTAATAAAACCAGTAGCCTCAGTACGATGAAGGGCAACTACTTTTTCGGGCAGCTTTTTTACTGCTGTGGCTCTTCTTGAGCCTCAGCCGAGCCTCATTTCCCGCTTTTTGCCTACAAGTAGAATTAATGAGGTGTCTTGCAATAGAAACCCGCCAAAGCCAAAAGGTCAGCGTACAAATTCTTCGCCTTTTGTACCTGTTCAGGTGAAGGCTCTCCTCTAACACTCTTCTTGCCAGCAGCTGTTATGAGGTCTCGTAATTTCCTGAAGGCTTCTTCCACATTATCACCCTGCTTCCGACTGCCATCAGCTTGGATGACTAGAGCATTTGATCTTTCAGCATGAAATCGTGATTCTTTGATTTGCTGATGGAGTATATTGGGGACCAGGGGGAGTAGATCCTTCATAGGGAGGCGAACTGTAGCTTTTGAGTTCACCCTTTCGAGCATGAGCGCAATCCAGACATACATAGAGCCTACGAAGTGGTTCGAGTCTTACTTATTCACGTTCTGTCCCCCAGGTCCAGATGACCGACTAAACGTGATACCACATAGCTTACGTGGTATCGTATGAATACTAAACTTGCTTAACCATGTTCTTGCAGCTGCGTGTTCTTCTTCGGAGGCCCCGTCTGGTACACGAGCCTGAGAGGACAAGCTCTTAAACTGCTGCGCGAATTTGTATCTAGTTCTTGTCAAAGGATGAAAACTTCTCGTAAAACCTCTTATCATATCTAGGGAGTTCTCGATAACTGCAGTCGAATTAGAGATCACAATTAAACACTGGCTGGAGTTTGGACGTTCGTTTGCACGTGACCTAAAACACTACCTAGGTAGGTACCTTAAGATACCTCGTCCAAGAAAGGCTTAGCTCCATTCTATCTACAATAGCTCCATAACATTTTCATCACTCTCAACCCACCATTCATCCACAACTACAACACTCAAAGATCCCTGGTGCTAGACATCAGCACCATGCCCAGTGAAAGCTGTTAACCCCAATACTTATTGAACTCTCAACATGCAACTGCAAACCATGCTCACTGTTTGCCCAAACGACTTCTGACCTTCATATCTCCTTACACTTGCTGTAATCACCCTTTCAGCCATAATACTACCTGGTACTATGACTTCTAGTCCTCCGTACCACCCTGAGGCAACACACTTTAATGGCAAGACGTTAAGCCCAGCAAGCCCTGTCCCACTTCACATTCCTGAGCCTTCAAATATTCCTGTCCTTCAAAATCAAATTGATCCGATCTTTAACCTTATGTCTACGCATGTGGGGCAGCCTTCGGCTTCCAGGAATGAGATGACAGAGTATAGCACTGCCCACGATCAAGCTCCGAGCGCAACCTTCCCTGCTACAAGCTGGATCGAAGCTGATAACAAATTGGGCAACGATGCTGATATGCGAGACGACCGTGAGTCCGAGGACGGAGGAAACAATGATTACGAGATGATGGATGAGGATAATTACGAGGATTTAGAGGAGAAGCGCGGTTCTAATACCTTGCACAATCATTCGTCATCCTCTGCCGTCCATCCATCCACGTCTGTCGCTGCCAATGAGATTCCTCCTGCACATTCGCAGACTCAATCTGCGCCATCAACTTCTGACTACAGTCAGAAGGTCCCTGAAGATTTTCTCCAGTACATAACTCCCCATCAGCCTTCCCAAGATGCTCCTGAACCCCGGAGCCCAAGTACGACAACGCTTGAAAATACGGAAAAGAGGGATTTCTACATGCAGGAAAGCGACACGGATGTAATAAATGGGGATGTGAATTACGACGCTCTGTTGGATAATTTATCTCCCTCTACTGCAACTGCTCCCCCAGCAGAATCTATTATTCCCATCACAACAGCTGCTCTAACAGATGCATCCAATGCGGCCAAGCCGAGTAGCGTCGAAACCCCCATCGCAGCAATCCCCCTTCCTGCTGGACTCCCTCCTCGCCCACCGCCACAAGAAAAACCTGCAATCCATCCCAATTACACCCCTGGAGAAGACATTCGTTCTTATCATTATCCACAGACTCAAAGCTCTACCGCCCATAAACCATACACTTCCCAGTCAAGTAATTCATACCGACCTGCTCAAAACATTCCCCATCCCGCTTCAGGTGCCGCTGTTGGTGCCAACGGTCTACCTCCGCCACCCCTTGCGACTTTCCAACAATCCTCATCCAAGGACATTCAATTACAGCGTAGCCCTCTTACCCCCCAAAATCGGAATCGAGATGGGCACGGGAAGCAAGGTGAGAATCTTGCTTTGGCAGCCGATCGAGAGGAGGATGAAGTACCATGGACACCAGAGGTTGAGAAGAGGTACGCGGAATTTCTGGTCGACGAGGCGGTATACGTGACCGAGGGATTGTGGGATAGATTCCCGCCAGGCTCTAGGCTTTTTGTTGGTAAGTCCGCCCTCGTCGATGCTTCATTCTTTGGTGTCAACGCTGAAACCAAATGTAGGGAATCTATTCTCTGAAAAAGCGACCAAGCGTGATCTTTTCTATGTTTTCCATAGGTACGGCAGACTTGCCCAGATTTCGATCAAGAATGCCTATGGCTTTATCCAGTACCTTGACTCACATTCCTGCCAACGCGCACTTCAATCTGAGCAAGGAATGGCTATTAGGGGCCGAAAGATGCGTAAGACCATCGTAACGGAAGGACCGTTGCAAAAAGCTGACAGCTGCGCAGATCTAGAAATATCTAAGCCACAGAAGAATGCTCGCAATGCCAGCGCAACAGCTGCTGGTGATAGCCTACGAGCAGGACACGGTCGAAGATCTCGCTCCCCAGACTATGGTCGGGGACACCAACCACGCGGAGGCGGACAACGGGCCGATCGAATTGATAGAGGTGTTGTCCCCGGCAACTTCAGGGACGACGTTAGGCATCGAGACGCCTACCGCCCAGTCCGATCTCCTTCGCCCAGAGGCTTCCGTGGCCGAGATGAATACCGTGGAGGCCGAGACAGAAGTCCCGATCGCTACTTTCCGGGCCGCCGAAGTCGGTCAAGGTCACCTTACGGTAGGAATGGGCGATACAGAAGCCGTAGCCCTATGGGTCGGGAGGAAGATAATGATGCATACCTACCAATACCGCGGCGAGATGCTAGGGACGTGCCAGAGGTCCAAATGATCCTTGTCGATGAAGTGGATAGGTCTGGCAGCACAATTATTCTTGCTATGGCCTTCAGCTAATTAGTATGCAGAACTTTTGTCGCTTACATAGAGAAGTCATTTCGTGACCGTGGCCTTCGTTGTGGTATCCTCCAATTGCCTCGTGGGGTGCCACTCGACGCTGTGGTCAAGAGACAAATACTTGAAGGGGTGCAGGCCGTTGTGAAGATATTCCGTCAATCTCAAGTTACGGGCAAGATACCTCTTCAAGTCTTCGATCGTAGGGGGGGAATAGACAATGTCCTCTTCGAAGAGTATGACCAGCTCGATGCGAATATAGCCGCAGAACTTGTCTTCAGAGCAAAGTCCACACATTTCGCACCAGGCCCTCCACGGTATCCTCAAGCTCCTACATATGGTGCTGCTCAGTACTCTCAACCCGCCCTTCAACAGATACCGCCACAGCAGGCACAACCTGCCGGCGGTCCTCCAAACCTCGCAAATCTCATTACCTCCATGGACGGCCCTGCCCTTCAGAAACTCCTCTCTACAATGCAGCAGAACCCCCAGACCCCACATACCCCACAATCATCCCAACCCCCTCTAACCCCAGATCTCGCTTCTCTCCTCGGTAACGTTGGGCGCCAAGAGCTACCGCCCCAGCAGCAGGGCTATCCGTATCCTCAGCAAAACCAACATCCGCAGCAGCAGCAGCAAAATGCATATGGTGCTGCTGCGCCTCCTAACCAAGCTTTTGCACAAAATCCGGCTTTCGCTTCAATACTCGCTAATGCTGGGAACAGACAGGCTCAGCAGCAGGGTCTGGGACAGCATACACAGGCTGGGCAGCAGCAGAATGTGCAGAATATCATGGAACAGTTGGCGAAATGGAAGCAGTGAATCCGGCAGAAATTTGAGATGATAGAGATGCATATGTTGGCTTCTTATGCTCACGCTTTGATCAGAATTAGGATAGTGGCTACTGCTTGCATTTGCTGGCGATTGAGATCTTAGGTGACGGTCCGTAAAAGCAGATCTATGCTGCAAGCTTCTGGAGTGTGGAGGATGAGCAAAAATTTGGCTTGTAGCATGGAGGTTTGCACTATTGCAACCTCCCCTATTTACATAGCCAATACAAGCTCTCGAAAAGTCATCTGTAAGTGCTATCCATGATCAGGATCATGTGAGTTGAATTGGAAACTCTTTGAGCTTCTCTAGATATTCTACAGCTAGAGTACACCGTTATACAGATATGGATGAGGTGAATCTAGCTTCCCTCAAACTGTCGGTTGTTTCCATAACCTGAAGATGCAGCGCTTTGCCAAACCTTACAAACCCGAATACCAACCACCAGTCTCACTTCTCATCCTTCCACACATTCGGCCTCACCAGCAACATCTCACTCAAGTTCCCTTTCTTATTTCCCACCCACCTCTCCACCGACTCCCTCACCTCCTCATCCGACCTCCCCAGAATGTCCAAACCCCTCTCCTCAGCCGCAATTCTCACCTCCTCCATCTCCAACCCTTCAACCCCTCCATCCCTCCGAATACCAAGATCATCCGCCTCGAGTTCCTCGATCCTTTTCTCTACCCTTCGGCGGATTACAGGCATGACATGGAAGCCTGTGAGATCCCACCAGGAAGGGTAGAGCCCAAGGCTTTGACCGATATGCAACAAGGCGGCAGCTTTTTTGGCCTCCTGGCTCATCCCAGTTGGCGCATTGGGAAGGACCTCGACGTTGCCGCTTCGGAAAGCCTGGCGCCGGCGCTCCTCCATTTTTTCTCGGGCTCCCTGCACCTGTTTCGGTACCCAGCATGTTCTTGGCACCACGCCGCTCATAAAAACCACCACCAACGGTGTAAATTCCCCACAGACAAGAAACACCAGCATAAAAGGCGGGATGCGCGCGACATCTCGCTTAGTACGGCGGAGTAATTGGAATTCTGCGCGGGAGAGCAGACCGTTTTTCAGGCCTTGGGCAGGAGTTGCAGAATCGCCTTGCGCTGAGGCTAGACGGTCGTAGAGGGGTTGGGAGAGTTTCCAATTAGTGAAGACAGCCCAGAGACCGGATTTGTAGAAGCCGAGGTAGGCTCTGCCGAGGCGGAAGTAGTAGGATATGGCGGATTGGGAAGGTTCCCGGGTGGGGAGGTCGAGCGGTGGTGGAAGTGTAGATGCCGGCGGGTTGAGTTTGGGGGAGGGTGCGGAGACACGGGGTAGAGTAGGTGCGCTGGGTACGCTCGGAGTAGTTGGAGAAGGTGATTTCGGTGGTACGGTTGGTGCGGAGGATTTGGGTTGCTTGTATGGTAATGGGGGAGATGTTTTCGTGGTATAGCGGTATGCAGACTGAGCGGACAGAGGAAGGTAAAGACATTGTAGGCGCGGTGGTGAATATATGCGCAACTGAGAGCGACATATTAAACCACCTGAAGTGCGCGCAAGGGGATACATTACATCGAAATGCAATTTTTGTAGTGATATCAGTCCGTCACTGCTAGATATTTTTTGGTTGACGCTTGGCGGCTTGGATCATCTTGCAGGCGGCTCGGTCCGGATTTCCAACGAAACCCAAGCACAGATTTGATACAACGACCAATTATGTACATTAGAGGGATATAGGGGCTTCAGGAGATGTCTGGAAAGCTGGAGAGGTATGCAAGCTCAGAGAAGAAACTCCTGGCTTGGTCCAGTATTCCAGGACTCCCTACTAACAGTGACTAGCAAAGATGCCGCGACAAATCCTCGAGGCATACCCGTTGCGCCATTCGTGGACAAGGTTGAGGATTATGTCTCATCAAGAGCAGAGGTGGATGGTACGATGAAGAGCTTCCAGGAGATGATATCGTATGACTAGATCCCTATTGGCTACTTCACACAAGGCTGATTTGTGGTTCCGTGAATAGGAAGTACCAATTCATGGAAGCCAATACGCAAAGGCGAGGACAAGGGCTGAAAGAGAAAATACCCGACATACAGAAGACTCTCGATACTGTTCGATTTCTCAAGACGCGGAAGGTCAGTCTTCTCCCGCAGTCTGGCATGTCAACTGTTCACTGAAGCAGCCGGTGGTTTAGCCAGATTCTGAACCTATCGAAGCTACGTTTGAACTAAATGATACCCTCTACGCGAAAGCATTGGTGCCACCCACGAACGAAGTATATCTATGGTTAGGGGCCAATGTAATGCTTTCATATCCTATTACAGAGGCAGAAACACTACTTCAATCAAAACTGGAGGCTGCTCAGCAGACATTAGCAAACTGTGAAGAGGATCTGGACTTCCTGAGAGAGCAAATAACGGTAAAGACCTGAGGTCCATGGTTCTCGTGTTGCGTTGGAACTAATAGTGGTTCCAGACACTTGAGGTTGCGACGGCGAGAGTCTACAACTGGGATGTGACTATGAAGCGGAAAGAGAAGGCCGAAAACGGTGATGATGGAGACGGAGAGAAGAAGAAGATCTTGCCAAACGGCTGATAGCGAGTGTTTTGATCCGTTCATAAGCTAGACATGCCATGGAGTTCTCATCATATTTCCTCATCTCAGTCTTACCTTACCCGTAGTTCTTGCTTTCAGGAAGCTCCAGACTTCAAGAATTTACCCGGTGAAAGCAAGGGAAGTAAGGTAGGCTCTGGTACTTTGGCGGAGCTCAGAGTAGCTGTTAGAATGAAGATGGGTTGGTTGTGATATACCTAATGGTGTTTCATCCTTCATGTGAGAAGAGAGAAGTGAGAGAAGTGAGAGAAGTGGAAAAGTTATCCCCGCATAAAATGGCATCATACTTTAGTTATCGAGATGCGAGCGGCTTAGCGTCCTCGCTTAGAAACAACCAATCGCCCGCTAGAGATCATCCCTGTCATGGCAGGAGAGCTTAAATACGGCTTGTCCGCCCTCGGCCAAAGTATTCTATTCGCGATTCCATTTCGAGAAATATCGAGCTTGCACGGGAGAGCTATAGAGAAGTCAACAAAAGCCATTGGCCGTCAGCATCAACGATAAACAACGGTTTCCAAGTGACCTTCCATTCTGAACCGAGCACAGAAGCTTCTCAACCCTCTATCCAAGAGCGCAGCATCCTAAACCGTTCCGCGCAAGCACACGACCGACCCCACATGTCAACGCTTGCAAACCAGAATTTTGGAACCAATACCAACGTCGATGACAGAGTTCTAGCTAGCTTAAAGCAGAGCCGCAATCAATGCTGCTGCGACTTCCAAACAGCCTTCATTATCCCATTACCGTTACAGAGCTGTTGAAGCAACCAAACGACAATGTCGAGAGGTTTGCACCGCTATTCTTATACTCCTATAAGACTACGGTGACAGAAGGTGACAATTTGGGCAATGAGTATCAGGTCGAGAAGCTGTTCCCGACGAAGTTCGAGTCCAATGTCGAGGGTATACTGAAGCAATGGAAGATCAAAGCGGGCACCGTCATCGAGCATCCAGGGTAAAGTCGTTGAGCTTCTTCTATACGGCCCGTTTGAACTCTACTGACCCTACAATAGTGTAGCTATAGCGGAGATAGATGAACCATGTGCGCATGGCGTACAATTTGGCGGGATGTGTGTCAGTTGTGGCAAGGACATGACTGAGTGCGCCGTTTCCATTCTTTCTCTAGTATCCATGCTAATCCGTGCTTATGCAGGTCGACCTATGTTACAGAACAAGTAGACGCTACTCGTGCGACGATCAACATGGTGCACGACAACGTATCCCTTACCGTCAGCCAAGACGAAGCCTCCAAAGTCGAAGATGAAGCCAAGAGACGATTGCTAGCCTTGAAAAAGCTATCGCTCGTGGTTGATTTGGATCAGACAATCATACATGCTACGGTAGATCCCACAGTGGCTGAGTGGCAGAAGGACGAAAGCAATCCTAACCATAGTGCTGTAAAAGACGTCCGTGCGTTTCAGCTTGTGGACGATGGACCTGGTGCAAGAGGGTGTTGGTACTACATCAAGCTTCGACCAGGATTGAAAGACTTCCTCGAGAACATTTCTAAAATCTACGAATTACACATATACACAATGGGAACAAGAGCATACGCACAAAACATTGCTAACATCATTGATCCAGACCGTAAGATATTCGGGGATCGAATATTGAGCCGCGACGAGAGTGGTAGCTTGGTGGCCAAAAACCTACAGCGACTATTTCCGGTAGATACGAAGATGGTAGTTATTATCGACGACCGCGGCGATGTCTGGAAATGGAACGATAACCTCATAAAGGTGACGCCATATGATTTCTTTGTTGGTATTGGTGATATCAACTCGAGCTTTTTGCCCAAAAAGCCTGCAGCGATACCGTCCCCCAAAGCGGCGGCAGTCACACCTCCTGACCCGAATCGGGAAACTCCCGAAGACGCAACAGCCCAAGACTCAGGGCCAACGACCAATGGTAGTGGAAGTAGCCAGCCAGAACAACCCTCTTCTTCGGCAAGCACGAGCGCTTCTACAGGCAACGATGTTTCCACCCTAGAACAACTCGTATCTATGGGAGGCGGCGATGACCCTACAATACTACAAGCACAGGCTAGCCGTCAAGATGAAACTTTAGCGGCCCAACTTCAAGACCGACCATTACTCCAAAAGCAAAAGCAACTAGAGGCAGAAGATGCCGCAGCTACTGAATCTTCGTCTGCACAGGAAGATACTGAAGGCAGCCCTACCGAGCAATCAGATGATCACAACGATCTTGACAAACCTCGACATAATCTCCTTCAAGATTCCGATCGTGAGCTCTACCATCTTGAAGTATCCCTTCGCAGAGTTCATGCGGAGTTCTTTGCGACGCATGCCCGTCCATTAGCTACCGCACAGGGCGGCCGCATCGCCGAACTCCGCGGTTCTCAGAAACACAAGAGATCTCTGAATGATAATTCAGATCTGGCAATGGTTCCGGATGTTAAAATCTTGATGCCCCGGATCAAACGTTCTGTCCTCGATGGCGTTGTGATTGTTCTCTCTGGTGTCGTCCCTCTAGGAATGGATATCCAAAGTAGCGACATAGCTCTATGGGCAAAGAGCTTTGGCGCTCAAATTGATGAAGATATTGGGAAGAGGACCACTCATCTCATCGCAGCAAGAAACCGAACTGCTAAAGTAAGGCAGGCAGCGAAGAGGGGTAAGGGAAGGATCAAGGTGGTATGGCCGCAATGGTTGATGGATTCAATATCCCGATGGGAAAGGTTGAATGAACAGCCCTATCTAATCAATATCGACGAGGGTGATGCTGGATCTGGGAAGGGGGGAATGGCCGAAGAGGATGAAGTTCTGAGTGAGAGCGAGGCCATAGCAAGTGGAACTGAGAGTGATGAGGACAATCCGTTGACTTCAGGACGTGACGAGAAAGCTAAACCATCGCTAAGCATTAACGTTGGTGAGGATGAAGAAACTGACATCGAAGGCCTGATACCGGATGACTTGGAAGACGACAAAAGTCCGGTTGGCGGTACTGAAGGGGACTGGAAACAAATGCACGATGAGCTCGCAGAGTTCTTAGGCAGCGATGCAGAAGACAGCGACAACGACAGCGTGGCGAGCAATGAGAGTGGCATGAGCTCAATAAGTTCAAAAAGCTTCAGTGGTAAGGGAAAGAAAAGACCTCGTTCGGAGAATGGTGAGGAAGCGGAAACCGGATTGCCGCAGAGCAGGAAGAAACAAGCGATTGGGAGGGCGACAAGTCTGAGTCAAACAGTATTCACGAGTTCTAGTGACTCAAGCCTGCCCACACCTGATATTACGGCAAGTGAGGAAGGCGATAAGTATGATGAAGATGGACCAGAGCCAGTCGACGCGGATGAAGATGGTGGCGGCGAAGGGGACGGATGGAGTGATTTGGAAGATGAGTTGGGGGCGGAGATGGACAGGGTGGCGGCGGAGACTGAGGAGCATGGGGAAGGATAGAGTTTCGGGACTCAAGGAGGTCTTCTGTCTTGTGTCATTTTGTTCTTCTTTTTATGGCAGCGAGAGATTCCCCTAGCGAAGCCTGACGTTTTTAAGCCGATAGACCGTTCAAAGTGTCAGAAGCGTTGTAAGCTAGATATGATAAGGCTGACGACCTCGGTAAACTTTACTGGTTTTATTGAATCTTTAAACCTTTGGTCGTTACCTTATTGTTGAATAAACCTTTGATATTAATAACTCCTTGTCAATAGACAACAACACCAGCATTCCCGTACGGGCTCAATACCACTACTTGAACAGAGCTTTCTTGGATTTCCGTATGGCATGTGAAGAGCTTATCACGTGTCACCTGAACGATACAAAAGCCTGTGACCTGGCTATCAGAAATCACGCCGTCAACCTGGCCTGGCAGATCTCCGTCTCATCTCACTATGGCGCCAGAAGAGGAACCCAAGAAGAGAGTAGGACGGAAGCTTACGAAAAAGAGGAAGCCCTTAAGACATTCGTCCATAAGATTTCCAGAGAGGCTTATGGACGAGGGGGACGCGCAGGAAGATGTCACAGCTCGCAAGGGCAAGCCCGCGCAGCATATGAACCAGTCGGTATTTTCTATGATTGCGGCTGCTGGCTCCAAGGTCGATTTCAATGCTCGTTTCGAAGATGAAAGTAGTGATAGCGAAGAGGAGGATGAGACCTCCAAGGCGCGGCCTCGAGTGGAAGGGCATGCGTCTGACTCGCCGCCTCAGGAATATGCCGATCAGCACTATGAAGAGTCTGTTGCACGAGCAAAGCTTTCTAAGCACCATGCAAAGCTTCTGGAGCACAGTATCCTGAGGTCTTTACCGAAGCTCACCTCTCGGACTAAGAAGGAGAAGAACTATATGTCCCAGAGTACAATCCTTCCATTGAACGAAGAGAAGTCAAACCGTCAAAGTTCCAAGAGTATCACGCCTCGAGATGCTCCTGTCATGAGCAGGATGTTGGAAGCGGAGGCACAAATGAGTTCGTCGACAATACTCCCAACAGAGGTGAAAGATAAGGCAGAAATTTCCGATCGGATTGCTGGAGGAGGAACCGCAGCAAGCGGCAGCGGCCTCGTGACTCGTCTGAAAGAGATCTTCGGGTTCGAGGAACCTGAAGAGGTAATATCTGGTGTGTCTCCTATAGCCTTTCTAATGTTTCCTACTAATACAATATAAGAATATCCATGTTGGCTTCTCCAAAGCGTTCTTCTGCAAGGGTACATGTATATCACCCAGAAGCACATCTGTTTCTACGCATATCTGCCCAAGAAATCGGTAGGCCAGTCCCCGTCGTATGTTGGGTATTTCAAACCTAACAACATCGCAGAGTGTGATTGCCAAGTCCGGTTACCTCTCTAAGCGTGGGAAGCAGAATCCTAGGTTCAACCGTTATTGGTTTACATTGAAGGGAGATGTTCTCTCTTACTATACCGATGTTTCAGATCTATACTTTCCAAGTGGAAATATTGATCTGCGTTATGGTATTTCTGCAACCCTTTCGGAATCCCACGAAAAGGGTAGAGATTCTACACACTTCTCAGTTGTCACGAACCAACGTGTATACCATTTCAAGGCGGACAGTGCCGCCAGTGCCAAAGAATGGGTCAAGACCCTGCGAAAGGTTATTTTTCGATCCCACAATGATGGGGACAGCGTCAAGATCTCTCTGCCTATCGAAAATGTGATAGATGTCGAGGAAAGCCCTGTTATCGAACTCGCTGAGACCCTGAAGGTCCGCATTGTGGATAGTGATGAAACGTATGCAATAGACGAGGTATGGGAATGTGGAATGAATGCTTGAATTCGAAGCTGATTGTCTATGCCCAGTATTTCTTCTCGTTCTTCAGCTTTGGAAAAGATGCCCTGAATGTTTTACGTACCATGGTGGAAGACACTACAGCTCAGAAAATTCCCGCTGATTACCTATTGCCAATAGCAGGAAACAACGACAGTGCCAGCTCACGAAACAGCTCTCGAGAGCCGAGAAGATCACAAGACCTCAAAAGGGTGAATCCGTTAGACGCATCGGCGCCCGTACTTCAAGAAAGTGTTCGCGCCACCTTGTCACCGATGCTACCTCACAACACTCAAGGAAGTCCTCGCGCGAGTGGTGAATGGGGTAGAAATAGTATGGATGCCAGCCGCAGAAGCATGGATCTCATCAGAGATCGCGGTCGCGCAAGCTTTGATATCGGCAGAAGTGCGAGTACCAGCAGGATGAGTCTCAGCAGAGATCGTCGGGTTGAAAAATCTCCCTCGTCAAGACCACAAGGCTCTTCGGATTCCTACGTCCATTCATTAGAGCAGGGCACTGAGTCATCCGCGCTCAATGAATCAAGCAACAACACACAGGCATCTGGAAGTCAGATTCTCAACAGAAGCGATGTTTTTCATTCACCGACTATCCACCGTCTCCAGCAATCCCCTCCTGACCTCGACGGTGATAACCGGAGACGGTCAAAAGATACTGCCAGATACAATCCTCCACATGCTGATATCACAGTTCGTCCTCCAACGAGAGCTGAAGCCCCAAAGAAGCCCCGCAAATCTCGACATGGTCCACCAGAAGTTGGTAGGGAGCGGATGGATCTTCAACACTCAGACGCTTCACCAACGCTGCAGCAGCTAGTCAAGGCTGGCAGCTATCCTTTACAGAGAGCTGCTGGATTTGCAGGGTACCTTCGAACGCGATCTAAGCGCATGAGTAATCTATTAGCTACAGAGTCAATGGGCTATGTAGAGAAAGTTTCAGGGATGTGGGCTGGGGGCAGGAAGCACTACGGTGATGGAGAAGGAGTTCTACCCGAGGACCGACTGGAGAATCTTGAGGACGAGGACGATCCAGACGGATACGGCGATCGGTTTAGGGCCCATTTTGCTCTACCGCCGTCGGAGAAGCTTCAAGCGACCTACTTCGGGTTCTTGCATCGAGTATTACCACTGTATGGAAAGATATATGTCAGTAATAGGAAGCTTTGTTTTAGGAGTCTTCTACCGGGTACAAGAACAAAGATGGTCCTACCTCTCAAAGACATTGAGAATGTCGACAAGGAGAAGGGTTTTCGTTTCGGATACTCGGGACTTGTTATTGTGATACGAGGGCATGAAGAACTCTTCTTTGAGTTTGGACAGTCTGAAGTACGTGACGACTGTGCAATTACTCTACTAGAGAATTTGGAATCTATGAGGTATTTGCAAGAATCTGGTACATTGGCACAAGAAGATATAGAAGAAGCAGAAACTGCAAAAGCTGAGCACCGCATGCTACAAGAAGCGCGACTTGGTGGCTACAACGATCACGACATCAAATCACCGGAGTCAGCAGACGAGGCCCCACACCATGATGAAGCACCACCTATCCTATTTGACGACCCACGAGTATCCATACTCAATTTCAAGCCCACCGAGTCTCTTCGAATTACGTGTCTTACGATAGGCTCTCGAGGAGACGTACAGCCCTATATAGCACTATGCAAGGGATTTCTAGCAGATGGTCATAGGCCCAGAATTGCCACACATAAGGAGTTCGAGCCTTGGGTTAGAAAGCATGGGATCGATTTCGAGCCGGTTGATGGCGATCCGGCAGAGCTGATGCGAATCTGTGTCGAGAATGGCATGTTCACTTACTCCTTCCTAAAGGAGGCATCATACAAGTTCCGTGGCTGGATTGATGAGCTTCTTACCTCGGCGTGGAAGGCTTGCCAAGATACAGATCTCCTTGTTGAGAGCCCTAGCGCCATGGCTGGTATTCACATTGCTGAAGCACTTGGGATCCCTTACTTTAGAGCCTTTACCATGCCGTGGACACGTACCCGAGCATATCCTCACGCCTTCGCCGTGCCGGAGCATAAGATGGGAGGTGCCTACAACTATATCACGTATGTCATGTTTGACAACGTCTTCTGGAAAGCCATTGCTGGCCAAGTAAATCGATGGCGAAAGAAGGAGCTCGGACTTCGGAGTACAAATCTCGACAAGATGCAACCAAACAAAATACCGTTTCTTTACAACTTCAGCCCAGCGGTTGTATCCCCGCCTCTAGATTACAGTGACTGGATCCGTGTTACGGGGTATTGGTTCCTCGACGAAGCTTCAGGTTGGGCCCCGCCCAAAGACCTGTCGGATTTCATCCAACAAGCCCGTGTAGACGGGAAAAGACTTGTCTACATCGGTTTCGGTTCCATAGTGGTCTCCGACCCCGCTGCTCTGACAAGGACGGTAGTCGAATCCGTTCTCAAAGCAGACGTCCGCTGCATCCTCTCCAAAGGCTGGTCTGACCGTCTTGGCAACCAAGATGCCGCAATCCCTGAGGTCCCACTTCCCCCGGAGATACTCCAGATAAAGTCGGCACCTCACGATTGGTTGTTCTCACAAATTGACGCGGCAGCGCATCATGGTGGTGCCGGAACCACGGGCGCGAGCTTAAGAGCTGGCCTTCCTACGATCATAAAACCGTTCTTTGGGGACCAATTCTTCTTTGGGAACCGTGTGGAAGAACTGAGAGTAGGTATCTGTCTGAAGAAGCTGAACGTCAGTGTGTTCGCGCGGGCATTGTGGGAAGCTACTCATAGCGAGCGGATGATTATCAAAGCGAAGGTCTTAGGCGAGGCTATCCGGAAGGTATGCATTCCATTGCTCCACAATCCTCATTTCTCTTCATTCTATTCCGCCATGCACTTCGTCGCTCCTTCCTCAGGGCCATCAATTACTAACACAACCAACAGGAAACCGGCGTAGCAAACGCCATCCAAGCCATCTACCGCGATCTCGACTACGCCAAAACCCTTATCAAAAACCGCAACCAGACCAACACCGCCGACTACGACGTCGGCGATGAAGAGAGCTGGACGTTCATAGGTGACGAAAGCGATCCGGAACTGGCGAAGCGAATGAAGGAGTGGGATCCTATGGCTGCGATGGCGAGGAGATCGGTGGTGGAGAACGCTGCTACTTCCCCGCCGTTGACGAAGGGGTTGGAGAGGTCGACATTTCTGGAGTAGAAGTCCTGTGTCTTGACTCGTTAGGAAGAAACTGGGGTTAAGGCTTGCTGGGTGGCTGAGAATGGTGCATTGCACTGATTTGTTATTTTTGCTGCGTTCAGAGCGAGCGAGTTTATTTGCGAAATTCCTTAACGTTTGTTTGACAGACGAAAGCCTTATTGGGCGACTGGGATACTGGTTTGGGGGGTGAAGATACCATACATTTGGGGGCTTTAGACTGGCGCCGCAAGGCTTCCGGGGAGTTGGGTTGGGGTGAGTGCTTTTCTATATGCATGCCCTCTACTCAAATCGAATATTTTCCCCTTGGTCATCCTTCCCCTTCCCCTTCCCCTTCCCCTTCCCCTTCCCCTTCCCCTTCCCCTTCCCCTTCCCCTTCCCCTTCCCCTTCCCCTTCCCCTTCCCCTTCCCCTTCCCCTTCCCTCCTCTCTCCACCATGCTTATACTCTCCCCACGTCCTTTAATCGATAACTTAAGGTTATTTACATCTTCTCGCTCATGAACCATCGTTAGAATGCCTAATGTTCGTGTGTCAGTCTTCTTTATACGTCCTGTAGGAATCCTTTTTTTGGTGGTTGGTGTGTTTTGATAGCGTAGTAGCATATGAGTTCATGGGGGTGTTGGTGGGGGGGGGAATGATTGGGGCGGTGAATGATAGGGGAAAAGAGCGATGATGGACGTATAGAGCGATAGGAGTGTCTGGTGATAAGTGGGATGTGGAGACAGATGAGTTGTTGATACTCTGGCTTCGATGAAATTTGACTCATTTCGGAGATCCATTAGTTCCTGCAATTGCATAAATCTCCAGTCTCGACGAACACAATCATCTCCTATCCTCTATTTCGCCATTACCACCTTCCCCTCTCGCCCTTCTCCCACCCACCCACCCCACGCCGCCGTCGTCCACGCAACCCGCACCCTTCCCAATCACCCACGATTTCGGCGTCTACCCCTCCACCGCTCTATCATTCTCACTATCCGTCGCCCCAAAATAAACATCCCCATCACCCGCCCTCACGCCCGTCCGTCCTCATCAACCTGCCGGCCTCACACTCGGCACGCTCCCCCACCCCAACATGATTCAGAGAGCTATGGCTCGACGTACACTACGTTTCACAAGCTTGGCACATGAGCGATATCTACGCTCCGTAACCTGTAGAATTCATACTTTCTGGCGTGGAGCGACAAGACATATGTAGTGCCGCTTACCATGCCGAGTAGAATTTCCGAGGCAATTGCGCTAGTGGAGTGTTGCGGACACTTTCGAAGACCAGTTCTAGAGAAAAGGGTGAAGTTAGAGCAGAGTTCCGGAAAGAGACGAACGCTGCATACACTGCCAATAACCGGCCAAGAACAGCAGCTAATGCGGCTAGCATTATGTAGATGAAATATCGCCCAGAGCTTGGAAAATTTGCAGGAGAGGAGCAGTACTTGTGTAGATGAAATTAGATCTGAGCTAGTTAGGTTGCATCGACATGTTTGAGGATAAGAAGCACGATTGAAGAGTGTAGGGGAAATCCGAGATCAGTATTTGAGAAGGAAATGGAAAGGCAATCGGTTCTGAGGGACAGAACATAGAAACCGTAGTATATTGTTTAGACCGTACCAAATCGGGGAACAGGAAGGGAACGCTTAACGCTGATGACCTGAGACGACCTTACGATTAAGTGCCCCTTTAGGTAGTGGTAGAAAAATGAATGGCTGCGTCAACAGAAAATCTCAATGGTCGTTCTGTCAGTCCAGAGGATTTGCAGAAACATGTTCCCCAACGTTGCAACTGACTAATATGGTACATGGACGAACAGATGGAAATGCAACTAAAAAGACCCGTCTTCAACACAAAAGCGTTCTGAGCAACTCCGATGGCAACCCCCAAGCTCCGCTTCGACTACCTATCCAATTTGAATACATCCATGTAGCAGCTGCCCCTCGTCATCCCTCAGCATACACGATATATGCCCTTTACTGCTTCGACAGAGCAAGACCAACGCTATTGGTACCCAAGTCATACACCGAATACCACTTCCTCAAAAAGGCGTCACCAAGGATGGCGAGAGGTCCCGCGGGCTCTGGGATGTCCATGCCAAAGAACGACGATATACATGAACCTTGTACTTCGAGTATGTAGTCATAAGGACTTATGGTGAAGTTGTGGCCGGTGAGAGTGAAAGACACGTCTGGGAGCTTGTCGCGCTTGCTGCATTCTACTGTGTATTGACCGTTGTATCCTTTCTTCGCGCCAATCTCCTTGTTGCTATGTACAATTAGTGTTCCGATTGCTGAATTGTACATGCCAAAGTACTTACATAAGTTCAGCAAGAGTGGTTGGGAGAGCAATCAAGGAGGTTCCGGTATCAAGTATGACACCAGTGTCGTCAAGTTCAGCTGTGGCATCACCGAGGCTGATGGCGTCAAGATCAACCTCCCAGTAAGCCTTACGTCTCAATGGAATCTTGGTCATCTTTCCGGTATAGTGGTCCTTGTTGATGCCGCCGAACATAGCCTCAGACTCGTCACCGTCACCATTCGCAGTGTTGCCGAGATAGAAAGAGAATACTGGGTCGTCAAGCAGATCCTGGTCAATCATGTTGTAAATCGGAGGCACGATCTTGTTGACACTAATGGTGTCGTAACCGAGACCCATGATGCCATCAAAACGGCCAAACGCAAAGGCAAGGCCTGGCTCCGACGTAGCTTCAGCGAAGTCCTGCTTCTTGACCTTAAGGTCACCGATTTGTATTGTGTCTTGTGAGACGAAGCCGCTGAGGCTGCCGGACCCATATCGGATCTCAAAGTCTGAGCCATTCTTTTTGTAGGTTGAGGAGGCAGATGAGTCGTACTTGGTGTGAAGGTAGCATGCAATGGAATTGCATTCCTGAGAAGGAACCCACAGGTTGGAAGAACCAGTATCAAGAACGACCTTGAAGGTCTGGGGTGGAGTACCGATAGCGATCTCGGAGAAGTACTGAGCGTTCAGGAAGTTGCTGACGGGAACAGGATGAGTGTCCTTATCGCTGTGGATAGATGTATCTCTGAACATCTCATCCTTGTGGTTTTGCGGACGGATGCCCATGTACTTCTGCCCGAGCGCTTTCGCATGCGATTCAATGTTGGCGTAGTCCTAAACCGACGATACCATCAGTGACCTTATCCTGGATGCTTTGCTGGCTCGCAGAGATACTCACAAGCTGCTCAGAAAGAGGAATTTTCTGGAGCCTAGTTTGCCGGGCATTTAGCATATATTTCAGTGCGCTTGAGTAACATGATAGGCCTTACTTCACCTTGTGAACACCAGCGTCCACCAGGCCAAGTAGGCCAGTGGCGAGGATAAGAGCGGACTTCATAGCTGCAAACACAATACCGGAAATCACAGAAGGAGAGAGACAATAATGATACTAAGTGGCCGATGAAGATGGAGAATACCTTACTTGAAGGTTGATTGTGGATGGTAAGAGCTCTCAAGTGTGTCGTTGTTCCAAGGTGGCTGGGCTTCGTCAGCGGCTGCCTGGACAACTCGTGCATTACTTGGGTAATGCAGGTCACCGTAATGCTGCAGGGCTAAAGCGCAAGCCCTAGCAAGCTCACGCGACATCGTTAAGGGCACGCAAACATCGTCAAATGATTGATTCTAAGTACCTATGGGTCAGTCACATCATCAATTCCACAAAAGCATAGTCGCTCAATGATTACTTTGGACACACAATCTATGTAACTGTACGTGCCCGTGCATAGCCTGATCACGATGACGCCCGCTACTAATGCTGCAGATCTGAAGCCTTTCACAAGACTTGCGTAGGGGACTACTTGTAGAAGTCAAATCTAGTCGTTGAAGTTAGTAACATAGCTAAACAAAGCATAAATGATCTGTTGACTTACTTTTCTGCCTCCTGCGCCCCTTTCACTTGGCTAGAGTATGCATCCTCTAGGTCGGATTGGATGATGTTATATCTGTTCTTTCTCACGGCCCTCAGTCCAGCCTCCTGCATGATGGCTGCAATGATAGCTCCAGACAGCGGGTCATTGCGGATGATGAGCGAGTCCAAGTCCACTTCTGGCGAGAGTGACATGTTCGCCGAGATGGTGGTGAATATCAACCTCCGCTCTCTTCGATCTCGTAAGGAAGGGAATTCGATTTTCCGATCAAGACGACCTGGTCTCAGCAAAGCCGGATCTAGTGTATCTGCTCGGTTTGTTGCCATGATGACCTTGACATTACTTGTCTGATCGAATCCATCCATTTGATTCAACAACTCAAGTAAAATACGCTGAACTTCTCGGTCCGCGCCTGTCTGAGCGTCAAATCGCTTGGTGGCAATAGCGTCGATCTCGTCGATGAAAATGATAGCCGGTGAGTTCTCTCGAGCCATTCGGAACACATCACGGACCATTCGAGGGCCTTCACCAAGATACTTTTGGACAAACTCTGAGCCCACTACCCTGATGAAGTTCGCCGTCGTACTGTTCGCTACAGCTTTCACGAGCATAGTCTTTCCGGTTCCAGGCGGGCCATACAGCAGGACACCACGAGGCGGATCGATACCTGCACATAATTGTTAAATATAGTCCGACGTTTCGGGATTGATGTAACGCACCGATTTGCTTGTAAAGATCAAAGTGAGTCAAAGGCAGCTCGACAGCTTCTCGGATCTCCTGCTTCTGCATATCCAGTCCTCCAACATCGGCATATGTAACGTCAGGCTTCTCGTGTGCACCAAGCATAGCTATTGAGGAGTCGGCTTCCGGAGGAAGTATATCAACAAGTGAGTTTGAATGGCGGTGTAAAGCAACGGACGATGATGGCTTGAGTTTTTCTCGGTCCAGGGTAGAGAGGATCCGGACGACATAGTTGGAACCAGTCGACGACTGTACGATTCCCGTGCTGCATAGATTTTAGCCGTGTTATACCAAGGCCTTCAGAGTCTCTGGCTTACTTTTGATCGATCGGCTCGAGAAATTGACCGATAACTAACGGCACGCTCTGTATTCGCTTGATCTCCTCTTGAGCTCGTACCAACTCGCGCTTGAGACTTCTGAGAATACTTAGTACTAAGTAATCGTAGATGTAAGGTAGTGAGAGGACGAGAGGATCCAACTGGGGGAAATTAAGATGTTTCAGAGGGCGAACTTCTTTGGAAGGCGATATTACCTCTGCTCGTCCTTGATGTATTCTTCTTGAAGGTTGATGTACCTAGCAGAGAGTTAACGGGTTATCTAAGGAGTGGAAGGACTGCCATACTCGAGATATCTTTGAAGCTTCTTGAGCGTCGAATATTCATCGCTGTCATCGCCGTTGATGCCTTCGAGAGAATCGACGTTTGGTATCGAGTTTGAAGGTGGTTGTCTCTTATGCGGCGGAGCAACGTTCACTGGGTTTACCACGGCAACGTCTCCCATGATCAATAGATTACTTTTGAATTGATAAAGGCGTAGTCCGAAGAGCTGGAAACGCTAGACTTGTAGCGTTCTGATTTGGCTGTTGTACTTTGACGATGAAGCTGTGATCAAAGCATGCAAAAGGTCGAGCAGACACTCCAAATGCCAAGACGAGACAGATCATGTGACGTTGGCTACATTACCTTAGAACTTCATGCTTCCTTCACCTCAACTATTTTTCCATCACCACTTCCACATCACCGACACAACTGCAATTCGCCACAGCTCGGTCTACTCGGTTTTTACAACACGCCTTACCGTTCTCGCATTCAGCAGGCCTACCAGCGCGAAAAACTATCCCATCGCGAGCCGTAGAAAATCTGCCTATATCAACCATCAACGATACTGTAGAAGGCGGCCATTCTATGAGATGATCTACTTTCGTCCTCTACATACTCTATAATATCATGGTTTAAGCAGTCGGCTCATCAATGGACATTGAAAGATCTCTATTCCCGCTCGTTTGAAATATACTCGACCTAATGTAGTAGGATGCTTGCATGATCGAAATCCTCTTCACATGCTTGACTCTTCGGAACATCATAGGACGCCTGGAGAACTTGCTAGGAAGGGATTGGGAAGGTTAGTAGGCCACAACCGGAGTGGCTGACAAGTCTTCTATCGCTAACGGTGGAGTAAGGTAATACCTCCTACTACCTTACTACCACCTCACCCGTCACCGGTACCTTTCATGCTTCCAGGGTTCAAACAAGCGGCAAGTGTCGATATCGTAGCCTAGCCAAGTCTGAGATAACCGTGCAGCAGAAAGCGTTGATGCATTCGTGCGACTTGGAATTATACCGGCGGACGTTGATTGGCTGCTTCTACGGGGTGAGGGAAAGTTTGGGGCCCTGGGGGCTGATGGTTCGGCTTGAATCGAGTCCCTCGTTACATACGGAATACAGTGTTAGGATTCGCCATGAGTTGAATTGTGTATCTACTTAGACTATGTACTTGGAAAAGATGAATGGGGTATTGCTGCTTCAGAATATTATTCTTGTGCTTTTTGGATGTGTTTCGTACCTTAATTTACATATTTTATTATTCGGGATTAGGAGCTTTTGGTCGACGCTAAAAAGTCGATCGGCTTCTTCCTCGCTCCTCAATAATTTCGTTGAGTCCTGCGCACATATTCACACACCCGCTAAACCCCGCCCCTGGAGCTCCACGTATCAAAAGGCATCTAATAATTATCATCCCTAGGCTCGAGCAAAGCGGAGGAGGAAGGCAAAAATAAAGGTGAGATGCTGTGCTTTGCTTTTGTTTGGTTCGCGCGTTTGCACCTCCTCTTGTTTCCCTTCCTTTTAGGCAGACAAACGACTACTTTCCCCCCTTCCAAAACCTTGCCCCGATAGGTGCCACACACATACACACACACACAACAACAACAACAACAACAACAACAACAACTCCCCCCTCTATGGTTCGATTCATTCCATCGAAATCACAATAGGAGTTGTTTCCTAACTCCCCCCCCCCCATGCACCATGTGCTTCCCCATAAATAAGATTCCCCATGTGCTAACAACGCGATCGTGATGATGGCAGATCATTATTACCGGCGTGGTGGTCATGTAAGTCCTGTCATTAGTCTACCGGCCTCTCACCCATCGATTATCGAAAAACGCGCTCTGACATATTTTATTCATGGCGTCCAGCGAACCGGATTCCAACCTCAGGTGAGCCTGTCCTTCCCATGCGGCTCAGGTGTGAATATTATCGTGCTGCCTGCTGCTACCCAATATTTTCCCTCCGCCCTAGTCTACTACCCCCAGGGAGCACGGCTTACTTCAAACTACCCACTCTTATCGCTGTATCACCTTACCACACCCCATCCTAACCTTTTGTCCTTGTTGCGCTCCATTATTGGATGAGTGTCTCCATGCCAAGACCAGAACTAATGGCGGGACTTCTGCGCAGATGGGTCGATCCAAAGTCGAATCGACATGAGTATGCCAAGTTGGCTCAACGACGTCCAGTCCCTCCCAGGCAATGAGAATGGAGCCTTCAACACCGCCGTCGACCCGTCGGTGGCATTCCTACAGACTCCCACCACAGCCTCGTTTGACTTCAACCAATTGCAAAACCCACAGTTGCAACCGCGCATGCAAAATGGCAACACGCGCAACGGCTCGCCGGCGCTCCCGAACCCCATCTACCAAACACAACCAATCATACCTACGAAGAGGCCTCGACAAGGGAGCTTGGGGGGATCACCTCGACAGAACTCGGGTGGGCCCCCAGCCTCGAGATCGCAAACACCTCAACAAGGGCCATACTCCGGCTTCCAAGGTTCCGTCAATGGTGGCCCACAATTCCAAGGAGCTGCGCCATATCCGCCATCCTTCCAACACACGAGCAGTAATGCTAGCCTTTCTCCACCGCTGCAGAACCAGCCGTTCAATCCACAAGGTTTACCCCAGCGCGTGTCCACCATGTCCCCGTCCCCGTTTTCGCCAGCGGTTCAAAACTTCGGCTCTCGGGCATCGCCCGCGCATTCGGAACATGGAAGTCGAGTCAATACCCCTCAAAACGGGTCTTCATCATATGTGCAGGGTATGCCATATGGCAGCGGCCCAAACCAGCCCTTTAATCCATCGCTTACCTCCAACAACGCGAGCCCTCCTTCGTCTCAATACGGCCAAAGCACGCAGTCCCTCCAACAGCAGCAGCAGCAGCAACAACAACAACAACGCATGTATGAGATACGACAGCGGCAGCTGATGCAGCAGCTGCAAGCGAGTAACGCCGCCGCCGTCAGACAAGTGAATCCATCCGTCATGTCCCCAAGTCACATGTCTACAAATCCAATGGCTACTCGGTCTCTGCAGGCGCAACAAGCGATGATGCGGGCGAGTAATCCAGAGCAGTTTGTAAGGAATATATCCCATTGGATGCAGGCAAAAGGCCTGCAATTGAACCCGCACCCTACCGTAACAGGACGCCCTATAAACCTTATGCAGCTATTCGCTGTGGTCATGAAACACGGCGGCTCAAAAAGAGTTACAATGGCATCCCAATGGACCAGCATCGCATCCACGTTGTCGATTCCGCCAGCGCAGTTTATAGCTGCTGCTCAAGAACTCCAAGATTATTGGCATACAAACTTGTCGGCTTACGAGGCTTGGTGGATGCAAGCTCAGCAGCAGCAATTTCAGCGCCAGAGACAGGAGCAAGTGCGCATGGCGCAGCAGATACAAGGTGGAGATGTTGCTCAGGATCAATTCTCCCCAGGCGGGCAGGCAGACTCGCAACTGCATGATCAGCAAGCCCAGCAAATTATGCACGCCCAAGCCCAAGCTCAAGCCCAGGCGCAAGCTGGTTATCAAACCCCAGTGAAGCAGATGACTCCTCAGCAGCACCATACAATGCAGGCAGAGCAGAACGGCTATCTAACACCGCAACAGGGACATATCTCAGGTCGACATGCAAACCTCTACGGTCAGCCACAGCCTGGACCTTCGCGTCCACCACGTGCGACTCCCCCTCGGGCGCAGCAGCCTACCTATCCAGCGCAGTCTGCTACCCCGACAGTCAAAAAAGAATCATACACCAACGCACACAGCAGCTCCGCCAACTACCTGGATCGAAAAGATCTTAACCCACGAATAGCTCCGCTTGGCCCACTATTCATACCTAAAGCCGACAATATTACAAGTGGCAAGCACGGTCCGGAGAGCCATGGGGGAATCCAAGTCCGAGGTCTTAAGGATACCATTGACGATCTCTTATTAATCAAGCCCAGTGTTCCCACCGTTCGGGAGCTTGGACGTATCGACATTCGAGCACTGACAATGTCCCTACGTTCAGGCATCCATGGTGAGGTCCGTCTTGCGCTAGACACTCTAGCTTCCCTTTCGAATGAGCAACATCCACCTTCTTTAGACAACTGTGAAGATCTCATGGACACACTTGTTGAGTGCGCGGATGAACAAGTTGAACAACTCGCCGAAAATGCCGCCGAGGTGTCGGACGTCATGCTTGTTGATTCGTATGAAGAGACTGTCCGAGGTTGTAAAACCGAAGTCGAGACGTTGCAAGACGTGCCAGAATATGGAACTCTTGAGTACGACTTGGACAGATCAGTCGACAGGCTGATATGTATAACGACTATCCTGAGAAACCTCTCATTCTTTGAAGTCAACCACAGGCATTTGACCGATCCTATGGTCATCAGGTTCCTTACGACCGTTATCCGATACCTTGGTACTCGCAACATGTTGTTACGAACTTACGCGAACACGCTCGATTTTTGCAAGGACGTTGTAATCTACCTTAGCAATGTGTCACAAAACATTGACTTGCCAGGCAAGGAGGAAGCACTGTGCATACTCCACTTTCTGTTGTCTTTTGCACCAACGCCTCCTCCGAATACTGCTGGGAAAGACGAACTCATGTTTTCTTCATACAACCCTTCAATACACCGCTATTTTCCACCCGCTGTCGATAGCGTCGCCAAGCTCCTTGCAAGGGATGAGCCAAACAGGACCTTTTATAAATCCATTTTCCTCGGGGATAGTGGTGCATTGCCACCATACGAGTTGCTGACCCGGACGTTTGGGCTTGCTATCGCCCCATTGCCCGACTTCGATACACAGAATAATAAGTCTACCGTTAAGGCAATAGTCAGAGCTCGCGGGCCATATTTGGCCCAAGGTCTACTGGCTGCCGAAATACTTGTCGGGTTGATACCTACTACAGAGCACAGCCTGCCACGGGCCTTGCTTTCTTCTCAGGATGGCTTTGCTTTGACCCTCATCAGGATCATCACCCACCTTGCAACTCAGACACCCTATCAAACTCACACTCATCCCCAGACGACAAGAGCACCAGAGGCTGAACTCTACTCGATGATCAGTGAACGGGGAATAGCCGTGCTGCGGAAACTTGGTGAAAAAGCAAAGGATCCAGATGTGCCCATTGTCGGACTTCCGACAGGAGTCGTCCCTAGCAAAGACGTTCTGATTCACACGTTACTAATACCCAATGTGGATAGGAGCGTGTTGGGACAGCTGTGTGCCTATGAAGGATTGGATACATAAGTGCGTGCTGGGTTGGTGAGTATAAAGGGTGTGGATAAAAGCTGGATACCAATTTCAGTTCGGCGTCCTTGAACAATGGGGTGTAATTGGTGGTAATTTTAAAGATTTGAAAATGTGTACATTGAAGCTGTTTTGGGCTTGGAGAACAGAGAAAGGCAGCAGCCGGTATGGCATGGGCTTGGACAGCGCCTTTTTGGATATTTGTACAGAGAATTTCCATTGTACCATATAGCTACTTCTTGAGCAGCGCTTAAGGGTATATACATCCACGTTCTACCATCTAGAAACGTCTTTCTTCTAAGAACCTTGCGACGTCCGCTCTGTACCAGCCCTGTGGAGCCCCCACCGATCAGCAACCATCCCTCAAGTTGGTTCCAAGTCCGTGCAGTCCACAACTCACCTTTATTATAATATGCCTCGTCAACTGATTAATCGCTATATGCTCTTCCCTCAACCCAAGCGCCTGCCGCAAATCCTTCTTCAGCTCCATCAGGTCCCCTTCAATCTTGCGTATCCGTGTCTGGTGTAGATTCCCTCCGCGTTTGGCTAGGTGGTATATGGGTAATTGCTGTGATGCTGTTCGGTGTATGTGGTACGGTAGCGGTGGAAGGGAATTTTGTATGGCGGGCGCGACTTTTGCGGTGGATGCTTCAGGGATATTAGATCATAGGTCCTAGTTAATGATGAGGGAGTTAGGGGTGGTATACTTTGTTGCAGGGGAGGGTGGGTTGATACGAGGCGGGCGGAGATGGGGAGGAATCGGGGAAGAGGAAGGGGGCGGAGGAAGGTGAGGAAGGTTCTGGATGCCATAGAGGCTTTCGGTATGATTGAAGCGCTGCTGTTACTTTGTTGGACGTTGATGTAGAAGCTACTGGGACAGGTATCTCCCTCGTCTGCCAAATGCCAACGCTCTTTCGGAACCGCGCTAGCGCGAAATCTTGGCGCACATTTGAACACTCGCAAACTCCAAGTTAACCGTCCTTCCTATAATCATACCCCAAGTTCAGCACCCTTTCCGAATACACCAGTACGACAATGACCGACAATAAGCCCACCTCGGCCGAGACGATATCGAGCAGCAATTTTCACCAAGCCGTGACATCACCCACAGAAATAGCCCAACAATATGACCTATTGCCGAAGCTCATCCCCCACCTTGATCGACACCTGATATTTCCCTTGCTTGAATTCCTGTCAGGTCAAGAGGAAGACAGCGCAGAAATTACAAAGACGAAATATGAACTCCTCAAGCAAACCAACATGACCGACTATGTTGCGAGTCTATGGGAAGAGATCAACGACAGCGATGAGAGGCCTGAGGAATTCGCGAAAAAGAAGGAGGAGATCATACAGAGGCTATCACTGTTCACCGATGAAACACACCAGATCAACGAGCTTCTCAGTGACGACAGCGTCGTCTCCAACCTCCGCAGCGACAAAGTTGCCAACTTGAAATTCTTAGAACAGCAGCACGGCGTTACACCCGAAATGGTAGACATGCTCTACGACTTCGGCCGCTTTGAATACAGCTGTGGTAGCTATGCTGAGGCTGCCCACCTCCTTGACCAATTCCGCATTCTCTCCACCGACAACGACAAGGCTACTCAGGCCACATGGGGAAAACTAGCCTGCGAAATTCTCACTACGAATTGGGAAATGGTAATGGAGGAAGTGAACAAAGTCAAGGAATCCATCGACACGAAGCTCTTCAACAACCCTCTAGCCCAGCTGCAGCACCGCACCTGGCTAATCCACTGGTCGCTCTTCCCATTCTTCAACTATGACCCCGCCCGCGACACCATCACCGATCTTTTATTCTCTGCGCCTTTCATTAACACCATCCAAACAAATTGTCCTTGGATTCTACGCTATCTTGCGGCTGCCGTCATTACAAATCGCAGCCGAACAAGGAATACAAGCCAATATCAGAAGCAACTTAAGGACCTTGTGCGAGTTGTCAGGCAAGAAGGCTACGAATATAACGACCCTGTGACGGATTTTGTAAAGGCACTGTACATCGATTTCGATTTCGAGGAGGCACAGAAGAAGTTGGGTGAAGCAGAGGAAATACTAAAAGGGGATTTCTTCCTATCAGCGGCGGCGGATGCGTTTGTGGAGGCGGCAAGACATTTGATTTCGGAAAGTTACTGTAAGATTCACGAGAGGATCGATATTAAGTACGTGTTTCCCTTTCCCTTTCCCATCCTGCATTTATAGGCTAGGAACCTACTACTAAAAATTATCCAGGGATCTATCAGCACGCCTAGGCCTGAACCAAGACGAGGGCGAGAAGTGGATCGTCAACTTAATCCGGGACACGAGAATGGACGGTAAACTTGATTATAAGGAGGGAACGGTGTTGATGAACCATCCTGCAAACTCGGTATACCAGCAGGTCATTGAGCGGACCAAGGGAAGCTTTTTCCGTACATCGGTACTGAGGTATGTTCTACTCCTTTCTAGAATAAATGGGAAGAGAAGACTGAATGAGTGTAACTACAGTGCTGCAGTGGCGAAGTGAAAGTTTGCGGGCTTTGCAAGGGACGGCGTTGGAGTGACTTGTGTCGAGGCATAGCGCTGGAAGGCTCCGGTGTAAGGTTTTTGTTGAATGGAAAAGCATAGAGGAGTGACTGTAAATTACGGCTCCAGTTACGCCTGGTGAGCTGAAGAAGCAGCTCCAGCAATTGTTTCCAGTGAAGGAAATACAGATGCAGCGAACCCGACCCCTTTGATACCAAGACAGAGTGAAGAAGTCCTATTGTACAGTATGCTGTAGGCAAATGTGGCCCTACTAAAACCAGACAGTGAGAAGAAGACTTCCGAGTTCAACAAAGCCCCATTAGACTATTTCAAACATCGTGTTCACACTCGTAATATCACCTGACCGACGAAGAAGTGAACACGCAAGAGAAAGGGGTTGCACCAAAGAATTATCATCATATATAAATAGGGAGCACCTACCCGTACACCCCTTTTGCTTACATGTACACCCCCCTTTGCTTACATGTACACCTCCCCTTGGGAAACCTGAAATTTCCATTGTGCATCACTCAGTTACACACCAAATTTAGTAGGCAATTCAAGGGTTTACATATGATTCTGAGCAATCTCTCCATGACCTTCCCCACAGCCTCAAATTCGGTTAATCTAGCCTAGTAAACCCACACATCAGACTTGTTGTAAATCTTCCTTCTGACACTCGTCATCGCCATTGTCATGACCACCCTCACCGGCGCCTCACCTGTCAGCATCGCCTTCGCCGGCCCCATGTCTTTGGCTCCACCTCCCGTTTCGGGGGAGGTCTATAACGATGCGAAACTCCTGATTGAAGGGCTCAATAAACACGCTGGGTCAGAGAGCTATGCTGTCGTCACTGCACGCTTCAAGAAGTCCAAGAAAGATGTTGATCGGATCGTCTATATACGGTGCGATCGTGGGGGAAAAGCAAGTCTAAACTCAGAGGATTTTGAAAGACGTCTTCACAGTGACACACGGCTCATGAAGTGTCCTTTCAGCGCCGTCGGCAAACGAAACGAGGATGATGACTGATATCTTGAAGTCATATGAAACGAGGATCACAATCATACTTCTACACTCGCCTCAGCTCATTCAGCTCTTCGAAGGCTAGCCATGACAGAGGAGGTTCGGGAATCAATAAGTTCTCTTATCAAAGTCGGGGTGAAGGTCTCACACGAGCAAGAGGTGAAGGGCAGCGAGGTGAAGAACAGCGAGGTGGAGGGCAGCGAGGTGGAGGGCAGCGAGGTGGAGGGCAGCGAGGTGAACGTGCTGTCACACCCCCTTCCATCCAAACGGATGCAGGCCTGTTTGCAGCGTTTCATATGTAGCGAAGGAGGTGCTGAAACAGCGATATTGAAGCTCTTTAAACAGTGCAAAATTACTGTGGAGAGGTTGCTCAGAATCATATGTAAACCCTTGAATTGCCTACTAAATTTGGTGTGTAACTGAGTGATGCACAATGGAAATTTCAGGTTTCCCAAGGGGAGGTGTACATGTAAGCAAAGGGGGGTGTACATGTAAGCAAAAGGGATGTACGGGTAGGTGCTCCCTATAAATATCAATCAAACGCCGGTATGATTTTAAATTCCTGAACTTCATGATTTGAATTCATACACCCTTGTGACATCGGTTTAGATCCGACCCATGGGGGAAACTATGCTATGTGTATCGAACGGACAAAACCCTCTGGGGGAGAAAATCGCTCGCCGACTACACGACGACTTCGCGTCGTCGAAACAATAAAATTGACACTATGTTATCAGTAATGAATCTATAGCTTCTATTCAACGCGTGACGCTCGAGTAAACTCTTGATGAGAGTGTCTGTGCTGTTTGATTGTGACGCATCGTCTTTGCTCTGCTCTTCATTGACGATATTCTATACAAACGATGTCTCGATTCGATTCTCGATTCGAAGACGAAAGACGAAAGACGTTTTCTTTGCATTCATGATGCTCGTGATTGTAATGTCGAAAACTGTGTTCTCTTGCTCAATGATTGTCATTCATTGAGCAGAGAAATATGTGATGAAAGAGAGACGTGTACGATGAAAAGATAGAGTGTGATTGTATTAAATAATTCTATTCTGCTCTTGATTTGACTTATGTCACGTAGACGTTGAATAGATTGTTAGTATAGACGTGCGATCGCAATCATTCAATGCATGACTCTGATCAATAGTAGAGAATGCATTCTGATCGTTCTCATGAACTCTTAATTTTTCACATAGACAGATGTATGATCTGACGTCAAGTAAAGAAGATGAGCTCAAGCTCTCTCAATATATCAGCGTGATCGATGAGTCACTACTTCTTCGAACACTGTAGTCATGATTCTCAGACTCATCATTTGAGATGACTATTCTATCTGATATCTTTTCATCAATTACTCAACGACATTGTCGATGTGATGAAGACGTTTCGATATCGACGCAGTCGACGAGTCGCAAATCTCTCGATCACTTGTAATCACAATTCGCAGATTCTTTATCTGAATTGTCTATTTCACTAGTAGTATCTTCTCATCTCTTACTGACATTGACATGTCATCAATCTTCTTCGTAGATCGATTGTGATTGTTAGAAGAAATGTTGTCGCGTAGGTGAAAACTCTCTATGACAACTTTTCTGATCACGCAACGTTCTAACATCATTTGAACTGCGTTGAATTGAGATCTCTTGACTCTTCTGACTTCTATTCGGACACAGAATAGAATCAAAAGGTTCGTAGTCGACATCACGTACAGGTGAATCTCGTTGCCAGCCCCTGAACTTCATGGCAAAAACAAAAACAAAAACAAAAACAAAAACAAATTCAGAATACGGCAGATAGACCTTGTCAAATGGAACAATCCGTCACTTTCACCAATCCCGTCCTTGAAAAGGATTGATCTCATACTCATAACATCTTTTTGAAATGGAGAGGCCGGTAAAGTGTATAAAGCTAGAGCTACAGTAGCTTCGCATGATAGGGGGACGAAAGCACGGGTTTTCACAAGGTCAGGGCGTCACTTGTCGGCAGTATCAGGAGGGGAAAAGGAACAAGATCATCAATATTTGCTCGAGCCTTTGGGTGAACCACACGTTCCGGATATCTTTAGAGGAACAAAAACATGGCTAATAGGTTAACCATGCTATCCATCCCCCCCCCCTAAAACTGGGCAGTTAGTCCCAAGTCAGCCCTTCAGTTCGTAAGATCTATTCTTCCGCCGTGTAAAACCAAACCCTGATCCTTCCATACGAAAACTCCACGCTATGCCAATGGTCCCGAATTCCAACCATGACTACCTAGTAAATTGAAATCCCACTTCACATCGGCACCGTACACCCTCTAAGCACCATTGTAGGTCAATTAACGCTCAAATGCCAACTTCTAACCCAGCCCTCATATTCTCCACCGTCCTGACCCCCACCCCCTTTAGCCGTCCTAGCTGCCCTAGACTCCTTATCTCCCTGTCACACCCTCCATCATCCTCATCTGCACATAGGGCTTCGAGAATCGCTTCTGCTTTCTTAGCCCCTACTCCCTTGAGTAGCCGAATCTGCGCTACATCTCGTGTGTTTACAATGTCAAGCAGCCGTTTGGTCCTTGGAGTGCGAGTAGACTCTTCTTCTAGGGATTTGGGGGACACGTGGACGGCGAATTTGGATTTGGGAGCTTTCTTGGGCTTAGAGTAGCGAAAGCCGTCTGAAGACTCGTAGTCGTCGGCGTCGCTGATTGGTTGGGGGGCATCGTAGTAGTCGTCGTCGTCGGATGTTAGGCGTTGGCTTGTCCTCTGGGGATGGTCTTTTTCAACAGGTTGAGGGTGTGACTCATCCGTTTTTGCTTGTCTTCCATCCTCTAATTGCATCTTTCGCACATCCAAGTCCTTCTTTGCTTTCAGCTTCTCACGTAACCGCTTAATCTTACTATCAAGTTTCGCATTGTTGGGGAAGTACTCTCTAGCCAAAGCATACATCCTTAACGCACTCGAGTCCTCGCCTCTCACGGCGTGCTGTTTCGCCATAAGCAGGAACGTAAGCCCTTGCTCTCTCCCGTCATCCTTACCTTCGATCCTCTGCTCCAGAAGCTCCAGACGTTTTTGGACCTCTTCACTGATTTCCGGGACCGGGGCGATGGATGGTTGATCTAGGGCACGTGTGGCAAGTATGTCTGTGACCTTTCTCTCGATTATGTTTTCGAGAGCTTCCTTTGACATGGCGGGCTCGGGCCTGGATATCATCCGATCGGGACTTCTTCGTTTTGGGGGACGGGAGGCGTGAGAAGAGAAGGACCCTGATGGACGCTTGAGAGGTGAGGAGCGATGTGGCGGCTCTGTACGTATTGGACGAGCTGCATCGTTGGACTGCCGTGCTCTATCCGAATATACAGAAAAGGTCTTTGCTGGTTTGGTGTCGCCTCGCTTAGAGATTAGATTTGGGGCATGTATTGCAGCATTGTGAACAGCAGTAGCCAGAGGTCTCAGAGGCTGTCTCTTTATTGAAGTCCCGGTAAAAGTTGGTACAGCTCGGTGGCATTCTTTGAAGGTTGGTTCGTTCTCAATCTCCCGGACTTCGATCTTTTTCGTTCGGTTCGCAAAGTTCAGGGAGCTCAATGTGTCCAAGTGGAATGACCTGACAGGAGCCAAGTTGAGGATCATGACCGTCATCCCATTATTCTGACCTAGAGAAAGAATACGGGTCATCTTAGATTCGCGGTAGGGGACCCGCGCTTGCTGCTGACTGATAGCCTCGACGCACTTTGCAAGAACGAAGAGGCTTTTATTGATGCTGGATGATTCTACTAGCCTTTCTTTTCCATTGTCCGTTCTCCGGTTATCCTCTGAGCCTGCTAGGTCAATTGCAGAAGCCGTGCTAACTCGAATCTCCTCGCCTGTGGTGACTGCAATTCTGATGCATAGTATTGCATGAGAGCGAGATGAGCTTGCGTTAAGCTATATTTCCGAATTAGCACAACTTAAAGCCAGGACTCTTGTGTCCTTACCTTTGTCGCGCTCGTCGATCGATTAATGTTTGCCTGATCGTACAGTTTTTCAAATTCTTTTAAGCTCTCGCAAGGCCTTTCCGTCAAACCTACGACTACGGTTTTGCCTGCATTATCTCGTATTGGCAAACCAGCCATTGTACGTTTCTCAGGCGCCTCGAATAAGTCGAACACTTTGTCATTGTAAATCTCGTAATAGGATAAACCGATCTCTACTTTCGTTTGCCCTGCTGAATCTTTGTCCAGTTTCCTACTTCGGCGATATATTCCAGACAACAACCGTGGAATGACGCCGCGCTCTTGCAGCGTCTTACCACCCCGCATAGTGTGTGTCTTTCCAGTCCCAGTGGAGCCGTAAGCGAATATGGTTACATCGAATCCATTGAACAGGTGTTTGACGGTGGGCGCAACTGCAGTGATTTAGTCAGAAGATCCTTCATGTTTTGTGGTTAGCTAACCTTCATTGTCAAATATTTCCTGTTGATTAGAGTCCCCATCATACACGCTGCTGAATTGGAAAGAAAAATCCTCGCTTTCGTTCTTTGGATTTGGTACCTTGACAACAGTTGGGTGCACCGCAGTGTCGTCGCTCGCCGCGGAGACGATTACATCTTTGTCTAACTCGTGCCTTTGCTGCGGTCGTATTCTAGCAACGACCCGTATACCCATCGCTTGTGCTCTTTCGATGTCCTCCTGTAGTACGTCGGGTCGTTCTTTGTCGCCAAGCCTCAATCCTTGAGACTGATAAAATTATGGTGTTTACACTAAGCGTCGTCACGGCAACGATGGGATTACATATACGGAAATCGTGGCCGACCTCCCTGCCCTGCAGGCTGGTAGTTCGAACATGACACTCCTAGGTATGATACAACATGATAGTTGACTATCTACAGTATTTCTTGTTTGTCCAATCTCACACTACTAGCTACAGAGGGAATGAAGAAGCTTTTGGGCATACAAATACATGGTATAAATACAGTATGTAAAGACTTGGACGGATCTCTTAGAGTAGGATCACCTCGCTGTGGGTAAGGACTTGTGGGCTGGCTCAAAATTGACCTTCCCATCCGGCCCTACACTGGCAAGACTCATTTTAGGAGGCTTATTCGTTACTGGTATTTTAGCGGCCTCCTGATCTGAACTGTCGCGTTTGTCCTCATCTCTCAGTGAGGTAAGAGCTGACTGCAGAGCTCCAGCTGGCGCATCGGCAATTTCATTGATATCTCGTACTGTTAGTATGTCGCTTACTCTTCCTGCTCGTGTCTGCAGGAGAATTGTGATCGGTCCGTGAAATTGCAGGAATAGCTGTGGTAGGTCAGTGTACTATAAACGACTGTCAAGGGCCACACCTACTCTGTCACCCCAGATAGTCCTTCTTGACCACGTGCGTAGGGTGAAGAAAACGTTAGAAATCGCTCGCCAGGTTTCAGACTCTCGCATGACTCTGAAGAACTTTGTATCGGGTAGTATGCCAGAGAAATTGATATCAGGCACTTGTAACCGCAAGGATGAGGATTTCAGCCGATAGGGAGAAGGTGGAGAAGAGTTGATGGAGTACGCTACAACATTACTGAAACATACTTTAGTGAGGGAATTTCAAGGCGGATTAAACATCGTACCCTGGGTGAGCGATATAGTCTTCCCCCACCCCGAGAGTGACCTGGAAGATAGAGCCGCGGCCTGCAAGAGCAAGCAATCCCCTGCCGGTCACCTCGGAATTACCCAAGTATGCGAGGCTCTTCACTGGTCAGCAACTGCGACAAAGAAGTCGAGATGTGGTTGCATACCATTTTTTGATTGATAGTAGGCTTCACCGAAAGAGTTTGTCCCGTCCAAGCAAGGAGTACCCGCTTCACGAGCATCCAATCAGTCGAGCCGTCCATTCTAATGACGGCCAGAGAGCTTATAGTCGATTTAGTAGCTATGAGCGCTGTCATCGGACTTGTAGAAGATATTTTCTGATAGAGAAATGGGATCCCAAGGACGAGTCGGCGGAATGGTGCCAGTAATGAAAGGGTCGAGACTGCCTTTAAGACATTAGAATATAAAAGCAGGATTTACGACCATATAGCTGTAAGCTCACATTCTCTGCCTTCCCTCCGACGCTGATCAGAGTACCGCGTCGAGTGTGCAACGGTTGTGATGCGGACAAGGAAATCGAGAGAACAGGAAAGGACGAGCCAAGAACCTCAAATCTGGCATCTATCAATACCATGAGCATAGAAATTAGGATAAATTGTGAATTTACGTACCTGGAATCTCCGCACTTGATATGGAAGTAGGTTCAGACGTGAGAATATCAAGGTTGCTGGAAGGCGCTGTAGAGATCTGCAAGCCCCGCCGTCCAGATACTGAGGGCTGGGTCCTAAGGCGGACCTTTTTGGAGCAGCTCGATCTCCATATGGCAGCGCCGTTCAATATGTGGCGCATAGCTGCTGAGGCCTCAATCTGTCCGCATTTTGGGGAAGGTGAGCCTTGTCACGGCCAAATATTTGGAAAATAAACGATCCCTGTTTAGGGCTAGCATCGGGCTTATTATTTGATAAAGCCGACCTCCACCACTACCATATCGAAGCACTCAAGTATCTCATGTCGGTGGTTCAATTTGTTAAGCGCGCTTCGTATTTCCAGATGCGACTTGGGACTATAATACAACTGAACATAACGATGACTACTTGTGACAGGTAAAGACATCACATCCAGCGCATCAGGCGCAACATGGTGCGGCTTGGGCTTTTGCCCAGATTGCATAGTCGGACATACATTCGCCCCCATCCAGTATCGATATTTCCTCTCAAGCAACAAGCGCTAAATCGACAGATACCTCGACAATTGACAAATACTGCCAGAATATGGCAAAAGCAACTGCCTGCAGACCAGAAGGCGGAAGCTCAGATACTTTTAAAAGCTGACTCTCTGGAAAACGTCATGCCGGAGGCGGTGCTAAGACCATCAGATGCGAGATCGCACACAGGGCTGAAGACAGATCCCCTGCTATCAGAGCAGACTGTCTCAAATAAAGAGCAAAGAAAAGCGGATTGGGCAATTATGAAGGAAATGTCAAGATATCTATGGCCGAAGGTAAGCCATGCGTGCAGCAAGGCTTTGACGGGATTGCCTGACGGCAGGTATAGGATGATCTAGGTGCGAAGATCAGAGTTGGGACAGCTCTGGTTCTCCTTGTTGGTTCAAAGGTGTTTTCCAGATACTTAGTCACTAGCAAATACCGAAGCTCAAATCAAGACAGATCCTGAATGTGCAAGTCCCTTTCTATTTCAAAAGTATTGTCGATTCTATGAATGTCGACTTTACGGCGCTTGGGGGTACTGCATGGACAGTCGGTGGCGCAATGATAGTGGCATGTACGGAAGAATTGTCTAATTGGTAACGCACTTATAACTTCGTCCAACAGATGGGGCTACGCGAATCGGAGCAGTTATATTCCAAGAGATCCGGAATGCGATCTTTGCAAGTGTAGCGCAAAAGGCCATCCGTCGAGTTGCGTGCAACGTTTTCGACCATCTACTCAGACTAGATCTGAATTTCCACCTGTCGCGGCAGACAGGAGGCCTTACGAGAGCAATCGATCGGGGAACTAAAGGTATAAGCTTCCTCTTGACGTCGATGGTATTCCATATTCTACCTACGGCTCTAGAGATCACAATGGTGTGCGGGATTCTAGTAAGCACGAAGGTATACAGAACGTCGGCTAGCACTGACTGCATCAGACCTACCAATATGGTCCTAAGTTCGCCGCTATTACCGCCGTGACTATGGTTGGCTACACTGCCTTTACAATTCTTACCACATCATGGCGGACTAAATTTCGAAAACAAGCCAATGCTGCAGACAATCAAGCTGCAACAGTAGCCGTGGACTCTCTCATCAACTTTGAAGCTGTGAAGCACTTTAACAACGAGAAGTTTGAGGTCGGGAGATATGACTCGGCCTTGAGGGCCTACGAAAGTGCCTCAATTAAAGTTACCACGTCCCTTGCTTTTCTCAATTCAGGCCAGAACGTTATTTTCTCCAGTGCGCTGGGAGCAATGATGTATTTAGCTGCCGATGGCGTTGCGAATGGTACCCTCACCGTAGGCGATTTAGTCATGGTTAACCAGCTGGTTTTTCAGCTCTCTGTTCCGTTAAACTTCCTCGGATCTGTTTATCGAGAGCTGAGGCAGTCTCTGTTAGACATGGAGACGCTGTTCAATCTCCAGAAAGTCAACATTGCCGTCAAAGAACCTGCCAAGCCCACCCCATTACGGCTGACGGAAGGTGGGGAAATCAAATTCGAGAATGTCACATTTGGTTATCATCCAGACCGACCTATCCTGCGGCATCTAAGTCTGGTTATTCCTGCAGGACAAAAAGTCGCTATTGTGGGGCCAAGTGGATGTGGCAAATCTACCATACTTCGCTTACTTTTCCGGTTCTACGACGTGCAAGAGGGGCGAATCTTGATTGATAACCAGGACATCCGAGACGTCAGCTTACAGAGCTTACGCGAAGCTATCGGTGTTGTTCCACAGGACACGCCGCTCTTCAACAATACGATCGAGCATAACATCCGGTACGGGAACATGAAAGCTTCGTCGGAAGAAGTGAGAAACGCTGCTAGGAAGGCAAGGATCCACGATATCGTCAATGCTCTCCCTGCTGGGTATGAGACCATGGTTGGAGAAAGAGGCATGATGATATCGGGTGGGGAGAAACAGCGAATGGCTGTGTCGAGGCTGATACTAAAGGACCCGCCGTTGCTTTTTTTCGATGAGGCCACTTCGGCTCTAGATACGCACACCGAGACAACGCTGTTGCAAGAGATCAATAGTATCCTCAAAGAGAAGTCCAGAACAAGTGTCTTTGTGGCACATAGATTGCGTACTATCTTTGATAGCGACAAGATTATCGTGCTACAAGACGGGAGGGTAGCAGAAAGTGGCACACATACTCGACTGCTCGAGAAAGGAGGGCTATACGATCGACTATGGACAGGTAAGCTGCTTGAGTCAAGAAGAAGCAGAGAGCTACTGACAAAACAAACAGCGCAAGATACCTCGCTTCCGGATGTAAGAGATCGTGATGAAGAGGTCAAGGAGCAGCCTCGGTGATGATCAATGTAAGATACGCATCGCTGGCGTTGGATAATGTCATGAGCAACTGGTTCTGGTCTGGATATTTTAGATACCTGCACGTCTGAAATCTCAATCTCAATCTCAATCTCAATCTCATCAATTCAAATCAAATCAAATCAAATCAAACGCTGTTCTGCCCATCGAATTATTCAAGTCTCCAGAGGTTATGTACCAGTCATAGTGATGCGGTTCAAATTTAGCCTCATCTTCATCGTTAGGTTCTGTCATGCATTTATTCGATACTTCGGACGTCACCTGTGAGGAGGGATCGTTGCTCACGGGGGTTCTGACCCAAGCCCCAATGGCAGCCCCGATGCCGGGCTCGCTTCCGTACTTCCGTACCTTCGCTCAATCCACGCGAGTCGCCGAATCCCTGTAAGGGTTCAGCCAAAGCCTAAAGGGGAAAGCCTACTTGGACCTCACGTGCACCTTTACCTTTCAACGTTCGTCTCAAATACTCCTCACTCCCCTTCACCACCCTTTACATATACCGCTCTACATACCTACGAGTAATTCGACAGCAACTGCTCTCCCTGCACTCGAGATTGTGCAACCCTCACCTCCTATCCAACCCTTACGCATCCCAGAAATGGGCTTCATTGAAAAGATCCAAGACAGTCAGTCCCTCCACTTCTGCCCCTTCCTCTCGTCCTTTTTCGACCCAACACTCCAAACCTCCGTGCTCACACCCCACAGAAATCGAATATCTCCGCCTGGAACAACGCTATACGAAACGCAAGCCGCGTGCCGCCTTCGCCAGCGACGCTCAGTATAAAGACGGGGAATACGTTTACAGCCCCACCGGCTCGACGAACACGGTTGCTGGAGGAGGGGGCAGAGGAGGAAAAGGGTGGGTGGGGAGTGTGGGGGTGAAGGTCCAGGAAGTTAGGGGGAGATGATGGGTTGGGGATAGGGTTGTGGGTCGCTTGAGATTCCACGGTTAAGGGGGAAGGCGGGTTGTTGATGGTGCATTAAAAGGGTGTTGCAACACTAGGGGGTTCTGGTCCTGCATCATTTAGCGCTTGGAGGGCTTCTGTACTGGCATGTAACTCGTTTGTGCCAGCTGCTTGTTTGGCTTGATGCTGACGAGATTTTATATAGGATATGGCTGGCACGAACATGATACTTGGTTTTAATTACAGCTTTCTCGTCCACAGTATCTACATCTGAAATATACAATTGAGTCAAAGCTGTACCGATGTCGCACATTCAAGCTACATTAGACAATTGACATACATGATCGAGCGAGTACACTATGTCCCTGGGAAGGAGATGGTGGTCTGGCCGCGCTCTGGGTCCCGCATCCTAGGGATAGATCAGTTTTGATCATCAACTAACGGGACAAGGACATGGTATACGAACTTGATGATCTTAACATCCGGCCCCGAATCGACATTGCCCATTGACTGCGGCGTGATGAGAATGAATTGTTTGCCCACAGACTTCCTTGCTGCGTTGACCTACCCCGACTATGAGCCATGTGACAGGTCTAAGGGTTTAAAGTCTTACCATTAATTTCATACTGACATCTCGGTTTACACTGTCCATGAAGACATCACTAACTTTGGTCAGCTCATGATTCAATCAACGTAGGGATACAATGCGAAAAAACTTACAATTCGTCAAGGCAGCGAATAGGCGCGCCCATGGCGTCCCAAAGAGATAGCAACAGACAGATGGTGGAGAAGGATTTCTCGCCACCCGAAAGAGTTTTCGTCTCACGACCTTGACCACGCTGGGTGGTCTCGTCAGGTTCAACCTGCCGCAAAATCAGTATTGTCTCGAATGGCGCTGTTGGTGGAGGACGAGGGCAGTACGTGTAGATCGAGCTTCTTCTCTTTATGGTTCGCAAGTAATCTGCCTCGAAAACTACGCTCACTTAGCAAATAAAGGAATTGTAGTCTAGCACGTGCGGTGATGGCTTTTTGGAAATACTTCCATCGTTCCTTGCGGTTGACGAGCGTCTGTTTCAACATCTACGGGCGGATCAGTAACACCTCCGTGTTCAAGAAGTTCTTCAATCTTACCTGTGCAAGTTGCTCCACATCGTTGACTTGCTTTTTTGCTTGTTGAAAAGCCGTCACCGCTGCTGTAGCATTTTCGGCGATTTGCTGCTTGCTACCGCCTATCCTATCCTCATATTTCTTCAAGTCGGTCACGAGTTTTTTGAGCTTGTTGTCAATACTTTTGCCAGTCTCGCCAGCATCGACAGGCACCCGTGGGCATATCGCATTTGCCTGCTCAATGAAGCTTCGGACCGTTTGGCTTTTCTCTTCACGTTCCCGCTCTTTGACTTGCATGCGCGTATGTTCATCTTCAATGGTCTGTAGCGCTTTGTTCTTCGCTTGCAATGCAGCCAGCCGCTGGTTCTCCAGTTTCGTCGCTTTACTTTCAGCCTTGAGAACCTTGGCCTCTGCTTCAGCAATTTGAGCGTCCATCTCCGACATCTGCTCCCTTGAGATTTTCATTGCGTCTGTGGCCTTATCAATGGCATTGATAGACTCTTCGTAAGACCCTTCATGCGTGCTCTTTTCTTCCTCAGCCTCCCTCAAATGGTCTTTCAAGGCGTCTAAGCGACTTTCTTCAATGGCATCACGATCCAAAGCGTCTTGCAGATCTCCTACAATGGTTTCAGCCCTCTGCAGGACAATCACAAGCTCTTTCTGCTGTCTATTATGTGCCACTATGGCTTGATTGCACCGGGTAAGATGGTTTTGCCTATCTCTTCGGTTCTGCTCGATGTCGTTGAGTTCAGCTTTAAGGCTTTGAAGTGCCTCCCGTTGGGACCTGGAAGCATGAGCACTGGCAATTCTCGAACCACGGTCGGAGAAACTCACGTTATTTGATATTCAACGTCAGTTTTCATACGTGGAACACCAGTGAAAGGATCAATATAGCCTTGCGCCAAAGCACCACCATACCCGTAATTGAGTCTGAGTCCTGCCCCTGGCTTGACGTTTTGGGTGAAGCATTGTTTGACGTTTGGTAATCTGCTCGCTTTCATTTTAGCAATCGCCTCGCCTCGATTCTCCATCAGAATAGTCTGCTCGATAGCTTGGTTGATAATCAGCTGCTTCCTGACAAGGTCGTTGTCAATCTGGTGCTAGATCAGTATGGAAAGGCAGGATTGCGCCAGTGGCTTACCTCGAGGACCCTGAGCGATGTATCAAACTCTGGGTAGGGCTCATGATTCGTAGTATCAATCAAAGCATTGTTTCCGATGAGAATAGGGCAGATACTGCGTTTGTTAGAAGTCGAGACACTTAGGTAACTACTGCACGATGTAACATCTCACCATCCAAGTCTCTGCATTAGACCCAAGAGTCTATTTTGGTCTTGCTTGCTTGTTACCACAAAGCTATTCAAAGCTCCTCCGAAAGACTTCTCAAGAACGCTGGACCATAGGGGCTTCAGTAAGCGAGCATGACTTCCTATAGGACCCACTGGCTGCTGCTGAAACCCGTCATCTTGCCGTATGGCACTGAGAAGGCGTGGCATATTGGCATTGTAAGCGCCTTGTCGCTGTCCACGGTCCTTTATCAAAGCATCCAACCGCTGTTCACATTGCTGTACTTCGGTCCTCTTGTCTTTCAGTGGTCTTTGTAACTCTTCAAGGTCGATCTCAGCCTGTCTCTTGTCCTCTTCCAGTGCGCCAATCCCTCTCTCGTGGTCCCCTAGTTTACTCCAAGCATCAACGACGCCAGCTCTCTTCTCCTCAATTTCTGCGATTCGCCTCGAATGACTCCCACCATTTGCGTCGTCGAGCCGGCGATTTTCAGCTTCAATGTCGGTCTTAGCCTTTATGATTCTGCCCTCCGCAGCTTTCATATGGTCCTTGATCTGCCGCTGTTCTGCCTAGTCCCAAGATCAGCGCAGCTTTCATATAAAACTCTAGATATGCTATTACCCGAAGACTCATCACATCAGCTTTGAGTTTATCAAATTCGACCTTGGCATTATCCTTCTCCTCTAACATGGGCGCCCGTTCAGCTCTGACATTTTCGACCGCGCTTCTAGCGTTTTCATGGGCCTCATCAGCACTGGTGAACACATCCGCAGCCTCAACGGCTTTTGCTTCTGCTCGTCCAATCACGACTTGGGCCTTGCGGAGATCGGTATCGTACGACGCCACGTATCTTTCTTGCTCTTCTACTTGAGCCCATGCCATTTGATGCGAGTAATTCTGGATCTTAGCCCGGAGTGAGTCTTGTTTATCTGACAGCGCGAGCAGTGACCTCGCTTTCCGTGCCTCTTCCTCGAAAACTTTCAAGTCATTTACCTGCTTGAAAAGATCTTGATCGATCTTGTCAATGCTTTGTTCTATTTGAAGGTAATCTCCGTCGAGGTGCTCCAACTGAGTTCCTTTCATGAAGAATTTGTACTTCTCCACTGGAGATGAGTTATTCAAGAACTGCCGTGCCATATCTTGGGTCAAAACGTTCATAGGGTTGTCGATTTGAAGAGCGAAGTAATCGCATATCTCTTCTAGATCACTTTTTCTCGTCGAGATGAGCCGCCCAGTCGAAGTTTTTAATTTGAAGCCACTACTTCCGGCCCGTGAGAAAATCCGCTCGACGATAATAGAATCTCCATAGACCTCATGCTGATAGGCACTGCTGGCGGTGTTCTTGATCTTGACACTCAACACACAAGATCTGATGACATTAGTGCCATGTGGAGCGTTTCAGTGGGCTCAGCTCACTCCTGTCCTTCCTTTATGAAGCTTTTCAAGCTTTGGCCCCGGTTCGTCGCCGTTGCTTTTCCACCAAGACATATCGTTATCGCCGTCAAGACCGCGCTTTTGCCGCTCCCGTTGTGCCCGATGATAAAGTTGATAAGGGGACCAAGGGTGACTTCAAGATAGCCATGGCACATGAAGTTGGTACAGGTGACTGATTCCAGGATACCATTGTCTGCAGGCTCGTTATCCAGCTGCTTCTTGCTCCGTTGCTGCGTAATAAATTGTGTAGCCTGCTGTTCCAAAACGTCCTCGTCCGTCAATGCCTGGGAGTCATCACTGTCGGAGCTTTCGCTCGAGACTCGAGCTTTCTTCCTCTACAAGGAGGTTAGCATGTACTAGCTTTGCGAAGATGGACCGTAGACTTACAGAATCCCGTCGTGGGTTTGAAAGCGTGCTTTCGACATCGGAATCATCCGCCTCTTCGTCGTCTTGGGGAGACCGCAAGCGCTTCATCGGTGCCATTTTCGATCGAAATGACAGCACCTTACATGATATGAAAAGGACCTACCTCACTATCCAATCTTGACGAATTTGCGATTTCTAGGGTGACGCGTAGGCGTGACGCGCTAGCGGGAAGTTATAGCCGATCTAGGTGACCGTATCACGTGCGTATCACAATTTGATACTAAGGTATCATCCTGGAGAGCACTCCAACTACATTACCCTCTACATACTCAACTCATCCAAACAATGATCTAATAAGTATTCACCACCCCCTAAAGGAAATAACAATGCTCCTCTATCCAAGACGTTGTGGAAACCTTGCCGTAAAACCTACCGCGAGTTGTCAAAGCAGCTATCCGCAGTTCAGGTACATGATAGAGCGGGGAGATCACAGCACCTTATTCGCTGCCCTACAACGCACGAACCCTTCGAATGCGGCCATAGATTGTTGAGCTTCTCGGACAACTTATTCATATTAGGACCGGTTTTAGCAATTGCCTGCCTCGATTTTCCTAACAGGGCATGCTTCAATCTTGCCCTCAGATCTTTATTTGATCAACTGAGTATCACATCTTCGATGCCTTTTCTCCATTATAGCAGCCAAGGCTCGGTAGAATTTTGCTCTCAACTCGTTGGTGTCCTCGAGACCCACGCTCACTCTCACCAGGTCAGCTTCAACCCCGAATTTGGCGGCCTGCTATCGTCAGCAAACCCACCCGGGTTTAATACAATATACTCACCCATTGAAGTTCCTGGTAGTGGGCTAGCAAGACATAAGGCGAACTAATAACGTCAACTCAATGTTTTCCTCCAAGCCCCCTCAAAACTTACCTCAACGTAAAATTCGTTCCAAGACTAGGGCCTTTATCTGTCTCAAGTTTATCGTAGAATACGGTAGCGTCTTCGGTCGAATGAAACGTTACGGAAAGAAGCCCGCCATAACCTCCGTTGGGATTCCGACAATGGTCGTAAAATGGGCGTGTTTCGTTGAATTTAGGATAGTAAACTCTCTTTACTATTCCTCACGATCAGTAAGACTTCTTCTGAATTTGGTCTTCCAACCTACCAACTGGCGAAGCAAGAAGGGTCTGGCATATAGCTTCCGCGTTTACGTTTATTCGTTCTATTCGCGAAACAAAATCTCGACTATTTCTTTCCATAAAGATAGCATCTTCAGCCCAGTAATTATCTTCATACTCTTTATTAATGGTTGTCTTTAATCGGTTATAGTATTTGCCATTGGGGTTGAGTATAGAACTTATAGAATCATCAATATCTTTCTTCCACCCATCTTGCCGATATGAATGCTTACCAGCCACCCATCACATTGCTGTCGCCACTGAAAATTTTTGTGAGACTGCTGACGACCACATCTGCGAAAGGTAGAACATGTATATTCATAAAATTTCCTATGGTCTCATCAACCACAACAGCAAAGTCATAGTGATTGGCCAGTGACCGAATGCGCTCGATATCGGGAGATGCCAAAAGTGGGTTTCCTGGGAATTCGCAAAATAGGGCAAGGAACTTATCCCCGTTCTGACAACGTCGCTCGAGGTCGTCAAGATCTTCTGAGGAACCATGTCCGTAGAAGACACACCCAGGCCCCCACTTTTCTAATATCTTGAGGGTATCAATATAGGGGAATCTCGAGTGGGTCAGCTAGCAGGCCACGAAAATGGCTGACATACACGACTCACCCATAGGAGATGCTCTTCCTTGCTCCCCTACATGCCATCATGATCTTATGGGTATTGAAGATGGAGCTCATACCACTCGGCCATAGGTAAACATCATCTTCCGAAAATCCCTGCACTTGTCTTGTGCGTAGTGGTGTTGCTGCTACCTCCAGTGCCTCATGCAGATCCACATCCGCGGTCAAAGCACCGGCTATCCGCCTGCGTATGGCTGATTTCGCATTAGAAGCCAGTGACACATCGAGATTTCTACCGTAACGCTCCTCTAAGAATTGCATATGCTCCTTGCCGTCTAAGCCTTTCATGTTTGCTGCTATCCCGTTGCCATTCTCGGATATTTGAGAGGCATTTTGAGGACCAATCCCAAGCATTTCCTTCTGATACCTTCGTGGACCTTTGCCTAACTCATGATGGCTTATTGAGAGCTTCTCGGTACGTTCATCACTGGGGTTCTTTGCTATCAAATAGCCATCATCGAATGCCTTGTGGCAAAGCTCTGCACGCCGACTGGAAATGCCATCTCCAGTATGTTGCCAAAAGACCTTTGCAATATTTGAATATTTGCTTGGAAACAATAGAGCAGCCAGGGTAGGTAAAACACTCAGCCCAGGATCTTTGCCAACATTGAAAAGAGTATTTGACTGCGGAAAAAGTTCCAAGATTCTGACATGCTTTTCGGTGTCCAACGTAGGGACTTGCTGCTTGAAAAATGTCACGCATCTTGCTGCAATGCTATAAGACGGAAAGAGATATGTCTGTTCCGCGGAACAGGCGTACTTCTTGACAATAGCATCTGCAAGGTTTGTTATGATGCTGTCTATAAAAAATCTGCCGCCAACTTGATTTAGCACTGACTAGCGGAAGAGTAAAACTACACATGCTGACCTTGGATATCCATTTTTCATTTTGCTCACTACCCACTCTTCGCCTTCCTCGTAGCCCACACATGATCTCCATGTTGGCAAAGATACACTTACGGCCTGGAACACTTTTTTCAATTTGACACTTTCTCAGCCAATATGCCTGAAAGAATGACCTACATGTGGAGTATCCGGGGGAATTGCCTGGCCAATTACTTTAGACATGATAAAGTTTGAGTGTAAGTATTGTTATCATGTGGATATTTGAAATGACGCAAATCCAGCACATGGCTGACGGGAGGACCCGGAGGCTCAAAAAAGATCTACAGTCCGTGCGTCAAAAAAATTAGCGAGATAAATTCTAGGCTTTGTGGTAAACTTCCCCCAGGGTAGCTTCCCTACGATACCGACTTGACACTTGTTGCGGACCTGACTACAAATCTGGCTCATACCCCTCTGGGCCAATCTACCCCTCGCTATGGCAGCGCATGCAACCAAAAGAAGGAAAGTGAATTACCCAGCAAGATCTGAGAACGAGGATGGACGTGGCGCTAGCGACAATGGCTCGGCAAGTTCGACAGATGATGGTGGTGCCGTGGTTGAGGAGAATAATACTTCAGGTATAAGACATAATGCTCGTGAAGGCGCCAAGACACGCCTGGATGAAGTGGGTCAATTCGCCAGCGGTGCATACAACTCGAATATGTTCAAGCTACAAATGGACGAGCTGCTGGTGAAGGTGCGGCCGAAGTCCGAAAAGCGGATGTCGAAGGTCGAAAACGCTTTGCGCAAGCTCAAGAGCATCATTGAAAGTATACCGAGTCAGGAAGCATTACCGGTAGGTTATCAGATCGGGTCTCAATAGATAGTTCCTCTGATTGAGAAAATGTCCAAATTAGATTCCAGAAGCAGAACGCAAGATGAAATCTCACCAGATCCGCATTCCTTTTCCAGAGCCCCGTCCAGGTATTGAGGCGAAATATACGCTAGCATACGCTAAACCGATCAACGTTAATGTCGTTGGAAGCTATGCTCGGAAGACTGCTATAGAGGTGGATGAACGGCTTATGGTTGATTTGGCGGTCACGATGCCCTCAGTATGAGCCTCCAAACATGCCAGCCCAACGCCGCTAACTCAATCCGAAGCACATTTTCCAAGAAAAGGACTTTCTCAACTATAGATATTTTTACAAGCGAGCATATTATCTAGCCTGCATTGCTGCGGGCATTCAAGAGGCAAACCACTGTTTACCTTGTCTGCAACATACCGCATCCAGAATCAAGCTTCCATTGTCGGAGGGCTGCAACTTTGTTATTAACTTTGCCTATCAGAGTGATAACCCCCTACAACCGATCATAACCATTGACCCTGACCTATGTGAGTAATTTTGACTTCCCTATGGAGTGATGACCGTGCTGAAGTTCTTGCAGATGCTGAACATGATGACTTTACAAATTCAAAATGTCAGATCAGAGTCATTCTTGCCGCTAAGGAAGACCTGTTTCCTATCTCAAAGACGTTACCTGATAAAATTTGTATTCGGGTCAAAGGCGGCAACGTTTCTTCTTCATGTACATCAGGTCTACCGACGCCGCTCCACAACGCAACTCTAAGGTCAGAGTGCTCTTCTCTACCTTACTTGGAATTATTGCATGCAGCTTCTTTGCGATCTGACGCCTTCGGAGACGCATGTCTTCTAGGCAGTATATGGCTTCAACAACGCGGGTATGGCGCAGGTGTTACCAATGGGGGCTTTGGTCAGTTCGAATGGGCCTGCATCATAGCCCTCCTCATGCAAAGTGGGGGTGCAAAGGGAAGGCCTATGCTGTCAAGCGGCTATAGCAGCTATCAACTATTCAAGGCGGTTTTGCAATTCTTGTCTACAAGAGATCTAGTGCTGGACCCCCTTTTCATTCAGTCTAATGGGCTAGCATTGGTAGATAATAAGAAACCAGTCTTTTTTGATGGTGCCCGAGGACACAATGTTCTTTTCAAGTTGACGCCGTGGTCTTACACAATGGTAGGTTCAGCAGGAACCCTTGCATTTTGATCCGAGACTGATTCGCCCAGCTACGGCGGGAAGCGAGCATCACACTAAGAGCATTGAGCCAGACACTCTCTGATGGTTTTGAATCATCTTTCATCACGAAGAGTGACACTCTGATGCAGCGGTTCGACAGCATTTTGAAGTAAGCACTCGCGTTCCCCTATCGAAAGTATGAAAGCTAAAACATCCCTAGTCTGTCCATAAGTCAGACATGGATCCCGAAGTCAAGGGATCCAGACTGTATTGATAGAGATCAACAGTTCTGTCAAGAGGCATACAATGCACTGCTGATTGCACTTGGCGATCGCGTAGACGTCATATATCCGATTCGCAGCAAATGCCCTGCCTGGGCTACGGCTTTGGAAAGTATATCAACGGCAACTGAGCCAAGTGTAGCTATAGGACTCCTGATCAATTCCGAGCAAGTCAGCCGAGCAATAGACAAGGGTCCTTCAGCCGAAGACAAGCACGCTGCCGCTGCGTTTCGGAAATTTTGGGGCGACAAAGCGGAGTTGCGTCGCTTCAAAGACGGAAGCATCATAGAGAGCTTGATCTGGAACGGTTCAAGCGCGGAAAATAGTGTTCTGCAGCAGATCGTTCAATATACTATCAGGCGTCATCTTGGGCCAGATATTGCGAAAGGCATCCAAGTCATGGGAAACGACTTCGGCCAGCTGTTGTCTGGACCAACCTCAGGTGGCTCTGATTCTACGTTAATTTACCAGCCTGTAATGATAGCTTTTGGGACCTTTGAAAAGGATTTGAGAAGTTTGGAGGGATTACCGCTCCAAATACGGCAGGTTTCCGCTGCAGGTCCTGCCCTGCGCTACGCTTCATTCAATATACCGATATTACGCCCTGGAGGTCCTAAGATGGAGCCAGCAGACATCTACCTACAATTCGAAGGATCAGCGCGCTGGCCCGACGATATCTCCGCAGTTCAAAGAACCAAAATTGCCTTCCTCCTCAAAATTGGGGAGCTCCTCGAAGATTCAATCGATGGTTTAACATCACGGCTAGGCTTAGAGAACGAAAAGCACATATTCCTGAATATCGCCTTCCTCGACATAACCTACCCAACAGGCGCTATCTTCCGTCTCCGCATCCACCATGAGCGAGAGTTGAGTCTTCTGGAACGCTTGCTAAAAGACAAATCCTATGGCCAAGGACGAAGGGAAGAAATAGCCCATGCGGCTTCAACATACAAGCGTAACTTTGTCCAAGACCCCTTGCATTCCCAAGCCGTTCGTAAACTCAGTACTCGCTTCCCCCTCCTCTGTCCGTCGATGCGTCTAATAAAACGGTGGCGTGACTCGCATCTCCTTTCCCCACATATCAGAGATGAGCTCATCGAGCTCCTTACCATCCGTACATTCTTGCATCCTTACCCATGGCAAGCGCCGGGAAGCTTAAGGACTGCATTTCTGCGGACATTGACGAGTATCTCGAAATGGAACTGGCGCTCTGAGCCCCTCATCGTCGATTTTAATGGGGAGCTTGCTAGCGAAGACATTGATTCCATCACTTTACGCTTTGAAGCCTGGAGAAGAATCGACCCTGGTATGAATCGCATTATCATGTTTGCAGCTTCGACTCTAGATCCCGATGGGGTGACGTGGACCGAGCAAGGCCCCTCGAAGGTCGTTGCCGCTCGATTTACGAGTCTGGCGAGGGCAGCTTGCAAGGTAGTTAAGACGCAAGGTCTAGACGTAGAGGCACAAGCGTTATTTGTGCCGTCGTACGCCGAGTACGACTTTTTAATTCACCTCAATCGTAAACTCGTTGGGCAAGGCAGTTGGCCGGGAAAGAAGCAGCTCGGATTCAAGAATCTTGAGCTACAATCAATCGACGACAACACCCTCGTCGCATTTGATCCTACGGAGTTGTTCCTGGATGAGCTTTCCGCTATGTACGGCAGTAACATCGTGTTCTTCTACGATGCTCATAAAAGGTCGATGATAGCTGGACTGTGGAATCCGCAAACGGGCTCAAGGCCGTGGAAGGTTAACATGTCGTATTCTACCTTGCCGTTTGCCCAATATGAAGGGGAAGAAACGATGATAAGTATTAACAAGAGCGCAATTTTGAATGATATCGCGAGGCTGGGGGGTGATATGGTGTCGAGAGTGGAGTCTTTGCGATAAAAGGAAGATATAGCGCGATGAAGATGTCAACCCGAAAGCTCATGGTATACTCATATGAAGTTCAATTAAGAATAGTATCGGTATATCAATGCTACCAGCCTCGCTATGCAGGAAACGAGTACTCCATATCCCACTGTAATGTCCAAGCCTTTCTCCGATGTCATCGATATGTCAACAGCTTTTGACCAGTCTTTCCTTGCACCTTCTGCGAAGAAAAAGCACAATATTTGTCCTTGATAGACACCACCTCGTATACGCCTTCGTCTGACGCACGGACCGTCATAGCGTAATGGTATGAGACCTCGCTTTTGGTTTCCAGTACAACCGATTTCTTCCCCTTAGCAACGTTTGTGCTCCTTGTGTATCTACAATTCGTTAGCTCAATTCAGAAGATGCTAAATTAGGTCAGACGTACATGAATTCAAAGGGCGGGGTTCCCCCGAATTCGAACAGTATTTCGGCCTCTCCGCCCTCCTGGATATCAACAGTTGCGGTTCTACCCTTGCTGACCCTTACATTTGGCATCTCATGTATCACCTTGGTAATCTCCACTAGTGCTTTGCAAGCATCTGTGCTTCTTTGATCGCTAATGCCCGTGATGGTGAATTCCCCAGGCTTTTCGGCGATCCGTCGGAAATTTGTTGTAGGAACAGAGGCCTTCCTGTCTCGGCTTTCAAAGGTGTAGAATACGTTGAAAGGTGGCGTGCCCGACAAGGTGAAAGATACACGATCGCCCACACAGTAATCGGTTTTTGTTTCAAGAGGAGAAATGCTCGGAATATCGGCAACGCTTACCTGTACGTGCGGAGCGTCGAAGTCCGTTTTCCGTTGGCAGCCACGCGAATCTCGAACTTTGCGAATTGTCACCGCGTGAGTACCAAGGGCGAGGACCCTATGTGGAATATGGAAGTCGTATTGATTCGACCCGATGTTCGGTATGTTGACGGATTCGGGTTTTTTTGTTGCATGGTGCTTAATCTCGATTTCTAAATAGAAGGGAGGGAGCCCAGTCAAAGTCATCGGTATAACTTCATCACCGGCTTCTTCTTCTTTGCAATACTTGTACGTCTTTCCAGCATTACCAAAGCGAGCCGAAGGCCTAGGATGAACCCGCTGTTCCACAGCGAACGGTCGATATCTGCGAGCGTCATGACTATAGAAGCCATCGCTCAGCTTGGTAAACTTGTACTCATACAACCCGGGTTGAGAAGTCTCCATTTTGAGAGAGTCAATTTTGAGACCGGCAGTGGATTTCTTGACGCTCATCGATTGCGGACCGTGATCAGGCTTAAGACGTTGATGGTACTCGAAGGCGAATGGTGGTGTACCAGTAAAGGTAATGTCCGTTGCATCTTCATCACCTTCACAAACATCCTTCTTCACGTGCCTACTTTTAGACTTTTCCTTTGTAACCAGAATACTTTCGGCCACATCCATGGAAGGACGAGGGATCCAGCATACCTCAAACTTCGCGGCAGTTTTGTCCACGGAGCCTGGACAATTCATATCTTTTACATCGATTATTTCGTAGGTACCTTCTGCATCAACTTCGATGTGGGCGTTGCTGTCTCCAACCCACTGGCTTACAACTTTTTCCTGCGGGTCATCTAAGTTACGATACTTCACAATCCAATACGTGTCCCCTTGAAGCTTAAGGGGCAAATTGACCTTCTTGCCCTCCAGTGCTAAAACAAGTTGTTTACCCTCAATCTTACCAAAGGAAGCTCTGGGTCTTTGAAGGCCAACAACAATCTTGGCCTCTTGCTCTAAAGAGATCTTACAACCGGAGCTGTCTGTAATGCCAGTGAGAGCTAGTGTATACTCTCCTCCCTTCATTAGTCTCTTGGTAGTAAGCTGATAATCCTTTGATTGTAGGTCATCAACTGTGTATTTCTCCCGCCCGCGGTTGTGAACAATCTCATAATCAAGACTCCAAGGAGGTTCCCCAAAGAGATGGACATCTAAGGAAACAGACTCTTCAATACACGCCCTCATCTCAGGCTCTGCGACAGTAAAACGAGCAGAGGCCGGAGGCTTGACATCCTGCTGTAGTCTGAATTTCTCAGATACTAAGGAACGAGCGTCTTGATATACAGCATCACTAATCCGGATAAACTCGTAGGTATAGCGGCCTGCTTGCGAAGGCTGCAGCACCAACTGCGTGTGAAGATGCTCGCTTACTGTGTGATGCTCCATTGCCTTCCCATCCCCGCGACGGATGGTATACCAGATCTGGAACGGGGGGGTTCCAGTAAGGTCCAAATCGACCAGGAAGCCGATTGAGTTCCCAGCACATCTGTCAAGAATGTCTTCGGATCTAATTTCCAAACTTGGCTCAGGAGGGTTTATGAGCAAACAAGAAGACGGTTCCAAGACTTCGCCACTGCACCATTCGCTTCTAACAGACGTTAATGTGTAGAGGCCTGGCTTTACGATATCCATCCCGTGACGACTGTTTTTAACAACGACTTCAGCACTTGGCGCTTCATCGGCATGCTCCTGATTCGAGGGTATCTTGTCTTGAGGTGTAAACCGATAGGAAATTGCGTAGGGTGAGTCTTCAGGCCCACCAGATCCCGTCGAGCTGAAATACATTGGCAGTGAGGCGGGCCTTCCGCTTGCGACCATAATGGGATGATGCGAATCACATCCACGGAGTGCAACTCTCGGGCGTTCATGTACAGAGAAGATCTGTTCTAATGGGCTAGATTTTGAGTACTTGTGCTGGCTTGGTTCATTGGATCTTGAATTAGAGTACTCCACAGTATTGCCGCATGCATCTTGCACCTCATCAATCGAGTACCGCCAACCTCCGCTTACACCGAGAGATTCGTTTAAGGGGTTTTTGATAGTTTGAGCACGTGCCCAGGAAACATCCATGCTTGCGGACGGGTCTAAAGTGACAAGGGTGCCAGATGTCTTCTGCCGCACTAGTGGCGACACTAGATTGTCTGGATGTATGCTAAGAGTAGCTTTTCCAGTATCCTCCTTGTTAACGGTCTTACTGTATTTGATCTTCAGTGGTGGTGTACCTTCTACTTGCAGGTAGAAGTCCGATAGATCGCCTTTGCACTTGTCCTTTCTTACAGATGTGACAGACGCAATGGGGCATTTGACAACCAATGCATCTGACAACCTTCTCTGCACCTCGAGCTTTGACTCGTCAACCACTCTTTGAAGGCGGTATAAACCAATTTCCATTACGGCGTATCTGAGTTGTAATGGGCCTGAACGATCACTTCGAATAATATCTTTCTCTGCTTGTTTCTTGAGCTTCTTGATCTCCTTGCGAGCAATTATAATTGTCTCGTTAGTGTTGGTGTCCAGATCGACTCGGAGCAGTTCGATCAGGATTGGGTTTGTTTGATTGATACTGATGGGTATAGTGACTGATGATTTTGAGCTTCCAAGACAAAAGGGAGTTTTCTCGGGGTTGAGCATAGCAGAACTATACTCCACAGGTCAGCCAACCATTATCTGCCCTTCGAGATTGAGAATCAAACCCTTCAGGTAGAATGTGAACGATCTGTTTTCCAAGGATCAATGATGAATTGTGTAATATTGACGCTGGCTTGACACTTCTTTCTGATACAGCTAATTCTCGATCATAGAGGAGTTTTGTGAATGCCACCAGCCAAGCTTCTAATGGGATCTGCTTCGTTGATTAGCGATTTTTCTCACGCTCAACGAACTGAGACCTGACCGGTATGCGAAACATTAACAAAGCATTCATGACAGCATGCAGAACGAAAAGTAGAGTCATAGTTGAAGATGACCACTGCAGCCACGGAACCCTCAGACCGGGCAAACCATACAGGAAGACACTGTCCATTGCGACCCATTTCATGAATAGCCATAGCGAGTCTGTCTCGTCTGACACCAACTTGAAGTAATCGTAGAAACGCCAGCTCGTAAAAGCAACATAAATGCCCAAGATGTACAATCTCTGGGTAGGAGCGTCCAGAACATTGTAAGGGATCATTGGCGCATTGGCGTCGTCACTGGGCTTTGCCGTCTTTGGCAAAGGTGATGTCGGGCCTTGAGCTCCCGGTTTCGTGGCATTTTGGTTGTTATGGTCCGTAGCACTGCCTGGCGTTGTGGGGAACGCTGAGCGAAGGCGGGGAGTGTTCATGGCATCCTTCTGGGAATAAAAGTAAGAAAACTTCTGGGTAAGCGCGCGACGTGTCCGATGCTAGTAGTTGTTCCGCGGAGTGAATTATAACATCGGTTCAGGTAGCTATAGACCCAACGCAGCAAATGTAATGAAGTGAAGGCCTTAACGTCTCTTGAAGATCCAATTAGGAAGCCAGACTACAAAGATATCACAGCGGCGCGTTTGAAAAATGCAGCCGCCAAAAACGCGCCGCGCTTATGTCGCTTGACATCTATCAGGAAACTTCAACGTCCTCTTAGAATCTACCCTAGTGATGGATACCCAATTTTAAGCTCACCTGCTCTTTAATATTCGCGAGAGCGGAGACTTAATTCACTGGATGTCTGAAAGAGGATGCGTCATTGGTGTTAAAGCATGTGACAATGGCGTTTTACCAGGAAACATATATTCGATATCAACCTCATCTACCAGCCCTGAAGCCTCCGCCATAGGCGCAGAGATCTACAATGGCAGAAGCTGCAAAGAAGAGACGTTTGAATAAAGTGTGCAGCGCTTCACCACCTTCTACGAAGAATAAGATATTTCCCGAAGAGCCTTTAGCTCCAGCTACGACTAGAGACAAGCAGAACTGGAAAGGCTTTTGCGAGATTGAGTCAGAGCCAGTAAGTGCATGGCAGCGAAGTGTTCATCTACATATCAAGTATTGATAGATATTCAGGCTTTCTTCAATGTTATGCTCAAAGATTTTGGTGTAAGGGGCGTAAAGGTGCAAGAGGTTGTTTCTTTGGACGAGGAAATTCTCACCTTCCTTCCGTAAGTACAGATTGCATTACGATCTGCCAGGGAAACCTTCGATTTTTCTGAACTCAGAAGATAGGACGCCTATTTACGGCTTGATCTTTCTTTACAAATGGCATGAAGAAAGTATAGACGAACAAAAAGAGAAATGTCCCGATAACGTTTGGTTTGCCAATCAAGTCAGTGATAACGAATTCCGTCCCAGCTGCCTTGTCACTGATTGTCGCAGACCGTAAAGGATGCCTGTGCGAGTGTTGCCCTCCTAAATATCGTCAACAATGTTTCTGGCCTGGAGCTTGGGGATCATCTGCAGGCATTCAAGGACTTCACCACAGATTTCAACCCTGTGATGCGTGGCGAAGCAATTGCCAACTTTGAATTCGTCAAAGAGATTCACAACTCTTTTGCAAGGTCAGTGCGGCCTCGAACCAAGGTTTGGGGTGGAGTGAAATCTATATTCCATCTACCCTTTGGATCTAACATCCTCTGGTCCGTTAACCTGATGCTCACTATACTTAGGAAAATAGACATGTTGGATGCGGACCTACAATTAAAGAATGACGCCACTCCGAAGAAGAGACGCAGGCAGAGAGCGCAGGCTGAAGAAGACGAGGCGGCATTCCATTTCATTGCGTTCGTACCCGTTGAAAGCAAGCTTTGGAAGCTTGATGGGTTACAGCCGCAGCCTCAGGACCTGGGTAAGAACGCGGTCGCTGTCCCTTAATCGAGCTGTCACTGAATATACTCTAGGGAAAATAGAAAGAGAAGATTGGGTAGGGCAAGTCAAGCCTGAAATAGAAGCCCGGATGGCAGAGTATGAAGAAGGACAAATCGAATTCGCAATATTGAGTCTTGTTAAGGATCCTTTGCTCAGCCACGTTGCTGCACTTGCGGTGAACGTCAAGAGCATCATAGCACTTGAGAGGCGTTTGGATAACGTTGCGTCAGATTGGAAGAGTTATGTGGCTAATTCCACCCTTGGCGAAGGTGCCCTGACCAATGTTATTTTAACTAGCCCAGACCCAGGTTACGAGCTTTGTCAGGCGATGCTTGACCAGGCAGCAATCCTTCCGTCGATCGAAGGAGCGCTCCAAAGCGATCTGATTTCGGAGATCATAGCCCGTCGACAGGAACTTGTCACAGAGCAGGCAAGTCTACGGCTGGCTGTCAAAGAAGAGCAGCAGTCACGAAGGTCGGATGAAGAGCGAGCTGCAAGCAGGCGCCATGACCATGGACCTCTGGTCAGTAGCCTCTTAGAGATACTGGAACACAAAGTTGCTCTTGAGTCTTTGTTGGCTTGATTGGTTGTTTTCTCCCATATCCCGTCTTATCGACCTTCAACGCATACGGAGTAGTGCATATATGAACCATTATCATAATCGAAGAAAACTCCTTCAGTAAGCTGAGAGATATAGAAACTTAAAATCTATTACATGTCTTGAGTTACTCATGGATTAGTATTACAGTGTAAGACCTGTTCATATCCCACAGAAATGCTGGATAACTACCTACCTACAGAGTGGATAGCTGAAATTTTTAGGGTTAGGGCTATGTATTTATGATATGATACACCATCCGGTGTTACTCTATATATTACTAGCGACGTTAGGTAAGATAAGGTAACTTACCTTACCGACAGCCTCATTATATAATGGTACTCCAAATCTAAAATATTTACGTTTTCCATGCTTGTCCCTCAAAGTAGATATAGCATCAATGCTCGAGCGCGTGGTGCGCACTTGTAAATTGCCCTGTTTGTGTTCGCTCTCGAAGCCTTGCCGTCCAATCACCTTAACCATCCTGCAACACAATGCAAGAAAAATCACTACGATTTGACGGTACTGAATCCATTGGCCATGGAGAGGTGCGCGGACCCCTCTACGCAGCTCGAGGTCGATGAAGGTATTCTAGACTATCTCGTTTACACAGCCATTAAAGTTTTACTGGAAGACAGCAAGTCATGTAGGCATGGACATGACGAAGCAGAAGCCCATGTCCCACCGGATCTGCCGTTCCAAATGGTAGATTGTAGGCTCCAAGACGCCCAAACTGCGCGCATTTTCGAAGCTTACAGACCTGTAGCATTTCTTGCCATGTTTCGCTCGATGCATCCAGATAGGCAAGGTCCCGAGGAGTTACAGTTTCGTCTACGCCTTCTGAAGTTCACCGCCTTGTACACCAATCGTTCTACGCCCTCGAACATAAGTCCTCCAAGATTTGCTTTGGAACTTATGGTGCCCCAGCATCAAGAGCATGTGAACAGCTTTCGGAAAGGCGACACAATCAAAGGGGAACTTGGACCGCTCTCGCCTATTGAGGCTTCCGCAACACCAGCGGCAGACAATTTTACCACAGCGGATACATCAGAATCAATACCGTCCTTCTCTCTCCTCGACACCCTCCCCTCCTTCATGGCGCTCTCCGCCGCTCACATTTCCCCGCAAGTTCCTAACATAACCGAGATCTGGATGCGTCTCGCAGCCGGCTACATGGCGCATGCAGTCGCAGAGCAATACCTTACCTACAACTCTCAGCGGCCTGAATCCCAAGTTCTCCATGAAGCTTTTGCCTACTGGGGCGATCCGGACTTAGATGTCCAAGAGGGGAGTGATGAGTGGGCTATCAATGCCATGTTCTTCAATGAGGATAATGTTGTGGTGGCGGAATGGGAGGATATCAGACAGGAACATATGCGGGCTCTGGAACCCGGACCAGGGATTTCATTACGGCAGCATTTGAAAGCGCTGGTTGCGCATGAGCTTCCGTTGCCAATATTCGAGGACACCGTAGTCAGTTTTCTAGAGGGCTTACTTTTTGCTTATCCAAAGCCGTATCTTGCTCAGTTGGAGGCTAGTGAGGTTGATGGGTTATCAGAGGAGGCACTCGCGTTGAGAAGAGACTTGGGTTTGGGAGGAGACTGAGGTACAGCCATTCTGTTTTGGAGCAAGAGATACCCCTTATATTTCTACATCTTGTATATCTACTACTGACTTGGTCTTGGTTGGAAGTGCGGGGGTCTGTAATATACATTGAACGCTTCTCAAGGGACTGAACTTTTGTCACTTCCAATTTTGAGGCAGTAGGATATCTACCATCGTATTCCAATAATGGGCAGCAGACAGTCACAATTCGTCTAGCGCATTAAAAAAGGGCATGGCCTCATACTCTTTTTACCAATTTAGGCGACGCCTCATTTTGCAATGCTGATTTCAAGGGGGTATCTCACTCGAATGGAGAGTGTTCGTTCTAATTTACGTGCCGTTCGAAGAATTGAAAACAACGTTCTAATCGTCCGGGTATTCATCCCTGATGTTACTAACAAACATGTTCGTGGCCTCGTCCCACCGCTTGAAATGTTGTCCTGCTAACGCCATCATCGAGCTACTAAACCCCGACTTTACAATGTCAATATTTTCCTCAGCTACGTATCGGACGCTCTTATCTTCGACACTACAACAGATACGGATTAGCAAGACTTTCTACTAGCAGAGATAGCACACGTGTCGTCAGCCTACAGTGCATGATAGAAACTCTGATTTCTCCCTCTTGAAAGTTGATGGACACCCATGTGCGACATCCAATCTTCGTCGGCTTCGCATTTCGCATCCCACCCTGCAATCATCGCATAGTAGTGATATCGCTTGTGCTGGAATACTTGCCCAATCTTGTATCGAACGTTTCCGGCCGTCTCTCTAGTGCGTCTCTTGACTGCTTTGGGCATTGTGTCGGCAGAGCGCATTGCAGCCATCATATCCCGTAGCTGGGCGGATTGCTCCGGGCTTTCGATAAGAGGCAAAACATACTCTTCAATGAGGCCGACGTCCATGGGGAACTTCTTCTCCATGTGCTCCAAAACGTAGGGGAGGAAGCGTGCGCGCGATATGCTGGCGGTGTGCTGATTCCCACCCGCTAGCAGTAGTTGGGCCCAGAGCGCTCCATAAAATGCATTGTCCGTGTCGGCAAGCGTCAACACTGCACTCAGGTCACTGCTGGGGTTGCGAGGGATCATCTGGACTGAGGCCATGATGTTCCGAGCGGTACGCCTGATGATTTCTGCCGTTGGTGAAGCGTCAAGCAGCGTCGATTGGTCTGATTCAGGGACTCCCATAGCAACAAGTTGGGATTTGAGATTGGAGACTGGAGTTTCCACGTCTGTTCGAAAAGGGTCCATGTACATAGGTTGTGCCCTCGAGCCATGTTCTACCGTGCTTCCGTCCAGGTCATGACCTCCCGTAGGCCTTATGATGGCAAGTACATGAAAAGGGAACCCGCAAGGTTGCGCGTCTAGTCCAAGCCGCTTTGCCACGCAACAGTATATTGCCACAGATATCAGCGGCAAGGACTGGTGATGTTCATCTTGAAGTGCTATGCCGATGAAACTATTTTGCAAATCATGGTAGTGGTCGTCGCTCTTGACTCCGGTCAAGTTATGTGACCTCATATATGTAGCAGTCGCTATCGCCTTGTTGCGGGGAGATAGAACAGCGAGGTCTGGCACGTCGGCGCGGATTTCTTGGGCCAGATGGTCGAGACGCGTAGAAACCTGATGCTATCAGCCATTTGTTCTCGAGCCAGCCTTCCAGAGGGTCTCTACTCACGTCGTCGAAATCCCCCTCCCTATCATGCAGGACAAGCATATCATATGCCGCCAGCGCCCTTTCAAGAGGTACCGATTGTCCAGCCTTGAGCTTCACCCACTCTTCGATCGCCATTTTTCGGTGCAAAAATCCCAGGACGGCATCGCTATAATACCTGTACTCCAGTATCAGCTCCGAATATCCGGTCTACTGATATCACTCCTAAGAAGATACCGTCTCGCCAATACATCTTCAGCGTCATCTGCTACATGCAGATGTCGCACCAGACTATCCTTTGCATCATAGCCATATTTAACAATTCTCTCACTCTTGTCAATTCGGCTAGTTTGACCCGACAAAATGCTGTTGAGTTGAAGAGTTGTGATGCGATCAATGTTGTGGCGTTCCGAGAAGATCTTCTTCCAATCATACTTCGTTACGTCCGCCGCGTATTTCTCCTGAATCTGATGGCGTTGGCTCCAATACTCGAATTGGGTTCGACAGTAGTATCGCCAGAGCAGGGGTTGCGAGAGCTCGTTGAATCTCTGAGAGACTCGCTGCAGGGTGGGGACTGATGCGGGGGGAAGGTAGGTGAGGATCTGGAATATTATTTCGTTGGGTAAAACAGTGAGTGACGGAGTAGATTTCCTGTTCTCCATGTTGCTATACAATGCAATCCGAGACGGGGGAGTGATGAGAGATTGAGAAGTCGAAGTTCTTGAGTATGGACTGAGGGACCATGTCATCGCACAGCGGAGGGATGGGTATCGCGTCTAGCCAAGAGGATTGCGTCAGAAAGTACGACGCGAGAAATTCAATTTCCTCAGGGCATGCAAAACAGCTTCAACTTAGTTATTACTTCAAACTACGGTACAATGGGCCCAATAAGCGTTATTTCCTTCTACCCTCCGTCTATTGGCAGCCAAATTCTTACCTACTAGAACTATCGGAATTGTAATCCTCGTATTTGCGTGCTTCCGCAGTACGGGGTATATAAAGGCAAAACCACCTTTCCACCCCTTAGAATCTCCACTCAGCGATTCGAAAGGAAAAAACGCTTGTTCGGATGTGATGAACATTATCACATGACACTGCATCTGCTATATTCCTTACCATATTGATCAACTCCCAAACTCCGTTCATTTTCCTTCTGCTTGACCTTGACCTCATGGGGGAAGAATTTCTTTAGAAAATTCATCAAGGCTGGATCAAGGTTGCCTATTCCAGGATTAGCTCACGTTTCTGCAAGCTGCTGTTCGGTCGCGCTCACCGCTATCAGCTTGCATAACCACAGAGCCACGGCATAAAGGACAATGGTCCTCCCTAGCCCGCTGCATTACAATCATACATCTTATACAAAAAACGTGACCGCACCTCAACCGTATCGGCTTGAACGAGATATTGAAGCATACAGGGCATAGGTAATCATTAAGTTGTGGAAGTACTGAGATCAGCTCCTCAGAGATCCTGAAACACAAAGACTTCGCCATCGTCTGAGATAAGAATGCTTCTGTGATATCGAGATCTGCGAATGTTTGCCGTGCACCCAAAGCCGTCCGTTTGTCAAACTCTATGGTTCTATTTAGCTGATGTGTCGCTACAAGATTTCCTACCACTTACTCTTGAGAATCTTTGTCATGGCTATTGTGTTCAGTTCTTGAAACCTGATGTTGCGAAGCAAAACTAGGTTCAGATGCAAAAAGCGGTCCAGAGCCAAATAGCTTTCTTCCCTTCGAAAACTTTGAGTGATGTTCAGGGCCCGCACGTTAATCGAGAAGTGTTGCAGCTGCTTCTCTGCTGTTCTAGTCTCGCGGGTATACTTGTCCTGCTCGCTGGTGGAGAAGAAAACTTGAGAATCCATGTAGAGGCTAAAAACCTCTCTCCATGCATACATGTCTGTTCTTGCAGAGTTTTGGGACGGCGCAGCTATTTTAGCAATTTCTTGGCCAAGGCTTCCAATCTCCTTTGTCAGCTCTGCTTTCTCGTCTGTCTGTAGATTATTGAGTCCCAGGACTCCTGACTTGAGCATCTGAAAGAATTCATGATCATATCTCAGAGGGACTTCCACCCGATGATAATCATCTGCGCCTTCAAGTTGGGTTGAAGCATCACCACCCTCGTGGCTGGCTTTGTCTCCTACTTGGTGCAGAGCGCCTTTCACGCGCTTGCTGGCTTTATTTCCCTCTTCCGGCAACTCGTTATTCTCCAACACCGAGTCGTCATAATGAGCGAGTTCCTGCGTCTTGACAGCTAGACTCCGTAGGTAAGCCCTAGTTTCTGGGGATAGGCATGCATCTATGGGGATTCCACTGTTTGAATTAATAAGGAATATCAATTTCGGTTCGAAAGTCGTGATATTGCCTGTTTAGTGTTTTAGTTTTGGGTGGCTCAGACAAGCGAACCAGAGCAGACCTTCAAATTTATATTGGAAAGGTCGGCCACTATTACAAGAATGATTGGTCGGCTGCCATAGCTGCCTTAGTGTGCTCGCATCGAGTCCAATATCAGAGAGCTCAAGCTCCACCTTTTTAATGCACTTCTTCAGTTGCCGATATGCTATGGCAGACTTCACCCAGTGAGTTGGAAAGCCTTCCGATATCAGAGCGGTCTCATACTCATGAGCAAATTTCATGCCGGACTTATCGATATGATACCGCAGAGTTGCTGTGAGCACACAAAGCAAGGGCGAGGACAGCGAACGCGGGCTTTATGCCGCTATAGATAAGGGTAGTAGTCGCGGAGGGGGCGGTAATTAGTATCCCACGGATCCCCAAGAGCAAATGTTGATACAGGAGGTTTAACTAAAGACATACTCAACGTGATGCTAGTGCGCCTTAGATCTGTTCGAATGTAATAGCTTTTCGTGGCGTCCGGACAAAGAAATCTAGTACACAGTGCTCTCGTGCCCCAGCCCCCAGGGGCCCCAGGGTGCCAAGTCAATGGCATATCCCGTCCGGACTTTGCGGCGATATCTTATCTCTAGCGCCATTATCGTAATTTTACAATTTCTTGAAACAATTGCACAGCATACAGTCCTCACAATATCTTCTCAACCAACAGAGATTGACGCACTTTGTTTGAACCGCTTCAAGCCATTAATCGATTATCAGGCGTCGAATCACTGGATGATGGTTCTCGGCAGACTTTGCCTTCACTATGGGAGCCAACCAGTCATCAGGCGCCGGATATGGAGGTCAACAGAGGACTCACGAGGCGAAAACATGTTATTATGAGCTGCTTGGAATTGAGTGTCAGGCTTCCGAAGATGAGTAAGCAGCAGACCTTCATCTCCTAGATCTGATGACGCTTATACACCTCGTAGGATTAAGAAGGCTTACCGCAAGAAGGCCTTGGAACTCCACCCAGATCGAAACTACGGGAATATTGAAGAGACAACCAGGCTCTTTGCCGAGGTACAATCAGCCTACGAGGTGCTCTCTGACTCTCAGGAAAGGGCTTGGTACGACTCTCATCGCGATGCTATCCTACGGAATGAAGATGAGGTGTTTGGGGGGCACTTTGAACAGAACATGCGGGTCACTACGGGGGAAGATCTAGTGCGAATGTTCAGCAAATTCAACGGAAAGATGGAATTTTCAGATTCGAGTACGGGCTTCTACAGTGTACTTAGAGATACGTTTGCTACTCTTGCAAGAGAGGAAGAAATAGCATGCAAATGGGAGGACCTTGACCCCGTTATGTACCCGTCGTTTGGTCACGCATATGATGATTATGACACCGTCGTCAAGCCCTTCTACGCCACATGGAACGGTTTTGCAACAAGAAAGAGTTTTTCTTGGAAAGATGTCTACCGATACCCTGATGCCCCTGATAGGCGTGTACGACGTCTAATGGAGAAAGAGAATAACCGATTCCGTGAAGACGGTATTCGGGAATTCAATGATGCTGTGGGATCTCTTGTAGCTTTTGTTAAGAAGCGTGATCCAAGATTTAAACCAAACATTCAAAGCGAAGCCGAAAGACAACAGATTCTTCGGGATGCAGTTGCGGCTCAAGCTGCTCGGTCAAGAGCAGCCAATCAAGCGAAGGTGGCTCCCCAGGGACCAATACCAGAATGGATGATGCATCGCGAGGACGTTGCCGATGATGAAAGCGATGAAGGAGATGACGAACCTGATGAACACGTTGAATGCGTAGTGTGCAAAAAGTCTTTCAAGAGTGAAAGGCAATATGAAGCACATGAGAGAAGCAAAAGACATACAAAGGCTGTCCAGCAACTTCGAAGGCAAATGCAAAAGGAGAACATAGCCCTGGATTTAGAGGAGAATCACAATGTTGAAGGAGCCAAATCCGTTGATTTTCATGTCACTGGGGAAAGCCCTACGACGGAAATAGGAAATGGCGCTAGCGAAGAGCGGCTGCCAGATCCTCATGTTGAAAAAGATTATGGCGCAGATCACTTAGAGGGCTCCGACGAAGAAAGGACTGATCATACTATCTCAGGGGCAAGCGACGTGGAGCAAATTCCAACCCCTGAATCTCCTTCCTCCGGCTCAGACGACGAATATACCAATCGAGAAAACATGGAAAGTCGTATCCTAGGCCAAGACAAACCACAAGACTCCTCCCCGGGAGTTCCGTCAATCCAACTCGATATCAACGAGCTGTCGCAGAGATTCGCTGTAGATTCCTTGGCTGGTGAAACCGATTCAAGCATGCAGCCAAAGCTCGGAAAAGCCAAAGCGAAACGCGCGAAGAAGGCTACCCAAAGGACTGCAGCGGCCGCCGGCTTGGATACAAAGTTCAGATGTGCAGCATGTCAAGCCGATTTCCCTTCTAAGACTCGGCTATTCAACCACATCAAAGACCTAGGACACGCGCAGCCTGTACCCAAAGTTGCGAAAGTCGGGAAGGGAAAGAAGTGTTGAGTAATTCTGTTTGGGCTTTGGCGTTTAAGGCGAAACACTATGATCGAAATGGCAAGTGCGATAGACTCAGAAAAGGGCGTGGCATAGCGAGTACGTTGCATTGCTAGGTGTTTACATGGTGTGGAAGAAGAAGATGAATTAAACAGTATTGCGAGCGAAGCAACAATCGTATGATGTATAACCCTCTTCATTAGGTGAACTAGACAAGCAAATAGAGCTTACAGTATATCGGTAATGTCGCATGTTATGGGTCTTTGTAATTCACCAACGGTGTCATTCGATGTTTGGGCTATGACGACTATGTCAACTGGTCTCAATGAGACTATACCTTTGTTGTTACACATAAGACAGGATCATGAACTGTGTCAATTGTCTGAATTGGGCGTTAAAACGCTGCTTCTGAAGAGAGTTTTTCGATCCCTTTAACGGTTCCGGAAAGTATATTGATATTGTATTCAAATATATTGCTAATTCTTGGACTGTACCATTCTCAGTGAGATAGATCTCTACAACATCGTTCATTCTCATTAACCCATTAGTAACGCCCGAAGCAGAGAAACGGGAACGATGTAGATGAATGACTATGACATTGATGTTGCAGGTGCTAGGATTAGGGTTAGAGCGAAGGTTTTGTGTTAAGCAAGAGAACCCTGCTTGATTGAGGCTGCAAGGACATATCCACCGAATTTCGTCCTCACGGGAAAAGCGAAAGGCTCTATGCGCTCGTGGCCTAATTTCCCCTTACGATTTCCAGAGTTACAGGCTCAGCTGCTCTAAAGAGACATACATATGTTCGACCCAGCAATGCTTCGAGCTAGATGCAACGCATTCCATCAAACAAAAACAAAATGCTCGTCCGTCACATCTCAACCAAGACCGGCCTTTGTAGTCTTTACAACATGCGTCACTGGCTGCATAATACCCTTGTTATTCATAGCGCCCAGTGCCGTCCCTGTACTCCACCCCATTCTTTCTAACATGGTCCTACCTCTGTTTTCTGACCCAATTTCGGGAGCGGTGGCGCCCACAACTTCGCCATCTCTATATGACACTCCCGCACTAGCGAAGACGCCTCCTCGAGCCCTCCGAGTAGTTGTAAGATTCTTGGTAGGGCCTTTTGCTTTGCTTTTATCGGGACGATGCATGAAGCGTTTAGAATCCAACCGAGCCTCGATACCACTCAAAGCATCCTCATCGTAGCTAGTTGTACGGAACGTTTTGTAGAGAGTTGGGAAACGAGATGTGCCGCCACCAACAGACTTGGACTTGAGATTGAAAACGTTGGCAATCTCATGAACTTTCTTCCGGTCGTAGGGGTTCATTGGTGGCAGGGGTAGACTGCCACTATTAGCTAAGATGCTGAGAAGTGGTATAAGGGAAACCCACGTTTCTTTCGAAGATACGAGGAATATCGCAATTTCCTTCTTTACGTCTTCCCATGACATGCCCTCCTTATACTTGGCTTTCATGTCTATTTTGCCCTTCTTCCCTAGAAGACCTTGGGCGCGGAGCTCTTCGCGCTCTTGCTTACGTGACTTCTTCTTGGATCGGTCATTCTCCCAAGCCGTTTGGATCGAGTTCTCCAGCTCACTGTCAGACAGTTCTAGTGTGAGCTGTCCTCGGTGGTCTTTCGGCTTCTTCCGCAGACTTGGGCGGTCGTGGTCCATCACGTCAAAACCGTTGTATGGGTCCTGTTCAAGCACGTCCGCATTACGCCTTGTAGAACGCAATTCTCTTCGACTTCTGGTCTTCCTCTTCTGTGACCCTAAGGGTTGATTCCAGACCGACAGGGGCAGCGATGACGCTTCGTCATTCCAACCTTTGGACCCTTCTTCCTCATCACCATCAAAGAGGACCAGCTCATCCGAGCCTAATCCAAGCTCTTCTTGCTTGGACAGTAACCGAGCGATCTGTTCATCAGTCATCCTTGCTCGCTTGCGGCCCTGAAGATCCTGCTCATTTTCGCTGTCTTCCGGCTCACCTTGAAGGTCCATTGCTACTTTCTCGTCCACCGTGACGCTATCCTCCGAATTCTCGCAGTCGAAAGAGGACTCTTTCAATTCGACGAGTTGGGTCTCAAATATGCGGATCTGTTCTTCTGCCCTGGGGGTATCAAGACTAGTCGATGGGATCCAACGCGCATCATCGGCAGTGTAGCCTCCACAGACAATGAGGTACTGAATACCTGATGGCCTCGTGCGCTTTGAGAGGACACTCTCGACAATGGCCGGGACGTCATCTGATGTACTCAGGTCATCAAGGTCCTGCAAATCTGTGCTATCCCAGCCAGTGCTGCCACCTGAGACTGCACTCGGCTGCTGCGTGTATTTAAAATCCGTCGATTGATCCTGCCATCGATGGCTGTCCGGAACTCTTAGTTCGCGCTTAAAGAGCGCGTTGCCGTTCATTGGATCATTTAGCTCCTTGTCGTCCTCCATGTTCTCAATGTAGTCTGCAATAAGCATGTCTTCTTTAAATTGCTTCAGTGATCGTTTCCTACGTTTGCTCTGCCGGCTCTGTCTTGGCTTCGCTCCGTGATTGAGAGGAATAAGATTCCGTGAAGAAGACTTGGCAGCAGACTTGCCATTCAGTGGGATTGCAGGCCCTGCTGGCATAGTCTCGTCCATATTCGGAGATACAGGGTCGTCTAACACGGTAATTCTATGGCCGCAAGAAGGTTTCATTGGCTCCGTAGTATTGATCAAGGTCTCTAGCTCGAAGTTTGGTGTAGGCTTCGGATTGAACGAACCATTATGGCCAGTAGTGCTCTTCACATTTGCCCGAGGGCGATTCCGTCCTGAGAATATGATGACTTCTTCACTTGAGTCTGAAGACGCGACAGACAGTGAACGCCTTGGTACCGGTTTTGGAAAGCCGGTTTCCGCTGGCGTTTTCGAGCCCTTGACATCTGTAAAGAAATTTTTTGGTATTGGCCCTGGCTCCGCATGACACTCCCTCAGCCCATTCCGTTCGTGAGCCATGACCAATTTATCTTCATTTCCTATAGCATTTGATGACAATAGCTCTTCCTCAGGCAGTCTGTCTTCTAGAGTCATGTTGGCGATAGACTCTTCAGGTCGGATGCCATGGGTAAATGTCTCTCCACTAAAATTGCCAGCTGCTTCTTGGACATGCTCTTTCAGCTCTTCTGAACCCAATGTACCCGCGTTCAAGAAAATCACTTTCGCATGCCGTAGCTTGAGATCTGAATTCCACGAATGGTGAAGTTCCGTATTCCTAGCCTCTTCTCTTAAAGTAAGGGGCGATGAATGATGGACTATAACAGCTGATCAGTACTGTTCTTGGAAAACGTCCTTAAAAAACAAAGGTTGTCATGATGCAAGCACTGACTGTTATTTTGCCATCCGTTGGAAAGTCCATTACTGGTGGATGGGCCAGAGGCACCATTGAGACCCCCACGTTTCGCTGCGGCGTTTCTAGGCAGACCACCGCGGCCACCGCGCCCTCCTTGCACTCCTCTACCCATACAAAATAGGCGTCAGAGTGACTGTACAGGTGTGTTATAATCAGACACAAATGTAGTCATTGATGGTGCAGTGTGAAAGAAGAACGCGCAGCTCTGGCCGGCGGGAGTCCTGAGAATGTAGAAGAGCACGGGCCAATGCTTATCTGCCACCATTTCGCGCTAGAGGCGCGGAATGACGCCGACGGTAAGGAAGCGTGCGCCAGGCAGGTGAGAGGTAGAAGTTACGGGTACAGAGGCTACATATCTACTCTTTGATTACTTCCTTATTCGAAACCACATCCTCCAAGTTCTTCGGGGGAGCTTTGCGACTCGGTTGCAATATTCGAGACAGGACAACCAAGAGCACTGGTCTAGTTGCGCAGATATTCCTGTTAAGGTGAATGTGAAGCTTTGCTAATATCTATCAGAGTCAGCAGCTGGACTGTCGAGTTGGCTGGTGATGTAGCACGGGCAGCACAACTCAAGCCCCTCCTTCTCCTAGATACCAGTCGATCAACGCTACGTTTGATTCATTGCGCCTGCATGACCAAAACATTCGTCAACACAAGCCTCGACTCTTGTTAGACCTTTCCTGCGCTTCATATCCCCCGTTATATTCTATTTTCAGGAGTAAACAAATCAGTACTGGTCCGCACCTCTCGTTTGAGTTTGTCTTCCTTAAGGAAACCACCATGTCGAACGTCGATTTCAGGCCCTATAAACGGATCGTACAATACTTCTGGGACCCTGAGCCCAAAAACAATGATAGCTACAAATCTTCGATATGGTGCTTGGGTAAAGAGTATCCAGTTGCCCCTTCCAAGGAGGAGGTGGAGTCGCGCGTTCCAGATTTCCAGCCCAGTAAAGAATCTATCGCTCTCTCCAACGGGCAAGGTTCGGAAAGGTCCCCTAAAAGGACAAAAGTTGCTCTTTCCAGCAGCGATTATGAAGGAGCGGCAGAATCTCGGAATGGTGGGAGTAACATAGATCGTGACTGGCCGAATGATTTTTTGGACGACTTTGAGTCACGAATGTGGCTGACTTATCGCTCGAACTTTCCATCCATTAAAAAGTCACAAGATTCGAATGCATCGGCTGCAATGAGTCTCTCGGTACGACTACGCAGCCAACTGGTAGATCAAGGAGGGTTCACGTCAGACACCGGGTGGGGTTGTATGATCCGATCAGGTCAAAGTCTTCTTGCGAATGCATTGGTAATGCTACGATTAGGAAGAGGTGAGACATATTTCTGATGAGTTTTTTGGAATTTCTGATCCGACAACACACAGACTGGCGACGCGGAACCCGACAGAAAGAAGAGCGACAGCTCCTCGCTTTGTTTGCCGATGACCCTAACGCCCCTTTCTCAATACACAAATTCGTAGAACACGGCGCTTCGGCTTGTGGAAAGCACCCCGGCGAGTGGTTTGGGCCGTCAGCAACAGCAAGATGCACGAAGGCTCTTTCCGAGAAGTATGCAGACACTGGATTAAAAGTATACGTTACCGGTGACGGTGCAGATGTCTATCACGATAGCTTCCTCAAAAATGCGACAGCTGACGACGGGACCTTTACACCGACACTTATTCTCGTTGGTATTAGGCTAGGTATTGATCGTGTTACACCAGCATACTGGGAAGCACTGAAGGCTACGCTGAAACTCCCTCAGTCTGTCGGCATCGCCGGGTAAGTCACTACTCAGTATCAGTAATCACAGACTGACCTCTAATGAGTGGGCGCCCATCTTCTTCCCATTATTTTGTAGGCCTGCAGGGCGACAATTTCTTCTACCTAGACCCCCATCAGCCGCGTCCCGCCTTGCCATTTCACAAAGACCCCACCGAATACAGCGAGGCCGAGGTAGACTCGTGCCACACTCGGAGATTGCGCCGACTGTCCATCAAAGACATGGATCCCAGTATGCTGATTGGATTTCTCATCAAGGACAAAACAGACTGGAAGAACTGGCGAAAAGCGGTGAGTGAGGTTGGAAAACCCGTCGTTCATGTAGCAGATACGGAACCCACGTTGCATGGTCATGGTTCCGAGCGTGAGAGTGCGCTGGATGGTGTGGAGACTTTTGATGACGAGGAAGGTGATGGCGAGCTGGTCGAGCGTCCGCCTGCTTAACGAGAAGACCCCTGTCCCGGTCAACGGCTATCAATAATGGTTTTCACCATGGCATTGCTTTAGCCAACTGTCTCGTTCTCAAAGGAATGATGTATGGCGTTTTAGAAATCAAGATATGACATGAGACGATTGATATCCCGAAACTGCGTGAGATTTTCAGTCCCGTGTAAAAGCTAGCCAGCAGCTAAAGAATGGGGGGGAATGAACAATATCAAAGCATTGAAGAAGTGACTGTGATGGATAAATTGATTATACTGAAGATATTGTCGGAAGATACGTAATGCTATTTCTTCACTAGGCTTGACGGATCTGAAACGTATCTTAGGACTAGAAAAATAACTTCGGGATTGAGAGATCGCTCGAGTCCCAGCAGAGTAGGAGAAAATGTGAGATTGGAAAGATATTCATCATTGGCCCGGTCTCCTTGGATATTTGTATTGTACAAGCCAAAGCTCACCCCTGATGCTAACCTTGCAAACATTTGGCCCCAAAGCAAGTCATCCCGTACGACATTAGAAAATCCCGATAAACACCAGAAAAAGCCCCAACCATCGCTCCATCACTAGATATCGTGCACTAGTGAAGTCCACCTCTAGAACCAGAGAGAAGTCTACTTCGTCGATGAAGAGTATTTAGTAACAGCTTTGGTGCCTTCTGACACGGCGTGCTTCGCAAGTTCACCGGGTAAAATCAGCCGCACACTTGCCGAGTTGTCAGCAAATTGAGCGAACTGAACAGACTTGGTGAAACTTACGAAGTCTGAATTTCTCGGGATGAAATGGTGGACTTCTTGTTGTATGCGGCAAGCTTGGATGCTTCGGTTGCGACGCGCTCAAAGATGTCTATATTCCCATTAGTCTAAACGAGTGTAGCCGATCTAGGATGAAATATACCATTGACGAATGAGTTTAAGATGGACATGGCACGGTTGGAGATACCGGTATCTGGGTGAACTTGCTTGAGAACTGGTTTGACGCGTTAGTAAATATTTAGAGTGAGGTTATGATGTCCAAGTATTCAAGTAAGTAGATGGTAAACTAATAGGATCAGGTCACGCGATGTAAAAGTCGTACCTTTGTATATGTATGAGGAGTAGGTCTCCTTGCGCGTCTTGTTGCGCTTCTTCTTTTCACCAGCGGGCGCTGCTGTCTTCTTGCCAGCTTCCTTCTTCTCAGCGGGTGCTTTTCCGCCAGCTGGGGCCTTGCCGCCAGTGGAGGGCTTCTTCTCGGCAGCTTTGGGAGGCATTTCTGATGGATTTAGAAGTCTGAAATAGATTGAAAGTGGGAGTATGTAGCACTGTGAGAGTAGAACTAATATGGTTGCGCGTGATAAGTTGGTTGAAGGATGGATGGATGTAAGAAAGAGAAAATTAGGTGTGGGCGGCGAGTGAACTTATAGTCGTTGGCGGGCAGTCGTGATTTCCTTGGCGCGTTGAGCTTAAATCGATTTAAGCGAGCAATAATAACATAAAATCGCTGCCGAGGGTGCACTATCAATTTTGGCGTGTCGAGCACTCAAACGCCGCAAAAACACCTAATAATTGGATGTGACTAAGCAAGCGAGATTCAGTAGCGTGCGTCCCACATCACCCGAATCATCGGAGTCGGGGTGGTACTACTTAATGCCATCCGCCCCAGCACCTCTGCTCATCCCCCATCCTTTGTCAACCAACATACAACAACCAGATTTCACGTCAGGTCAACTACTTCCTCCCAATCGACCCCATCTTCATCTACCAACTTTTCTACACTCTTACATCGATCAAATCCATTAAAATGACTGGAGGCAAATCTGGAGGCAAGGCCAGCGGCAGCAAGAGCGCGCAATCGTAAGTCCACTTTTCACCCTACGCTGAGGTGGGACTCCGACGCGTTCTCCGATTTTTGACACTGGGATGCGGATTCCTAGCACTATTCCATCTTATGCTGTGTGCACTATCGTTAACCTCCACTTGTCAGACGTTCTTCCAAAGCTGGTCTTGCATTTCCCGTTGGCCGTGTTCATCGTCTGTTGAGGAAAGGCAACTATGCTCAGCGTGTCGGTGCTGGTATGTTTCTAAACACCCATTCTTCGCCGCGTTCTCAGGACACTAACACAGCACCAAAGGTGCTCCCGTCTATCTCGCTGCCGTGCTTGAGTATCTAGCTGCTGAGATCCTCGAATTGGCCGGAAACGCCGCCCGCGACAACAAGAAGACGCGTATTATCCCTCGCCACCTCCAGCTCGCTATTCGTAACGACGAGGAGTTGAACAAGCTTCTGGGACACGTCACCATTGCGCAAGGTGGTGTGCTACCAAACATCCATCAGAGTAGGTCTATTCCATCTCTTACATACTTCATAAAGTTAATAGTTCGTCTTCTAGACCTCCTACCCAAGAAGACTACAAAGGGTGGCAAGACAGCGAGCCAAGAGCTATAGAGGATGGTTGATCATTTTAGCGCGGGAGTGGGGTCTGCCTTTGTACCTTTTTTCTTCTCCATTTTATGAGATAATGGGGTTTCGGGAAATCGGGTTTATGAAACCGGGCTTCACGGTTGGCTTTGCTGCTGAAGGGATGTACATTACGTCCATGGTAACAGCATGATTTTAGGCAATTAAGAATCTGATTACATCAAACGTTCGGTGCGCTCTACTTGTTCCATATTGCTTCGAGCTTGGTACTAACAACTTTACAACAGCCGTTCAAAAGGGCAGGTTGATAGATAAATTATACTCGAGAACGCTTGAATTGAATAACTTCTACTGGGAACGTCAAACGCTTCTGACGTGATTGATTTTGTTAATCTTGCTGGCTGTCCTCACAATTACTGAAATGATTGGCTTCTGGTGCAGCAACTCTGGGAACTCAGAAGCAGAGATCAAGTAAGCTTTGAACCTCTGAGCATTATTCAGAGATCAAGGTATTGCTAACATATTGGTATGATCTATTAACTTGTAGCGGTAAACATTGCTATGATATTAAAACGTTTAATCAACCATGGACCATGTCATAGTATCATATGAGGCGGAGCTATTCCACGGTAAATAATGCGGTGACTGCAACGAGGGCTTGGCATACATACGGTCTAGTATTGGCGGGGGTATGTTCCTTTCGTATTTTGAGCCTAGATAGTGGTCAGCTAGTATTGCAACTCACGGGTGGTGTGCCATAGATACCTCCAGGGGCTGTTGGTGCACGATATGGATCGGGATGCTTCCATTTCTCGAGCAGATCCTCGGCTTCTTGGAAAAGCGCCTACTCAGGATTAAGCAGAATTCAAGGTCGAACATGCAGCTCCTATGTCTTTACTTACCCTCTGTTGTCGCGGTTCTTTCACATTCTTGTTGGCGTCAAAGAGTGACCGGATGTAAAGGGCCTGCCCACGCCAAATGTATCGATGAACAGCCCAGTCAAGGGAAAGCTTCAGGCTTCGGCGGTAAAGTGAACTGAAAATATTTTTAGCAAATAATTGTAAATAAAATTCGTGGCCTTCAGCATACCAGACCGCCTGTTTGCTCGCCATGTTATGCTATCTGGCAAAGCCAAGGTCGAGGGTGCTGGTGGTTGTGAACCCTACTCCGGATGCGGAGATATCAATGCTTCGTTTGGGGACAGCAGATAACTTTGAGTAGCCTTCAGCGGTCGGTGTGTAAGTACGGGACCCAGACCGCAAAGTTGTGACTGTTTGTTAGTTGTGGTGTACTCCGGCTTGATGTTCGTTTGTCGCGCATCGTCCCTCGGCTGTTGCAACTTGCAAAGCTACAAATCTACAAATCTGACAGCTTCACCTCCTCCAATGCAAGTCTAAGGGCAACGGAGCCCAAGGAATCCTGACCTCCATTAACATCCAATTCAATCATACGACATTTTGCGTATGGTGTTGGTGGAAGGTTAGCAGTGGCTACAGAAATTACCTCTTAATAGCGATGACAAGCCGGCAATCCTGGATCCGGGCCAGCCGTTATGGAGCTCAACAGTGCAAGAGCTCATCGACTTGGAGAATTGCTTCGAGGAGTCAGGCTATGGTCTGCTTTGCGCGAAGTGGTCCTACTAGGTCTATAACTGGATTTTCCCATACTCTTGGAACTCGTTTGAGGTATCGCAAGCAGATATATTTCGTTGACTTGTAACTCAGCTAACGGACTACCAGGAATCATAATAGCGGTGTAAGCCAGCTTCGTCCCTCGCTTGTTCGTCGCCGTTTCTATGGTGTGTGTATCAAACTATCAAAGAATCTACGCAAACTGACGGGTTTGCAGCGGACAAGGTCGTTAAGGTTCCTGAAATGGCAGAGTCAATATCGGAAGGCACTCTGAAGCAATGGTCAAAGAGTGGGCCAATTGTGTTTGTCCACGGCGATACGGACAAAAGCGCTAAGAGACAGTGTAGAAATTGGGGATTATGTTGAGCTGGACGAAGAGATTGCCACGATCGAAACAGACAAGGTACAGAGCTTCGATGCTTGTTAATGCCATTCGCTACGTTGCTAATGATGGCCCAAAATCTAGATTGATGTGGCTGTGAATGCTCCAGACGCTGGCACTATAAAAGAGTTTCTTGCAAACGAAGAGGATACTGTGACTGTTGGGCAAGATCTCTTGAAAATGGAGATTGGTGGAGCCCCGGAAGCTGGTGGGAAGCAAGAAGGTGGTCAGAAGCCAAAAACGCCGGCCCCAGATGACCAGCCTACGTCCTCCGACCCTAAGCCATCGCAAAGCGAAGCCAAGCCCAAGCAGGAGTCTACTCCTCCTTCTCCACCTCCTCCGCCAAAGCAACAGGATGCGCAGCCTCCGAAGCAGGAAAGCAAGCCCAGTCCACTGAAGAAGGAGCCACCTTTGCAAGAAAGTTCTCCTAAACCAATCAATTCAAAAAAGCCTGAACCCACGAGCACAGGGGGTGAAGTGGCTTATGGCAGCCGGAAGGAGCGCCGAGTGGGGTTTCCCTAACTATCTGCCCTTGTATGCTGGCTAATACAAACATGAAGGTGAAAATGAACCGAATGCGCCTGCGGATCGCTGAACGTCTCAAACAGTCTCAAAATACTGCAGCCTCACTAACGACCTTTAACGAAGTGGACATGTCCTCGTTAATGGAGTTCCGGAAGCTATACAAGGATGATGTGCTCAAGAAGACCGGGATAAAGCTTGGCTTTATGAGCGCTTTCTCGCGTGCATGTGTACTTGCAATGAAGGAAATTCCTGCAGTCAACGCATCGATCGAGGGTCCAAATGGCGGTGACACAATTGTTTACCGGGATTATGTCGACATCAGCGTAGCTGTGGCTACACCCAAGGGTCTCGTTACACCGGTCGTCCGCAACACAGAGGGTATGGATTTGGTTCAGATTGAGCAATCTATCGCAGACCTAGGGAAGAAGGTGGATCTGGTCGATCTCTATCATTAGTCGAGTTTCTAACATATCGTAATAGGCTCGAGATAACAAATTAACAATCGAGGACATGGCTGGAGGAACCTTCACTATTAGCAACGTAAGTCTCCGGATGGCTAGAGTATTCATTGTTTGGTTAACAATGAACAGGGCGGTGTTTTTGGGTCATTGATGGGAACCCCAATTATCAATCTACCACAGACTGGTAAATTTTCCACGCTGTACTACTCCAGTCAAAGAATAACAACGTCCGTAGCTGTGCTAGGTCTACATGCTATCAAGGAGAAGCCAGTGGCTGTTAATGGCAAGGTCGAAATTCGGCCAGTATGCACTGTCTCCCCGTTGTCGAAATATTCTACTAAATAGTCACCAGATGATGTATCTTGCACTCACTTACGATCATCGACTTCTTGATGGTAGAGAAGCAGTGATCTTCCTTGTCAAGGCAGAATTGCTCCGGGCCAAAATCTTGATATAGATGCTAACTGCTTGCAGGTGAAAGAGTTCATTGAGGATCCAAGACGAATGCTGTTAGGATGAGAAGCCACAGTGGTGGTGCAAGGCATCGACGTGCCGTGTAGACTTTGGTGACGTTGTAATGTACATAACAAATTACTTTAGCTGTATAAGGGCAAAAAGCTCCTTTCTTGTTTGATTACTTGTTGCATACGTCGATGTAAGATTAATTTAGGAAATTACTACTCATACATCTTCCTGAGGGACCTAACGTCTTCCATTACGTATTACTCAGTCACACACTTCTTGTTAGGCCGGCAACGAGATATATCTGTACGAGGTGCTGGCTACGAACCTTCTGCAAGCTATGCTTGTCAGAAGAGCTGAACAATCTCATCGACAGAGCAGTAACAGCACTTTACCCACGCGTTGAGCCCATACCCAGTCGAAATGTCCACGTGGCTAGATGACCATGTGGTCAAACAGCAAACGGAAGCTCACGTCGAAGTGACCAGCTTCCACATACATAGACCAAAGCCCACCTAGCCCGTCCAGCTTGGTGGCCATGCAGCGAAGTCGGAAGCCCACGTCGAAGTGGCCAGCTTCCACATACATAGACCAAAGCCCACCTAGCCCTCTCAGCTTGGTGGCCATACAGCCAATTCGAAAGCTCACGTCGAAGTGGCCAGCTTTCACAATTTCGAGTTGTCTATGTGACCACTTGGTCATATAGACAGTTCACGCGCTCGTATGCGCATTTTATCGGTGTGACTGCACAACGGAAAGATATAAAGCATCGATTTTGGCTAAAAGTCATGTAATTTACATTCTTTAGCATACACAGAGCGCTACAATGCTACTATTTAGATAGATAGCATCGTGTTTCATAGTCTTAGGCTGCATAAGCACGTAAAACTTGAATAATTAAATAAATAAAAATTCAGCGTACCTGATGCGAATCTGGTGTCCCTGGGAAGAAAGAGTTCTGGCCATCCAAGTTCAGCCACTTCTTAAAACCACTTTGAGGATTCCCCGTTATCATAGGCCCCTAGAGACTGCATGAGACATGGCCTCCATATCGCACAAGTTGGGACATGAAATCGTAAACTCCAGTCTTAACGAAAAAGAAATGTTCAAGAGATAATGGCTGAGGCGGCATCGGTAACGCAGCGAAAGTAAGCAGATGAATTAGCCTATTTTGGCAAGCCGAGAGCTCTAGCTGCATGTTTCCTCAGATCCCAATGAGGCTGAGCTTCAATGATTAAGACTTAACTATGTAAGGCTTTACCATGTTCTGCACTGATTCTGCGAATAGATATTTACAAATGCCTACGAGTCGAAGACTAGCTGACCGAAAACCCGGAATCTCGCTGCGATGTTATCGTGAGAGATGATACCCTGACTATGGAAGCGGTCGCCGCTGCAGCAAGCATCGCGGGCATCATCACTCTGGTTTTCCAAAGCATTGACGGGCTTTTCAAATTCAAAGAATTATTCTCCGACACATCAGCAGCTTCCAAGACGGTCAGTCGTCTCTTAAACGACATCAACTCGCTCATACAAGTGCTAGAAAATGTAAAAGATGTTTTGGAGCAATTTCACGTGCAGAAGAAAGACAAAAACTTTGCCTCGTTAGATGTTAAACTTATGGACTGCTCAAAGGACGTACAATTCTGGCTAGCCACCGCGAGAATTTTACGCCCATCATCCGAGCAGGGAGGCAGGGCTTGGCTGAAGAAGTTTCGGCTTGCCGCGAACAAAGACGCCATCCGGACCATCAGAGATGACATCGAACGGCACAGGCAGATCATTTGCCTTAGTCTGGCAGTCCTTGGCAGGTATTGGGCTTGTATTTCTCAATTACGGTCCTCCGAGACTGATTTTCTATGTAGAACAATCGATCTCGACACGTCTGAGCAGGTACATCAGATTGGTAGCCAAGTAAATCAAGCTGTTTCGACGTCTGCATCAAACCAAGATGCCCAGGAGCTCATACTCCGACGAATCGAGGATTATTCAAGGGCAAGTCTACATAGCTCCACCCAGAGCATTAGAAGTATGGATACTATTAGAAACGAGCTAGCACGGCTTGAATCAATGATAACAAGCTCGAAAGCCGGCGGGGCGCCAAATACTGAAAAGCATCAAAGTTCTGTAACTCTTAAATACGCAAACGAAAGATCTGCGCAAGTCCGTCTGCCCTCGCAGGAAGCGTCCTCAAGTAGCTCTAAAGGTCCCCTTGACGTCTACGACCTCCCGTCACCACATAGCGATACCGTACCAGTCAGCTACGGTGAGAGCGGAGGTCATCGACATCCCAAGGCAAATATATACCCCATCGTCGGAGCTAACAGTATCGAGAACTGGTCTGCAACAAGCTCAAAGCAATCCAGATACGAGAGCAGGTTCTTATACGCATCGGTATCCGACTTACCGGCCGGACCTACACCAAAACGACCCCCAGAAACCAAGCGAGTAGCTATCGACTACAGCGCCACGCACAACCTCCTTCAGCGGTCAATGGCAGACATCTATCCCTCAGTCGTGGCCCACTTCATCTCCATTCACCATCTGTTAACGCTCTGCGAAAGCCATTTGATATTACTTCAAGAGCACCCAAGTGTACATCCCGACCTCGCGTCCAGCACAAAACGGCAAGGGGAATCCAGCAAACTATCTTTCCCAATCCGTCTACGCCTACAGAATCAAGTCGCCCAGCTGCATCACGCAATCCAAGCCTCAAGGCAGCAATGTATGCAGGCCGGATATTCCCTTTGGGAAATCGACAGGGTGATTCTTTCCACCGGCAGTGGTCGTGGAGGGGCCTTCTCACCGCGTCATCTCCCAACCGGAAGCGACGGCGAAGACTGGAAGGACGCATTTGAGCGCCCGGACTCCGCGGCGATTGCACATGGAGCATCCGAATGAGAAAGTAGTGTCCAGGGGTCGGTGAGGAAAATGCGTGGCCGCCGAATGTTCAGATTTTAGCGAGAAATTCGGGGTTTCGGCGGCCACAAATCCCCCTCGGTCCTCCTTCCATGGGACCCCACGACGAACGAGCCAGAGCCAACACTCAAGGCTATCCTCAACGTGTACGCTAGGATTCTGAAGGCCGAAGTCCGTGAAAATGGCTTTCTTCAACGCTGCTTGACAAAAGCCGGCTTCACACGGGTTCGAGATCAAAATTCTGTTTCAACCTCTCTAATCTAGCATCGATATATATGCCGCAAATCGACTCATCTCCGGAAGCATCTGGTCCGCTTCACTCAATGTCCCCAACCCCTTTTGACAATTTGGGAGGTTAAGAGATTGAAACTTTCGAGCAAAGCCTTTCTTGTTTTATTCGCAGATGAGACTACTATCAGCTAAGCGGTGCACATACCTCAGGCATCATTCATTCCCCTCCTTTCTCTACTAATTCTAACCACTACCTCCTCGTCGTGTCTATCTATAATTCTTTCGTTTCTCTCCAACTAAATCCTGCATTTGAGCTTTGGAGCATTTTTCTCGCTTGGCCGATGTACAATTTCTCATGGGCTCACAGATTTTACCTAGCGGTGCGAGAAAGCGCAGAAAGCTTTGCACCGAGATTCTGAAGTAGATGTTAATTGAGAAATAGGCTGAAGGTTTTGATGCGAGAAGTAGGGAAATGTAGCTATGGTTTATTTGGCTGCGTGATAATTGGTTAAAAGGTAGTGATGTTGATTGTGAGTCGTGAACAACCTGAGTGATCTTGAGACTCTTGAGATAAATGTTGAAAGTAGAGAACAGTACTTGCCACGCGAGAAGCAAAAAAAGCCCTACTCACAAACTTTCCCCGCACCCAACCACCAAATTTACTACTGAATTAAATGGTTTGATTTGATTTGATTTGAAACAATCACAACGCGCGCAAAACGAACTTTTGAAAAGAGCATTATAAACGAGAGAGAAAAGATCGAGTAGACGAATAAACGATGACGAATTGCATTAGCAGCAGTAATGCTGATTCAATGACGATTGCGAGCAGCGTTGACTCGTCGCAGAGAGACAGCGACGTGAAGTCTAAACACTCACGCAATGACGAGATGAAAATTATCAACATCATTGATCTATTAACACAGACATCGATGTTAGAGAAAGAAAAGAGCAAAGATCACTCATGAAAAGAAGTGATTGATCTTAAAGCTGATTCAATGTTTTCAAAATGTCTCAGAAAGAAAGATTGAAAGTTAAAACATGTTCATCATGAAGAATGTATAGAAGTTGAAGACATTCATTCAACTTCTTAATAAACAACTACAAACATAAGAAAATACACATTTTACATTCAAAACATCATTATGAATCAATGTAATAAGAGAAAAAGCAACAATAAAGAAGTAATAATTCAGAGATGATCTGTCATCACTTTGCAAGAAATGCAAGATTTTAAAAAAAATAATGAAGAAAAAAAAGATAAAAGAAATACAAAAGAAATTGATTAATCAGATCTTTTAAGAAATTGCAAACATGTCAACAATGCAACAAAATTTAATAGTATCACTTCGTAAGCTTGAAAGCAAAAATATCACACTTTATGTGATGAGTTTGAAAGCTCAAGCAGTTCTAGAAAAGTCTCAAACATGAGTGAAGAAAATTGCAAGCTCAGCGCATGTAATATGTAAAAGCTTCATGATATTAACACATGATGTATGCATCATATTAAACACAAGCAATCAGAAGATAATCATCAAAAGATTGATAAAAAACAATGTAAAACTTCATAAAAATTTAAAGATGTTAAAAATAGCTTGACTTAAGAAAATAGTTGAAAGTGAGAAAATGTTACAAAGCATGTCGACGTTGAATAGAATTTAGTCAATAGACTTTAGAAATTTCAATATGTGAACAAGAAACAATAATGTTTTGAATTAAAATATGCTGAAACATTTCATTTATTTGAGCTTTAACAAATTGACTACTTCGTCTGACAAATCGACTACTTCATTTCTTTGTTCACTTTACTATAGATACAGCTCGAAACTGTCTTCTTTCTTCTGTATTCTTAGTTTTCTAGTTAAAGCTATCTTTATTGATCAAACATTCTACTCAGCTATGCACTATCTCGCTGCAGTGTGATTAGATTCTAGACATGATTTCAACATTAAACTAAGAATTCATTTATCACATGATATTAATTTCATTATTCATTCAAGTCACTTGTACAGATGAATTAAGTCTAAAGAAATTTGTTTATCTGATGATTCAATCTTGAAAGACAAGAACAACATCAGAGAATTCATAGAATCAATGAAAACATACAATCATTGAATTGCTAGAAGATTTATCGCTCATTCAATATGCATTCATTCAAAATCGATTAATAGAATCTATGATAAAGAACTTCGTGAATTGCTAGAGAATCAACTCATTCTCATGAAGCAGATGAGTGAAAATAAGCTGTTCAACTCTCTCTCAAAAAGCTCGTGAATCAGTTGAGTCAAAATAATCTGTGTTATCAAATTCAATTCAACTCAATTTGAATCAAGATCAATTTAGTGAGTCTGTTACAAAGATATCATCAATGCAATGATTTAGTCACATCGCTTTATCTATCAGTGAATTGATCTATCTCATGTTTCTGTGTCAATTTAGTGAGTTTGCTACAAAGACAAGTCGATGAGAATTGATCTCTTCAATGAGCAAGTCGACTAGTGAGTCTGCTTCAATAACATGATCAGAATTAATCTTTTCAATGAGTAAGTCAATCTCTACATAGTGAGTCTGCTTTAATGACATAATCAGAATTGATCTCTTTAATGAGCAAGTTGATCTCTACATAGTGAGTCTGCTTCAATGACATGATCAGAATCAATCTCTTCAATGAGCAAGTCAATTTCTACATAGTGAATCAACTACAATAAACATTTTGATAGTCTGAAAGATTAATAGAAAGATTGATAGAAAGATTGACATCAGAACTCTTTAGTCACTGTTGCTATGAGCTACACTACAAGTCATAGAAACATGATTTTTAAAAAGAAGAGAATAATGTTACAAAGCATGTTGATGTTGAATAGAATCTAGTCAATAGACTCTAGAGATTTCAATATGTGAACAAGAAACAACGATGTTTTAAATTGAAATATGCTGAAACATTTCATTTATTTGAGCTCTAGCAAATCAACTACTTCGTCTGACAAATCAACTACTTCGTTTCTTTGTTCATTCTACTATATATACAGCTTGAAACTGTCTTCTTTCTTCTGTATTCTTAGTTTTCTAGTTAAAGCTATCTTTATTGATCAAACATTCTACTCAGTTATGCACTATCTCGCTGCAGTGTGATTAGATTCTAGACATGATTTCAACAGAAGATTCACTCATTGCTCATTGTAAAAATCATGATCAAAACAATGATAAATTGATTATTAAATGTAAACATGCTGAATTCATATCAAGAATGTTCATACAAATTGTTTAAAAAGAACTGTTGTATTACACAATGTTATAAATGCTTTGATTTTGATTATATAACTAAATTTTGTAAAAATGAAGAATGTTGCTTCAAATGTACAAATAAACATCACATCAAGAAATGCATTGTGTTAATGAATAAAAGACAATGCGTGAATTGCAATGATAATCATAAATTCTGAAAATGTTCATGCTTCAAGTAAAAACTATAAATAAAGCAATCAGAAGAAATCTTTTGAAACAAATTAATCAGATACTTTGAAACATTGAAAGATAATCATTCATTAAATTTTTTTGAGAACTTCTTGAGTTCAATGAATGTCTCAATAATGATAAGCAGTCAAGATGTCAATGAATTAACATGACAAGTGATGAAAGTCAAGAAGAAATGAATTAATCATTCTTCATATGTGATTAATGATTCAAAAAACATGATGTTTGAATATATAAAAACATCAAATCAAAAAATGTGAAAAACTTTCAATAATTAAAAGTATACAAAAAGCTGTCTTTGCACAAAATCAACAACAACTGTAAATAATTCTATGACAAATTAAATCTTTCTGCGAATTCTACAGTATAACATCAGAAAATTATTAAAAATTCAGAAATCATTTTTGATAAACAAAGAAGTTCATAAATTCAACATAATAATCATTCAAAAACAAGATTGCAACATTAACATTTTATAAATATTTAGCTTAATTCATAACTTCTTTCATTTAGTGAAAGACTTATCATTTCTGTTATGATTCTAGTCTTCGTCTATACTTCGTCTAGTTTTCGTCTGATTTCATCTCAATTGAGTCTAGCACAGAGCTGAGAAACACACATATAAGAATCGAGTTCTTTTCTGTAGATACTTTTCTTTCTTAGCATTTATTTATTAGTTAAATGACATCTCTATGACTCGCTCTAGATCGATCTCTAACAGTAGATAAATGCTAATCAACTACTCTGCTATCAACGTGTAGATGATACGAAATAATCTACTTCTATTCAGAAAATTTGCAAGAGATTCTTCAAATTACTTTCATCAAAACACATCTTCAAATTTACTCAAATTTATCAAATCAATCACTCAACTTTATCACAATCAAATCTATCTATCTATCTTTCTCACAATAACACATGACTTCGAATCAGTCGAGTCACGAACAGCTTGTCTGCTTAGAAGCACTGCTAGCAGACGCGTTTTCATTATTTCTTTCGATGCTTCAGCTGAATCTCAGAATGTTGCTATCTCATGAAACATCAACACAAGTCAACAACTTCATCAATGAGCTATCAATCAGTCAGACAAAATCATCAAGATGCTGATTGAGCTAAGAGATCAACGAGACATGACTTTGAAACTCAACAAGCAATGAATTGATGTTCAAGTCGATCACATCAAGAGACTTGATGAGCTAGAAATCAATCAAATGACAATAAACACTCAAGAAAAGACTATCATCAAACTACGAGAGAAAGTCTTGAGTCTAAAAAAGAGACAGCGTTCAGCAAATCAGTCTCAATCTCGTCAATCTACTGAATCTCGAGTTTCTATGAATTCTCTACCTCGTCAATCTATCAAGAATCATACTTGATGTGACTCATTCACTCTATTCGATAATGATCATCACAAGTCTTTCAAGTTTTTGAACTCATCTGTATTCATCGACGAGAATGAATCAACATGAGATAGCTGAAGAATCAAGATGAACGACAAGCTTCAGACAAATGTCAATCACTTCAATAATGAAAATATCTGTATTGTCTATGTGATATCTAGACTAGAAAATGATGCTGCTGAACATATCTTCGCTTGACATCGTCATGATGCTTCGCATTCTTACATCTCGATCTACGAGCTATTTAAGCATCTGAAAGAAATATACGATGAACTGAATAGAAATTGAAAGTGTCGTCGTGAGTACAACGCTCTGAGACAAACAGACAAGACTTTCAATGTCTTCTACTTCAACTTTATGAAGCTATTCAGCTATCTAGACTACAATGATTGCACTCTGATGAACGATCTTCAGAATAAAATCAATAATCGCTTGCAGAATGCTTTATCAGTCTGTTCAGAGAATTTTACTTCGCTCACTTGCTTAAGAATCTTTCTTCAAGATGTAAATAATAAACAATGAGTCAACTATCAGCTACGCAGTCAGCTTCACACTGTCATTGTCAAAGTCACTGTCGTATCTGATAAATACACTGCTACTTCATTGTCAGCAGTGATGACTTCGATAATCAAATATGTCAAGTTGACTATCTTTTCTATCTCTGAGTCAGTCAGATCGTCTATCATCTGCTATATTTGCAAGGTTTCAGATCACTTATTCAAGAACTGCTCTCAGAACAAGATCAACATTTTGACATTTCATGCATTCACTTCTCGTCTACATGAAATCATCATTTCGAAGAATAAATAGAATGAGAAAATGTCTTTCGAGAATAGCGAGGCAAAAAACTAGAGACTTTCATCAAAGACGCGATGAAAGATGTGTTAATTTCTTCAACGATGAGCATGTCAGATGATTCTTTTGCTTCTGAATCTTTGATTACTGAATGTGTACTTTCTAGTAATGAAATTAGTTACTCATTGAAGTCATTGATAGACATCAAAGCTGCTGACTATTCATTCATTGATAAAGTGATCATGCAGATTGTTTGTGATCAGTGACAAATTAAATCTCTGACTTTGATCAAAGCGAAGTCAATTCGAGAATTTAATGATCATTATGCTAAAAAACTCATTACTCATGTCATCTATTCAAATCTGACTGTTCAAGATCATATGATTGACACAGCTTCTATGTTGATCACTCAATTAAATCAACATCAAATGATTCTTGAAAAAACATGAATGAACAAAATCAATCTAGTAATTGATATGCAAATAAATTTTCTTCAATTTTCGAATTTTATTCTCAATTTGAAATCGATTGTTCTACTCACAAGTAATAATTCAATCACGAAACGAAAGAGCTTGACTTCTACTCATATATTGAAGAGATCTTTTACTTTCGTTACATCTCAAATCAGTCAGAAATCACTCTCTTTCAGTCAGTTCAATGAGAAGTCAGTTAAACTAATTGAACAGTGAAAATCGCGCGACGCAGTTTCGTCTAGCGTCAATTCTAAATCAACGTTCAGTCTGAAGTCAGCTTTCAGTTCAATGAACATATCAATGATAGAGACAGCAGTTTATAGAATGTTAGTCAAACGATCAGATATCAAGATCTTTGCTGTTATCGTCTTGAAAATTGATCGACTCATAACTACAGTTGAAAACAAGCCTGAAGAAGTGAATCTACATGAGCTTTCACACGTCAAGATTCTTGAGCAAGTCAAGATCAAGCTTCTCTCTGAATATCATGACTATCTAGACATCTTCGATCGAGCAATGATCGATCAGCTATCATCTCATCGTATCTACAATCACAAGATCGAGTTGATCAACGAGAAAACATTTTCGCGAAGCAGACTATATCAGATGTTCAATCACAAGCTTCAGAAGATAAAGAAGTATCTGATTGAACATCTGAACAAAGAATTCATTTTCTTCAGCTTCGTCTCATACGTCTTGCTCATCTTGTTCGCTGAAAAGAAAGATGAAAGTCTGCGTTTCTGCGTTGACTACAGAAAGCTCAATGCTTTGATCAAACGAAATCGCTATTCTTTGCTCTTGATAGACGAGACTCTCGCTCGTATACAAGAAAGCAAATATCTGACTCAATTGAACATCATTGTCGCGTTCAATAAACTGCGAATGCATTCAGATAGCGAAGATCTGACTATCTTTATCATCTTCTTCAACTCATACAAATATCATGTAATGCTCTTTGAATTAATCAATGAATTGACGTTCTATCAACACTATATGAACGACGTGCTGTTTGAATATCTTCATCAGTTTTGTCAGATCTATCTAGATGACATTATCATCTACAGCAAGACATTGAAGAAACACAAGCAACATGTATGATTGATCTTGAATAGACTACGAGAAGCTGATCTACAGATAGACATCAATAAATGCAAGTTTCATGTTCAGAAAATCATCTTTTTAGAACTTTTGATGTCAATCGAGAAACTTAAGATGAACTCACGAAAGATACAAGCAGTAGTTGATTGATCTACATTCAATAACCTCACTCAGATGCAGTTCTTCATGAACTTCTGCAATTTCTATCGATGCTTCATTAAGAACTTTTCGAAGATTGTTCATTCAATGATTCAACTCACTCAAAAGAAGATCATATTTGAATGAAACAAAGTCTGTCAAACTGCATTCGATCACATGAAGAGATGTATGACTGAGACTTCTATACTTCGTCACTTTGATCAAACTTGCGATTTCATTCTTGAAATTGACTCATTCGACTACGTCAACGATGAAGTTCTGTCTCAATATGATGACGAAGATGTTCTACATTCGATTGCTTTCTATAGCAAGAATATGTCTTCTGCTGAGTGCAACTACGAGATATATGATAAGAAACTGCTGATCATAATTCAAGCTTTTGAACATTGATGATTCAAACTGAAGCTGATCAACATTTCTATCAAGATGTTCATCAATCATCAAGCACTCATCTCATTAATGAAAGACAAAGAGCTGAGCAGACATCAGATGCGTTGAGTACAGAAGCTAGCTGACTTCAACTTCAAGATAATGTATTGATCTGATAAATAGAACATTAAGATCGATGCATTAACTCGTCGAGCTGACTTCGTGCTCAGAGATTTCGATGATGAACGCATTCGCTATCAATGAATCACTATTCTGACGTTGAATTGAATGAAGATTGCTGATCTAGAGAAGAACATCAGCGAGTCAATCTATAAACAAGTTCTTGACGTGAATGAAATCGACGAGAATTGTACTCTACTTCGTGAAGCAAAGGTCAGAGACGAAGCACAATGCAAAGACATCAAGTTGAAGAATTGTCGAGTTCAGAATGAAATCTTATACAAAGACAGTCAGCTATGAGTCTCATTCAATGAACTTCTGCAAATAAATCTGATTCGTGAGATGCACGATCAACTCTCAATAGATCATCTCGATATTCTTAGAACGATGAAGATCATCAAACGAAACTACTATTGATCATTCATGCAAAAGACAGTAGATCGATATATTCGAAACTGCTATGTTTGTCAACGTTCAAAGATATCAAGAAATAAATCAAATGACTTGCTTCAATCTCTATCTATATCTGAACAGCGATGACAAGACATAGTCATGAACTTCATTATCAATCTATCTGATTCGTACGACTACAACGCTATTCTGACTGTCATCTGCAGATTGTCAAAAGAAAGACATTATATTTCTTGCATCACTGATAATGAAGATATCACAGTTGAAAAGACAGCTGAAATGTTGCTTCAATGAGTATATTGAACTCATGATTTATCAAGCTTTATTGTATTCGATCAAGATTCTCAGTTCATCTTCATTCTTTGAAAGTTTCTTTGCAAACGACTGAGCATTTTTCTTTGATTGTTCATCGTCTATCATTTTCAGATCGACGATCAAAGCGAACGAGTCAATCAGAATGTTGAGCGATACTTTCGTTCTTTCTGTTTGTATATGCAGAACGACTGATCTAAGTAACTACTCATGATTGAGTTTGTTGACAATAATGTCTTGTTCTCAGTCATCTTCTTGATTTTCTTCTTCATGAACAAGAACTTTCATTCTCGTATGAGCTTTGACTCTGACATCATCAAGTATGAAAGCACTCGCAAACATCTGCAGATCACTTGAGTCAAAGATATATCTGATCACATGAATAAGACACTGATCTTCGCTCGTGAAGCTTTGATCAAAACATGAAAACAAATGATGAATCAAGCTAATAAGCATAGAAAGAAGATCAATTACAAGATCAAATCAAAGATGTTTCTGATTGAACGAAATATCATTACAGCAAGATCTTTCAAAAAATTGAATGACAAGATGCTCGATTCATTTCAGATCATTGAGTCTGTTGACTCATTTTATAAGTTGAAACTATCAGAGACTATGCATATACATGATGTATTTCATTCAGAACTTCTTCATTCTGTTGTTAATGATTCTCTGTCTGATCAAAAGAATAAATCTTCGAGATCAATAGTGATAAACGATGAAGACGAATGAAAAATCGATGATATACTGAACTCTCGACGCTATAAAAGACGACTTCAATATCAAGTCAAATGAAAGAGCTATGACAATGATCTCAACTGATATAACGCTGACGATGACGAATTTATGAACGCTCAAAAGATGATTGACGACTTTCATATCAAATATTCAAGAAAAGCGCACTAAGAAACAACATTCATGCAAACATGAATAGTCAAGAAAAAAGAGTAATGTTATGATTCTAGCCTTCGTCTATACTTCGTCTAGTCTTCGTCTGATTTCATTTCAATCGAGTCTAGCACAGAGCTGAGAAACACATATATAAGAATTGAGTTTTTTTCTGTAGATACTTTTCTTTCTTAGCATTTATCTATTAGTTAAATAACATTTCTATGACTCACTCTAAGTCGATCTCTAACAATTTCAAGCAAGAATATACATTTATATCAACAAGCATTTAAAATTCAATCAATAAATAATGAAAATTATTAAATCAAACATTTACTCAATTAAGTTATAAACTAGTAACTTGAAAAATGAAATACAAATGTTATGACTCATAAACATTTACAATTTGTGTTCACTATCTATCATTTTCATAGAAGAATCATTTACTATTTCTCATTTGAATGAATTAATCAAAGATGATTGCAAACAATTAATTGTAAAAGATTTCAATCTGCATCACTTGCATTGAGAAGACAGAAGATGCTTTATTCATCACATAGTGATTGATATTCTACTAAACATTGTTATAAACATAAGATTAAAGTTATTGCTTGAATTAAATACAATTACTAGAAAAACTCACAATCAGTTCACAACAATAAATTTAGCGTTTAACAGTGAGAAAATTCAATTCATGATATATAAATGCAAGATGAAAATCAATTTACATCAGAAATTTGATCATCTTTTAATTATCATGAAGTTGTGTTTATGCACATCTTTCATACAGTTCACGACTCATCAATTATGAAAGAAAATGAACACAGAAGCACTAAACACTCATTTAAGAACACATTTTCTTGTCAATCATTTTCTCAATGACAAGACAGTGATAAATGACAGGGTAGCTGAAATCACTTATGTGTTACAAGAAATTATTAAGAAGTTTACTTCTTGAGCAAAATCATTAATTTGAACATAAGATTTTTAAAATTAAATCTGCTTGAAAGTTGTAATGAAATTATGATGACTATGAATCATATGAAAATTGCAAAGTACTTTAAAAACATGAAATAACTATCTGAGATACAATGATCACAAAAACAAGATCATTAAAGAAACAAAATGTTCACATTTTAAATCACAAATGCATAATAATAATAATAATAAATTCATACATTCTTATGACATCAATTAAGTCAACTCATGAAAGATTCTATGCTATTTATATCAAGTGAACAAAACTCTCTGAGATAGAAAATCACTTGCTGTTTATATGACTGCTTTATGCAGTTGAAACTATCATTATAAAACTTTGTATCAAATTAGTTCACGTTGATTGCATGTTAAAGAATGAGTGATTCAATCACTTTAAATTGTTTTAAAAGCTTCGTTTTCATCATTATTCTTGCAGCTGCTCTGAGACTCTTCGTAATAGTAATGATTATTCAATAGTTTAAAAAGTCAACATTTTATAACATTTTTGATTGCAGATGTGATAAGTTCAAGCAATGCATGAATACATGTTTCATCATTTAATGATTTCAATCATAATCACATTGCATGTTATCTGCATCTGAAACATTTCTGAAGTGCAGATAAACATTCAGATCTATGCATTCAATTTTGATGTAAATGACAAGAGTGCTTTCAATCTTCTGAAAATCATTTCACATTTTTATCATCTTGTTGAACAGATGCAATCTTTGTGTTGAGATAATGTAAACATCTGCAATGCATTTTCTATATTTTTCTCATTATTGCTTTCACTGACTTCTGTGATATTACACTATTGCAATGCTGTTACTAGTCAAAATTGTTGCAGCGAGAACTAATCACTTGCATCTCAACTGTATTTTCATGTTTTCTTGAATTAAGTTGTTCAGAAGCATCACTTTCTTGATGATGAGAAAGTGAGAGATGATGTGATTGATTCTCATCAGATGAATGCATATCAGTTTGCATGCTTGTTTGATTTTCTGCATACAATCATTGACTCAACTGTGTAATATGATCTTGTCTTGCAACATGTTCAGATGAACATGCAGCGAGCTTGTATACATTTCTGCTTTCAGAGTTTCAATGCTTACTCTTTTGAATATTTTTGCAACGTGATGCAGAGTCTGATTCTATAATGTTTCAAGTTTGCATTCTTTGTCTGACAGTTTTTTCTCTTTTTCTTGCTGATGTCAAACTGATGCTTCAAATGCAATTTCTGATTTTATTACTGCTGAGTATATCTGTCTTGCTTTTGTAAAAACTTTGAATCGACTAAGTATTAGCATTCATGTGATGTGATTCACTTCAATTTGACAAAGATGCATGTCTCATTGTAATTTCATGTTCAGTTGTACTTTCAGAACTTGCACGTCTAATTTTAACTTAATAACTGAGCTTTCTATTTATATGCTAGTCATCATGTCAAATTTCTTTGATTTTCTGATGAAGTGTGTAAGTTCATACTTTTCTGATGTGAATGTTGTGTCATGAATGCAAGCTCATTTCACGCAGATATCATGTACTTTGCTCAATGTTTTGCAAATTTCTTCAATGAATTTATTGTATGCTAGAATATTAATGTCATTTATGAAATTGAGCACTTTGATCTTAATTTTCAATGCTTTGCACTTCTCAATCAGACTTACGTTGAAAAATAGAAAGAAAATCAATGAAATGAAAGATTTCTGTGATATGTTTATGTTTATCTTACGCATGTCACTCATTTACTCATTGAATCTCAGTGATGTTTCTTGATTCTCAAGAAAGCTGCATGCTCATTTGACTATGTAATCTGAAGTTCTTTTCATTTTCAGAGTATGCAGAAGTCTGACATGCAAGACTTGATTAAATGCTTCAATGATGTTTAAACTTAGCATGAATGCTATGTATTTAATTTCACAGTCTCATACTATGTGAATCTGATTTACTAGTAAATTTAATGTTGAGATCATTAATTGCTTACATCTCACTTTCATTTGAGCATCAGATAGCATGTGATGAGTCTCAGTTATATTGTTCAGTCTTTTAATCATGATTGACTTCAGAGCTTTGCTCATGATATTAAGTCAAGCAATAAGTTAATATGTTTTTGAATCAGTATAATTGCTTTTCTTTGATTTGCATAGTACTATCATTTGAGCTTTTTTGAACTGCTTCAAATGATATCTGTGTGTTACATATGCATTGAATAAACTCGTCAATATTGAAATCAGTTCTGCAAAATCTGTTTACAACGCTCTGTTTAAAATGTTTAAGACATTTAATGTTTTGTCTGCTTTTACTTTTTTAATTGTTTATCTCACTTCATTTTCTGAAATGTGTAAGTCAGATGACACTGTCAAGAATATAAATGAGTTTGCGATGTTGTTAATGTTTATCTGAGAGAGTGAAAGAAAGAATTTTTCTTGCAATATCTCAATTTTTTTCTTGAATATCATTGTCATTTGATCAGTGTTACTTCACTTCAATGACAAAAACTGAGAAAGTTTTTTAGATAGCTGACTTTCAATTCTGACTCATTTTACGAAGCATCATATTGACTTGAATATATCACTCAGCTTATGCATCTGTGATCTGAAATGTGCGCGCTTTGCTTGTTGAATGATCTTGTTTTTATGATCATTGTGTTTCAGATATTCATTTCATGCATCTAGTGTGCTTTATGTTTTTCATATGATTTGCAGCCGTCTTGATTTCATTACTATCTCTGAGCAGTTTGAATTTCAGAAGTTCTTTGCTTGATTCACAAATGCATAAACTGAGCAATAAATTGAAATTGATTTAATGCTTCGCAAAATGAGTCAGAATCAAAAGTCAGTTACTTAAGAAACTTTTGCAGTTTTTATTACTAAAAAACAATGATTTCAATTACATAGCAGATTCATTTAAAGAAAAAACAAAGATGTTATGAAAGAAATTCTTTTCATCATTGTCTTAAGCAGATATCAATGACATTTCAAGATTATTTATATTGCTGACAATGTCATTCAATTCAGTCTTATCACAAGATGAGATGAAATAAATAATTCAACAAGTAAAAGTTAACAAAATGTCAGATGCATTCAAAATTTCAAATAAAGCGCTTAATGTTAAAGATCAGCATAAAGTAAGTCATATGAGTGTAAGATAATGAGTAAATAAATGCTAAGAAAAAAAGATAGTTACAGAAAAGAAGCTGACTACATATATGTGTTTCTCAGTTGATGCTAAACTCAATAAAAATGTTACAAGTGTATCAAGACTGATAAGATTGAACAAGACTGAAGCTTTAATTAATTCGCAATGTACATTAGCGACTACTCTGCATAATGATTAAAGCTAGTCAACAATCTGATCGAGATCTGACTCAGGTTTGACTCAGATATGACTTAACATCTTTTTTCTTTCTTAACTTTCTTTTCTTTCATCAACAGTTCAACATTTTATTCATTTACATCATCTTCTTTTTGTATTACAAACACATTTCTTTCAAGCATAGCGCAGTCTCTGAACATTACATAAATAGAAGCTCTTGTATCAATCTTCTTCTGTATTCTTAATATTCAGTTATAGCTATTTTTAAAGATCAAGCATTATCAATTCTGATCTTCATTGATTGTATCATTTAAACACGATTCTGACATTATATTAAGAATTCATTAATCACACGATACTGATCTCATTACTCATTCAACATACTCGTACAGACAGAATGAGTTTAAAGAAATTCATTTACCTGATGATCAATGACAATTGAAAGACAGAACAACACTAGAGAGTTGAATAAAATCAACGATAAGACTGTTTGAATTGCTAGATTACTTATCGCTCATTAAGTATGCAAAGTTCACTCAATTATGAGAATCACAATAAAGAATGTTCGTAAATTGCTTAAGAATCAAATCGATTGATAGATTCAACGATAAAGAATCTTCGTTGTTTGCTAGAGAATCAATCAATCAATCAACAAATCTCATCTTCTTTGTTGAAGATTAAACATCATTTCATACGTCTTTCTTTTTCAATCGTTAAGCATCATCATTCATTCAATTCTCTTTCAAACAAATCTCATCATGTTTAGTCATTCATCTACTGAAGAGCATTCTGAGAGATTTCGAACTTATTTCTCTCAAATCTTTGATGCTGACTCATTGAAATCACAAACGAAATCATCAAGTGCTGCGTCATTCATTCATGAAGATGATGAATCATTTGCTGAAACAATAATACTTCTTGTGTTCTATAAAATCTGAAAAGCTTGAAGTTTAATTCTTGATAAAGAAACAGATCAACTCTATGAGTTAGAAAAACAACAAGAAGACGAAATCAAAGAGTTGAAGACAAGACTTCAAACTAAAGAAAACACTTCTTTTGATTTCATCTACTTTAAGCGTTCTAAATCTCAAAAAATATCTGATTCTTCGCTGTTTACTGATGAAAAGAACTCTATTTAAAAGAACTGATACGAAAAAATTCAGAATAAACTAAAGATCAATGTCGATCTCTTTTCTAATGAACGAGTCAAATTGAGCTATATACATTCTAGATTATTTGATGATGCAGCTGAGATCACTCAAGCTAGACGCGAACGTGACTGTGTCAATCTTTATAGAATTGTCGAAGATCTTTTGAAAGAGCTAGCTTAGTTGTTCAATGATTCAAATAAGAAAGTCAACTTTCATAAAGAATACTACAACTTGATTCAAGAATTCAAGAAATTCAATGAATTCTATACTCAGTTTCAACGTTTATCTTTTTATCTAGACTATCATGAAAAGCAACTGATCGTTGATCTGAAAGATAAAATCAATCTTCATCTTCAATTCATTTGAGTAAATCAACTAGTTCAATCTGATTTTCTAAAAGAAATTCATTTCTATCTGATTCATTTGAATAATGATCAGCGAGTCATTTAAGAGATCAAGAACAAGCTTAAACATGTTGATGATGTTTCAAAAACTATCTTTCATAAAGCAACTGTGATCATTCAATCAGTCAATCACTTGAAGTCTGATTATCTAAAGTCGCGCGACGCGATTTTAACTAACGTCAAGAAAGCAGACGTTCTAGTTGAAATCTGTTTCATATGTCATAAATCAGATCATAGCTCTAAAGAGTGCTTGAATTGACCTACTAGAATCAATGCAGTGAACAAAGAATATGATTGCTTTGATTTTAATTTTAATTTCGATTTCGATTCAAAAAACTAGTCATCTCTTCAAAAGTCATCAAAAAGATAGAGATTATATCTTTGTGCAAACTAGATGAAATTCTATTGAAAAAGAATTACTTTAAAAAGTCGTTTCTAATTGATGCTCATCTCATCTTTCAGAAACAATCTTTCAGTCTTCATTCTTTAATAAACAGTGATTCAGTCGTTTACATGATCATACATTTCAATCTAGTTGATAAAGTATGTGAGAAACTGAAAATTCAATCTATATCACTGACAAAAGAGAAGCTAGTAAGAAATTATGATGAGAAGATATTTAAGAAAACAATCACTCATAAAATTCTATTCAATCTCATCATCGAAAGTCATAAGAAATTGACTGTATCAATATTGATAGCTGATATTAATCATCATGAAGTCATATTGAGTAAGCTCTGAATGAACAAAAACGAAATATTACTGAATATGCAAAATGATGTCATTGTTTTTTCGAATCAATTGAATACTTCTATTTCAATTTTTTCGATCTCGCTCAATTCAAAGCACTTAAGTTGATCGCGATTAACTTCGCTTTCTTCAATCACTCAGACTAAGACTTCTACAATGCTCAAACAACTCATTTTAATCACTGCTCAGAAAGAGTCATTCTCAATTCAAAGCATAAACGTTGCTTCATTCAAAACACTGTTGAATTGTTCAAAGAAGAACAAGATTAAAATCTTTGCTTTATTCATGATGAACATCAATAGAAAAATCGCGTACAATACTCAGTGCAATTTGAACGCTTTAAACGTCTCTTCAATCAATGAAATAACTCAGAATTTGAAAGATATTAAGACGAAGCTGTCATTGAAATATCATGAGTTTCTAAATGTTTTTGATCAAGCTCAATTGAATAAACTTCTATGATCATAAAATTGAACTCATCAGTGATTTAACATTCTCTCGCTGTTGAGTTTATCAAATGTTTTCTATCAAACTTCTAAAAGTAAAGAAGTATCTGAATGAGAATCTGTCAAAGAAATTCATCACTTTCAGTCAGACTCTTTATTTCTTCTTGATTCTATTTATTCTTAAAGCAAATGACGATCTTTGATTCTGCATGAACTATTGAAAGCTAAATGTCATTTTCAAAAGAAATAAATATTCTTTATCATTGATAGACGAGATCATTGATAAAATAGTGAGTTGCAAGCATCTGACTAGATTGAACATCATATCAGCATTCAACAAACTTTAAATGCATCTTGATAACGAGAATTACATCACTTTTATCACTACTTTAGAAGCATATAAATATAAAATGCTATCATTCAAACTGACTAATGAATTGATCTTCTTTCAGCAATATATGAATGATGTTTTATGAGATTTTCTGAACGACTTTTGTCAAGTTTATCTAGATGACATTCTCATCTATAGCAAAATGAGAAAGAAACATAGAGATCACGTCAAACTAGTATTGAGATGACTACGCAAAGCTGAACTGCAGATGAATATTCAAAAGTGTGAATTCAATGTAGAAGAGACTGTCTTTCTAGAAGTCATTGTATCAGAACTAAATCTTCGTATGAATCTCAGCAAGATGACAGTCATAGTCAGCTGAATCACTTCAACCAATTTAAAAGAAATTCAAAGCTTCGTAAGATTTATTAACTTCTATCGTTGTTTCATTAAGAACTTCTTGAAGCTAGTCAAATCATTCACTCAGCTAACTAGAAAGAACACATCTTTTGTATGAAATGAAATTTGTGTTCAAGTCTTTGACAATCTAAAGAAACAAGTCAGCTTAATCTCAATACTTCGTCATTTCAATCTTAAACAACAAGCTATTCTGAAAATCAATGCTTTAAACTATGTAAAAGATGAAATACTATCTCAGTACAATGATGAGAGAGTTTTTCATTCAATGATCTTCTACAGCAAAAGCATGATTCTTGCTGAAATCAATTATCACATCTATGACAAGAAATTGCTAGTCATTATTCAATGCTTTGAACACTGACGACTCAAGCTGAAATGCATTGAACTATTCATTCAGATGTTCATCAATCATCAGACTTTGAAAATCTTCATGAAAAACAAACAATTGAGTCAATAACAAGTCAATTATTTGAACATTTTATTGAAGTTCAACTTTCAGATCATCTTTAGATCAGACAAAATAAACACTAAAGTCAATGCTTTAATCAAAATGCTTCTAGCAAATGTCTCTGAATTAGCTCAGCGTCTTGAAGATTGTTTTCAGACTATTCTGACTCTTAATAGAGTCGATGTTCTACCTGTTGAACTCGAAGCAAATCTCTATCAATAAGTACATATGACTAATTAAACAGATGAGTTTTGCAGTGAATATAAACAAGCTATGAATGACAACAAGCTCAAATTTCATATTACTAAACTGAAGAACTGCAAAATCATTGATGACGTTCTATTTAGAAAAGATCTACTGTGAATCTTTGAGAACATGCACACGAAATTACTACAAGAAGTGCATGATCAATCTTCAATCTCTCATCTTGACAATAAATGAATCATTAATCTAGTTCAGCGTTTCTACTATTGATCAGATCATTGAGCTACTATTTGATGATACATTCAAAACTGTCATGCTTATCAGCGAAGCAAAGTTTCTAGAAATAGCATTAATGAACTTCATCATTCTCTTTCAATTTCACAGAAACGCTGAAAAGATATAGTTATGAATTTCATCACTGAACTATCTTTGTCAGAAGACTATAACATCATTTGCACAATCATATATCATTTCATCAAAGAATGTCACTATGTTCTTTGTCATTGAGAAGATGATGACATCTCAGTTGAAGAAATGATTTGAATCATGCTATGAAACGTCTATCAACTGCATGATCTACTCAGTTTTATTGTTTCAAACAGAGACTTTTAATTCATATCAACTATGTGAAAAAGTCTTTGCAAGCGACTGAGAATCACAGCGAATCTATTCACAATCTATCATTTTAAGATCAATGATTAATCGAAATGAGTCAATCAAGACGTTGAATGTGAACTTAGAATTTACTGCAATTACATGCAGAATGACTGAGTCAAATGAATATCTATGATGAAATTCAGCGACAATTTCAATATCTTCTTGATCACTTCAATGACTTTCTTCTACTTCAATAAAGAATTTGTTGAAATCGTGTTTAGATCATTCAATCAAAGAAACTCAGAACTGATATGTATGTATTGTTCTTTAGAGATAGCTATAACAAGACATTAAGAATACAGAAGAGAAAGAGTGCAAGCTCTTCTATAAATAATGGCTTGAGGCTGCGCTAGACTCGATACAGATGTGATGTAATAGATCAGATGTGTTTGTCTAAAAGAATAATGAAAGAGATGAACGAAGAAAGTGCTGAACAACGAGAAAAAGTGCTGAGAATGACTTAAAGAAATGCGCTAGATTCAAACTAGGCATAGCATCATGACTTGCTTTAATCAAATTGATTAGAATTAGATCTGAACTCTGATCGATTCAGACATGTTCATAACATTACTTTCTTTCTTCGAACATTCATGTTTGCATGAATAGAAAACAAATAAAAGCAAAAAATTCATCGTGTTTTCAATTTAGTGCGACTTATTTGAGTATAGCTTGTGAAATTTGTTCAGAACTTTCTTCAAGTCATTGAATTTTTCTTTATCAACATAGTATCATTTGTTGTCATGATCTACCTCAATTCATTTGACCTTGTATTGTAGTCTTTCTCTATATTGTCTGAAGTTCAATATATCGTCTACTTTTCAGTGCTTTTCATTCTCTTCAATGATCATCGATCTAGAGATCTCAGAGTGTTGTTCTGATAAAGAGTCATTTGATGAAGTTCATAGATACTTTGAGCTGAACACTGAATGTATATGCTTCATGCTTCTAGATAGCTGAAGACGATAGAAGATCTCAACTTTGACTGTGATTGAATAGAGATTGAGCTGCTTGTCTTTCAAATCTTTGCATGATCTAGTGATTTTGATGTTTTCGAAGACTAATCAAACTTGATCATCTACTTCATAGATGACGTCTCGTCTATGCTTGTTCATCTGAGCTTCAGTGATCTGCTTGATCTTTTTCAATTGTTGACGATTGAAGATAAGAAGTTCGCTCATTCAAGTGACAATGTCATCGATCTTTCTAGTCTCAATACGTTGACGAGTCATTTTGTAATCAGTCGTATCTGAATTGAAACTCATTCGAAGGTGAAAGTCTTTATTGAAGTAGAAAGAAATCATTGAGATAGTCGAGAATGTATTGAAATTGTTACTGAATTTCATCATTGAAAGTCATTTAGCTCAGTCATTCTGCATGTAATTGCAGTAGATTCGAAGTTCGCGTTCAACATCTTGATTAGCTCATTTTGACTGATCATCGATTTCTGAATGATAGACTGTTGATAGATTGACTTTGATCTTCAGTCATTTACAAAGACTTTGTCACATGATTGATATGAACTGAAAGTCTCTATTCAAAACGATAGAACTAAGTAGATCATGAAGTCGATAGACATTTCATAGCATGATTCATACTGTTTCTTTGATTGAGATGTCATTGTCTTCTTAATGACAGAAAACATAGTGACGTTCTTTGAAGAGATGACATATGATCGTGCAAATGACGTTATAGTTTTTCGATAGAAGTAGCTCAGTGATGAAGTTCATAGCTATATCTTGTCAACGCTGCTGAGAAATCAATAGAGGCTGAAGCAAATCATTTGTATCATCTCGAGATGCTTTGCTTTGCTGATAGACATGATAGTTTTGAATGTATTGTTGAATAGTTGCTTGATGATCTGATCAATAGTAGAAGCGTTGAACTAGATCAATCATTCGTTTAATGTCAGAATGCAAGATTGATGATTGATCGTGAATCTTTCAAAGCAATTTCGTATGCATTTGTTTTGACATTCATAGTAAATTCTTTTTGAATAGAACGTTGTCAATGATTTGACAGTTCTTTAGCTTCATGTCATGAAGCTTCAGTTCATCTTTGTTCATAGCTTGTTGATACTCATTGCATAGTTCATTCTTCTGATTGACTAGACGTACGCGTTGATAGAGATTAGTCTCGTATTCAGATTCGATTTCGAACTTAATTGATAGAACGTCTATTCGATTCAAGATCAGTATAGTCTGAAAACAATCATTTATGTCTTTAGCTGATTCAGAACTATCGATCATCGACATTCTAGTTAAAGCATCGACTTTGAAGTTTGTTTTGCCTGATCGAAAGATAATCTGAAAGTTAAACTTCGATAGAATATTCAGATAGTTCGCTTGTCGTCGAGTCAGCTGTTTGTTTTTCATAAAGATCTTCAAAGTTTGATGATCAGTAAACATCTGAATAGATAGCTCAGTATCTTCTAGTTCAAATCGTCAGTGTTCGAAGCATTGAATGATAGCTAGCAATTTCTTGTCATAGATGTGATAATTGTATTCAGCTGAAATCATGCTCTTGCTATAGAAGACTATCGAATGAAGCACATTCTCATCATCATACTGAGATAGTATGTCGTCTTTTACATAGTTGAATGCATCGATTTTCAAAATAGCTTGACGTTTGACATCGAAATGACGTAGAACTGAAGTCGAGCTGATCTGCTTCTTTAGATTGTCAAAGACTTCGACGCAGACTTCGTTTCAAACAAAAGACGTGTCTTTTCAAGTCAGCTGAGTGAACAGCTTGACTAGTTTCGAAAAGTTCTTGATGAAGCATCAATAGAAATTGATGAAGTCGACGAAGTCTTGTATCTCTTTTAGATTAGTAGATGTAGCTCAATTGACTATAGCTTTCACTTTGATAGAATTCATGCAAAGATCTTGTTCTGATACTATAATTTCTAAGAAGACTGTTTCTTCTACGTTGAATTCGCACTTTCGAATATCTATCTGCAGATCAGCGTCTCATAGATGATCTAGTATCATCTTGACATGTTGTCTATGCTTCTTTTGAGTCTTGCTGTATATGAGAATGTCGTCTAAATAAGCTTGGCAGAAGTCATTTAGAAAGTCTCATAGAACATCGTTCATATATTGCTGAAACGAGGTCGAATCGTTTGTTAATTTGAATGATAGAATCTTTGATTTGTACGCTTCTAGAGCGATAATGAAGATCGTATAGTTCTCACTATCGAAATGCATACGAAGTTTGTTGAAAGCGAAAATTATATTCAGTCGAGTCAGATGCTTGCAGTCAACGATTTTGTCAATCATCTCATCTATGAGCGATAGAGAGTAGCGATTTCTTTTGATAATGACATTGAGCTTTCGATAGTCGACGCAGAAGCGAAAATCGTCATTGATCTTCAGAGCGAATAGAACGAGTGAGAAATATGAGATCTTGCTAGAAGTAATAAAACTCTTTGACAGATTTTCGTTCAGATATTCTTTGATCTTCTGAAGCTTGTAGAATGACATTCAATAAGCTCAACATCTAGAAGAAGTGACATCGTTAGTGAGTTCTATCTTATGATCATATGAACGATGAGATGATAGCTTATCGACTTGAGCTCAATCAAACACGTCAAGAAAATTCTGATATTTCGAAGATAGCTTGACTTTGATGTCTTCTAGATTTTGAGCTGATG
>JAABUT010000169.1_pt1 | contig 120070 bp, 119 predicted proteins | sample 5559281 | NCBI WGS metagenome assembly JAABUT01 (sample SAMN10711880, study PRJNA513359) | rock metagenome | isolation source: Antarctica rocks | place: Antarctica: Victoria Land, Ricker Hills nord | collected 2016-01-04 | reverse complement strand
CGTCTTTTCGCAAAAGAGACCTTAGCTCTTCTGACGTGTAATTCTTTATCTTTAATGCGATCTTGCCCATACCAGCAAGGTACGGTTTTTTATTTAATTGTAAAAACATATTAGACTTTATATAATAAGCAAACTGCCCTACAGTATTAATTATGTCCGGTTTGGTATCGCGCACCACTTTTATAGAAAATATATAACGAGGGTAACTGTCCATAGAAGCGGCTAAAGAAACTACTGTTCAGATACTAAGTAAATCAAGGTTAGACCAAACACGCATATATAGTCGTGTATCCTGTATACCCGTAAATTTAGGTCTCGCTGGAATCGAAAGAAACTAGATTTAACCACATCAATATTAGCCGGGAAGGGGAAGGAAATACGGCGGCAAGGCGTAAAAAATTATGACAGGGGTAGAAATGCTGGTAAACTTGTGCTTAACTTGGAGCTTTATTAGCTATCGTTGGATTATGAAGGCTTTATTTTTATTTATTTGTTTAACTGCTTTTTCTCTTTCTTGTCCCGCCCAACAGTCCTTTGCACTGGCAGCACCTTTGCCGGCGAAGAACCTTGCCATGTTCGGTAGAGGATTGTATCCGGGTGATGAGGCGACCTACCAGTTGTTGAAGCAAAGCGGGTTTGGGACCGTGCTGCTTTCCAGTTTTTACATTCATGTAGACGGGGACCTGTATTCCGGTGATTCTCACCAGCCCATTATTCATAAGGGAAAGTGGGTGTGGATTCTTCTTATGTGAGAAGGGCATTGATTTGAAAAAAAATTCTTCTGTTTCTCGTATTGAGATCTTACTGGAAGGCCGTTGGTATGGTCAGCCACCAAATACGTTTGACTTTATCCGTGACTGGTATGATTCGTCGAAGACAGTGCCGGGCATTATCACCGGTACCGGAGAGCAGAGTACGCTCTATAATATCTGTAAGGCACTAAAAAAGAAGTGCTGGATACCGATGCGTTTTGTATTGATGACGAATCGGTGTATGACAGCCCTTCTATCATTGCCATGGGCAAGGTTGCAGCAAAGCTGAATATGCATATGACGCTTTGCCCCTTCAATGGATATACTTATTGGGGAGATATTCTGAAAGCAACTGAAGTAAATGTCGTCGATGCCCTGTATTTACAGTGTTATGATGGTGGCGTAAGGAACGAAATTAAGGACTGGATAGCAGCGTTAAAGCCGAAGCAGCCGATCTATCCGGTATTCATGGTACGCGGTTCGTTTAGCACCTGTGGCAGTTTTAAAAGGAGTAAGTCTGTACAAGAGATTGGGGCGCAGCTGAAAGGGTTCAAAAAGGACTATCCGGAGATGAGCGGAGCCGCGATATGGCAGCTGGCGGATTTGAAGCAGTTTGTGTCCATGGGTTGTGTACTGAAGGAACCCTCGTCGGGCAGTGCGGGCAGTGTATCGGAGTTTCTGGGTCAGCTAAAGACGGCGTTGGAAGGCGAATTATAGTAAAAGGCGGCCTGGAAAAAGGCCGCCTTTTTTGTATTTCAGATGTTTATTGTAGTGGGAACATAAACTAACATTTTTCATTCTTAACATAAGGTTAATTATGGGGCAAGTAAAAATAGACATTATTGCTAACCGGCAACATTGCGTTACACGTATCCCTTCGTTTCATTATAAATGTATTTAAGCTTTAAGTAAGCAGCAACACAAATAGGACTATAGACAGGCAAATTGATAACATAATAAATAAAGCCATTTCTGCTTAATTTTCAACTCTTCAAAAAAGGAAATTAACTATTTGATTATAGTGTCCCTTTCCAGAGAGTAATAGCCTATCATTGGACAGGTACATAATGAGTTGTTAAAATGCAATTGTGAACAAGCAGATCAAAAACGGATCTGTTTTCTCTATGATTGTATTTAAAAGTGAACTCATTTAGGTATTCCTGAAGGTGCCTTATGGATACTTTATGATATTGACCATAAATGCCTCGTTTGAGCAATGTCCAAAACCCTTCAATGGTATTGGTATGATACTCGCCCCTTACATACTCTTCTTTATCTTTATTGAGTACCTGATGCTCTTTATATTGTTTATCCAGGCCTGCATATCCACCAAAACCGTCAGTAACAAGGCTGGCATCCTTGCTGACGGTATGCTCGATGATAGGCTTGATGGTTTTGCCATGTGCCTTTTCAATTACCTGCAACTTTATCCGGCCTGCACGTTCTAATAAACCGAGCACGGCTTGTTTATCCTGCATTCCAGTGATCTGTAAGCTACTATCACGCCTGGCCTGCCGTTTTTTCTTAGAATGATTAGCTTTAGCGCCACCGATATAGGTTTCATCAATCTCTACTATACCATTAAACAAATCACTGTCGTCACCTTCCTGCATCGCTTTTCGTATCCGCATTTGCAAATACCAGGCGGTGTTTCGATTGATGCCCAGGTCGCGGCCTAACTGACGCGAAGACAATCCTTTTTTGGCATTTAATATCAGCGTTATCGCTAAGAACCATTTCGGAAGAGCCAGTTTTGTATCTTCAAAGATCGTTCCTACCAATACACCATAACTGTGGTTACAGCTATTACACTGATGTCGTTGAGTACCTAAGCGCTTACTGCTTTGTTCGCTTTTACAATATGGGCATTGGGGCTTATGATGCCAACGTAAGCCTTCCAGATAATTGATACAGGTTCCTGATCGGGGAACTTTGTAATTGCTTCTAATATGTTCATTGCCATAAATATACATATTCTACCTGTCTTTTCATAAGCTATTACTTTCCAGAGAGAGTAATTCATTACCTTTTTAGATTAAGCAATTGAATTTTTGGCATTTACAATGTCCTGCATATCAACAGCAAAGTTCGACCTATTGCCGCTCCCCGCTACAAAGGCAGAAAGCCCCATTTTTGGGGCTTTTCTTATTAATTTAATTTTCAATGTTTAAGTCGTTGGACGCCCTTATTTTTTCTATAAGGGAGACATTGCGGAAATAACAAGAAATGCATTTTTAGCTTTGTCGAAATGAATCGGTGTAAGAAATTGCCGACAGTTATATTCCGTAATTTGACTGAAAGAAAGCGTATTTAGGCTAAATCTGTTTTTCAGCAATTGCAGATTTTTGCATAAATAAAAAAACAAACTATGAAAGCAATAAGAATTCATGCATTTGGCGGCCCGGAGGTCATGAAATTAGAAGACGTAGCGCGTCCTGTTCCTGCGGCTGATGAAATTTTAGTTAACGTGTACGCCAGCGGCGTAAACCCTACAGACTGGGGAATTCGGGAAGGCGGAAACGACTTTCTGAGGCCTTTTTTGAAATTGCCTATGACATTAGGTTGGGATGCGGCCGGCATTGTAGAAGAAACAGGTAGCGATGTAACCGCCTTTAAGAAAGGCGATGCCGTGTACGGTGTTCCTAATTTTCCCGGCGATGGAAGCTATGCAGAATATTGTGTTGCAAAAGCAAGTCAATTTGCCCTTAAACCTAAAAGCGTCGGCTTTAATGAGGCTGCGGGCGTACCGCTAGCCGGACTCACGGCCTGGACTGCGGTCTTTGAACACGGAAAGCTACAGCCAGGACAACGCATTTTAATTCAAGGGGCATCGGGTGGTGTTGGAAGTTTCGCTGTACAGTTTGCAAAAGCAAAAGGGGCTTATGTAATCGGAACCGCTTCGGCGAACAATCATGATTACCTAAAACAACTCGGAGCTGATGAGGTGATTGATTATAAAAACCAAAAATTTGAAGATTTGGTGCACGACGTTGACGTTGTGTTTGAAGCTTCGCCGCTTCGCGATAACGAGGAGCGATTGAAATCTGTGACCGTATTAAAGGCAGGAGGCATACTCGTAAGCGTCAATATCGATTTGCCGTTTAATGAGGAAGTGCTTGCCGCCCTGGCAAAGAAGCAGGCCAAAGGCGAACTCTCGGCTAACCAACCTCGGCGGGAATCGTTAGCAGAAATGGCCCAATTGATTGACGAAGGAAAAGTGAAGGTTTTTATCAGCAAAGTGTACCCGTTGGAACAGGTGGCTGAAGCACACCGCGAAAGCGAAACTTGGCATGTACGGGGCAAGCTGGTATTGGAAGTAAGAAAAGAAGGCGAGCCGGTATGAGGCATTTTAAAACGATAAGCGAATTTCATGAGTTTAGGAATTTGCCTAAACCACAACATCCGCTTATCAGTGTAATAGATGTTGGAACCGTTACGCATCTGGATGATGATGAGCCGATTAATTTGATACTGGATTTTTATGCTATTTCTGTAAAAAGAATGCGTAACGTCAAAGTAAAATATGGGCAGCATCCGTTTGACTTTAATGAAGGCATCATGTCTTTTATGTCGCCCAACCAGGTGTTTAGTATTGCTGTTGACAACAAAGACGAAGAAGTAGAAAAATCAGGATGGGTGATATACATTCATCCTGATTTTATATGGAATACGCCGTTAGCCAAAATCATAAAACAATACGATTTTTGGGATTATTCCCTCAACGAAGCCTTATTCCTTTCTGAAAAGGAAGAGGTGATCATCTTAGCCATCATTCAAAACATTAGGCAGGAGTACCATTCGAATATTGACAAGTTCAGCAAAAGCATTATTATTTCACATATCGAAGCGTTGCTTAACTATGCAGACCGGTATTATCATCGTCAGTTCATTACACGGGAGAAAGCCAATCACAATATACTGGAACGTCTGGAAAAATTATTAACGGATCATTTTAATAGTGACGACTTGATCTCGAAAGATCTGCCTACCGTCGGCTACCTTGCTCAATCATTAAACATATCTCCTAAATATTTGAGCAGTATGCTTAAAGTGCTGACAGGACAAAACACTCAGCAACACATTCACGAAAAACTGATTGAAAAAGCCAAAGAAAAATTGTCAACTACAGACTTATCCATAAGTGAAATAGCTTATGAATTAGGTTTTGAACATCTGCAATCATTTAGTAAACTATTTAAAATAAAAACGAAACAATCGCCTCTGGAGTTCAGAGCATCATTCAATTGAGATAACGCAGATAAAAGACTGTGCTTGTAGCATCGGAATCAAAGGTGCAACAGGATAAAAATACATTTTCCAGTTCACTGATTCGTTACCGTACTTAGAGTCGATAAGCAAAATCCCCAGGCGGATTCAACTTACAACACAGTAAAATACTAAAAAATATAGTGGGATTTCTTATCCGGAATAACAAGCCATTGAAAATCAATGACTTGTTATTCCATGGTAGCCCTGACAGGGCTCGAACAATCGGCCTAAAAATACTAATTTTTCAAGTCTTCCAGAAAATAGTTCGAGATTTGTCCAGTATGGGCTACACAGGCAGAAAGCCTTAACGAAAGTTGAGGGCTTTTTTTTAGTATGTTTTGCAGATTGATGCGGTGAAAACACAGACCACAGGCTAAACAGTAGTTTAAAGTTTCAATCTATCAAATTAATTAGTGACGATCGTAGTAATACCGTATTAACTACGATTTCTCATTTTGGCTACAAATGTCCTCAATTAGGCTACAAGTCACCAAGGGGTTCTGCTGACCTTTGAGGTATCATTAATTTAGAAAAAAAAAACATGGAACATCAAAATGAAACATCAGGCGTTGGTTCTGCGCAAACCCCTGACACCGCTAATAAAGTTTGGTTCATAACCGGCGCATCCCGGGGTTTTGGACGCATTTGGGCTGATGCTGCGCTCAAGCGTGGAGATAAGGTAGCAGCTACAGCACGCAAGTTGGCAAGCATTGCCGATCTCAAAGACAAATACGGCGCGAACGTACTGACTCTGGAACTTGACGTGACCAAAACCGATCAAGTGAAAACGGCCGTGGAGCAAGCACACGCTCACTTCGGAAGACTTGATATCGTGCTCAATAATGCCGGCTATTCATTGGTAGGCACCATCGAAGAGGCCAGCGCGGACGATGTTAGGGCGATGTATGACACAAATATTTTTGGCGCACTTGCTGTTATTCAGGCGGCTTTGCCGCTGCTGCGTGAACAGGGCGGCGGTCACATACTGGGTACATCGAGCAACCTTGGCCATGTGACCTCGCCGGTGATCGGTTACTACTGTTCCTCAAAATGGGCGTTCGAGGCAATCCACGAAAGCCTGGCCGCAGAGGTTAAGGCTTTCGGAATCAAAGTAACCATTATAGAGCCTGGGGCCTATGCCACCGAGTTTGGTAGCCCGGAATCGTTGAAATTTGCAGCAGGCCTCGATATTTATAAAGATTTCAAAGCACAATTCATTGGTGGTTTGAGAACCATGGAAAGAGGCGACCCCAATGCCACGCCAGAGGCCATCTTCAAGATCGTTGATGCGGAGAATCCGCCATTAAGGTTCTTTTTGGGCAGTCATTGTTTACCATGGGTGCGCACTGCATATGCAGAGCGTCTGGCCACCTGGGAAGAGTGGGAAGCCGTCTCTAATTCGGCTTAAGGCGAATCAAAGTAAAGTCACCAACAGGAATAATCCTTGATAAAGGAAGAATGATAACCGATATTTAAAAAATATTATCGGTTATCATTTTATTAAATGCTACTAAAAATGAAAAAAGAAGAAAATAGCCCGTATAAATTTGAGTCTCTATCAGATGTTTACCGGGCTTTTGGCTTGTCTAAGCCTAAGCATCCGTTGATAAGTATGATCAATGGTGCGAATGATCAGGTCGAATTGAACAGACTTCCCCAAAACCATGTGCTGAGCTTTTATAAAATATCCTATAAACCAAAACTCAGTGGCAAATTGAAGTACGGCCAAAGCTATTATGATTTTGATGAAGGTGGTTTGTTATTCGCTTCTCCGGGCCAGGTCATTGGCAGCAATAACAACGAGGCCAGCGTATGTTCAGAATTTACTTTGCTCATTCATCCGGATTTCTTTTTAGGTTACCCTTTTGCCAAGGCCGTTAAACAATATGGCTTCTTCTCTTATTCAGCCAATGAAACATTGCATCTATCGGAAGATGAAAAAGCAACTATCATATCCATTTTTAAAATGATCGAAGCCGAACTGAACAGTAGGATCGATGATTTCAGCCAGGATGTCGTTATTGCTCAAATTGAGCTGTTGCTGAACTACGCTAACCGGTTTTATAAACGTCAGTTCATTACCCGTAAGGCAGTGAACAGCGACCTGTTGCAAAAGCTGGAAGACCTGTTGGAGGATTATTTTAACAACGAAACATCTTTAAACCAAGGAATTCCAACGGTTCAATACCTTTCTGAAAAATTAAATATATCACCAAGTTATTTAAGTGATATGCTGCGGTCCCTTACCGGGCAAAATGCACAGCAGCACATCCATAATAGGCTCATAGAAAAAGCAAAGGAGAAACTATCTACCACCAGCTTATCTGTAAGTGAAGTTGCCTATGCATTAGGTTTTGAACACCCGCAATCTTTTAACAAGTTATTCAAAACAAAAACTAACCTGTCGCCCTTAGAATTCAGACGCTCTTTTAACTGATAGCAATTAGCCATCAAACCAAAAATCGTTCAATTATAAATTTGATTAAACAGATCAAACCATGCTGAATCCGTATTTCAAATACCGCTAATCATTATAATGACTTTAGCCCAACCGGTACTTGCGTGATCTCCCAAAGATGGGTTCCAAAAAGTTTATTGGGATTAATTATCTGCCCAAAATCGCCACTTTCTTTAAATCAGCTAAGAAACAGTTCGAGAAATGCCCACTATAGGCTACCATAACAGGCAAATCGGGTTTTATACTTGGTTTGCCTTTATATTTAAAAAGAAGATCGCTCGCTTTAGTGATGTTATCCTGAAAATCATGTAGCTGCTTTTTCAAAAACTACACGTCATCCTTCTTTAAGCAAGCAGCAGTTGCATTCATCAGATTTACAGGCATAAAAGAAGCATCGAAACTTTCCTCATGCAACTGTTAACAAGTGTTAATTATTTGATTCCCGTTTATATACTGTGTAACATTGATTATAAATCCATTGATTGGTCTATAATATTAACTTATCTTTGCAGAATGTTTAAAAAGTGCTGTCCGCTTCCATTACTAAGCTTGTTAATTATTTTATCTATTGGTTTGTTTAGCTGTAAGAGCAAGTTTGAGAAACTTAAAGCCAGTAACGATTACACTAAAAAATACCAGGAAGGCATTAAATACTATAATAAAAAAGAATACTCGCGTGCTTTGGCTTTGTTTGACGACTTGGTACAACGTTACCGCGGCCGTTCTGAAGCTGAAGATCTGTTCTATTATTATGCCTTTGCAAATTACAAACTAAAGGATTATACTTCTGCAGGCTATCATTTTAAAAACTTTGCAGACACTTACCCTAACAGTTCACGGTCTGAGGAATGCAGGTACATGTCGGCCTACTGCTCTTACCTGGAATCGCCGAATGCAACCTTAGATCAAACCAATACCTTGCAATCCATTGATAAGCTACAATTGTTTATCAACCTCTACCCAAAAAGCACACGGGTGGCCGAAGCAAGTAAACTGATACAGGATTTACGCGACCGTTTGGAAGTAAAATCATATAACAACGCTAAGCTATACCTAACAATAGGCGATTATAAATCAGCCGTAATTGCTTTTAAAAATTCGATGCGCGATTTTCCGGATACAAAATATGCCGAAGAAATGGAATATTTGACCATACAGGCGCAATATTTATATGCTAAAAACAGCTTAGAAACCAAACAGGAAGAACGTTATCAGGAAGGCATGACGGCTTTTACTGAGTTTAAGGAGAAATACCCTGCCAGTCAATATTTAAAACAGGCAGAAACGCTTAATAGGCAATGCGAAGTTGGCATTCAAAACGTTAAAAAGTACATGGCCAATATTGATAACGAGCAAAAAGCCTACAAAAAACAGCTGGACCAGGAAAAAAACAAACAAGCACAAGCAACATCAGATATTAAAAACCCATAAATAAAATGAGCACTAACAAACCCACTTTGGCAAGCAGCACCGTTACACGTGATTTGCGAGACTTGGACAAAACAACAGATAATATATATGAATCAATTGTGGTGATGTCTAAAAGGGCAAACCAGATTTCCAACAATATCAAGGAAGAATTGAGCCAGAAGCTGTCTGAATTTACTTCTTCTAACGATAACCTGGAAGAAGTTTTTGAAAACCGCGAACAGATCGAGATCAGCAAGCATTACGAAAAAATGCCTAAACCTTCTTTAATCGCTGTTCAGGAATTCCTGGAAGGTAAAATTTACTACCGCAATCCATCAAAAGAACAATAGTGGCCATCAAACCCATTCTAAAGCCTTCCTTATAAACAGAAAGGCTTTTTTTATGGCTAAAAAAACTACTTTTGATAATGCTGAACGGTAAGAAAATTTTATTGGGCGTTTGCGGGAGTATTGCCAGCTATAAATCGGCTGCTTTAGTTCGTTTGCTGGTTGAAGCAGGGGCAAGCGTACAAGTGATCATGACCGAAGAAGCAACCCATTTTATTACGCCGCTCACGCTTTCTACGCTTTCTAAAAATCCTGTCCTGGTTCAATATTACAAAACCGAAACCGGCGAATGGAACAACCACGTGGCTTTAAGTTTGTGGGCTGATTTGATGCTGATCGCACCTGTTTCTGCAAATACTTTAGCTAAAATGGCGGCTGGTTTATGTGACAACTTGCTAACGGCCACTTATCTTTCGGCAAGGTGCCCGGTTTATTTTTCCCCGGCAATGGACCTGGATATGTGGAAACATCCATCTACCCGAAACAACGTACAAAAATTACTTGATCACAAAAATATACTGATAAAACCAGCATACGGAGAACTGGCAAGCGGTTTAGTTGGCGAAGGCCGCATGGCAGAACCAAAGGCTATTGTTGAGTTTTTAAATCAATCACTTCAAAAACAAAATGTTCTGGCCGGAATAAAAGCTTTGGTTACGGCCGGCCCTACTTTTGAAGCGATTGATCCGGTCCGTTTTATTGCCAACCATTCTTCCGGGAAAATGGGTTTTAAACTGGCTGATGAATTGGCAAACATGGGTGCAGAGGTTACGCTGATTGCCGGCCCTTCCCAGCAGGAAACACAAAACAAAAACATCAAACGCATCAACATTACTTCCGCAGAAGAAATGCTGCAGCAATGTTTAACTTATTTCCCGGATGCACGTATCTGTATCATGAATGCTGCCGTGGCTGATTTTACACCAAAAGTAGTGGCCGGTCAGAAAATGAAAAAGCAGGATCAAAATTTAATGATCGAACTAAAACCAACTACTGATATTTTACAAACTTTAGGTGCACAAAAGAAGCATGCCCAGATTTTAGTTGGGTTTGCTTTGGAAACGAACGACGGCGAACGTTATGCTTTAGATAAACTGAAGAAAAAAAACTTAGACATGATCGTTTTAAATTCGCTGGCTGATGCCGGAGCTGGTTTTAAAACGGATACCAATAAAATAACCCTGATTGATAAAGACCTGCAAAAAACAATGTTTGGATTGAAAAGCAAAACTGAAGTTGCTGCCGACATTTGCCAAAAAATTATTGAACTGTTAGAAAAATGAAATTAAAAGGTTTGCTTTTTTTATTGCTTTTTGCTTCGGCATTTGCCAGCGCGCAGGATTTGAATGCCCGGGTGCAGGTACTTTCGCCAAAAATCCAAACCACCAACAGAAGGGTTTTCACAGCTTTGGAAACAGCCGTTAAAGACTTTTTAAACGGTAGAAAATGGAGTGCCGATCAAATTTCCCCGCAGGAAAGGATTGATTGCAACTTTGTGATCAATATTGTTCAATGGGATGGCGCAAGTGCATTAAGTGCCGAAGTACAGGTTCAGTCGAGCAGGCCAATTTTTGGGTCCAACTATAATTCAACTTTGTTAAATATCAATGATAAAGATTTTGATTTTACTTATACCGAAGGCCAGATCATTGATTTTAACGATCAGCTTTTTCAAAGTAACCTAAGTTCGTTTTTTGCTTTCTATGCTTACATGATTGTCGGGCTGGATTATGATTCTTTTTCAAAACGCGGCGGAACACCATATTTTGAACATGCGCAAAACATCGTCAACTCCGCCCAAACTTCTGCCTATAAAGGCTGGAAAGCTTTCGATAACAACCACAACCGCTACTGGCTGGCCGAAAATCTCTATGGCAACACTTACAACAATCTCCGCGATTTCAGCTACATCTATCATCGCTTGGGTTTGGATGTAATGGCTTCCAATGTCGATCAAGGCTTAAAAGCCATTACCGCTGCCCTGCCTTCTATCGCGCAAATAGACCGGCAACGAACAGGCGCATTTTTGCCCCAGGTATTCTTCACGGCAAAAAGTGACGAACTGCTACAGGTCCTAAGCAAAGCTACCCCGCAAGAAAGGGCTCAGGCTTACCAAACTTTAAGCACCGTTGATCCTGTAAATGGAAACAAATATCAAACCCTGCAACAAAACTAAATTTGTTAGTCCTATTTAAGCTGAAACCGTAAATTTGTTTTTCTTAATTTATAAATCATGCTGAGCAGGTTAACGATTAACAATTATGCGCTGATTGATAACCTGGATATCGAATTTGATACCGGATTAAACATCATCACAGGAGAAACAGGTGCAGGAAAATCCATCATTCTGGGTGCGCTTTCGCTGATCTTGGGTCAGCGGACCGAAAGCAAATACTTTTTTAACCAGCAAAAAAAGTGTGTGATCGAAGGCTTATTTCGGATTGAAGACTTCCATCTGAAAAAATATTTTGAAGAGAACGATCTGGATTATGAAGCAGAAACTGTTTTGCGGCGCGAGATCAGCCCGGATGGAAAATCCCGTGCATTTGTAAACGATACGCCCGTTAACCTTACTTCGTTGAAACAGCTTGGCGAAAAACTGATCGACATTCATTCTCAACATGCAACTGCCGAAATTAATGATCCCGGATTTCAATTATTGGTTGTCGATTCGATCACCAATCATTCCAAGTTATTGGATCAATACCGCAATGCTTTTTTTACCTATAAAAAATCATCAACTCAATTACAACAATTAATTGCGGAAAATGAAAAGGCGAAAAGCGAGGAAGATTATTTGCAGTTTCAGTTTGATGAATTGGAAAAAGCCAGTTTGATTGCAGGTGAGCAGGAAAAATTGGAACAGGAATTATATGCCTTGAACAATGCAGAAGAAATAAAACGCAATTTATTAAGCGTGAATTATTTGTTGCAGGAAAGTGAAACGGCTACTTTAAATCAGCTTAAAGAAGCTTTGCAACTTTTAACTTCTTTGGAAAAATTCAATCCAAAAACCGGGGAATTAAGCCAGCGGTTAAACAGTATCGTAATTGAACTGAAAGATATTGTTGCCGAAATTGAAGACATTGAACAAGCTACGCAAGTTGACGAAGCAAGGACACAAGAAATCAATGACCGGCTGGCACTAATTTTTACCCTGCAAAAGAAGCATCGCGTTACAAGTAATGCCGAGTTGCTTTGGATTGAAGAAGATCTATCCAAAAAATTAAACAACATACAATCCGGCGATGATGCAATAGAAAATTTACAAAAGCAGCTCGAAAAACAGAAAACGGATTTGCAGGATATGGCCGTTCAACTTTCAGCCAACCGAAAAAAAGCTATCCCCGAAATTGAAAAACAAATTTTAAAAACACTGGCTGATGTTGATATGGGCCAGGCGGTTTTAAAGATTGAGAATAATATATCGGTAAAAGAAGCATTTGATAAAAATGGGATTGACCATATCCGCTTTTTATTCTCCGCAAATAAGGGCCATCATCTGGCAGAGATGAGTAAAGTTGCTTCAGGCGGAGAACTTTCGCGTGTTATGCTTAGCATTAAATCGCTCATTTCCCGTTATACTGCTTTGCCAACTATTATTTTTGATGAGATTGATACCGGGGTTTCGGGCGAAGTGGCCAACAAAGTGGGTTTGGTGATGGAACAATTGTCGCAATTTTTACAAGTGGTTACCATTACACATTTGCCGCAAATTGCAAGTAAAGGCCAATCGCATTTTTTGGTCTATAAAAATGATACAGGCGAAACCCCTTCCACTAAAATAAAAAAACTGAATGAGGAAGAACGTGTACTGGAAATTGCAAAAATGCTAAGCGGCAGCAAACCCGGGGAAAGTGCCCTGCAAAATGCAAGGGAGTTGTTGAATAGTTGATCAACTAACAATTTCTACTTTAAACTAACCGATAAATAATTCTATTTTTAGGCGATAAACAAAAAACAAATGGCTTATAATTTATTACGAGGTAAAAAAGGCATCATTTTCGGTGCTTTGGATGAGAAATCAATCGCCTGGAAAACAGCGTTGCGTTGTGTGGAAGAAGGTGCACAAATTGTGTTAACTAATGCCCCGATTGCTTTGCGGATGGGCGAAATCAATAAACTGGCAGAAGCATGCGATGCGCCGGTAATTCCTGCTGATGTTACGGTTACTGCGGATATAGAAAACCTGTTTGAAGGCACAAAAGAACATTTTGGCGGAGGTGTTGATTTTATTTTGCATTCTATCGGAATGAGTTTAAATGTTCGGAAGAACATTCCTTACACCAATTCCAATTATGATTTTATGCACAAAACCATAGATATTTCTGCCATGTCTTTACATCGTATTTTGCAGGTGGCCATGAAACAGGATATGATCAACGAATGGGGTTCAGTTGTAGCTTTAACTTATATTGCTGCCCAACGTATTTTCCCTGGTTACGACGAAATGGCAGATACCAAAGCCATGCTGGAAAGCATTGCACGCAACTTTGGCTACCAATATGGTGTTAAAAAACATGTACGTATCAATACCATTAGCCAATCGCCTACCCGCACAACCGCTGGCGGTGGCATAAAAGGGTTTAACGGTTTTATTGATTTTGCTGAAAAAATGTCGCCGCTTGGCAATGCAGATGCCGATCATTGTGCAGATTATACGGTAACTTTATTTTCTGATCTAACAAAAATGGTAACGATGCAGAACCTATTTCATGATGGCGGATTTTCCAATGTTGGCGTTACCCAACCGGTAATCGATCAGATGGAAAAAGAATAATGCTTTTTTTATGGCATAAAAAAAGTCCCGGCAGGTTTTTCTACCGGGACTTTTTTGTTAAAAATCATTACTTTTTATTCCCCTGTTTGTTCTTCTTCAGGTGTTGTATCAATCTCTGCATTTTTCGCTTTGATGGTGATTTGTTTGGTTTCTGCATCAAAATCAACTTCCATTAAAGCACCTTCGGACAGTTCGCCTTTCAGGATTTCTTCTGCAATCGGATCTTCCAGGTATTTTTGAATAGCCCGTTTTAAAGGCCTTGCACCAAATTGCGAATCATATCCCTTTTCGGCGATGAACTCTTTAGCTGCAAGTGTCAACTTTACTTCGTAACCTAAACTGTGGACACGATTAAATAAAGCAATTAATTCAATATCAATAATTTTGAAGATTTCTTCTTTACCCAAACTATTAAATACGATCACATCATCAATACGGTTTAAAAACTCAGGTGCAAAAGCACGTTTTAAAGCGTTTTCAATTACACCCCTGGAATGTGCATCAGCCTGATCTGTTTTAGCAGTAGTTGTAAAACCAACCCCCTGGCCAAAATCTTTTAACTGACGGGCACCGATATTAGAAGTCATGATCACAATCGCATTCCTGAAATCAACTTTTCTACCCAAAGAATCTGTTAATTGCCCTTCGTCCAATACTTGTAATAAAATATTGAATACATCCGGATGCGCTTTTTCAATCTCATCCAACAATATTACAGAATAGGGTTTCCGGCGTACTTTTTCGGTTAATTGTCCGCCTTCTTCGTAACCAACATATCCCGGAGGGGCGCCAACCAAACGTGAAACGGCGAATTTCTCCATGTACTCGCTCATGTCTATCTGGATTAAAGCATCTTCCGTATCGAACATAAAACGGGCAAGTTCTTTAGCCAATTCAGTTTTTCCAACACCAGTTGGGCCGAGGAATATAAACGAACCGATTGGCTTTTTAGGATCTTTCAATCCGGCACGTGTACGTTGGATTGCTTTGGTCAATTTCTTGATCGCATCTGCCTGGCCGATAATTTTATCACTGATCTTTTCACCCATATTCAGCAATTTTTGGCTGTCGGCTTGTCCAACACGTTGTACCGGAATACCGGTCATCATCGAAACAACTTCTGCAACATTATCCTCAGTTACCGTATAGCGTTTAGATTTTGTTTCTGCTTCCCAAGCTGCTTTAGCTTGTTCCAATTCTTCCAGCAAATGTTTTTCTGTATCGCGCAGTTTGGCAGCTTCCTCATATTTCTGGCTGCGGACTACTTTGTTCTTTTCCAGCTTGATCTGTTCGATCTTTTGTTCGATGTCCAGGATATTCTGCGGAACATGGATATTGGTTAAATGCACACGTGAACCGGATTCGTCCAAAGCATCAATGGCTTTGTCTGGTAAAAAACGATCTGTGATATAACGGGAAGTCAAAGAAACGCAAGCAAGTATGGCTTCATTGGTATAAGTTACGCCATGATGCTCTTCGTACTTATCTTTAATTCGGGTCAAAATCTCAATGGTTTCGTCCGGAGTGGCCGGTTCTACCATTACTTTTTGAAAACGACGGTCCAAAGCACCGTCTTTTTCGATGTACTGACGATACTCATCTAAAGTCGTAGCACCAATACATTGGATTTCACCACGGGCCAAAGCCGGTTTAAACATGTTGGAAGCATCCAGCGAACCGGAAGCTCCGCCAGCGCCAACAATGGTATGGATCTCATCAATAAACAAAATGACATCAGGGGATTTTTCCAGCTCGTTCATCACGGCTTTCATCCGCTCCTCAAATTGTCCGCGGTATTTTGTTCCGGCCACTAATGAAGCCAGGTCCAAAGTAACTACGCGTTTATTAAACAACACACGCGAAACTTTACGTTGAACAATGCGCAAGGCCAGACCTTCTGCAATGGCAGATTTACCAACACCTGGCTCTCCTATTAAAATAGGGTTGTTTTTTTTCCTGCGGGACAAGATCTGCGAAACACGTTCAATTTCTTTTTCACGGCCAACAATCGGGTCCAGTTTTCCATCTTCGGCAGCTTTGGTTAAATCGCGGCCAAAATTATCCAAAACCGGTGTTTTAGATTTGATGTCTGATACTTTTTTTGGCTGGCTGAATGATTCTTCATCCCTGAAATCGTCATCCCCTCCTGTTGAAGAACCAGGCAATTCATCTGTAACATCATGTTTGCCAGATTCTACTTCCGCTTTAAACACTTCGTAATTTACATTAAATTGTGTTAAAATCTGAGACGCAATGTTATCCTCATCCCTTAAAATCGACAATAAAAGATGCTCTGTCCCAATCAGGTCACTCTTAAATATTTTGGCTTCCAGATAAGTGATCTTCAATACCTTTTCTGCCTGTTTGGTTAATGGGATGCTTCCGATGTTTACCGTTGTGCCGGTAGTTCCTTTTACAGCATCTTCTACAGCACGCCTTAAACGCGCTGTATCCACATTTAACCCTTTTAATAACTTTATCGCCACGCCATCTCCGTCGCGAATCAAACCCAGCAACAAGTGTTCTGTTCCTATATAATCATGCCCGAGACGCAATGCCTCCTCTCTGCTATACGAAATAACATCTTTTACACGGGGCGAAAATTTTGCTTCCATAATATATTTTTCAAATAAAGGAAAGTACTAATCTATCAATAAATAATTATATACGAAGAAATAGTGCTTTCAGCTATAAATTTATCAACAATTACGCCATTAAAAAACATTCGTAACAACAATATTCCAATATGCCCATTTTTACTTCATTCTGACTAATTTAGCCACATAAGAATTTTAAAGTAGAAATAATGGCAGACGAGAAAATAATATTTTCAATGGCAGGCGTAAACAAAATTTATCCGCCTCAAAAACAGGTTTTAAAGAACATTTACTTAAGCTTCTTTTATGGGGCAAAAATTGGTGTCATCGGTTTAAACGGTTCCGGTAAATCTTCTGTGCTGAAGATCATTGCCGGTTTAGATAAAGCTTATCAGGGCGATGTGGTTTTTTCTCCCGGTTATACCGTTGGCTATTTGGCGCAGGAACCTGAATTAGATGCCACAAAAACAGTAAAAGAGGTTGTGGAAGAAGGAGTTGCAGCAACAATGGCCATCCTGAAAGAGTATGAAGAAATCAATGAAAAGTTTGGTTTGCCTGAAGTTTATGAGGATGCGGATGCAATGGATAAATTGCTGGCCCGCCAGGGAGAGCTACAGGATAAAATCGATGCCACCAATGCCTGGGAATTAGACGTGCAGTTAGAGCGCGCAATGGATGCTTTGCGATGCCCGGAACCGGAAACAAAAATAGCCACATTGTCAGGCGGGGAACGCCGCCGCGTGGCTTTATGTCGTTTGTTACTTCAGGAACCCGATGTTTTATTACTGGATGAACCGACTAACCATTTGGATGCTGAATCCATTGATTGGCTGGAGCAGCACTTAAAACAATACAAAGGAACGGTGATTGCGGTAACACACGACCGATATTTCTTAGATAACGTTGCCGGATGGATCCTGGAACTGGACCGCGGGGAAGGAATACCCTGGAAAGGCAATTATTCTTCCTGGCTGGAACAGAAATCAAAACGCCTTTTACAGGAAGAAAAAACAGAGAGCAAACGCCAGAAAACGCTGGAACGCGAACTGGAATGGGTACGGATGGCACCAAAAGCACGACATGCCAAAGGTAAAGCGCGAATATCTAATTATGATAAATTAGCTTCCGAAGAAACCAAAGAACGGGAAGACAAGTTGGAATTGTTTATCCCGCCCGGCCCGCGTTTAGGAAACGTGGTGATTGAAGCGACCAATGTTACCAAAGCTTTTGGCGACAAGGTTTTGTTTGACAACCTCAGTTTTTCGCTTCCCCCTGCCGGTATTGTTGGTATTATTGGCCCGAATGGTGCCGGTAAAACTACTTTGTTCCGTTTAATTACCGGCCAGGACGAAGCCGATGCCGGTACTTTTCGTGTTGGCGAAACCGTTGCTTTAGGTTATGTTGATCAGATGCATGATGATCTTGATCCTAATAAATCTGTTTGGGAAAACATTACCGATGGCCAGGAAACCATTTTGCTGGGCAATCGTCCGGTAAATTCCCGTGCTTATGTTTCCAAGTTTAATTTTAACGGTGCCGATCAGCAAAAAAAAGTAGGCGTACTTTCCGGCGGCGAACGTAACCGCGTACATTTGGCCGTTAATTTAAAAAAAGGTTCCAACGTTTTATTGCTGGATGAACCCACGAATGATATTGACGTGAATACTTTGCGTGCTTTGGAAGAAGCACTGGAAAATTTTGGCGGCTGTGCCGTGATCATTTCCCACGACCGCTGGTTTTTAGACCGCGTTTGCACGCATATTTTGGCTTTTGAAGGCAATTCGCAGGTTTACTTTTTTGAAGGAAATTACTCGGAGTACGAAGAAAACCGGAAGAAACGTTTGGGCGATGTGGCACCGAAAAGGATTCGGTATAAGAAGTTGGTGGGGTAAGATGATACTTCTTTTATCGGGTAAAAATTGATATACAATAATTAGAAACTATATGATACAAACAGTAGTAACTCCGCAAAAAGCGGATTTTGATATGGCCGTATCTTTGCCGGGCGAATATGTAGGCAAGGAAGTGCATGTACTTTTTTATATTGATGAAGAAGTAAAAAAAACCACAGCCTCCATTTTACCTCAAAAAAAACCTTCCGATTTTTTTGGCACACTTAGTTTAGAAGAAGGCGAAAAAATGCAGGCACATATCACTCAAAGCAGAAACGAATGGGACAGAAATTTCTGATTGATACAAATACGCTTATTGATGCGCAAATGAAAAAACTGCCGGAAACAGGATTGCAGTTTTTGGCAAATATTATCAACGCAAAATTTACAATTTCATTTGTAACTTATATTGAATTTTTAGGATACAAGTATGCTACCAAAGCCACAGAAGAGTTTATAGCTTTAGCAAATGTGATTGAAATAAACAAAAGCATTATTAATACTTGTATAGCTTTGCGCAAAGCACAACCTATTAAACTTCCTGATGCTATTATTGCGGCTACGGCTTTGTCTTTAGGTTATTCCCTGATTACAAACAATGAAAAAGATTTCGCTAACATTAAAAATTTGAAAATAATCAATCCGTATAAGTTATAGATTCGGTATAAGAAATTGGTTAGACAATAAATTAAATATATAGGTAATAAACATTCGATTATAATTTAATGAAAACAGTTAAAACCACTTTAATAGTATTAGCAACACTTGTTGGAGTTTTTATAATTGTATTCTTTTTAATAGCAGCATTTCAAGGATATTCTGATAAAAAGAAGAAACAAGAGCAATTTGATGCACGTGTAAGTCATGATGTTATATTGGACTCATTAGTAAAAATTTATAAAAACAAAGAGGTAACACTTAGTGCCGAAGATATTAATGAAAATAAAATTCCTATTTACAGAGAAGAATATGATAAGACTGTAATTACAAATGAAATAACTTTAACAAAAGTTACTTTATTAGATGCTGATATCTACAATAAAAAAGAATCAATTGCTAAAATATCTTACAAAGACAATTTAACTCAATCAATTAAGTATGGTTTTGTAAGTTGCAAAAACATACTTGAGTTTCAAAAAGCAAACGATTACTGAAGATATACTAATTTATCTCGTTAAGCTAAATTTGTAATTTCGATCCTGAACGGAAGATTTTTAATTCTTAAAATAAATTATTTTTAAGCGTATTTTAAAGACAGTATTAAAAATAATGAAAAGCATTTCTTTTGCTTTAAAGATCGTTTTCTCTACTTCATAAATGATAGTGAATATGCTTAACGGATCAAAAATTATATTCAAATGTGAGTTAATATTTAACTAAACAAAAGGCTTCTTTTATTAATAAAAAGCTTAGTAAGTTTTCCTTCTAAGCTTCTCCTGTTAACAACCCAGCCATTGTTAACAATTTAATTACTTTAAAACCATTGCTTTATGAATGAATAAATCCTAAAATTGCTAAGCCTGTTGATCGGGATTTGTAATCACGATCTTTTAGCTTGGGATTTTGATTTGAATCCTAATAATGCTTCTTTTATCCTGATAAAAATAGCAAACTATGTAAATGTTGAAGGTTTTTTAGAATTGAAATTTTCAACTATAAAGCTTTTTCCCCAAGCTCTAATTTGTAAACTCAAACCTTGTGCATGAAGTTGTGTGCTTCCACTTCAATCATTATAATTTTATTTCCTTTTGATCCGCAAAGATTAACAATATCCTTTTTCATCAATTGAAATTTCTTTTAATTTTATCTAATAGAAAAAATTGGCCATGCAATCAAAAGCCACTTCCGTACAAGAATATGTTGACGCACTTCCGGAAGACAGGAAGCAAGCCATCACCATGTTGAGAAAAGTGATCGTTCAAAACATTCCAAAAGGTTTTGAAGAAGTGATGAGTTATGGCATGATCGGTTATGTGGTGCCGCATTCTTTGTATCCGAAAGGTTATCATTGTAACCCTAAATTGCATTTGCCTTTTATAAATATTGCTTCGCAAAAAAACTTTATTGCGGTTTATCACATGGGTGTTTATGCCGATAAAGATTTGTTGACTTGGTTTGTGAACGAATATCCAAAGTATGGCAAAACAAAGTTGGATATGGGCAAAAGCTGTATCAGGTTTAAAAAACCAGATCAAATACCATTTCAATTAATTGCTGAATTGGCTTCAAAAATAACGGTGGAAAGTTGGATAGTGATTTGTGAAAGTGTAGTCAAAAAGTAATGCTTCTTTTATCCCACAAAAAATACTGCTTACTTCGTACAACCGGTAATTGTAAGGTTTGGTATAATGCTTCTTTTAATAGCTAAATTTAAATACATCGTTTAAATTATTGCTGGAGTTGGTGCTTACTTTTAGATCAGTTATAAAACCAGTGCTCAACTCATAAACCCAGCCGTGCACACTTAATGTTTTACCGTTTTCCCAGGCATTTTGTATGATGGAAGTTTTGCACAAATTGTGTACCCCTTCCATTACATTAAATTCTACCAACCGGTTGGCTCGTTGTGTTTCATCGCTGATCAGATCCAATTCAAAAGCATGCAGCCGGTAAACATCTTTGATGTGGCGCAGCCAGTTATCAATAATGCCGTAAGTTTTGCTGCTTAAAGCAGCAATTACGCCGCCGCAGCCGTAATGCCCGCAAACGATCACATGTTTCACTTCCAGCACATTTACCGCATAATCCAACACCGAAAGCATGTTCATATCGGTGTGTACGATCACATTGGCAATGTTGCGGTGCACAAATATCTCGCCCGGTTTGGTATGGGTGATCTGGTTGGCGGGCACACGGCTATCGGCGCAGCCAATCCACAAAATCGGCGGTTTTTGTCCGTTTGCCAGTTTTGTAAAATATTCCGGGTCTTCTTTTAAAGTTTCTGCCACAAAAGTTTTATTGCCTTCCAGCAGACTGTCGTAGGTGATATGGCTGGTATCATGAATTTCGGGTTCCATTTTAGCACACATAATACTTCGGTTTAAGTTTTCATCAATCAGGTATTGGTTATTCAGCTTTTATTTAAAGTAAACGGCCGTACAATTTTATGTAAAATAACCGGCATCAAATCGTAATACAAAATGGTAAGCAGTATTAACGGAACAAAATAAAAAATCTTAAACTCGAAAAAATTAAAAAGGTAAGCGGCCACGAGTCCGCCGAAAACATAAAAGCTTAAGATGGTTGTCCGCACAAATATTTTGTTTTTAACAACCGTCGTCTTAGCTGCTTTCGGATGGATCCATTCTGCAACTTCGGCACCCAGATCAGTGATCAGCCCTGTTAAATGGGTTGATTTAATCAATCCGCCCGAAATGATCGAAACCATGCTGTTTTGCAGCCCCATAGCAAACAGGATACATCCGATCACTACCTCTCGTTCTGTTTCAGATTCCTGATAAAAATGATTCCCGTACACCGCTACAAATATCAGGATGCAAATTTCCAAAACAATAGGTATGGCATGTGCCTGATAATTGCTTTTATGTTTGAAAGAATTGATGATAAAACTTGATACAAAAGCACCTCCGAAAAACAGCAGCAGCCAGACGAAGAATAATTCAACACTTTTAAAATCTAAACCTACAACGTTTTTGGCCAGGTTGGCCACATGGCCGGTAATATTAGATGTAAAAGCAAGAAATGCAATTACGCCTGCAACGTTTATACTTCCGGCCACGAATGCTGTGGAGGAAGCCAGCATCAGGTTTTCTTTTAATGTACGATCACCTTTTGCGTTTCTTAGCATAAATAGTTGGTTGGGATAGATTTAACCAAAATCAGCAACAGTTTGTTTATAACGAAACCGATAAGCCCGTTCAAATTTTTAATGCTTCTTTTAGCACTATAAAATTTGTATTGAGGTTATTGCAATGAGTTGTTGCCAAAATATAATCAAGCTACTATTTTTTAGGTGATAAAAGAAGCATGTAAAAGGTGTGGAACAATTCATCAAAATTTCACTGTTACAGGTAAGTAAGAGTGTTTTTAAAAACAAAACCCCCGGCCATTTATAGTGGCCGGGGGTTGTAATGTTATAATTTATTTGGATTATTTTACGAAATTTGCAGAAGTATTACCAAAAGAAAAACACGTAATAGGCAAAAAATACACAGAGAAGATAGAAGGAATAAACACCTAGTTTAGAACAAGATTAAGGAGATTGGTAAGACGAACCGTTTGCTTCTCTAAAAAGCTGATTTACCATTATTCTATCATGAAAACCGCCATCTATGAAAGAAATATCAGAACATCATACATTTAAAAGCACAACCAAATTTACATTATGAATGAATTTACACCGGTTATTGACTTTGTATCCCGTTTTATTAACCTGACCGATGATGAGGTCGAATGCTTTGCCGGTTTACTGAGAACCGTCAAAATTAAAAAACGGCAATTTACAGTACAGCCAAAATTTGTTTGTCAACACATGAGTTTTATTGCCGAAGGAGCTATGCGTGCTTATATGGTTGACGGTGATGGAAACGAGCACACGATAGCCCTAGGTATTGAAGGCTGGTGCGTTAATGACTACAGCAGTTATATACTCCAGGAACCGGCTACCTTTTTTGTCGAGGCGTTAGAGGATTCTACTCTGATTCAGTTAAGCTATAAGAATGAACAGTTGCTTTATCAACTTATCCCTAAATTTGAACGCTGTTTCCGCATAACTGCTCAAAGGGCTGCGGCATCTATTCAACGGCGGATATTATCTAATATCAGCATGACTGCAGAAGAACGTTATGAAGAACTCGCCTCACGTTATCCTAGACTTCTACAGCGCATTCCACAATATGCGATAGCCTCCTATCTGGGTTTTACAACTGAGTATTTGAGTAAAATAAGGAACAAAAAGTCAAAGAAAAGTTGAACTACTTCAACCCAATTTCTTAATCTATTCCATCTTCTTTTCTATGCCTGTGACATATTTTTGATAAGTCAATATTGACAGCTAATTTATCGATGGAGCGAGCATCCTAAAGACCGAGGTGACTTTATCTGCCTACGGAGGCATTCGATGAATAGCTCAGATACTATTAAAAATTTATGGAAAAGAATGATTTGAATGGTCGTGCAGGAAAGGATGTGCGAATCAAAAACAGGACCGCTGAACAGCCATTCGCGGAAAAGAAATATCTGGAGATCGATGGCTATCGGATGGCTTACATCGATGAGGGAACTGGTGACCCGATCGTTTTCCAACATGGGAATCCGACATCCTCTTACTTGTGGAGAAATATTATGCCGCACGTCGATGGCCTTGGCCGTTTGATCGCTGCCGATCTTATCGGGATGGGCGATTCGGATAAGCTTAGCCCATCATTAGGCGAACACCGGTATAGCTTTTCCACCCAGAGAAAATTTCTGTTCGCTCTTTGGGAGGAGCTAGGACTTGACCGGAACGTTATTTTAGTATTGCACGATGTAGGTTCCCAACTTGGGTTCCATTGGGCACACCAAAATCAGAAAAAGCTGCAGGGAATAGCCTATATGGAATCTATTGTTATGCCTTTGCAATTAAACGATTTCTCTGAAGAAACCCTGGAAGCCTTTAAAAACTTCACGGTTGAAAAAGTCTTTTGGGAAAACTTCGTTGTCGAACACTTTCTTCTCAGCGAAAGGGAATTCAGCGCCGTTGAGAGCGCTTACTATAAAAAGCCTTTCCTGATCCCGGGTGAGGATCGCCGGGTGCAACTGGGGTCAGAGATACCCATGAACGGTAGACCGGAATACACTTTCCAAATAGTCTCAGACTATTCAGCCTGGTTAGCCAAAAGTAACCTCCCCAAACTTTATGTTCATGCCAATCCTGGTCTTTTTGGTCGGGCACGTCCGCATGAATATGCAAGCCAATGGCCTAATCAGCAACAAGTTGAGATAAATGGTGTGCATTTTTTACAGGAAACTTCGCCTGATGAAATAGGAGCAGCTCTAGCGAAATTTGTACGTGGTTTGCGCAAATAGATTAGCGAACACCCCCAGGCAATGTGGTATTGTCGAAAACAAAACCACGGTTATATTTTGCGCAAAATGATGTTAGTAACTTAATGTGCCTGCACCTCTTCCAAACCATCCAACTCATAAACATAACCTAAATTTTGTGAACCGTCGCTGCTTACTTTCAAATCTTTGATCAGGCCGGTACTTAGGTCAATTACCCAGCCATGTACTTCCAGATCCGTACGATGCTTCCAGGCATTTTGTACGATAGATGTTTTGCAGATATTATACACCTGCTCGCTCACGTTTAGTTCTACCAGGCGGTTTAATTTCTGTTCCTCATCGGTAATGCGGTCCAGTTCGTGGCTGTGCAAGCGATATACATCCTTGATATGGCGCAACCAGTTGTCAATCAATCCAAACTGTTTATGGCTGATAGCTGCGGCCACGCCGCCGCAACCGTAATGCCCGGCTATAATCACGTGTTTTACTTTTAGCACGTTTACTGCATAATCCAGCACACTAAGCATGTTCATATCAGAATGGACGCAAACATTGGCGATGTTGCGGTGCACAAACACTTCTCCTGGCTTGGTGCCGGTTACTTCATTCGCAGGTACACGGCTATCCGAGCAGCCTATCCATAGAATTTCCGGGCTTTGCCCTTTTGCCAGGTTCTTAAAATATTCCGGGTCGTCTTTCAGGCGGCCTTCCACCCAATTGCGGTTACCGCTTATAATTGCCTGGTAACTTGCTGCTTGTCTTGTTTTAATTGCTTCGGCATCTGCAGCCGGTATATCATCATTGTTGTTTACTAACATGGTTTCTTTTAATTAGGGTTATAAATCAATTCTTTCAGTTTTGGAACATCGTATTTGGCCTTGATGTCCTTTAATTGCACAGTAATGTTTTTAGTGTTGGCATGATCGTTATAATTCTCAATAATTTCCAGCACGTCCGGGTCGATATAAAGGGCATTGGAACCATCAATGATAACATTTGAGCCTTTTGGCAAATTGGTCAAAGTATATTGGATGGCAGCTTTATTCAGAAAGGAAACTTCTTGGGACAACATGATACGGATCGTTTTCTGATCGCCGTCTTTTTCAATGTGATAGAAATAAGGGTTCCGGAGGTTGGTACGTAAAATATAGAATATGCCCACCAGCATCCCGATCCCGACCCCGATCAGCAGATCTGTAAAAACAACAGCCACAATCGTTACCACAAACGGGATAAACTGGTTCAACCCTTTATGCCATACATGCTGAAACAGACCAATGCGTGCCAGTTTGTAGCCGGTTATTAAAAGTATGGCAGCGAGGCAGGATAAAGGTATATAGTTGATCAGTGATGGAATAAACAGTAGCGACAGCAGCAAAAGCACACCATGCAAAACGGCACTAGCCTTAGTGCGTGCGCCTGCATTTACATTGGCTGAGGAACGTACAATCACAGCCGTCATGGGCAAACCGCCCAGCAAACCACTGATGAGGTTGCCTGCGCCTTGCGCCAGCAGTTCCCGGTTGGTAGGCGATACCCTTTTTATCGGGTCTATTTTATCAACGGCTTCCAGGCTAAGCAAAGTTTCCAGGCTGGCTACAATGGCAATGGTAAAAGCCGTTATCCAAACTTGTTTATTACCTATTGCGCTGAAATCAGGCGATTTGAACAAGGCAAAAAACTCCCTGCTGTTGTTTACCTGCGGGATACGTACAAACTGTTTATCCAACAAAGCAAAGCTGCTTCCGACAAAAACAAGGCTTAAACCTATTCCTGTCAAAACAACCAGCAAAGGGGCCGGAATGAGGGCTAATTTTTTAAACCTCGGCCAGTAGATCATAATTAATAAGGATACAATGGTGATGATGACCGCACCGTAATTGATCTTTGCAAAAGCGCTGAGCACACCTGAAAAAGTATTGTCTTTATCTACCTGGCTAAAATCTTCATCGCCTTCAAAGTCGGCATCGTAACCAACTGCGTGCGGAAACTGCTTCATGATCAAAATAATCCCAATAGCCGCAAGCATACCTTCGATAACTGCCGAAGGAAAATAATTAGCTATCGTACCGGCTTTGATCAGGCCCAATACCATTTGGAAAATTCCTGCCAGCACTACGCTCAGCAGAAATACTTCATAGGAACCCAGTCCGGTGATGGCATTCAAAACAATGACCGTTAAGCCTGCCGCAGGCCCAGCCACACTCAATTGCGAACCGCTTAAAACACCTACAACAATACCGCCGATAATGCCCGTTAACAATCCTGCAAATAAGGGTGCCCCTGATGCCAATGCGATACCCAGGCATAGGGGCAAAGCCACTAAGAACACTACAATACTGGCCGGGATGTCTTTTTTTAAGTTTTTTGGTAAGAAGTATTTTTTAAAGCCGGGATTGCCCATGGCAAACGAACCTTGCTCTTGACGCATAAGAATAATATTTGAATGAAAATTTAAATGAATAGCGGAGGTGTTACCTCCGGGATTTACAGAAAACTCATTTAAACATTTGGCGGCGGCGTGGGAACCGAAGGATGGTAAACCTGCTTGTAGAGCGTGTTCTCTAAATTGTGGAGATGGTTGGCCTCAACAACCAGCAATTTGTATTCATGCAAACAGGTAAGGTACTCGTCAAAAAACTTCTTTTCTTTTAAAGAATCCTTGTCGGGGTCATCTTTATCACTTTTTGTTTCGAGCTCCTGTTGCAAAATTACTGTGCTTGCGGTTTTTTTATTAAAGTCTAAAAAAGCAGGTACAACTGCCACAACCATCTTGATTACAAAGATGTTGATGAACAAAATACACAAGCCGAGTTTGATGTCCCTTAATTTCACTGCTTCAAATATAATTAAATTTCAACGCCCTTTTTTCAGAGATGATAATTTTGATGATTAATCTTATCCCAAATTCAAATGCTATCGTTATTTATTGTTCTATTTTTGGTTGATAAAAGAAGCATCGGATGAAATATTTTAACAAACGGAAAGAAGCAGCTTTTATTTGGAGGTTTTTGTATTGAAAACCATGCGTTATTTCCGCTACTTGCTCCTTCCGTTTTCGTGGATCTATGGCCTGGTCGTCTTCACCCGAAATTATTTTTACGATACCGGGATCTTTAAAAGTACAAAGTTTGATCTGCCGGTCATCGTGATCGGAAACCTGGAAGTTGGCGGTGCAGGCAAAAGCCCGATGACGGAATATCTGATCCAACTTTTAAAACCAAATTATAAGCTCGCAACATTAAGCCGCGGTTACGGCCGCAAAACAAAAGGCTTTTTTTATGCCGATAAAAACAGCACGGCAAAAACTGTAGGCGATGAACCGGCTCAGTTCAAACAGAAATTTCCGGATATAACAGTTGCGGTTTGCGAAAGCCGGGTAACAGGCATCGAAAAATTGCAGCAGGAACATGATTTGATTTTGCTGGACGATGCTTATCAGCACCGCGCTTTGCAACCTGGTTTCAGTATTTTATTGTTTGATTATGGTAAGCTAGATCAAAATCATTTGCTGCTTCCGGCAGGAAATTTTCGCGAGCCCTTTTCATTTAAAAAGAGGGCAGATGTGATCGTGATCAGCAAATGTCCTTCAGGATTATCAGGGAAAGAACAACAAGTCATCAGCAAAAAAATAGATTTATTGCCGCATCAAACTTTGTTTTTTACTACCATCGTTTATCACCGATTCCAGCCCTTAACGCTTTCTGCCAATGCTTCTTTTATCGGCCAAAAAACTGTAGTGTTCCTGCTTACCGGCATTGCCAATCCGAAACCGTTGCTGCAGCATTTGCGTAAGCAATCCGAAGTGGTTGTTCAGCATAAATATCCCGACCATCATCAGTTTAGCATCAAAAATATAAGTAAACTTGCCGAAGATTTTAAGGCTTACGCATCAGATAAAAAGCTGGTCATCACAACAGAAAAAGATGCGCAGCGTTTACAAGAACCTGCCCTGCAAAAGCTGCTGGCAGGTTTGCCTGTTTCGGTTGCGCCCATCGGTATTGCTTTTTTAAATGATGCAGCGCCTTTGTTTGGGCGGTTAATAAAAAATTATGTTAGAAAGTATCAGAAGGACAACCGCTTATATCCAAAGCCGGATTAATGGTTTCGAGCCGGAAGTTGGCATCATCCTCGGCACAGGTTTGGGCGGTTTGGTGAACGAAATGGAAGTGGGGAAGCAGTTGATGTACAGCAATATCCCTGATTTCCCGATCTCTACTTTAGAGTTTCATTCGGGGAAATTGATCTTTGGGATGCTGGCCGGAAAAAGAACGATGGCCATGCAAGGCCGCCTGCATTATTATGAAGGTTACTCGATGCAACAAATTACTTTTCCGGTACGCATCATGAAAATGCTGGGCATAAAAACATTACTGGTTTCCAACGCCAGCGGCGCGCTTAACCCAACTTATAAAAAAGGTGATCTGATGGTTATTGAAGATCATATCAACCTGCAAACCGACAATCCGCTGCGCGGGAACAATGATGAAGAATTAGGGCAGCGTTTCCCGGACATGAGCGAACCTTACCGCCACGACCTGATTGAAAAAGCTTTAGAAATTGCCAGTAAAAACAGCATTACCTGCCATAAAGGTATTTATGTTTCGGTTAACGGCCCGAACTTAGAAACGCGTGCCGAGTACCGCTACCTGCGCATCATCGGCGGAGATGCGGTGGGCATGAGCACCGTGCCGGAAGTGATCGTGGCCAACCACATGAACTTGCCCGTGTTTGCCATTTCTGTTTTAACGGATGAAGGTTTCCCTGATGATTTAAAACCTGTTTCGGTAGAAGAAATTATAGCCGTTGCCCAGGCAGCCGAACCTAAAATGACATTGATCCTTAAAGAACTGATTGCACAACTGTGATACTTAAACGGCTGAAATTTTTACTTTTGTTACTGATATGCCTGCCTGCGGCATCCGTTTACGCCCAGTACGGCCGGACAACAAATTCAACCCCGCAAAACCAAAACCCTTTTACGCAAGGCGACACGAGCAGAAGGAAAACCACAAAAGCTTTAACTGACGACCAGTTGCTGGATACCTTGCGCAAACGAGACGAGCATAAAGAAGACTCCATTATATTTACCTCTAAATTCATCCATGTAACCAATGAAAGGCTGCTGAACGACAGTACGCAGGTTTTACCTTTGGACACAACTTTAACCAACTTCGAGAATTACAGCTCTTTATACCAGCCACGCAGTCCGAAAATAGGGCTGGGAAATTTAGGCCTGGCTTACCGCAATTTGCTTTTTGAACCTTCTAAAACCATTGGGTTTGATGTTGGGCTGCATTTTTTAGATGCTTATTTATTAAAACCGGAAAATGTGACTTATTACCGCGCCCGTACGCCTTATACCAATTTATACTATGTAAACGGAGCATTAAAAGAACAGGTTTTTAGGGTAACACACACGCAAAACATCAAACCCAACTGGAATATCGGGTTCGATTTTAACCGCATCGGTTCACTTGGTTTTTATCCGAGGCAAAAATCCGACCATCTCGAAGCTGCTGTTTTTACCTGGTACGAATCTAAAAGCAAACGTTATAACCTGCTGAGCAATTTAACTTTTAACAATTTGAAAGCGCCCGAAAACGGCAGTATTCTCAACGATACTGTTTTTACGGGCAGCGCCAGCAATCTGTCCAAAACCGCAGAACCGGTAAGGCTCAACAACTCGCGCGACAACTGGCGCGACAACAGTTTTTACATCAAGCAGTTTTATTATATCGGTAAAACAGAAGGGTTAAAAACAGGTGCAGGCTCATCTTCCAGCGTGCTGCCTACACAACGCGTTTCACACACGTTCACTTACAACAGGCGCGAGTACAAGTATTTGCAGGATGAAACAGATTTGTACAACGTTTTCCCTATTCATCATTACGATGCGCTTTATTCCAGGGATTCGCTTGCCGTTACCCATTTTCGAAACGAGTTTTCCTATAGTTTCTACCTTCGGGGAAATGCAGTAAAATTTGTACGGAATGAACTGAAATTGGATTTAGGTTTGGTGCATGATTATTACAAGTATAGCCAATGGGTACGGGACACTTTGTTGACTTCTACCTTTAATCAGCAAAAAAATGTTCAAAGTAATGCTTTTCAGGACATTACATTAAAAGCACGCTTGGGTTATAATTTAAGCAACCGGGCTGGATTGGACATTAACTTGCAGCAGGTTACACTTGGGAGGGAATTCGGGGATTATCTGTACGATGCCAAATTGAATGTGTTGCTGGGCAATAAAATCGGTCGGGTAATTATGGAAGCTTACACACAAAGCAACACAGTGCCCTTGATTTATACTCAGTGGATTTCCAGTCATTATCAGTTTAGCGATAATTTCAGTAAGCCAAAAATCACCAGCTTATCTTTCAATTACCTGAATGAAAAGTTGCAGGCAGATATTAAAGCAGAATATTTTTTGCTGAACAATTACTTGTATTTTAATGCAAAAGATAGTCTTAATAATCCAAAACCAGCACAATCAGGTGCAATCAGCTTGTTAAAATTTAGCCTGGCCAAAAACTTTACCTGGCGGAGTTTACATTTGGATAATTTCCTCGTTTATCAGAAAACAGATAATAATTCAGTTTTAAGAACGCCCGAATTTTACACCTATAACAGTTTCTATTATGTAAAAAGGTTCTTTAACGTTTTGAGCACCAACATTGGTTTTACGGTACGTTATAATTCAAAATACCTGGCGCAAGCTTATGCGCCGGGCATCGGGCAGTTTTACAATAATTCCAATATCAGTTTCCCAACTTACCCGATAATTGATCTGTTTATCAAAGGCACTTTAAAGCGCACCAACCTTTTTCTCAAATACGATTATGCCAACCAGGGTTTGCAGAGTAAAGGCTTTTATACCGTGCTGGCACCAGGAAACAAGAGCGGCTACCCGATGCAAGACGCTTTGTTAAAATTTGGGGTAAGTTGGAATTTTTATAATTGATGTAAAGCTGACAGCTTTCGGGTGTCAGCATTCAGCCGTCATGACTGTAGGGAAAGAGAAAGGCTGTGCTTCTTTTATGCCTGTAAAATTGGTGTTGCTATCTATAGTCATCCTTTAAAAGAATATACAGCGTACCAATTTTTATGGGATAAAAGAAGTATGGTAAAGAAAAGTTTGTGTGTAGTTTCAAAAATCAAGGTTCACCTGATACTTTGTACTTCGTCCTCCGCCTTCCCCCAAAAGTATTAAAATACCCTTTTCTAACAAATCCTGTAAATCCCGCGTGGCACTTGCTTTAGAGGTTTTGGCAATAGAAATATATTTGCCAGCATTGATGCCGTCATTAAAACCTTTTGGGCCTTCTTCCAGCATTCTTTTAACAACTTTTAGCTGGCGGTCATTCAGTTGATTTTTAAACCGGCCAAAAAAAGTGGTTTTCCTTAATGTAAAATCAATTTGTTCTTCGGCAAAAGTTTGTGCATCAATCGTAACGTTAACAAAATATTTTATCCATGCTGTAATTTCGTTGCCGCGTTGTGCTTTTTCTAAGGCTTCGTAATAAGCTTTCTTATTTGCTTCGATCGTTCTGGATAAGCTTAAAAGTACCGGGCGGCCTGTTCCTTGTGATAATGCTTTTTCTGCCAAAGCACGGCCAATCCTGCCGTTGCCATCTTCAAACGGATGAATACTTTCAAAATATAAATGCGCAATGGCTGCCCGTACTGGTGCTTTTTTGATTTCCTGTTTCCCGCCGGGAGCAGTCTTGTTAAACCAGGTGATGTACTTCTCCATTTCCTGAGGTACACCGCTGGAGGGAGGGGCTTCATAATGCACTTTTTCTTTGCCCATAGCACCAGAAACAACCTGCATAGGTTCATGATGTGTTCTCCAGGCACCAGTTATTACCTTACGGTCACTTCCCAGCAGCATTTTATGCCAGGAGAACAGTTTTTCTACAGTAAGATCTTCTTTAAAAGTATTGCGCACATCCACCATCAGTTCGCCTGCGCCTGCTGCCATTTTATCCGTAACCACGTCATTTTTTTTGTTTAATCCGAGGTTGTTCCGGATAGAAGACATCACATCCTTGCGGCTTAAAAATTCACCTTCAATTTCTGAAGTTTTGATTGCTTCGGCAACCATGTTATCTATGATCGCTTCTGTCCGTATTTCTTCCGGCAATCCTTTTAATACACCGGTTACATGCCCTGTTTTTTCGGCAAACAAAAAAAGCTCATCTTCTATCTGATTAAGGTCATAAGTAAAATTAGGCCAATTTGTTTGTTGCCAGTTATAGCGTTTCATGAGCCGATTGATTATTGTAATCGGCTCAAATATAAGGATAATATGAGCCGGATAGAACAGCTAATTGGCTCAGTCTCAATTATTATTTTTCAAAAAAACTGTTAGTAAACAACTTAATTGCAGGTAATGCTTCTTTTAGCCCTGTAAAATTGATGTTTAGATCAATTTATAAAAGAATATACAAGTCGTCAATTTTTATGGGATAAAAGAAGCATGGCAAACAGATTCAGTTGGTTGATTAAATCTTACATTCTTTTAAATGTGGTTAATTGTTGGTGCGAAATAAATAGAATAGTGTCAGTTAAAGAAGTTTTAAGAGAAACATCAACTAACAATTAATCCCTGACAACTACTTTTTATAAATCAACAATTCAAAAGTATGATGTAACCTATTGGTTTGGCCATTTTTAAAAGATGCCGCACTAAAATACAAGTTATGGGTTTTAGGATCTAACTCCATAGTTTTCGCTCCCGGCTTGGTTTTTAAATGGTCGATTGTTTTATATTGATCTGCGCCTTCTTGTTTAATAATTGATGCATGTCCGTCACCGCCAGAACAAATTATATATCTTGTTTCAGGATCAAAAGATACACCATCTACATTTGAAGGCATAGGCAATAATGTTATTACTTTTCCGGTTTTTACATCCAGGACAGCTAATTTATTTATCCCCCGGCAAGAAATAAATAACCGGCTGTTTATTTTATCAAATGCCAAACCTGTAGGAGCGGAATGTTTCGGCAGTTTAAATCTTTTAATTATTTTTTTTTCTTTCACACTAATTACCACCGTTTCATCAGATCCTTCGAGATCATTGTATATCAAACCATCACCGTCAGGCAAAGCGAAATCCGGAGATCCGCCGAGTGCGATGGTGCCAATAATTTTGTTTGAAACAGGGTTAATAACAACAGCTGTATTATTGTCACAAAACACATATAGCTTTTTTGAATAGCTGTCATAACACATTGGGTCGGGATTTACACCGTTGATTTTTATGGTTGTGATTTTATGTAAAGACTGGTAATCAAAGACCGTAACCGTATTATTTCCCCCGTTGGTGATAAAACCTTTTTTAAATTCCGGTACTAATGCGATATGATGAGCGCCAAATAAATTATTTATAACTCCTGTTTCCTTGTTGTTTAACAAATCAATCACGTGTACCTGGTCCTCATGCGTGATAAAAAGCCGGTTTGCCGCTTCATCCATTTGCATATAATCCCATTTTCCATCACCTTGTAACGAGATGCTTTGTGAAAATTTATAACCGCTTTGAGCAAAGGTGTGTTTACCAATAATTGTTGTAATTATTAAAATGCTTAAAAAAAAGTGTCTTGTCATTCTGTTTTTGTTAAATAAATTTAGTGCTGTAAATTATCAGAAAAGATGGCAGCCTTGATAAAATTAATGTTAATTAATAGCGTATTTTTTTAAAATATAAAAGTAATATAATTGGATTTTTTGACTGAATTAATAGGAAGGATTGGATAGCAAATAAAATGGGCCATTACTAAACAAAATTTATACCGATAAAAGAAGCATCACGTTTTCTTCTTCTTTTTCTTTCCGGCCAAAAACAAAACAATCATTTAAAATCAAACGATAGTTGGAATTTATGATGCTTCTTTTAGCACTATAAAATTGATATTGCTATATGTAATCCTTATTCTTCAAAATATTCTGTTCCATGTATTTTGCAACGTCCCGTTCATTTTTATCTTCACTTAAAGAAAGCGAATCAATTATTTTATTTTGTTCTGCTTCACTTTTATTTTGGCTTAATTTCTTCTTTGCTTGCAGATCAGTAACCACAATTTCAAATACAACAATCCCTTTAACCAACTTTACTTTATAATCTTATGGTAAATTGTCCCACTGTTGTTTATAACCGATTTCATAATTGTTAATTGTTGCTTCAAGAACATCAAAAGTTTGATTCTCTTCAGTGATTAAATTAGCATGCCCATAAGCATGAACTGAAAAGTAATTCCAGGTTGGTACGTTTAACTCTTTCTCATAATGCTTAGGTGAAATGTAAGCATGAGGCTCATTAAAGATTACTAAAATTGTATTTTCTTCTAAGTCTTCCCATTGCAAATTTGCCTTAGCAAAATGAGAAGTAAGTATTACTTTATCTTCTCTTTTTGATATTAAAAAAGGCAAATGAGTAGCCGTTGGATGATTTGCTTTGGCTGTAATAATTGTTCCAAAACTGTATTGCGTTATAAAAGAAATAATTTCATCCTGATCTGTAGTTAAGAAGTTTTTTGGAATATACATTTAAAGTTGGGGCAAGAAGGTATGGCTAAATCTACAACAATTCTTATAATTAATGATAAACAGAACCTTCTAAATATTTTCCAATTTTATGCCGATAAAAACAGCATCAAGTCTTCTGCTTCTTCTTCTTCGCTGCCGGAAACAAAACATTATTTAAAATCAGGCGATACCCCGGAGAATTAGGGTGTAGTTTCAGATCTGTTGGCGGATCGCCGATAGCATGCTGGTAATCTTCAGGGTCGTGGCCGCCGTAAAAAGTCCATTGGCCTTTGCCGTAATCGCCATGAATGTAACGTGCTTCTCCCGCAGATTTCAATTCGCCTAAAACCAAAACGCCAGGCTTAAGCAGCTCTTTTCGGAAAGCGGTTGTCAATCCCATAAAACCTTTTATTACTTTATCGTGGTTTTGGGTGAGCATAGCCGGCACAACATCCCATTTGGCTGAAAAATCAAACAAGGTAAAAAAATCTTGCGGGCGATCTACCGTTCGGGTAGCGGTTACATCAATATTACTAAAACTATGACTGTACGGGTTTTCATCTAATTTATAATTCCGGAAAGCAAATGTTTTGCTGAAATCGAGTTTGGATTGCGCGTTCGGATCGGCGGCATCGCCATCAAACATACGTTCGCAGATGTCGGTATTTTCTGCAGAAAGCGCAATGTCAAAAGTATCTGTGCCAGAACACATGGCAAATAAAAATCCGCCTCCCGAGCAGAAATCACGGATGTCTTTTGCTACGGCCAGTTTCATTTGCGATACTTTTTTAAAACCTAATTTTTTCGCCAGTGCTTCCTGCCGCTGCTGGTCTTCCACGTACCAGGAAGCATTATGAAAAGCGGTGTAAAACTTGCTATACTGCCCGGTAAAATCTTCGTGGTGCAGGTGAAGCCAATCGTATTTGGGCAGTTCGCCTTTAATGATCTCCTCGTCATACAAAACGGTATAAGGGATTTCGGCATACGTTAAAACCAGCGTTACGGCATCGTCCCAGGGTAGTTTGCTTTTGGGCGAATACACGGCCATTTTAGGCGCTTTTTCAAGTTTCACCAAATCCATGTTAACGGAAGGATCGGTAATTTCAGTTAATATGGAAGTGACTTTGGCATCGGCCAGCACTTCGTAACTTACGCCCCTGATCTTACATTCGGCTTCGGCCTGCTGGTTATACTTCAGCATAAAACTGCCGCCGCGATAATTGAGCAGCCAATCCACTTCTTCGCCGTTTTTCAAAACCCAGAAAGCAATGCCGTACGATTTTAAATGATCGTGCTGGGTTTCGTCCATCGGAATTAAAATGGAAGCAGCCTTACTAACATAACTGGCCAAACAAATAATTAATGCGATAAAAACAGCACGGGCACACCTCATCCTAAATCTTTTTGAAAATCTGATATTATCACCAAAATACTAACTTTGCAACTCTTAAACAAAAAAATGAGCAAAGCAATTATCAAAACCGAAAAAGGCGACATGACCGTGGAATTTTACGAGCAGGACGCCCCCAATACTGTAGCCAACTTTACAAAATTAGCAAAAGAAGGCTTTTATGATGGCGTGGCGTTTCACCGGGTGATCCCTAATTTTATGACCCAAACAGGCGATCCGCTTTCAAAAGATCCTGAAACTGCTTTTCGCGCAGGCAGTGGCGGTCCGGGTTATAAAATTGATTGTGAATTGACCGGCGAAAACCAATACCACGACCGCGGCGTACTTTCTATGGCCCATGCTGGCCGCAATACCGGTGGATCCCAGTTTTTTATCTGCCACAGCCGCGCCAACACGGCACATTTGGACCGTAACCACACTGTTTTTGGTAAAGTGGTTGATAATGTGGATGTGGTAGATCAGATCCGCCAGGGCGATAAAATTACCAGTATTGAAGTGATTGAAGACTGAAGGAGTTGTACGTTTTAAGTACCTGGCGTAAACCTTATGCTTCGCCGCCATCTAAACATATAACTTAAAACTTACAACGTAAAACTCAAAAAGATATGAATTTACAAGGAATTGTATCCGTTTCCGGGAAACCGGGCTTATGGCGCGCACTTACACAAAGCAAAACCGGATTTATATTAGAAAGCTTAGACAAGCAAAAGCTGAAATTAGTGGTGAACATGAGTACGGCTAAACTGGCTGCTTTAGCAGAAATCACGGTTTTTGGTGAAGAGGAAGACCTGAAACTGATTGATATTTTAGAGCGGATGAAAACGATGGAAAATATTCCTGATGTAAAAAAAACAGACGGGAAAGTTTTACGTACTTTTTTTCGTGAAGTGGCACCAGATCATGATGAAGAGAAAGTTTATGCTTCGGATATTAAAAAGATCATCAGTTGGTTTGAAATATTGAAAACCCGGCCGGAGTTTGATGCGGAACCGGAAGCTGAAACTGCTTCAACAGAAGTAGAAACAGATACCCAACCAGAGTAGCGGCCTCTATATTTTTAAGGAATAAAAGTCATTAACATCATGCTGCAATCCTGCCGACAGAAGGAGTCTTCTTCCATTTAGTACAAGTATATGCTGCTTCAAAGAAGATTCCTCTTTCATTAACGACAGCATTTTTTAATACCGGAACTCTTTAACCATATCTACCGCATATTTTACATGATCAAAAGGAATATCCGGCATAATGCCATGGCCGAGGTTGAAAATAAACCCGTTTTCTCCCCTCATCCGTTCAAATAAACGATAAATTCGTTCTTTAACCACTTTTTTATCGGCGTACAAAATATGCGGATCGAGGTTTCCCTGAACTGCTGTTGCTTCTGGCAATCTTTTTTTGATGTCGAGCAGATCAACATTCCAATCTATTGAAATTACGTCCGGTTTAGCTTCGGCCATCAACGGTGCGAAAACAGAACTTCCTTTACAAAAAGAAATAACCGGAATGTTTTTACGGTTAAGTTTACTGATGATCTCTACAATATAACGGTGCGAAAACTCCTTGTAATCATCCCAACTTAAAGCCTGGGCCCAACTATCAAAAATCTGCACGGCATTTACGCCTGCTGCAATCTGTAAGTTCAGGTAATCAGCAGTAACGGTTGCAATTTTAGCCAATAAACGATGCGCCAGTTTCGGCTCGTTGTGCAGCATCAGCTTGGTCAGTTTAAAATCTTTGGAGGAACCGCCTTCCACCAAATAACTCATCACTGTAAAAGGTGCACCGGCAAAACCGATCAGCGGGATTTTTCCGTTTAAACGGTGTTGGATTATTTTGATCGCATCTGCAACATATTGCAACTTGTGGTTTACTTCTGTTTCTAATCGATCCACATCTGCAGCATTTCGAACCGGATTTGCAAATCGCGGTCCAACGCCTTGTGTAAAACTTAAATCGCCACCCATTGCTTCCGCAGTAACCAGAATATCAGAAAACAAAATTGCTGCATCTACGTCCAGCAGGTCAACCGGCAACATCGTTACATCCGCAGCAATTTCCGGTGTTTTGCACATCTCCAGGAAAGAATATTTATTTTTTATTTCCCAGTATTGCGGCATAAAACGACCGGCCTGGCGCATCATCCATACAGGCGGGCGTTCAGTTGGTTTGGAAAATGCGGCATCAAGCAGTAAAGTGTTTGTCATGAGTTTTTAGGTGGTAAAAGAAGCATTAAATGTCATCCTGAACTTGTTTCAGGATCTCTCAGGATAGATTATAAACTGCTTTTCCTGAGGGATGCCGAAATAAGTTCGGCATGACAGATAAAAGCACGTATTTTTATTTGATAAAAGAAGCATGATACTAAGTTTTACGTTGTTTAATTTCTTTTTCGAGCTTAATAATGACTTCGCACATCTTGCTGGTCAAATTATTTTCCTGCTTTTTGGCCAGGCTTAAATACGCTTCGGCTTTGTCAAAATTATGCTGCCTCAAACTGATGTTGGCCACATGCACCAAAGCGGCAACATGATCGTTTACAGAACGGAGCGGATATTGAACCGCAACTTCGTAATAACGTTCTGCTGCTTCAAAATCCTGCTTTTGCAAGGCAATTCCGCCCATCATGTATTCGTAATAACCGCGCCTCTTTTTAGCAAGCCATTTTGGCTGTGCAATCTGCCGCAGCAATGCTTCTGTTTTTTCGTAATTCTTATCGTTGAAATCTTTGGCGGCGAGGATCACTGTTCCTTCTTTAAAATAACCCCAAAGCAAAACAACGATTGCAAGTAATGCAATACCGGTTATTTCATAAGCTTGTTCATAAATAGTAAACAGCAAGACCAATATAAAAACTGCAATAACCAGTTGCCGTGCCCGGTTGGTAAACATTAACTGTGATTATCGGTAAATTTATAACCTACGCCACGGATGGAATGGAAAAAGACCGGGTTTTTAGGGTCGGGTTCAAAGTATTTTCTAAAAGTGAGGATGAAATTATCAATGGTCCGGGTAGATGGATAAACATCGTAATTCCAAACCGTTTCCAGGATCTGCTCACGCGAAACTGCATCATTTCTGCGTTCGATCAGCAGTTTAAGCAGCATCGTTTCTTTCTTGGTAAGCGGCGTAACCGTACCATCATCATTGATCAATTCAAAAGAATTAAAATGAATGGTTTTATCGCCAATCTTATAGCTGTTGAATTCTTTCAGGTCATCGCCTTTTAAGCTTCTTTTAACCAGGTTATTTACACGCAGGATCAGTTCTTCCAAATTAAAAGGTTTGGTCAGGTAATCGTCTGCACCTTTTTTTAAACCGTTTACCCGGTCTTCATTCGTATTTTTAGCTGTTAAAAACATGATCGGCACTTCCGAATTTTCCAAACGGATAGTTTCAGCAACCTGAAAACCGTCAATTTCCGGAAGCATCACGTCCAGGATGATTAGGTTAAAACGTTCTTCCTTAAATATCTGCAGTGCTTTTTTTCCGTTAACGGCACTGGAAACTTTGTAGCCTTCCAACTCCAGGTTTAATTTGATAGCTTCGAGCAGGTGCTCTTCATCTTCTACCAGTAAAATTCTTTTCTTGCTCATATCATTGGTTTTAGTATTCAGGCGCTATACAAAAACGACTTCAAATATACTACCCGATGGTTTATTATCACGAACTTTTATGGTGGCTTTGTGTTTGTCCAGCACGTGTTTCACAATAAACAAGCCCAAGCCGGTTCCTTTGGTATTGCGCGTATCCTCATTACCCACCCGATAAAATTTTTCAAAAATGCGTGGTTTTTCTGTGTCAGAGATACCGATACCATGATCTGCAACCATCAAATGTACTGATTGTTCTTTACGTTGCAGCTTTACTTCTACTGCTTCGCAAGGGCCGGAATACTTGATAGCGTTTTCGATCAGGTTGTTAATCATGGAAGATAAAGCAAACTTATCGCCGGTGATTTCGATGCTGTCCTCTACCTCCGTAGCAATTATCTGCTGGTTGCAATCGCATTTGTTGATCTGCAAACGGCTAACGATGGTTTGTACCAGCTCTGAAAGGTTAAATTTTTCTTTGGGGAAAGTGTAAGAACTATTGTCAATCCGCGAAGCAATGAGCATGTTTTCCACCATATCGTTCAGCCTTTCAACATCTACCAAACATTTTCCGATAAAATTCATTTGTTGTTCCCGGTTCAGGTCGCGCTTTTGAATGGTTTGCAAATACAGTTTGATGGAAGCCAGGGGCGATTTCAACTCGTGGGTAACCGACAACAAAAAGTTTTTTTGCTGCTGATGTAACCGACGTTCTGAATTGATGGATTTATGCAGAAAATAAGCGCCAACAGAAAAGATCAGAATAAAAACAGATAATTCGCCCAAGATCATCCCGATGCGGGTTGGCTGCGAACGCACCAGCAACACGCTCCACCAGATCAGTTCGGCAAGTGTGTAAAAAGTGAGGAAATAGAATATGAAGAATGGCCTACGCATAATGAACAATGAATCAATGTAAATTTTTAGGTGATAAAAGAAGCATGTTCTTTCCGTCATGCCGGACTTGTTTCGGCATCCCTCGTGAAAAGTATTTTGACAACACTAATCTGGAGAGATCCTGAAACAAGTTCAGGATGACAACAACAAAAAACAGATTTTTAGGTGATAAAAGAAGCATGCAAATTACTTATTTGTGAACACAAAATCCAGGCTTTCAAATATCGTGCGTTTTGCTTTTTCCAGGTCAATTTTGGTATGTGCCGAGGAAACAAACCCAACTTCATAACCTGAAGGGCCAATGTAAATACCTCTGTTCAGCAGTTCGCGGTGAAACGCTTTAAACTTTTCCATACTTGCCGGATCAATTTCATCTGCCCTGCGGATGCTTTCTTTGTCTGTAAAAGCAAACCAAAAGATAGAACCGATATGAAAAACCTTGAGCTTATAGTTTTTTGCGGTGGCATAACGCTGGATTGAATTTGCGAATTCTTCTGCTTTGGCGTTCAGGTCTTTGTAAAAACCTGATTTGACCAACTCGCCTAACTGTGCAATGCCAGCCGACATCGCAACCGGGTTTCCGGATAACGTTCCTGCCTGATAAACAGAACCTTCGGGAGAAATATTCGACATGATTTCGGCAGAAGAACCATAAGCGCCAACCGGCAAACCGCCTCCAATGATCTTACCATACGTTACAATATCCGGCGCAATTTGGTAATAACCGGCAGCGCCTTCAAAACCAATACGGAAACCGGAGATCACTTCATCAAAAATGAGCAATGCTTCGTTTACCGTACAAATTTCCCTAACGTATTTTAAGAAGTCTTTTTCCTGCAGCAGCAATCCATTATTTGCCGGAATGGGTTCGATGATAACAGCTGCGATCTGACCTTTAAATTCTTCAAAAGCTAATTTTAACGCCTCATGGTCATTTAACGGAACTACAATCGTTTCATCCGCAAAAGATTTTGGTACGCCTGCGGACGAAGTTTCTCCGAAAGTAACCAAGCCAGAACCTGCTTTTACCAGTAAAGAATCCACATGGCCGTGGTAACAGCCTTCAAACTTCAGGATCTTGTCGCGCCTGGTATAACCACGTGCCAGGCGAATGGCCGACATCACAGCTTCTGTACCGGAGCTTACAAAACGCAGCTTCTGCAGATATTTATTGTGCTTTAAAATCAGTTCTGCCAGTTCGTTTTCCAATGCTGTTGGCGCACCGAAAGACATGCCGTTTTGCATGGCCTCGGTTACTTTTTCGCGAACCTTGGTATTGTTGTGCCCGAGGATCAATGGTCCCCAGGATCCGCAGAAATCAATAAACTGGTTACCATCTGCATCCCAAATATGGCAGCCATCGCCTTTTTGAATAAACAAGGGTGTACCATAAACAGACTTAAAAGCCCGGACAGGCGAATTTACGCCGCCCGGAAAATAGGTTTTGGCTTTCTCGTACAACTCAGCCGATTTTTCGCGGCTGATATCTGCCTTACCAGCAGGATGTGCCGCCAGTTCTTCTGTTTCTGCGGATGAAAATCTCTTTTTTAATAAATCAAACATGTTTTTTCAGTTGTCAGTTTTCTGTTTCCGGTCGCCAGTTCCTTTTACCTTTCAACCCTTATCCTTTCAGCCTTTTTACTTTCTTACAGCCAGCCTTTTTCCAGCACTTCTTTAGCATGGTAAGTTAAAATAGAAGTTGCACCGGCACGCCGAATCCCAAGTAAAACTTCCATAATTGCGCGGCGCTCATCCAACCAGCCTTTTTGCACTGCTGCTTTAATCATGGCATATTCGCCGCTTACGTTGTACGCTGAAATGGGCAGATCTGAGTTGTCGTGTAATAATTTAATCACATCCAGATAGGCCAATGCTGGTTTTACCATTAAAAAGTCTGCACCTTCTGCCTCGTCCAAACTGGCTTCAATTAAAGCTTCACGCTGGTTGGCGGGGTTCATCTGGTACGTTTTTTTATCACCAAATTTTGGGGCTGATTTTAAAGCATCGCGGAACGGGCCGTAAAAAGCACTGGCATATTTGGCCGCGTAGGACATGATGGAAACATGGGTGAACTTATTATCATCCAAAACCTGGCGGATGTAACCAACCCGGCCATCCATCATATCAGAAGGCGCAATAATATCAGCGCCGGCATGTGCATGTGCCAATGCCATTTTGCCCAGAACTTCCAGGCTTTCATCGTTCAAAACCTCTCCGTTTTCTACAATTCCGTCGTGCCCGTCAGAACTGTAAGGATCCATCGCCACATCTGTAACCACGCAAACTTCCGGAAAGTTTTGCTTTACTTCTTTTATCGCCCTTAAATACAGGCTGTTCTCGCGGTAACTTTCGGTGGCGTATTTGTCTTTTAAAGATTCTTCTATGTTGGGGAACAGGTCAAACGCTTTTAAACCCAGTTTTACGCAGCTTTCCACTTCGCGCAGCAAATGATCGATGGAATGACGGAAAATGCCCGGCATCGAATTGACTTCGGTTTTTTGCGCGTTTCCATCTACAATAAACAATGGAAAGATCAGGTTGGCCGGTTGTAAAACCGTTTCCTGCACCATTTGCCGGATCACTTCAGATTTCCGGTTTCTTCTTGGCCGTTGGAGCATGTTTAGTAGCTTTGAGGTATCGGCTTTCGGCACTCAGCTCTGAATGTCAAGCTGTCGCCTTCCGTATATAACCCTTTATTTTATTAATAATTAAATCTTATAATCGTTTGCCACTAAGCTGAAGGCTTACGGCTAAAAGCTCAACCCAAACACCGCTTCTGCCAAACCTACTTCATCAGGCGAAAAAGGCAATGTATAATTTACGCCAATCTCTTCCAGTTTTTTTCCGGTTGATTTACCAATTGCGATCACCTGCTGGCCAACATCCAATAAATTATCGGCAAAATAAGTTTCCACGTTAGAAGGACTTGTAAAAATGAGCACTTCAGCCGCTGATGCTTCTGCGTTTTCTTCCGGTACGGTTTCGTAAACCGGCAAATCGATTATTTTAGTTTCTGCGGACAAAAATTGATGAACACTGCGCATCGGGTCTTCAGCAGCCGGAAACAAAATGGTAGAACCATTAGCGAGTTTGGCAAATTCAGTTCCAACATCAGCACTATCTACACTTTCGCCAACATAATCTGCCCGATGGCCAAACTTGCGTAAAGCATTTTCTGATCCGCCGCCCATCACCCCGAATTTTACTTTTTTTGGCAATTGCGGCTGCAGGTTAAAAAAGTATTCGACACCGTTTTTACTGGTAAAAAATATCCAGTCTATGTTTCTTAAAATATAAGGGTCAAGCTTGGTAATGATCGGAACGGTACGGATTAAAGAACGCGCTTCTATCTGCACCCTGTTTTTTTCTACTGCCCTTCTGAAATAGCTTTGTGCCGATAAATCCCTCGATATAAAAACTGTAGCAGGAAATTTCCGCTCTTTGCTAAATTTGGCTGCCACTTTTTCCGGCAATCCCTCAGTTGTAGCCGCTTCTGTAAAATAACGGTCAGGTACTTCGTCATCATCCGTGGCTTTTGAAGTAAAAACCTGGAAAACATTGTCCTCTTTTCGGCAGTAACAGCCCAGCGGCAAATGGCAGCCGCCGCCAAACAGGCGCAATACTTTTCGTTCTACCGCTAAAGTTTCGGCTATTTCGGGATGATTTAAAGCTTGCAACACGTCAAAAAGTTCCCTGTCGTTTTCGCGAATTTGGATTGCCAGCACACCCTGCGCAGGTGCAGGGATAAATTCTGTAGGGCCAATTTCTTCTATATACAAATCGCTCAAGTCCAAACCCAGCCTGCTTACACCTGCTTTGGCCAGCATAATGGCATCATATTCTTCGTTCCTCAATTTCTGGATTCGTGTAGGCACATTGCCGCGCAGTTCTGCAATCTCCAAATCAGGGCGTACGGCCAGCAATTGCGCTTTACGGCGGTTGGAAGAAGTGCCTACCAAAGCACCAAATTTTACAGAAAGCTTTTGCTTCACATCCACACAATCCTTTAAAACCAGCAACAGTTCGGATGGGTCTTCCCGTTCAGAAACGGCCGCCACGATCAGTCCGGGCGGGTTTTCGGTTGGTAAGTCTTTATGTGAATGTACGGCAAGATCGATTGTTCCGGCCAGCAGCTCTTCTTCCAGTTCTTTGGTAAAAAAACCTTTTCCTTCCAACTTGTCAAAACTCAGGTTTAAAATGCGGTCGCCTTGTGTTTTGATGATTTTCAATTCAGCTACAACATTTATTGCCGCTAATTGCTCTTTAACAAAGTTTGCCTGCCATAAAGCCAGATCGCTTCCGCGTGTTCCTATGGTAATTTTTCTGTTCAAAGGTTTGCTTATTGAGTACGGTGCAAATTTAGCTTTTTAAGAAAAACTAACAGGATTTATCTTTAGAAATCGAATTTTATGTCGATAAAAGAAGCATCGGCCATAACAGTTTCTGTTAGTTATCGCGCAACATAATTTCTTTTGCCATCCGCATCGGTACACTAATGTACTTTTTCTCCATGTAATTGATCACCTTTTCCAGCACCTCGCGGGATTGGATGTCCATCAGTTCAATTTCATCTGCAAAAACACAGCTTACCGCTGTTTTACGTATTTCCTTTATTTTTTCGGGCACTTCACGCATGGCCAGTTCGATACGGCGTTGCTTTAAAACAGGTACGAATTCGGCAATATTTTGTTCGATGATCTTTTCAGCATGGATCAATTCCTGGTAACGTTCCTGCAAATTGCTTTTGGAAAGTTCGTTCAGCGTATGCACTTCAATAAAATTGACCGGAAATTGTTCGATCACTTCTGCCGAAGTATCATTTGGCACGGCCAGGTCAACAATTGTTTTACGGTTGGTCTCACCGTTTAACAGGGTTTTATAGATTTCGGTGGTGATGATTGGTTCAACTGCTGAAGTGCAGGTAATAATTGCATCAAAACCCTGGCGATAATGGGCAAGTTCCGTTAAATCATAAGCTTCGCCGTTCAGCTCTTGCGCCAGTTCTTCGGCTTTGGATTTTGTACGGTTAAAAACAGCAAAGTTAGAAAACTTGTGTTTTTGCAGATACTTGGAAATGTTTTTGTTGGTCTCGCCTGCACCGATGATGAGGATGCGGGCTTTTGAGGTTAAATTCAATTCGCGTAGTTTTCGGTAAGCCAGGGAAACCACAGAAATGGGGTTGCGCGAAATATTGGTATCGGTATAAACTTCTTTAGCTGTTTTTACTACATGGTTCATCACCATACGCAAATAATCGCCTGTCAATTGTGCTGCACGGCAGGTTTCGTAAGCTTTACGAATTTGTGCCAATATTTCTTTTTCGCCAACTACCAAACTTTCCATCGAGCAGGAAGTGCGCAGCAAATGGTTCAATGCTTCTTTTTCTTCATAGACAGAAGCGCCGGAAATAAAAGTCTCTAAATGTTCCGGGGAAAGCCCAATATTCATATAATTGATAAATTCCCTTGCAAAATCTTTGTCCACTTCCCGGGAAGTAGCCATGATAAATTCTACCCGGTTACAGGTAGCAAGATAAAAAATTTCTGGTATTTGAAAATGTGCTCTAGTCTGCTGTAGCTTAGAGGGAATACTATCCTGACAAATTACCAGTTTGCCCAGTTCTTTCAGTTCAATCTGTTTGTGCGTAAAGGCAATAACTTTTAAGTAATTCAAGGCTTCAGTTCTAAAGACGTTGACAAAAGTACTAACAGCAGTTAGCTGCTGTGTCAATGCTTTGTCAAACACGTTTTATTTAGAATGTATTTAAATAGAAGCAAAAGCTTTTTAAATTGAAGGTGATTTATTGTTAATTTTCGTATATAAAGAAATAATTCAATTTAAATTTATGTCCATCTTTAAAAAGATCAGTTTAATTTTTTTAATTGTGCTGTATCTGATAGCTGGAACAAATCATTTTGTGCATCCCTCAGCTTATTTAAAACTGATTCCGCCTTATTTGCCTTTTCCAAAGCTTTTAAATTTGATGTCCGGTTTTTTCGAGTTGCTTTTTGGGTTGATGCTGATCTTTAAACCTACTCGAAAACCTGCTGTGTTTGGAATTATTTTAATGCTGATCGCTTTTGTCCCGGCACATATTTACATGATCCAAACTGCCCCTTTTATGCTTGGGAAATTATTGGTGACTAAAACCGGCGCCTGGATCAGGCTGCCTTTGCAAGCCGTTTTAATTGCCTGGGCCTACTGGCACCGAAAAGATTGATTATTCAGTTGCCGGTTTAGGGTTGAAAGAAGCATGGCCGATAAAATAAAACGACAAATTGTCGTCGTGTTTTCGTTTCGCACAGTAGATTTATACAAACAAGGGCCGTAGGCTCGGCCAATTTTATAACAATGGAATTTATTCCATTGCAAAAACTACGGCCATGTTATTTTTTTACTCATTTTATGCCGATAAAAACAGCATCATCAACGGCAAGACAAAACAGAAAGAAAACCTATTTTAGGCCGATAAAAACAGTATCTAAATGACAGATTGCATTCAACAGGAAACTTTTTTAATTCCCGGTTCTTCCGGCCGCAACATGCTGGCCGATCTTACTTTTGATACGGGAGCAAAAGATGCGCCATTGGTTATTTTTGCGCATGGTTTTAAAGGGTTTAAAGATTGGGGGACACACAATTTAGTTGCCCGTTATTTTGCCGGGAACGGCTTTCGTTTCCTGAAATTCAACTTCTCGCACAACGGCACCACGCCGGAACATCCAATAGATTTTGTTGATTTGGAAGCTTTCAGCAACAATACTTTTTCCATCGAGTTGGAAGATTTAAAATTAGTGATTGATTTTGCAACAAACGGTACTGATTTTATGCCGGTAAAAACAGTATATCTGATTGGCCATAGCATGGGCGGCGGTATTAGCATTATTAAAGCTGCGGAAGATGAACGGGTTGCCAAGTTAATTACCTGGGCTGCCGTTGCCGATTTTCATAACTTATGGCCGAAAGCAGTGGAAGCACAATGGCGGTTGAGCAACGTGCTGTTTTTCCCAAATACACGCACCAACCAGCAAATGCCGGTCAAAGCTACTTTACTAGATGACCTTGACCAAAACCCGAAACGTTTGAATATTTTCCTGGCTGCGGCTGCCGTTAAACAGCCCTGGCTGATCGTTCATGGGGATGCAGACCCAACCGTAAATGTAAACCACGCTTTGGAACTAAAAAAGAAACAGCCTCATGCCGAAATGGTTATTGCACCGGGAGCTAACCATACTTTTAATTCCAGCCATCCATATTTGGAAAATGTACTTCCCAAAAGTTTGGAACAGGTTTGTGAGGTTTGTGTTGGGTTTTTGAAGGAGTAGGTTTTTTGATTTAAAAAATACAATTTAATAAAAAAATACTTATTCAGTTTTATTCTTCTTCCTTAATTTTTATAGTACCAGATTCACTACCAAGTTTTTGTCTTCTATTTAAAAAGTCATTCATAGATTGCTTCAGCTCGTCATGATAACGTTGCTTGTCCAAATGGTAAAGTTCTGATAATTCATTACGAACCTCACGCATAAAATCAACTGCTTTAAACTCACCTTTAATCTTCGTTTCCATACATTACTTCTTTAGGTGTTCTGATGTCAATAGTTTGATAACCAAATTTAAGATTAATTGAATTATATTGTTTGATACGAAAAAAATTAACCATGTGTTTGAAGTTCCAACTTACAAGACTATCCACTTTTAAAATAGTTGCTAAAGCTATATGCTGCGCATCGCTTTCAAATTTCGCAGTAAGCACACCTTCACTGATGTAGTGACTTGCAAGCAATTCGGACTCTTCGTCTAAAGTGATTATCTCTAAAAACTTATCCGGAATTGTTTCTGTCAACTTTCGTACTTGTTTAGGTGCAGGTAAAAGTTCACGTAAAGTAAGGTCAGAAAGTACAATTGAAAATTTTCCTTGTCTGGCTTGTTCAAAAAACGGCACTGTCCATTCTGTAAATTCTTCATCTTCATGTCCTCCCCAAACTGACGTATCTACATAGAATTTCATATCTCTACTTTTGGCAATGATTTGTCAACTAACGTATTCTTTGTTTTTTCGTAAGGATTGTTTTAAAAGACTAAAAATATAATCAATATCTTCAAAATCAGTTAATTTGATTTCATAAGCTCCATTTCCCCAATGGCCAATGTTTGAAACATCACGAGAAATATTTTTTTGATCTTGTAACTCACCGCTTTTCAAATTTAAATAAATTTTCAATCCTTTACCTTGCAATACAATATCACAAAAAATATTATTGTGTACTTTAAAGCCTATTGTTTGTTTTTTAGGTTGAACAGATATATTATCGTTCATATTTAGTAATCTGTCCTTAAACTGTTCGTAAAACTCACGGGTTTCAAAATCAACTTTATTAAGATGTTCTTGTTCTGTATAAACCTTCACTTCTTTACTAACTGCCTCTACGGTATTATCTGTGCGTGAAATAGTTTTTATGCTTTCCCTGGCTGATGATTTTTGTACTTGTTCAAAAGAAATTGTATTATTTTCAAATTTTTTGACTTCCCATAACTCAATCGGCAAGTCCTTAAAGTTAATAGCTTCCCGTTGATAAGTTGTAAACAATGGAGAAATAAAAATTACTTTAGATTGTGTCCAATCAATATCCATTCGCTTTAAACTTTGATTTTGACTTTCGTTATATTCCAAAATAAAATCAGCCTTATTATTTAGCATTAAAGATAAATAAGCATAACCTTGGTCAATTACGCTAAATGTTTTGTCCCGCTTATATTCAATAATAATAAATGCTTTTGAATCGGGATCAAAAGCTAAAGTATCAATACGAAAATTATTTAGCGAAAATTCTGAACGAATAAAATTTAATCTCAATAATGACTGTAAATTTTGTTCTGTCAGTTGTTGTATTTCTCGTTCAAACTTGAACGATATTTCCTTAATATGATCAAACTGTTGTCCAATTTTGTATAATGGCATAATTAAGATTTGTATAATGTCTGCAATTATCAAATATGCACAAAAACAATTAACTAAAAACCTTCCTACAACACATCCTTAATATGCTTATAATTAGCCTTAACGGTATCCAAAACCTCTTCCATTTTTCCGTTCAAAATCAGTTTGCTCATGGATAAAGCCATGCCTTTTACTTGTGCAAATTCTACTTTTGGCGGCATGGCCAGGGCGTTCGGGTCAGTCATTACATTTACCAAAACCGGTCCTTCTGTAGCAAAAGCCTGTTGAATAGCTTGTTCTACATTTTCAGGTTCGTTTACGGTAATGCCTTTGATGCCGAAAGCAGCAGCAACGGCAGCAAAATCCGGATTTGCCATATCGGTTTGCCAGTCGGGCAATCCTGCCACTTCCATTTCCAGTTTTACCATGCCCAATGATTTATTGTTGAAAACAATCAGTTTGATGGGCAACCTATATTGTGCTATTGTTCCCAGATCGCCCAGCAACATGGAAATGCCGCCGTCGCCGCAAAAAGCAATGACCTGACGATTTGGAAAAGCCAAAGCTGCACCAATTGCTTGCGGCATCGCATTCGCCATAGAGCCGTGGTTAAAAGAACCGATCATGCTTCTTTTACCGGTAGAATTTATATAACGCGCGCCCCAAACGCAGCACATGCCGGTATCCATGGTAAAAATAGCATCTTTGTCGGCCAGCTTATCTACCATAGCCGCTACAAACTCCGGGTGGATAGCATCTTTCTCGCCGGTATCGTCCACGTAAGTTTGCATTTTCTCTTTTACTTTTCCATAAAATTCTAACTGGCTTCTCAAAAAAGTATCATCATTTTTAGGCGATAAAAGAGGCATCAGGGTTTGTAGGGTGTGTTTAATGTCGCCGCATAAACCCATTGTCAGTTTTGCACGGCGGCCCAAACGTTCAGGCTTCATATCAATCTGCACGATCTTGTTTTTGGTTGGCATAAAATTGACATAAGGAAAATCCGTGCCGAGAAGAATAACCAGATCCGATTCGTGCATGCTATGGTAGGCAGAAGGGAGGCCGAGCAAACCGGTCATGCCTACTTCGTAGGGGTTATCGTGCTGTATGGCCATCTTCCCACGGAAAGAATAACCAACCGTAGCTTTTAACAAACCGGCCAATTCAACCACTTCAGCGTGTGCTTTTGCCACGCCTATTCCACAGAAAATGGTGATCTTGTGATGAGCGTTGATGAGCGCAGCCAGTTCCTGCAACTCCTGATCGGAAGGACGGGTTACGGGCTCGGGCCGGTAAAAGTGCATGGAGGTTTCGCTTTCTTCGGCATCTTTTCCGGTCAGGTCGCCCGGCAAGCCAATTACCGAAACACCTTTGCGGTGCAAGGAATGTTGGATTCCGGCCTGCAACATACGCGGTAACTGCTGGGGCGTAACAGCAACCTGATTGTAATGGCTGCAATCGTCAAACAGTTTGATGGTATTGGTTTCCTGGAAATATTCTGTGCCGAACTCCTGCGACAGGATAGTGGAAGCAATGGCCAGCACCGGTGCGCCTGAACGATGCGCATCGTACAAGCCATTGATCAAATGCACATGGCCGGGGCCGCTGCTTCCGGCGCAGCAAGCCAATTCATCGGTTAGCTGCGCTTCGGCGCCTGCGGCATACGCTCCTGCTTCTTCATGGCGGACATGAATCCATTGGATTTTGCCGCTGGTTCGTACCGCGTTGTTTACGTTGTTTAAACTATCGCCGGTTACGGCATATATCCTTTTTACACCTGCCTCGGCCAGCATTGCTACCAGTTGATCTGCTACTTTATTTGACATGTTGATTTTTTATTTTGATATAAATTGAATGTTCTGTTTTAGATAAACCTGATTAAACAAGCTGTGGTTTTAATTAAATTGAAATGAACCGGTAACGAATTGGTTAGGTAGGCGCTTTGCCGCGTGAGGGATAGTAGTGGAAAGCCCGCAGCGCAGCGAGGACTTGCAGCGGATAGCCCGACCCGCAGGGGCACGCCCAAAACTTAGAAGAGCGGGGAATGCAGAAAAAGAGAGAGCTAAGAGCGAAAACAGAGCACAGAAAAGACCGGAGGCCGTAAATGAGAAATATGGCGCTTATTCATTACCGCTCCCCGATCTCTGGTCCCCCCGCTCCACGTTAAACACTAATTTTTAGGTGGTAAAAGAAGTATGCTTATTAAAATTGATTAAAATAATGTTGTTTTTTTTTGTGTATTTTTGAAAGATCAGAAGAAATACATTGTAAAAAATTTGACATGAAAGTATTGTTGGACATACAAGACAGCAAAGTTCCTTTTGTAATGGAACTGCTTAAAAACCTATCTTTCGTTAAAACTAAACCGCTTACTGATTATAAGGCAGAAGTGCTGGAAGGCATTAAAGAAGCGGTAGAAGAAATGCGGTTAATTAAGGAAGGCAAGTTAAAAGGAACGCCTGCAAGAGAGCTGATAAATGAATTATGAAATAATTGCTATTCCTAAATTCAAGCGTGATATTAAAAAACTGACTAAGAAATATCCATCCCTTAAATTAGAATTTACAAATCTTGTTAATAGTTTTGAACAGCACCCGGAACAAGGTACTGCTATTGGAAATAGCTGTTACAAAATAAGGCTCGCGATTGCTTCTAAAAACAAAGGTAAATCTGGTGGTGCAAGAGTAATTGTTTGTGCCAAGGTTTTAGAAACCACTGTTTATTTGCTTACCATTTATGATAAGAGCGAAAAAGAGAATATTTCGAATAACGAATTATATGAATTGCTGAAAGACATTGCTTTATAAAACAAGCAACATTATTTTTGATTGGTAAATTTAACACGATGCAACTATCTGACCTGGACTTTGACAAAAGTTATACTTATGCCGATTACCTGCAATGGACTTTTGATGACCGACTCGAAATTTTAAAAGGCAAATTGTTTAAGATGACACCTGCGCCAAATAGGATGCATCAAAAATTAGCAGGGAAAATTTATATAAAAATATCCCGATTTTTGGATGAAAAACCTTGCGAAGCTTACTTCGCTCCTTTTGATGTGCGGCTTTCCCGAAAAGACGCTTCTGATAAAACTGTTGCAACCGTTTTGCAACCAGATATTTCTGTGATATGTGATCTTTCTAAATTGGATGCGCGCGGATGTGTTGGCGCGCCGGACATTGTAGTTGAAATCCTTTCGCCCGGCAACAACAAAAAAGAATTGCGCAACAAGTATGAAATTTATGAGGAAGCCGGGGTGAAAGAATATTGGATCATTTGGCCTGATGCACAATCGTTTTTAAAATATACTTTGGACGAAGCAGGAAAATATATTCCTTCCCGGATTTTGACTTCAGGGGATGAAGTAACCACGCCGGTTTTGCCGGGATTTGTATTGAATTTGGAGGAAGTTTTTGAGGAAGCAGCTTTGTAAAATTGTCATTATGCAAGATCAGCCAACTGTTCGTTTAAATTTTACCTGCAACCGCAACTGGGAAGATATGACTATTGTTGAAAACGGCCACTTTTGCAACGATTGCCAGAAAAAAGTTGTTGATTTTACGGATAAAACGCCGGATGAAATTGCAGCTTATTTAATAAGCAGTACCACAAAAGTTTGCGGCAGGTTTCAGCAATCGCAATTAAGCCCTTCTCGTCCAAAACCTGTTTGGAAACGCTGGCTTTCGGCTGCGGCTATGTTTGTTACTGTTTTTATAGGGGTAAAAGAAGCATCGGCACAAACGAAAGCTTCGGGAGATAGCACCAACAGCATTAATCAAAAAGACAAAAGGAACAACTATGCACTTGGAGGGGAAATTGTGATTGTACGCAATAATATCATTCCTAAAAATTCCAATACCTTTGTTCAAGGTCAGGAGCCCTATTCTTTTGATGCAGTTGATGTTTTGCCAACATTTCCTTCCGGCGAGAAAGCGTTTGCTGCCTATCTCCGAAAAAATATTCCTTCTGCAGCTCATGCAGATAAAACGGGTATTGCTTCTTTTGTTGTGAAAAAAGATGGATCTATAACAAATGTTAGCGTATTAAAAAGTGTTAATGATTTGACTGACAAGGAAGCAATAAATGCCTTAGAAAAAAGTCCAAAATGGACTCCTGGAAGGAAAAACGGAAAGGCTGTTGATGTATCTTATACAATACCTTTCAGTTTTTAAAAAAAGTTCCAAAAACACCTTAAAAATTAAACCACCTCCGGCTCCAACCAGTTTCCATCCATTTTAATAATGCCAATCAGTTCATCTAAAGCTAAAGCTGCGGAAACGTTTTTCTTCACCACTTCTTTGCCGCGGTACAGCGTGATCTTGTCCGGACCGGCGCCTACATAACCGTAATCGGCATCGGCCATTTCACCGGGCCCGTTTACAATACAGCCCATGATCCCGATTTTCAAACCTTTTAAATGAGAAGTGCGGCTGCGGATCATTTGTGTGGTGATTTGCAGATCGAACAATGTGCGGCCGCAGCTTGGGCAGGAAATATATTCGGTCTTGGAGATCCGCGAACGCGTGGCCTGCAAAATACCAAAAGCCGTGGAAGTGATTGTTTTGGAAGGAATTTCCGGCGCATCAATCCAGATGCCATCACCAAAACCATCTACCAATAATGCACCGAGATCTGTTGCAGCGTAGATTTGGAGGAGGGTTGTAGGATCAGAAGATCGGGGAGCGGAGACCGAAGATAAAGAAACCGAACCCAGACTGGAGACGATATTTTCCGCTCTCCAGTCTTCGCTCTCCGATCTTTCAAAATCGTAACTTCTCTTCACAATCATCGGCACCTCAATACCATTTTTAAGCAGGTAAAAGAAGCATTCCCGCTGATCGGCCATGCCATGGGCAGCATCGGTTTCCAAAACGAAAACAAGGGTTTCATCAACAAGCAATTGTTTAAAGGTTTCCGTTTCGAGATCGCTGTTTTTAATCCGGACTAAATTCAACGCTTCGTCTTTTTCTGCGGAAGCATGGTATTCCTCCGAAGAAAAAACCGGATGGCAGTTCTTTTTATCGGTTAAAAACTGCCAGGTTTTGTAATTGTACAGTTGTTTGAGGTTTCCCGGGAAAGCAAAAGAAGGCAGCTCATCAGCGAGATAAACAAAATCTACCGACTGGTCGGCCATGTTGTATTTATCCAATAAAGGCGAATATAAATAACCGGCATCTGCCAGAATAGCCGGATCTTTTAAGTTTTTTGCTGATAGATCAAGCACCACGCGTGGTACCATGTGGCCACCGATGAAAGTGTTGGCTTCGTAGGTTTCGCGCTTTTTATATTCGTAAGGAGAGTGGGAAAAGAGTGAAGATGAAAGAGTGGAGAGCGGATTTATAAGTTCAATCATGTCAACCCGTTCTTCTTTCATCGCTCCTCGCTCCTCGTACGCATTTCCTCGTTCCTCACTCTTCGCTCCCCGCTCCTGATAACGTTGAACAAGCGCAATCGCAACCGGCGCTTCCGCTTCCGGTTCTTCGGTCAGGGAAACGCGAACGGTATCGCCCAAACCATCTTCCAGCAAAGCACCAATGCCAACGGCTGATTTAATGCGGCCATCTTCGCCGTCGCCAGCTTCGGTAACACCAAGATGAAGGGGATAATTCATGCCTTCGGCCACCATGGTTTCCACCAGCATCCGGTAAGCCTGCACCATTACCTGCGGGTTGCTGGATTTCATGGAGATGACCAGGTTATAGTAATTCAAACTTTCGCACATACGGATAAATTCCATCGCCGATTCGACCATGCCACGTGGTGTATCGCCGTACTGGCTCATGATCCGGTCAGACAAAGAACCGTGATTGGTGCCGATACGCATAGCGGTGCCGTATTCTTTGCAGATATTTACCAGCGGCATAAATTTCCGGTAGATGCGTTCCAGCTCGTTCTGGTATTCGGTTGTGGTATAAGTAAGTTCGTCGAAGCGTTTTTTATCGGCATAATTTCCGGGGTTGATGCGCACTTTTTCCACAATCCGCGCCGCAACTTCTGCCGCATTTGGCGTGAAATGAATATCGGCCACCAACGGAACGTTATAACCTTGCTGCCGCAATTGCTTTTTTATTTCAGCCAGGTTTTGTGCTTCCTTTACGCTTGGCGCCGTAATGCGAACATATTCGCAACCTGCATCTACCATGCGGATGGTTTGCGCTACTGTTCCGGCCGTATCCATTGTATCGGTTGTGGTCATGCTTTGGATACGGATCGGGTTAGTTCCGCCCATCGGTACATCGCCAATGGTTACTTCACGCGTCAGCCAGCGCGAATAATTGTTTAAGGAATTGCAGTAGCGGCCCGGAAGGGTTTTGATGATTTCAGCGTTCATGCTTCAAAATAAATGATACAAAAGTAATCATTCTGAAAGCAACGCGTATTTTATGGTAGTAAAAGAAGTATCAGTTTATTTCGGATTTATCCATTTAAAAAATTAAATTTGAATTATGGCAACTCAATTTATTGTGAATGATAAAGGAGAAAGAACAGCAGTGATACTTTCTTTGGAAGATTATGAAAACCTGCTGCATCAGCATCAACAAGGGCTTGAGTTAACTGATGAATATAAACAGATGATGGATGTGATGATTGAGCAGGAAAAAAACGGACAGGCGGAATATAAATCCCTTCAGGAAATTAAAAGTCGGTTTTTGAAGCATATTTAAAATTTCCAAAAAGGTCGTCAAAACTTTTATTTCCTAACTCCATGTAAATATTCAGCAAGTCCATTTCCATTTCATTGCTCCAAAAGATAGCCGACCAATCAAAGCTGACTTGATTAAAAAACTGTTCATCCTTTAAAACAGAAAAACGCTTGTTTGCACTAAATCTTTTAAATCAACCACGCCGGAAACACCGTCTTCAAAAGTAACTTGCAATTTGTATCCGGGCATGGGAATTATGCTGACAGCTTTTATAGCATAAATTTATTGATTTTATACCGATAAAAGGAGCATCAGCGATCCCCAGATTTACTTTTGTATCGTAAACTGAAAAGTAGTTCCTTCATTTAAAACAGATTCGACACAAATCTCCCCACCCAAACTGTCTACTAAATTTTTTACGGTCGACAAACCAATGCCTGAGCCCATTTTATTATAGCGGTCTTTGCTGTTTAGCGTGATCATCGGCTCAAATATTTTATTAAAATTCTTTGCCTCGATGCCTGTACCATTATCGCTGACCCTAAACTGATAAAAACCGGCTTTTTCTTCAAATTCCAAACGGATAAAACCTTCCTGCTTATCATTGTACCTGACGGCATTATTGAGCAGATTGATCAGGATCTGCTCCAAAGCAATGGCAGAGGTTTTGATAAACAATAAATCCTGCGGCGTTTCCACCCGGAAAGATTCGGGAATGGTAACCAGTTTCAATACTTCATCAATCAATTCGTTCACACAAACCTCATCCTTTTTTTGTGACAGGGTTTTGTAGGATTTGGAATATTCCAGCATCTGGTTTAAAAAATCAAGCAGGCGATGTGCCGAACTGTTTACAATATCTAGCAGCTGGTTGCCTTTTTCATCCAAATTAGTATGGTATTTGGACTTTAACAGTTGACCGGTAAGCATGATGCTGGTAAGCGGACTTTTAATATCATGCGAAGCCATTAAGGCAAACCGTTCCAGATATTGGTTTGATTTTTCGAGTTCTAATGTAAGGGTGTTCAGTTCTTTTACTTTTCGGCGCAGCTCCAATTGCGCCATTACCTGATTGGCCAATGCTTTTAAGGCAACAAGCTGATTGTAAGTTAGTTCTTTGGGTTTGTTATCAATTACACATAAAGTACCAAGCGCGTGCCCTTCCTGGTTTACCAGTGGTACGCCAGTATAAAAAACCACTTGCGGATGGCCGGTAGTTAAAGGATTATCCTGAAAACGCTCATCTTTGGTCGCATCCGGAACGATTAATATTTCATCAGGATTTAAAATCGCATGTGCACAAAAAGCATATTCACGGGGTGTTTCGGATGTTTCTAATCCGTACCTTGATTTAAACCACTGCCGGTCTGCATCAATAAAACTGATCAATGAAATGGGTGTATTGCAAATTTCGGAAGCCAGGCGTGTAATATCATCAAAATCCTTTTGGGGCAAACTGTCCAGAATCTCATAAGAGTCAAGCGCTTTTAAACGGTCTTCTTCATTTTCTGTAAAGTTTGCCTGGATCATAGATTATACTTTCGAAGGTATTTATTAATCAGAACTGATAAATTGAAGCCTATATTTTGTGCAATAATAGTACATATAATATCTGTAAAATGTAAACTTTGCGAATGCTATTTTTAATGGTAAAAAAAGTGTTTAAAAGAACCGAAGCTTATTCGCCCATTGCATATAATACAATGTTTACCCCAAACTTGGTATTGTCTTCTGCCAGGAAACGCTTGTTCCTGAAATCATAATCCCACTCGCAGCCGTAATCTTTGTTGCTGTATAAAACCGCGATCCGGCCGTTAATTTCTATGGCTTTTAAGTAATCATGGATGAGGTCGTCGCCCCAGCCGTTCAACTCAAAAGCAGTATTTGGCGGCCCTTTTTCAAACTTGAAAAAAGAAGCGTAAATGGGATGATTGGCCGGGATTTTCTTTAAAGCATGTGCACCAAACAAAGCCGACATTTGTGCCTCAAAAGAACGTGCAAACAGTCCGTCGATATCATGGTTGCAATCGTCCGCGAAAACAAAACCGCCGTTTTGCACATATTGCTTAAAATTGCTGCGCTCCTGCGCGTTAAATTGCACTAATTTATGGCCGCTGATATAACAAAAAGGTGCGGCAAAAATATCGTTACTGCTCAAATCAATAATTTTTTCCTGGGTATTGATCGGAATGGTTGTGTATTCTATCAGCGAATTAAGGATATTGGAAGGCATCCGCTGGTCGGTGTCCCAATCGCCGGAAGTATATCGCAAACGGGTAAAAGTAAATTTGGCCGCATTCATTGCCCTAAATTATTGTAAAAATTATGGAATGCTTCTTTTATGGGCATAATTTCTGTAAAGTTTCTGCTACTGTCCGATAGTTTTCTAAATTCCCGCATTTTATTTCTAATTTTCTCGAATAACAAATTCAGTTTTGCTCATTTAATTATAAAACGTTTTGGAGACCACGGAAAGTACTATAAAAAACCTGCTTGTTCAGCTTTCATCGCTAAAAAAAGAAATACAAAAAGTAATTATCGGCCAGGATCAGGTTTTGGATGAAATTTTAGTCGCTTTGCTGGCCGGTGGACATTGTTTGCTGGAAGGCGTGCCCGGATTGGCCAAAACTTTAATGGTGCGTACATTGTCGCAAGCTTTGCACCTTTCCTTCCGCCGCATCCAGTTTACGCCCGATTTAATGCCGACCGATATTGTAGGCACCGAAATTTTGGAGGAAGACCACATCACCGGAAAGCGTTTTTTTAAATTTAACAAAGGGCCGCTTTTTGCCAATATTGTATTGGCAGATGAAATCAACAGGACGCCGCCCAAAACACAATCAGCTTTGCTGGAAGCCATGCAGGAATTTGAGGTGACTTACGGCGGGCAAACTTATCCGCTGGACCGTCCTTTCTTTATCCTCGCCACACAAAATCCTATTGAGCAGGCCGGGACTTACCCGCTGCCCGAAGCACAGTTGGACCGTTTTCTATTGTATGTAAAAATTGGTTACCCAACGGCGGCGGAAGAATTTGGTGTTTTAAACAGCACAACCGGCAGCAAAAAAACAACGGTAAACCCGATTCTGGGCGGAGAAGAAATTAAACAACTGCAAGGTCTAGTGCGTGATGTAACGATTAATGACGACCTGGTGCATTACGTCAGCAGCCTCATCCGTGCAACCCGGCCCGATACCACAACTGTTCCTTATGTTAAAGAATGGGTTCGCTGGGGCGCTGGTCCGCGTGCCGGGCAGGCCTTAATTTTAACCGCAAAAGCACGGGCTTTATTTAAAGGAAGATATGCGGTATTGACGGAAGACATCCACAACATGGCCTATCCGGTTTTGCGCCACCGAATTTTGATGAATTTTAAAGCTGATGCCGAAAATGTTAGTTCGGATATGGTTACCGGGGAATTGATCAAAGCGATAGAACGGCCTAAGATTGCAGCACTTTAAGTTTTAGAGATACTGTTTTTATGAGGATAAAAATTTAAATTTGCTATAAATGATAAATTAAAAAGCCATGTCTGAAACAGAACAATTAAAAATTAACATCATACAGTCTTTAGATCAGGCTGATGAAAAGGTGCTTAGAATGGTACAGTCCATATTGCAAATTGAACAGGAATATGATTTTTGGGATGACCTGCCGGAAGAAGTAAAAAATGATGTTGATGAGGCATTAACACAAGCAGATAAAGGTATAATTAAAGGTAAACCTCATGAAGAGGTTATGAAAAAATACCTTTAATGGACTATGAAATCGTTTGGCTTCCCGACGCAGAAGAAAGGTTTGATGCAATTATTCAGTATCTCAAACAACAGTGGTCCGATAAAGAAGTTAAAGATTTTGTTGATTACACAAATCACGTTATCCGATTAATTCAATCAAACCCAACACTTAATTCAATCAAACCCAACACTATTTAAAAAATCAACAAAAAGAGGAATTAGGGAAGTTCTGATTTCATCGCATAATTTACTGCTTTATCGGATCGTTGGTAATGAAATTCAATTAATTACTTTTTTTGATAACAGGCGAAATCCTCGAAGAAAATTTCGACTATAACCCTTAAAAAATAAATGTCCCGCCTGCTTGATCCCAAAGTTGTCATGTCCATCAAAAGCCTGCAACTGGCCGCCAAAACCGTGATCGATGGTTTTTTAAGCGGCGTGAACAAAAGCACGATCAAAGGCCCGGGCATGGAGTTTAGTCAGTACCGAAGCTACCAGCCGGGCGATGATCTGCGTTCTTTAGATTGGAAAATGTTTGCCCGCTCAGACCGCTACTACATCCGCGAATCTGAAGTGGAAACCAGTATTTCCGTTCGTTTTTTGGTTGATGCCAGCGCTTCCATGAACCACGAAGATGCCGGTTTTAAAAAGATCAGGTATGCTGCTTGTTTAACCGCTTCGCTGGCTTACCTCGCCAATTTGCAAAGCGATGCCACGGGTTTATTTGTGTTGCAACATGGGGGATTGTTTTCGTTGGTGCCGAGGCAAAGCATGCAGCATTTAAACCGCTTGTTTTATCAGTTGGAAAACCTCGATCCGGCCGGAAAACTGACAGAACCGGTAGCTTACAAAGAGATCTTTGCCGGAACAGGAAAACGCGAACTACTGGTTTTTATCACCGATTTTTATGAAGCGGACAACGAAATTTTGCAATTATTGGACAAGTTTTCAACCTTAAAACATGAGATTATCGTCTTCCAAATCATAGGAAAAAATGAACTGGAACTCGATTTTGCAGGCTATTCAGTTTTGGAGGATCTGGAAACCGGACAAACCATTCAAATCAATGCCACACAAGCAAGAAAAGTTTACAAACAGAAGTTAGACGAACGACTGGCCTACATCAAAACACAACTGCTGGACCGGCATATTTTTTACCGTTTGATCAGCATGGATCAACCGCTTGATCTGGCTTTACGCGATTTTTTAAACCAGCGGATGAAGGGGTTTTGAAAGGGGAAAAGGTGAAGGGAAGAAAGGAAGAAAGGTGAAGGGAAGAAAGGCGGAAGGGAAGAAAGGTGAAGGGAAGAAAGGCGAAAGGAAAAAAGTTCATGGTTGATCGTTTATTGCCGAAAGTTAAAAGCCAAAAAATACAAGAACAATAGATAACAAATGAAAGGTGCTGAAAGCTGATTGCTAAAAGCTGACCGCTATAAAAAATGCTTCAACTACTAAACCCGATAGCACTGTGGGCAATTGCCGGATTGATTATCCCGGTACTCATCCATTTATGGCATATCAAAACCGGCAAGACGCTTAAAATTGGCAGTATTGCATTGTTGGGTGAAAGCGCCAGGCAAAGTTCGCGCAGCTTCCGCATCAGCGATTGGCTGCTGCTGTTTTTACGCTGCCTTTTGTTGCTGCTGCTGGCGCTTTTATTAACCAAACCTTTCTGGCAAAAACAAGTATCGCCAACTAAAACAAAAGGTTGGGTGTTGATAGAAAAAGATCCGGTAAAAGAAGCATATCACCACTTTAAACCTCAAATAGATTCCTTGCTGAAAACCGGTTACGAACTCCATCAGTTCGATGCTTCTTTTAAGGCATTAAAATTGGCAGAAGTTTTAAAAGATACTTCGCGCCAAACAAAGCACCAGCCGCAAGCTTCCTCCTACCGGGCTTTGTTGAAATTGCTGGAGCGGCAATTGCCTCAAAAAATACCTGTTTATTTGTTCACTTCTAATCAGTTGCAGCATTTTTATGGGAAACGGCCGGAACTGTCGGTTGATCTCCATTGGAAAACCTATACACCTGCCGATTCTGTTTCTACCTGGATCCAAAACGCTTACCTTACGCCTACCGATAGCATCCGGCTGATCCTCGGCAGCAGCAAACCTTTTGGTACTTCTTTTAGCACCATAAATCTGCAATCTACGGATCGCGGCAATCCGCTTTTTAACGTTTCTTTTGAGGAAGGAAAACCGGTTGTGGCTTTAAAAAACAATGCACAACATCCTGTTCCGGTAGATACCTCAACCTTAAAAATAACCATCTTTCAAAATCAATTCCCTGCTGATGCGGCTTATCTAAACGCTGCTTTACAAGCGGTCAAAAAGTTTAGCGGCAGGAAAATAAAGATCATTTCTGCAAGCAATTTCAACCAAGTCCCAAATCAGCAGGACTGGATCTTCTGGCTGTCCGATCAAATCCCCCCAAAAAACCTTGACCAAAAATTAATTGGAAACGGAAGGGTCTTTAAATATGAAACCGGCAAACCTCAAAGCATCAATTCCTGGATCAGCAGCGGAGACAATTTTGCAAGTATTGAATCCGGACCGAACAACTTGTACCAACATTTTTTAGCCGATAAAAGAAGCATCACGAACCCGTCGGTCCGGAACATTTGGGAAGATGGTTTTGGCGGGCCGGTTTTAAATCGGGAAGAAAGCAGCAACATCACAGTTTATCATTTTTACAGTCGTTTCAATCCTTCCTGGAACGATCTGCCCTGGAGCAGCGATTTCCCAAAAATCATTTTAAACCTGATCTTTCAAAGCTATACGCAATCGGATTTTACAACTTATGACAAACGGATCGTTAGTCCGGACCAACATCAAAATTCCGCAGCAATCAACATAAATCCATCCTTCCAAAACACAAGACCAATAGATTTGACAGATTTAAAACACGTTTGCTGGATGGCTTTGTTCCTGGTGTTTTTATTGGAAAGGATTATTGCATTACAAACCAAAAAAGAGGCAATTTATGACTGAAGCAAAGGGAAAATTGGTCATCGGCGACTGGCAAAAAAAGTGGAAAAGCAGCAATATGTTGTCGCTTGCTTTGCTGGCTTTGGCGGCAGCATTACTTTTAAGCACTGTTTTTCATGTTTTCTTTTCAGCATCGTTTTGGTTTGCCGTTCCTTTGTTTCTAATTTTTTGTACGGCCCTTTTTTTTGTTGATTTTTCCTGGAAGGTCAGCATTCAGGATGTTGCCCGTTTCCTGAACGCGTATTTCCCCGAACTGGAAGAAAGCAGCGAACTCACTTTAAAACCCGCCGAATCGCTTAACCTGCTGGAGAGATTGCAAAAGCAAAAAGTAGAAAATATTTTGCCTCAATTGCCGCAGCCAAAAGAAATTTACAGCCGTCTTAAATTTGCCGCCATTGTTTTGGGTACGGCTTTTTGCATCAGTTTGTTACTCGTAAAACTTCCTTTAAAATCGGGCAACACCTATTTTAACCCGATAAAAGAAGCATTGGGCGGAACCGTAAAACCAGCAAAACCGGAAGTTGTTTTGCCGGAAATCAAGCACTTCAACCTAAAAATCACACCGCCGGCCTACATCGGCAGAAGCAGCCGGGAACAGGAAAAATTCAGCCTGACAGCAGAGGACGGCGCAACGGTAAACTGGGAAATCAGCACCAACAAAGCGGTTAAACAAGTTGGTTTTCTTTTTAATGACAAAGAAAAAGTGGCGTTAAAACCCATAAACGCAGGTCATACTTTATGGAGTACTTCAAAAGGAATCCATGCCCCGGGATTTTATCAGGTAAATCTGGACGGCAAAATTTCCGGGTTGTATCAGATTGAGGTGATTAAAGATCAGCCGCCGGTTATCCGCATCCTTTCACCAAAACCAAACACCGTGATCGATTTTGGCGAGCCACAAAAAACACTGCTAAAAACAGCATTAACGGATGATTACGGCATCAGCGAAGCTTACATCAATGCTACCATTGCCAGCGGCAGCGGCGAAGCAGTTAAGTTTAAAGAGCAAAAAATCAGTTTTGGAACTACGTTTACCGGTCATCAAACCCAATATCAATTGCAAAAACTGCTGGATTTAAAGGCTTTAGGGATGCAGCCTGGAGACGAACTGTATTTCTATATCAAGGCAACCGACAACCATCAGCAGGAAACGCGCTCGGAAGTTTATATCGTTTCTATTGCCGATACTGCTAAGCTGATGCAGATGGAAGGAATGGTGAACAGTTTGGATGTGAAGCCGGAATTGTTCAGGAGCGAGCGGCAGATCATCATCGAAACGGAACAGTTGCTGAAGGAAAAAGACACCATTAAAGCGGAAGAATTTAAAAAGCGAAGCAATAATCTGGGTTTCGACCAGAAGCTGCTGCGTTTGCGTTATGGTAAGTTTTTGGGTGAAGAAAACGAATCCGGCGGCGACCCGGAGGAAGGAAATGCCTTAGCTGATCCAAAAGATTTCAGCAACGCCGCAAAAATCCTGGATGCCTATACCGACAAGCACGACAATGCCGAAGACGCTACTTTTTTAGAACCGGAAACTAAAAACCAGTTGAAAGCTACCTTGAATGAAATGTGGAGTGCAGAATTACGTTTGCGTACCTACAAACCCCAGGAAGCTTTGCCTTTTGCTTACAAGGCTTTGCGTTTACTTAAAGATTTGCAGCAGAAATCGCGTGCTTATGTGGCCAAAACCAGCGCTAAAATTGCTCCTTTAAAACCCGGGGAAAAAAGGCTTACCGGCGACCTGACCAAAATCATTCAACCTGTAAACCAACAGGATTTTAAAAAACAAGCCGATCCAAATTTGGCGTTGCGGCAATCGGCAGCCTTACTGGAACAGTTGAAACAGGGCGCAGGTTTAGGCGCGGCATCGGTGCAACTCCTGCGGCAAACCAATATGCAGTTAAGCAGTAAAGCGGTTGCGCAACCTTCGGTTTATCTGCCGGCCGTTACCGCTTTCCGAAATATTTTGGCAAGTACCGATCAGCCTAAGAACATCCGCGAACAAGATATTCTTCTGGTAGAAAAAGCAATACAAAGAATGCTCCCGGCGGTTGGAAAATTACCGCAGCCCGCTCAAACCAATCCTGATCTGGGTTTGGCAGATTCGTATTTTAAAAATTTAACCCGAATGAACCGTTAATGATGGCTTGGAATATTGGGGTGATTGTTCTTTCTGTTTTGCTGCTGGTTTTCCTGTTTTGGAAGGAGATCGGCCGGAAAAATAAAATCCGTTTAAGCTGGCGTTTACTGGCCTCGTTTTTAGCGGTGGTCAGTTTGGTTTGCCTGGCTATTCCTCCATTTTATCCTGGTAAAAAGAGTATTGTTGCCGATAAAGAAATACTGCTTTTAACGGATGGTTTCAGCAAAGACAGTTTGAATAAATACCGTAATCCTTCTCCGCAGAAACCTTTTTATACAGCCGATGCAACTGTTTTTCAAACTTTAAAATCCCCACAGGTTCATTTTGTTGCCGATCTGGCTTCATGGCGAAACACAATTCCTGTAAACGCAGCCCTGCATATTTTAGGTTTTGGTTTGGAAGAAGACGAATTGCAAAGTTTGAACAAACTACCGCTTCGTTTTGATGCTTCGGAACTGCCTTCGGGAATATCAAAAATCAATTGGACGCATCGTTTAAATGCTGGTGAAAATTTCAGGGTGCAAGGCAATTTCCTCAACCAAACAGATTCAAAAATAAAGCTGGTTTTAAAAGGCTTAAACACCGGTTTGGATTCGATAGAAATAGGTGCTAAAAGAAGCATGCCTTTTTCTTTTGTCAGTATCCCAAAACAAAGCGCCCGGGCCGTTTTTCATTTGCTTGCCCTTTTAGGGAAAGATACGATTGAAAACGAAGCGCTTCCGTTGTTGATCGAACCTCAAAAAACATTAAAAGTCCTGATGCTTTCGGCTTCGCCGGATTTTGAAGGCCGTTTTTTGAAGAACTGGCTGTCGGAAAATAGTTATGCTGTGGCGTCACGAAGTACGATCAGCAAAAACAAAACAACAACGTCTTTTGGAAATATGAACAAATTGCCGCTGGAAAAAATCACACCATCTTTGCTTGAAAACTTTGATGTACTGATTACCGATGCAACAGGATTTAGCAGTTTGAGCAAGCTGGAAGCAGCCGCTATTTTAGCGCAAACCAGCGCAAAAGGAATGGGTTTGATCATTCGGGCAGACAGCAGTGCCAATGCTTCTTTTATCAAGGAAAAGTTCGCAATTTATCCGTTTGGCAATCCGCAGAAACAGTTGAATTTAAAGTTGAACAATGAATCCGGTTTACGTTTAACTATCCAAACCGATCATCCTTCTTTTATCCGTAATCAGCCGGGCACCCAAGTTTTGGTGCAGGATGAAGCCGCACATTTGGTAGTCAGCAGCAAACTTTACGGTTCCGGGAAACTGCTTTTATCTACTTTAAACAACACTTTTACCTGGCAGCTTTTGGGCAAACAGAAAGAATATGCTTCATTTTGGTCAATGCTTTTATCCAAAGCAGCCAAAAAGATCAGCAGGAAAGAAAACCTGGCTTACCCATTTTTTGCCAGTAAAAACAGTATGACACCATTGTTCTTAGAAACGGCGGATAAAACAACAGCATTAAAAGTGAATGGGAAAGCTGTTTATCTGAGTCAAATCCCCGCAATTCCTTTTTTACAGGAAGGCATTTTCTGGCCGGATCAAACCGGTTGGCTGCCTGTTTCTACCGGAGGCAATTCAGCAAACCGGGTTTATATTTTTGATCAAACGGATTGGAAAGCGTTAAAAGCAGCGGAAAAGATCAAACAAACACAGCGATATTCCCGGCAATTCAACATAAAACAGCAAAATATCCAGCATCAGCAAAAAGAACAACAGGTTTTTGTTCCGCCATTCTGTTTTTACCTCCTTTTTCTACTGTCATGTTCGTTTTTATGGACTGAAACAAAATTTTTATAAACAATTTTTTATAAATGTTAACCCAAAAGCATTACATTGGAACTTTTTATCAAACAAAATTAAAATCTGGAGGAATATCAAATTGAAAAGAAGTGAATTTCTTTATTTGTCTGGCTTGGGTTTGGGTTCTTTGATGTTGCCCGAAATGCCTGCTTTTGCCCGGCCTATTGATCCGATGGCTGCTTTGTATGAAGGCATGGACATAAAAGTAAAAAAGCAACTGGCAGATGTAGCTTTAAACGCAGCGCGTGCCAAGGGTGCTTCTTATGCAGATGTACGCATTGGCCGTTATCTTAACCAAGCGGTTATTACCCGGGAAAACAGGGTGCAAAACATTGCCAATACCGAATCGCAGGGTGTTGGTATCCGGGTGATTGCGAACGGTTGCTGGGGTTTTGCGGCTTCCAACAACATGACCAAAGAAGACATTGCAAAAACAGCAGAACGTGCCGTGGCCGTAGCCAAAGCAAACGCTAAAATACAGGCCGAACCGGTGCAATTGGCCCCGCAAAAAGGCTATGGCGAAGTAAGCTGGAAAACACCGATCGAGATCAATGCTTTTGAAGTGCCGATAAAAGATAAAACCGATCTTTTGCTGCAGGTAAATGCAGCGGCAAAAGCAGGTGGCGCCAGTTTTATCAACTCCATCTTTTTTGCCGTGAACGAGCAGAAATATTTTGCTTCTACCGATGGTTCTTACATCGATCAGGATATTCACCGTATCTTTCCAAGCTTTGTGGTTACCAAGATCGATACGGCTTCGGGCAAGTTCCAAACCCGCAAATCGCTCAGTTCACCAATGGGCATGGGTTATGAATACCTGAATGCCCGCCCGCAGGATAAAGTAGCCGGTGTGGTTACACGCTACAAAGGCCGCTATGATATGCTGGAAGATGTGAAAGCAGCAACGGCAGAGGCCAACCAAAAGATCAAGGCAAAAACAGTAGAGCCCGGAAAATATGATCTGATCCTGGATCCTTCACACTTATGGCTGACCATTCATGAATCGGTTGGGCACCCGACGGAGCTAGACCGCGTTTTGGGTTATGAAGCCAACTATGCCGGAACCAGCTTTTTAACGTTGGATAAATGGGAATCAAAGAAATTCCAGTTCGGCAGTAAGTTGGTGAACGTGGTGGCGGATAAAACACAGCCCGGCTCTCTCGGCGCAGTGGGTTATGATGACGAAGGCGTGAAATGTAAGAAATGGGATTTGATCAGCGATGGGGTTTTGGTTAATTACCAGGCCATTCGCGATCAGGCACATATTATAGGCTTAAAAGAATCACAGGGCTGCTGCTATGCGCAAAGCTGGAACGATGTACAGTTTCAGCGGATGGCCAACGTTTCCCTTCAACCCGGTAAAACAAAATTGAGTGTGGACGACATGATCAAAAACACCGAAAAAGGTATTTACATTATCGGCGACGGTTCTTTCTCGATTGATCAGCAGCGGTACAATTTCCAGTTCGGCGGACAAACGTTTTACGAGATCAAAAACGGCAAGATTGCAGGCATGCTGAACGACGTGGCTTACCAGGCCAACACCCGCGAGTTCTGGAATTCGTGCGCTGCCATTGCAGATGAAAGCGACTACCGACTGGGCGGTGCTTTTAACGACGGGAAAGGGCAGCCTTCGCAGTCGAACGCCGTTTCCCACGGTTCGGCCACTACCCGTTTTAATGGCGTGAATGTGATCAATACAGCAAGAAAAATATAGCATAAAAACGATTACACAGATAGAAAGTGATTTCACCGATTACGAAGAAAGATTCCACGGATTTAAAAAGGATTATTTGAATATAAAATCATCTTAAAATCTGTGAAATGTTTAAGAATCGGTGAAATCATCTAAAAAATCGGTGAAATCCCAATAAAAAAAAGATATGGCGATATTAAGCAAAGAAGAAGCCCAAACGATACTTAAAAAAGTACTTGGTTTTTCTAAAGCAGATGAATGTGAACTAGGTTTATCCGGCAGCGAAGGCGGCAACATTCGTTATGCGCGCAACGGTGTTTCTACCGCTGGCGACATCAGTACGCTGGGGTTGGCGGTAACTTCTACTTTCGGTAAGAAATCAGCAACTTCTACCATTGATCAGTTTGATGATCAGTCGTTGCAAACGGTTGTCAAAAGATCAGAAGAACTGGCCAGGTTAGCACCGGAAAACCCGGAATACATGCCGCTGCAAGGCCCGCAGGAATTTCCGGAAGGCGTAGGCTACATCCAGGCAACCGCTGCCATCACACCCGATACGCGTGCCGAAGCCGTGGCCAAAAGTATCCAGGTTTGTAAAGCTGCCAATTTACAGGCAGCAGGTTTCCTGGAAAACACAACGGGCTTTAATGCCATCATGAACTCTAAAGGTTTGTTTGCCTACAACAAAGATACGGATGTCATCTTTTCCGTAACTACCCGTAACGCGGAAGGAACAGCTTCCGGTTATGCCGCCCGTGGTTTTAACGACATTAGCAAGCTGGATACTTTAACTGCAACAAAAATTGCAGCTACCAAAGCAAACGGATCGAAAGGTGCAAAAGCCATCGAACCCGGGAAATATACGGTGATCCTGGAACCTGTTGCCGCTACTTATATGCTCGAAAACATGTTCCGCTTTGACGCACGTCAGGCCGACGAAGGCCGTAGCTTTTTAAGTAAACCCGGCGGCGGAACACGATTGGGTGAAAAATTGATGGACGAAAAAGTAACCATTTATTCTGATCCTTTTAACCCGGATCTGCCTGCCGCAACCTGGAACCGCGAAGGCGACAAGCTGGAAAAAACGATGTGGATTGATAAAGGCGTGGTAAAAAACCTAAGCTACTCGCGTTATTGGGCAGAGAAAAAAGGCGTAAAACCTATGCCCGGACCAGCCAACATCATTATGGAAGGCGGCACGGCTTCTATTGAAGACCTGATCAAAAGCACCGAAAGAGGCATACTGGTTTCGCGTTTGTGGTACATCCGCATGGTCGATCCGCAAACCTTACTGCTGACCGGTTTAACCCGCGACGGTACGTTCTATATCGAAAACGGAAAGATCATGTACCCGGTAAAAAACTTCCGCTTTAACGAAAGCCCGGTGATCATGTTGAACAATGTGGAAGCGTTGGGCAAACCGGAGCGCAGCATCAGCGTGGAATCCTACCGCAGTTATCTGATCCCGCCGATGAAGATCCGTGATTTTACGTTTAGTTCGTTGTCCGACGCGGTTTAAAGCCTCACCCCGGCCCTCTCCAGGGGAGAGGAGTAAAAAATCCATGATTTTTAAGTCCTCTCCCCACGGAGAGGATTTAGGTGAGGCTTGAAACATCTCCTTTTTACTGAGAGAGCCGGGGCGAGGCGAAAATTATCTGAAAAAAGGGGAAAGGCTAAGTGATACTAAAATTTAGGTGATAAAAGAAGCATCGGCCAACCTAAATCTCTCTAATGATTGTACTTTGATAGTTTCCACCTCGCCCCGGCACTCTCCGGGGGAGAGGGCCGGGGTGAGGCTTCTAAACACAATGAAAATAAAAACTACTCTATTTCTCCTGCTTTGCATCTTTTTATCCAACATTTGCCTCACACGAAAACAAGAACTGAAGCAACAAAACTTCAACGTTGTTGAAACCAATATCGAAGCCGTTCAGCAAGCTTTTAAAAACAGAACCTGCAATTGCGAAATACTGGTTTCAAATTATCTGCAACGTATTGCCGCTTACGATCAGATTACGCATCTTAATTCCATCATCACTACTAATCCTGGTGCCTTAAAAAGGGCACGGGAACTGGATGAGGAATACCGCCGCACCAAAAAGTTGAGACCACTGCATTGCATCCCGATGATTGTCAAGGACAATTACCAGACTGCCGGGCTGCAAACTACCGGCGGTTCCATCCTTTTTCAAGGTTTCAAGCCGGAAGAGGACGCACATATGGTGAAATTATTAAAAGATGGCGGAGCGATAGTTTTGGCTAAATCCAATATGGCTGAATGGGCTTTTAGTCCGAAAGTTACCATCAGTTCAATAGCTGGCGAAACTTTAAACCCTTATAATTTAGGTTATACCACAGCCGGATCAAGCGGCGGAACAGCGGCGGCAGTAGCCGCGAATTTAGGGGAAGCAGGCGTAGGAACAGACACCGGCAATTCCATTCGCGGCCCGTCGTCGCACAATTCGCTGGTTGGTTTTCGGCCGACTTTGGGCTTATGCAGCCGCAGGGGCATCATCCCGCTTTTTTTGAACAATGATACCGGCGGGCCGATCTGCCGCTCGGTTGCGGATGCGGCCCGGATTTTGCAAGTGGTTGCCGGATACGATCCGAAAGATTCAACTACAGTGCAATCCAAAGGAAAGATCCCGGCAAATTATCTTCAATACCTAAAAAAAGACGGGCTAAAAGGAGCACGTATTGGCGTTTTAAGGATTTTGAGTGAACGAAATGTTGATCCGCAGATCAAAGTTTTATTTGAACAGGCGATTGCAGATCTGAAAAAAGCAGGTGCTATTATCGTTGATCCTTTGGATATTCCTGATTTTGCAAAATTGAGCCGCCAGAACTGGGGCTCTACTTTCCGGGAAGATATCAACACTTACCTGGCTTCACTGGGTGAAAAAGCGCCTGTTAAAAATTTGGATGAAATTATTGCTTCTGGCAAATACGCCGATTACATCAAGCCCAATTTGGATTATTTTAAGCAGGTTGATCCGGAGAGAAGCCCTTACGCTTTGATGGATGCCTACCATGATCCGAGGCGGATTGCTTTTCGGAATGCCATCGAAAAAGTAATGAACGAGCAGCATCTCGGCGCAATTATTTATCCAACCTGGAACAATCCGCCTGCAAAAATTGGCGACTTTAAAGGCTACAAAGGTGATAACAGCCAGATTATTTCGCCGCACACAGGCCAGCCGGCGTTTACCATTCCAATGGGTTACAGCAGCAGTAACTTACCGGCAGGCTTGCAATTTTTGGGAAGGGCATTTGACGAACCGACACTCATCAAATACACTTATGCTTACGAACAGGCGACGAAGCACCGTAAAGCACCGGAAGGTTTTGGGGCGTTGAAAGGGAAGCACTAAAATTATATAGGTAAAAGAAGCATTGGTGTAAATTTTTTTGAGGATAATCTTAAAATATCCAATTATCCTGTTAATTATCTACATTTGGTAATGGATATCAAGCAAGCGATACAAGCTCATTCCAATCAACCGTTGACACATCAGTTATTGCTGTCTTTATTACAAGGTTATAAAAGGCCTAACGAGAAGATCCATGCTTTATTGAATCAGGGAATTTTGGAAAGCATCAAAAAAGGGCTTTACATTTCTGGTCCGGCGGTAAACGCGAGGAAACCGGAATCTTTTCTTTTGGCCAACCATATCCTTGGGCCGAGTTATGTCTCTTTGGATGCTGCACTTTCTTACTACGGGTTGATTCCGGAGCGTGTATATGAAGTTTCGTCTATGACAGTAAAAGCTTCCCGCAATTTTAAAACACTTTTAGGCTTGTTCACTTACATCCGCCTGCCCTTGCCTTATTATTCTTTTGGTTTACAGCAGGTTAAATTAGCAGAGGAACAATTTGCCATGATCGCATCACCGGAAAAAGCCTTGTCAGACAAAGTAATCACCACTTCAGGCATCCTTTTAAGAAGCACAAAAAATGCAAGGAGCTATTTATTGGAAGACCTGAGAATGGAGGAAGATGTCCTGAAAAACCTGGATACAAAAACTATGATGGAATGGCTGCCTGATGCACCAAAAAAAGAAAGCCTGTTAATGATCATTAAAACGATAAACGGGTTATGATTAAGGAGTGGTTAGATACTTATCAGCCTGCAAATCAAGAAGAAGCTTTAAATGCGCTCCGTGAAATGATGCAGGAGATAGCGCTTGCTGGTTTACAACGATCAGGTTTTTTTGAAAAAGCTGCATTTTACGGAGGAACTGCTTTAAGGATATTTCATGGTTTAAACCGCTTTTCAGAAGATCTTGATTTTTCCCTTTTAGAAGTAAATCCTGATTTTCCCCTGGGGAAATACCTGGATGTTGTCCGGGTGGAATTTGAATCATTAGGGATGAAAGTATCGATCAGGGAAAAGCAAAAGACCAACCCAAATAATATTGAATCCGCTTTTTTAAAATCAGAAACGATCTGGAAAGAATTGGTTTTAGAGGAGATTATTCCACAAAACAGACTGGATCAAAAAGTGAATCTGAAAATTAAGCTTGAAGTGGACACAATGCCACCTTTAGGCTTTGAAACAGAAGAAAAGCTTTTGCTAAAACCATTTTCATTTTATGTAAAGTGCTTTACCCTCCCGGATTTATTTGCAGGAAAGCTACATGCCCTTTTATTCAGAAAGTGGAAAAACAACGTAAAAGGCCGAGACTGGTACGATACGGAATGGTACATTAAAAAAGGTGTTTCTATGAACCTGAAGCATTTTTTAGAAAGGGCGAAAGACAGCGGAGACTGGACTAAAGAAACCATTTCAGCAACAGAACTGAAAGAATTATTGAGTTCAAAAATCAATACAATTGATATGAACCGTGTAAAAGCTGACATCGGTCGATTTATTGCTGATCACAAAGCTTTAGATATATGGTCTGCAAAATACTTCCATGATTTAATAAATCACCTTAAAATTTCTAATTAAACATAAACTTTCCAATGATGAAATTATACTGGTAAAAGAAGCATTAATTTCATCTAACTGAAAGAAGAAGGTTTCCTCTACGGTAGGATGACAACATCCACTCATTTCCTCACCCAGCCTGTTTCATTTCCATCTTCCACCAAATAAAAACCCTCAAAACCAGCCAGTACATTTACCGGTTTTCCGGCAGACAGGATTAGTTTTCTGGGTGATAAAGTATCCGGTTGATTGTATAGTGGTTGCTGCGTTTTTAAGGTTAATCTTCTTAAAGGCACGTTTACCGCGTTAACTGCTTTACCGCTTAGGTAGCCGGTTTGTCCGTTTGGCAGCGTTACTTTGTAAAAATTTCCAACAGCCGCATCTACATGCAAAGCCGTTCCTCCGGGCAATGCTTCTTTTACCGGTGATTTTTCAGTGGGTCCTGCATACAATTTACTGTTTCGGCTTTCTGTACGCACCATTGCATTCAGGTTTTTTAAAGAAGCGGTAATCGGTTCAGGCTTTTTAGTGATGGGTGCAACAAACGTCAGCGGATTAACGGCACCGCCATTTGTATAGATACCAAAATGCAAATGCGAAGGCGTGTTGTGCGCATTGCCAGTATTGCCAACCAAACCAACGGTATCGCCAACCAGCACATGCTGTCCGTTATGCACCAATTGCGAATCCAGATGTGCGTAATACAAGGTGTAATCCGCATCATCCGGGTGAAGGAAAACCACTTTTCCGCCTAATTTATTTTCGCCGGGTTGGGCTGTTCCGTTGGCAGCCGCTAATGCAGGCGTTCCTTTTTTGGCGAAAATATCAACGCCTTCGTGCTTGCGGATTCCTGCATCACGGTCATCCCCATACAAACTGCCGATATTAGGTTTGCCCGAAGCAGCAACCGGAAAAGCCAGTGCCGGGCCGGATTGTATAGTTAACGTATATTCACCGCTGCGCAACAATTCGGGTTGTAAACGAAGCAGGTAAATGCCATCCTGCTTCACCTCAACCACCAATGGTTTTCCGGTAGTATCGGCAGAAGTCAGCAAACGGTCCTGCTGGTCTTTTTGCTGCCACACATCCATAAAAACAGTAAAGTTTTGAGCCGGATTTTTAGTGAGGCCGATGTACAGCTTCTCCCCTCTTTTGGCCTCAAACTGAAAAGTAGCCGCCTGGATCCGTTCGGCAGCAAAAAAACCGGTTTCTTTATAAGGAATGGTGATGTGCATTGCTTTTCCTAAACTTTGATCCGCGGTTTGCAGCCAGGCGCTTCCCATTGCGGTTTGCTGTAAACCTGCCATTTTTAAACCATTGCCATACTACGCTTCGTGCGGAGACATTTTTTTGAACAAACCCGCCGGGCCCATGCTATGGCACGAAAAAAGAGTGGCTAAAAGAAGCATCCAAATGATATTGCTGAATTTGGTTTTAAGGATGAAGTTCATAAACAGAAATAAGCTTCTGATTTTAACCTGATAGATGAATGAATGTTTGCTGCCTGACCGCCGCTTTGTAATTCCCACGATAGGAAGAACCTTATTTCAAAGCGATTCACTATAAAAGTTGAAAGAAAATTTATTTTTACGGCCGAAAGGACAAATAAAGGCTAAAAAAACTACACATATTACATAAAAAACACCGATAAAAGAAGCATCGGCACAAATAAAACACTTTAACTATCAATTATTTTTCTCCGGTTGAAAAAACACTTTGATTTTTATATATTTAGGCTCAATGTAAAATAATTTAAAAGCTTGAAAAGAAGGGATTTTATATACTTGTCTGGCCTTGGCCTCGGCGCTGCTGCCCTGCCAAATATTCCGGTATTTGGGAAACCTGTTTCTTTAGATGCCGGTTATAGCACGATTGCTGCTGCCATCAAAAAAAAGCTGGCCGATGTTGCCTTAAATGCTGCACGTTCCAAAGGCGCTACTTATGCGGATGTACGGATCGGCCGCTATCTCAACCAATCTATTATTACCCGCGAAAACCGGGTTCAAAACATTGCCAATACCGAATCGTATGGCGTGGGCATACGCGTTATTGCCAATGGCTGCTGGGGTTTTGCCGCAACGGATAAGTTAGATAACGACAGCATTGCCAAAGCTGCTGCCCTGGCTATTGTTATTGCAAAAGAAAATTCAAGGTTGTTGACAGAACCGGTTCAATTAGCACCGCAAAAAGGATACGGTGAGGTGAACTGGAAAACACCGATCGAAAAAAATGCTTTTGAAGTACCGGTAAAAGAAAAGGCCGATCTTTTATTAACTGTAAATGCAGCGGCAAAAGCGGCTGGTGCAAGTTTTATCAACAACTCACTTTTTCTGGTGAACGAGCAGAAGTATTTTGCTTCTACGGATGGTTCTTACATCGATCAGGACATCCACCGCATCTGGCCTACTTTTACCATCACGAAAATAGATTCGAAAACAGGTAAATTTCAAACCCGAAATTCGTTAAGCGCACCGATGGGGATGGGTTACGAATATTTGATCCCGAAGGAAGAAGAAAAAATACACGGCATAATCACGCTGTATAAAAAACGATATGATATGCTGGAAGATGCCCAAACGGCAACCAAACAACTGGAAGAAAAGATCATGGCGAAATCTGTTGAGCCTGGAAAATACGATTTGGTGCTTGATCCGACCAATCTTTTCCTCACCATTCACGAATCCGTTGGTCATCCAACCGAACTGGATCGTGTTTTAGGTTACGAGGCCAATTTTGCCGGGACCAGTTTTTTAACCCTGGACAAGTGGCAATCTAAAAATTTCAATTTCGGTAGTCCTCAGGTGAATATTGTTGCTGATAAATTGCAGCCGGGTTCTCTGGGTGCTGTTGGTTACGATGATGAAGGTGTAAAAACCAAACAATGGAATTTGATTGATAAAGGTATTTTGGTGAATTACCAAGCCATTCGGGACCAGGCGCACATCATCGGTTTAAAAGAATCGCAGGGATGTTGTTATGCGGATAGTTGGGACAGTGTGCAGTTCCAGCGGATGCCAAATGTTTCTTTGCAGGCAGGAAAATCACCTTTAACACCTGCAGATATGATCAAAGACATTAAAAAAGGCTTGTACATGTTTGGCCGTAATTCTTATTCTATCGATCAGCAGCGATATAACTTCCAGTTCAGCAGTCAACTTTGTTACGAAATCAAAGATGGAAAAATAACCGGTTTGGTTAACGATGCTGCCTATCAATCCAACACCCGTGAGTTCTGGAATTCATGCACGCAGGTTTGCGGCCAGCAGGATTACCGTTTGGGAGGTTCTTTTTTCGACGGAAAAGGACAGCCGGAACAAGTCAGCGCAGTTTCCCACGGTTGTGCAACAACCCGTTTTAACGGTGTCAATGTGATCAATACAGCAAGAAAAATATAATTTGGATTACACGGATTTTTAAAGATGATTACACAGATTTTAATACCTAACCGATCATTTTAATTAGCATTGTGTTCGTTAAAAATCAGTGGAATCAATCTAAATCAGTGAAATCCAAAAATCAAAAAAAGATGGCAATTTACAGTAAAGAAGAAGCACAGGCATTGCTTAAAAAAGTACTTGGTTTTTCCAAAGCAGAACAATGTGAACTAAATTTTAACGGTTCTGTAGGAGGCAACCTTCGTTATGCTTTAAGTTCCGTTTCCACCAGCGGCGGAATAGAATCAACACAATTGGTGGTTGCTTCGGCGTTCGGAAAAAAAGTCGGGACCGCAACCATTAACGAATTTGATGACGCTTCGTTGCAAAAAGTGATCGAAAGATCGGAAGAACTGGCACAATTAGCTCCTGAAAATCCGGAGTTCCTGCCTTATTTAGGTCCGCAAACTTTTGCTGATTCTAAAACTTTTGTTGCTGAAACGGCTGCCATCGACCCAAAATACCGTGCTGATGCTGCTTATGAAAGCCTGCAGGTTTCAAAAAACAATAAGTTAACAGCAGCAGGATTTTTGGAGAATGCCAACCGTTTCTCGGCGATGATGAATTCAAAAGGTTTGTTTGCTTATAATCAATCTACCAACGTTAATTTTTCGGTCACTTTAAGAACTGCCGATGGCCGCGGGTCGGGTTATGCTTCAAAAACATTTAACGATGTACGCAAACTGAACGTTGGGAATGAAAGTAAAATTGCAGCAGATAAAGCCCTGCGTTCTACAGAAGCCAAAGCGATAGAGCCGGGAAAATATACCGTTATCCTGGAGCCAATGGCAGGACAAAACCTGCTCGAAAATATGTTTAACGCGATGGATGCCCGGCAGGCTGATGAGGGCAGGAGTTTTTTAAGCAAAGGCGGCGGCAAAACGCGGCTGGGCGAACAATTGGTAGATGAAAAAGTGACCATTTATTCTGATCCTCAAAACGCTGATCTTCCTTCCAGCACTTGGGGCGGCGATGGCAGGCCGCAGGAAAAAACAGTATGGATTGATAAAGGAGTGGTCAAAAACATGTTCTATTCCCGATACTGGGCCGAAAAAAAGGCAGTAAAAGGAGCACCGCGTCCTGGGGCAATCATCATGCAGGGCGGAAATTCTTCGCTTGCCGATCTCATCAAAAGTACAGAAAAAGGGATTCTGGTAACGCGTTTCTGGTATATCCGTGCGGTTGATCCGCAAACATTACTGTACACCGGTTTAACGCGTGACGGCACTTTTTATATTGAGAACGGACAGGTTAAATTTCCGGTCAAAAACTTTAGGTTTAATGAAAGCCCGGTTATTATGCTAAATAACCTGGAAGCTTTAGGAAAACCTGAACGTGTTGGCAACATGCTGATCCCACCGATGAAAATCCGCGATTTTACTTTTTCGTCGCTTTCGGATGCGGTTTAATATCGAATGCTTCTTTTATCCCTTAAATTATTATAAATTTAAAATTCATCACCATTAACTAAAATCAACCATTTTGAAAAGAAGGGATTTTATTTACCTCACTGGCATGGGCATTGGTGCTTCTATGCTCACCAATATTCCGGTAATGGGCAAACCTGTTCCTTTGGATGCTGCTTTAAACCCGGTTGATGCTGCTTTAAAAAAGCGGATGGCAGACGTAGCGTTAAACGCTGCAAGGTCCAAAGGCGCAACTTACACGGATGTGCGTATTGGCCGTTACTTAAACCAGTTTTTGATTACACGGGAAGATAAAGTGCAGAATGTGGTGAATACCGAATCTTACGGTTTGGGTGTGCGCGTTATCGCCAACGGTAGCTGGGGCTTTGCTGCAACTGATAAATTAGATAACGACAGCATTGCCAAAGCAGCAGGACTGGCCGTGCAGATTGCCAAAGAAAATTCGAGATTGCTGACCGAACCGGTGCAATTGGCACCGCAAAAAGGTTATGGTGAAGTTTCCTGGAAAACACCCATCGAAAAAAATGCTTTCGAAGTTCCGATCAAAGAAAAAGCCGATTTATTATTAGCTGTAAATGCGGCAGCAACAAAAAACGGGGCCAGTTATGTTGATTCAAACTTGTTTTTGGTGAACGAACAAAAGTATTTTGCTTCCACAGACGGTTCTTATATCGACCAGGACATTCACCGCATCTGGCCTGTTTTTAATATTACTAAAATAGACGCTAAAACCGGTAAGTTTGAAACCCGCGCTTCATTAAGTTCGCCGCGCGGAATGGGCTACGAATACCTGAACCCGCGAACATCTGACAAAATAGACGGCATAACCAAACTATACAAAGACCGTTACGACATGCTGGAAGATGCCGGACTGGCAGCAGTACAAGCCGGTGAAAAACATAAAGCAAAATCAGTTGAAGCCGGAAAATACGACCTGGTGTTGGACCCTTCACACCTTTGGTTAACCATTCACGAATCTACTGGCCATCCAAGCGAATTGGACCGTGTGTTGGGTTACGAAGCCAACTTTGCCGGAACCAGCTTTTTAACTTTAGATAAATGGCAGTCAAAAAAATTCAATTACGGCAGCAAACTGGTAAATATTGTTGCCGATAAAACACAACCTTATTCTCTGGGTGCAGTTGGTTACGACGATGAAGGCGTGGGCACCAAAAAGTGGAACATCATACAAGATGGCGTTCTGGTAAATTACCAGGCCATTCGTGATCAGGCACATATTATCGGTTTAAAAGAATCACAAGGATGTTGTTATGCCGATAGCTGGAGCGATGTACAATTTCAGCGGATGCCAAATATTTCATTACAGCCCGGAAAAACACCGTTAACGCCTTCCGACCTGATTAAAAATGTAGAAAAAGGAATTTACATTGTGGGCGATGGTTCTTATTCGATTGATCAGCAGCGTTATAATTTTCAATTCAGCGGACAGCTTTTTTACGAGATCAAAAACGGCAAAATCGCTGGCATGTTAAAAGATGTGGCTTATCAATCGAACACACAGGAGTTTTGGAATTCCTGTTCTGCCATTTGTGATGAGCGCGATTACCGTTTGGGCGGATCTTTTTTTGATGGAAAAGGGCAGCCAACGCAAATCAGTGCCGTTTCACACGGCTCTGCAACCACACGTTTTAACGGCGTTAATGTATTAAACACAGCAAGAAAAATATAATTATAAAAAGAGATTACACTGATTTTTTTGAATGATTACACCGATCATATAATGATTAAACTGATTGCTAAATCACGCTTAATCTATCTTCTCTTTCAAAATCTGTGAAATCATCATCAATCGGTGAAATCCTACTTATATAACAATTATGGCGATATTAACTAAAGAAGAAGCACAGGCTTTATTGAAAAAAGTGCTCAATTATTCTAAAGCTGATGAGTGTGAGGTAAATTTAAGCGGTTCTGATGGCGGAAACATCCGTTATGCACGCAGTGCGGTTTCTACGAGTGGGGGCATTAGTCAGCAAAGCTTACAGGTAGCCTCTGCTTTCGGTAAAAAGCTGGGCATTTCTACCATCAATGAGTTTGATGACGCTTCTTTGCAAAAAGTAGTGCAAAGAGCCGAAGAGCTGGCACAACTTGCTCCCGAAAATCCGGAATTTATGCCTTTTTTAGGCCCTCAAAGTTATGCTGAATCCAAAACCTATGTTCCGGCCACTGCTGCCATCAACCCAAAACAACGGGCTGACGCTGTTGCCGAAAGTTTGCAAATTGCAAAAAGCAGTAATTTAACAGCAGCCGGTTTTTATGATAATACGGCGGGTTTTTCGGCAATGCTGAACTCCAAGGGTTTGTTTGCTTATAATACAGCTACCAATGTCAACTTTAATGTAACCGTAAGAACGCCAGACGGAAAAGGCTCTGGCTATGCTTCTAAAGGATTTAATGATGTTACCAAATTAGATGTTGCGGCAGTTACTAAAATTGCTGCACAAAAAGCAGCAGGTTCATCTGCGGCAAAAGCGATAGAACCTGGAAAATATACGGTGATCTTGGAACCTGCAGCAGCTATTGTACTGCTCGAAAACCTGTTTTTTAATTTTGATGCCCGCTCTGCCGATGAAGGAAGAAGTTTTATGAGCCTTCCCGGAGGTAAAACAAAACTCGGACAGAAATTAGTGGATGAAAGGGTAACGATTTATTCTGATCCGCAAAATATGGACCTGCCAACCAGCACCTGGAGCAGCGACGGGCTACCGCAGGAAAAAGTGGCCTGGATAGAAAAAGGCGCTGTCAAAAACCTGTTTTACTCGCGCTATTGGGCACAAAAAAAGGGTGTAAAAGCAGTACCGCAGCCCGATGGCATGGTGATGGAAGGCGGAACGGCATCCCTGCAAGATTTGATTAAAAGTACCGAAAAAGGTATTTTAGTTACCCGCTTGTGGTATATCCGTTCTGTTGATCCGCAAACACTGTTGCTTACTGGTTTAACACGCGATGGTACATTTTACATTGAAAACGGACAAATCAAGTTTCCGGTTAAAAACTTCCGGTTTAACGAAAGCCCGGTGATTATGCTGAACAACCTGGAAGCATTAGGAAAACCAGAACGTACGGTAAGCGGAGAATCGGGAATGCACGCGATGATCCCGCCGATAAAAATACGTGATTTTACGTTTTCTTCACTTTCGGATGCAGTGTAATTGTTTTTGTCCTTTCGACCGAATTTATGACCGTTCGTGTATCAAAACTGCCGTTTACTGTATTCTATTTTAACGTGAGTTCGATATAAAATGCCTGCAAAATTACAAGGGATAATTGTAAGGTTGGGGTTAAATCTATTTGGAACTACGAGAAGATGGATGGTTTTTTAGGCAGAACCTGGTAAGCTCCTATAGCTGCAAAGACATAGATAAAACCGAACACCGATTGTAACGTTTCCGAACGGTATTCATAAAATAACCAGTCATAAAATATTCAATACCAACACTTAAATAATATGGCACGAATTTTACAAGATACGTTAACACAAATACACCGCTTAAAATTCTTAAGCAGATTATCCTAAATGAAAATGAAGGCTTTATCTGGAAATGGTGGTCAAAGTGAAAATGCTGTTGAGAAAACAGGAACCGGATGATTTCTAAAAAAACACAAATATTTAAGATGTTATAGCTTCTGTTAGATAAACAATTAACAAACAAGTGTTAGAGCAGATAGCTATTGACGTATTTTAGGATCATATCTCTCGTATCAATACGCTAAATCACTTCAAATTAACAGAATGCAGTCTCAAACTAAAAATGGAAACGCGATCTAAAATTAATTATTCACTTTAAAAATGGCCTACCATGATAAAAACTTATTTTAAACTTGCCTATAGAAATATAGTAAAGGATAAAGCCTATTCTATTATCAATATATCAGGTTTGGCAATAGGCCTGGCATCAAGTATCCTGATCCTGCTTTGGGTGCAAAATGAATTAAGCTACGACAAATTTCATAAAAATGCTAGTCAAATTTATCGCATAACCTGCGATCTTGGTGATTCAAAAAATGCGACAACCCCGGCAGGTATGCCTGCCGGGCTGAAAGCAGAAATGCCGGTCATTAAAACTACAGTTCGCTTAGCACAAAGCTCTGCAACGCTGGTTGCATCAGATAATAAAAAATTTGAAGAAAACCGTGTGTTTTATGCAGATCCGAGTTTCATGGATATGTTTTCATTTCTGTTGGTAAGGGGCGACCGTGCCACGGCATTAACACATGCAGATGGTGTTTTAATAACGCAGTTAACAGCAACAAAATACTTCGGAAATCAAAACCCTATGGGTAAGATATTACAGATAAACAACAGCATGAATTTAGTGGTGACTGGCGTTTTTGCCGGTGTCCCGACTAACTCGCACCTGCAATTTGATATCGTTGTGCCGATGGCCGCTATCGTTAACACCGTCAGCGATTTGAAAGACAATACCTGGGGCAACTTCAACTTTCTCACCTATGTTCAATTAAGCAAAAGCTTTGATCCCACGGCAGTAAATTTAGCAAAGCTGGAAAAGCAAATGGACCAGATCTATCATCAGCATATTCCCGAAGTGAAAGTCGCATTCCAATTGCAGCCCTTAACCAAAATTCACCTGGCACCGGAAAGACAGTATGACCTGCCGGGACACGGGAATGCGCAATATGTAAACATCTTTTTTATCGTTGCTATTTTAATACTGGTGGTTGCCTGCATCAATTTTATGAACCTGGCTACTGCGCGTTCAGCCCGCAGGGCCAAAGAGATCGGATTGCGGAAAGTGGCAGGCGCTGTGCGCGGACAACTGATCCTCCAGTTTTTAAGCGAATCCATATTCATTTCTTTTCTGTCCTTATTAGTTGCTCTGGGTATAGTCTGTTTATTACTGCCCGTATTTAATGAACTGGCCGACAGAAAACTCGCTATTGATGTGTCAGACGCGAAGCTTTGGCTAAGCCTTTTTGGCATTGCATTGGTAACGGGGCTCATCTCAGGCAGCTACCCGGCTTTGTTTCTTTCCGGCTTTAACCCGGTTAAAGTACTCAAGGGTAATGTAAAATCAATGGGAGGCAATTTACTATTCCGCAACGCTTTGGTCGTAACCCAATTCATGGTTTCTATTGTATTGCTGGTAGGTACTGTGGTTATTTACAACCAGCTTAAATTTATCAGGGATAGGAACCCCGGTTTCGAAAAGGCCAATCTTTTATATGTCCCAATGACGGGGGATATATGGAGCAAACGGCAGGCACTCAAAAATGAGCTAGCGCAAAATCCACTGACCAGTGATTTTACCATTATTTCTAACCTGCCCACCAACCTGAAGGACTGGACACTTGCCGTAAATTGGGATGGCAAAGATCCCCACTCGCAGGTATTTATCCCTACTATGTCTGTCAATGAAAATTTTATTCATGTATTTGGGATGAAATTATTGACCGGCAGAAGCTTTTCAGGAAAATTTATTGCCGATTCAAATAATTACATGGTTAACGAAAAAATGCTAAGTGTTATGGGCTTAAATGCCAATACGGCAATAGGTAAAACGCTGACATTCCGCGGTAACAAGGGTGTCATAGTCGGGGTTATAAAGGACTTTAATTTTAAGCCTGTTCAGCAAGCCATACAACCGATGGTTTTGTCCTATAACAAAGATGGCGGGTTTGTCGTGGTAAAAACGAAACCCGGTAATACCCGCGCAGCCATAAAGGCTTTAGGGGAAATAAGCCAGGAACTCAACCCTGCTTACCCGTTTAAATTTGATTTCGTTGACCAAGATTTATCAAATCTTTATAAAGGAGAACAACAGATGGGCAACATTTTTAACCTATTTGCCATGCTGGGCATTTTTATATCCAGCCTGGGTTTATATGGTTTATCTGCATTTATGGCCGAACAGCGTACCAAAGAGATTGGTGTACGTAAAGTATTAGGGGCATCCGTGTTAAATCTCGTCTATTTATTATCCTCCGGAATCACCAGGTTGATCATGATCGCTATAGTTATAGCCGTACCACTTTCCTGGTATGCGGTGAACAGTTGGTTGTCTGGTTTTGCGTATCATATCAATGTTAGTTGGCTCGTATTCTTCATAGCTTCCCTGGCTGCATTAAGCATTGCCTGGCTTACAGTTAGCTATGAATCTATAAAGGCAGCTGTTGTTAATCCTATAAAAAGTTTACGAAATGAATAAAAAGGCTGCAAAATTGATATTAGGGTCTTTGGCTATAACAATGAAGTGTACACTTTAGGTTAAAAAATATACGCGCTTCAAACAGGTCAAACAAACACTTGCAAAATAAACGCACACCCATTTTTGGCGGGGAGCCGAGCGGCCCGTTCGTGTTCAAACGATAGTGGAATCCAAAAGAAGGATATAAATGGGTTTGATCCCACTTTGTCCTGTTAAGTCTGGATGACAGGTAATACTGTTTTTATGCCGGTAAAAACAGTATTTATTTTAGAATCAGTTCCAACTAAAAACAAAACCCTCAGCACAAAAATCACGCTAAGGGTTTTGTAAAAATGAGAGTTTGTAAATCAATATCGCTTCACGTTAAAATCAGAAATACCGCCTTTTAAATTGAGGTAGATCTTTTTTGGTGCCGCATCAAAACCCGCCGTTTCGTACTCGTTGTCGTTTTTAGACTGAAAGCCTTCAAAAGATTTGGACGATAAACCTGTTTTGCTGTTGATACGACATGCAGTGCCCGAAGGTACGCTGATGTTGACTTCGGAAACGCCGGTAGAAATATCAACCTGCATATTACCTGCTATCGGCTGCCCAAGTTTTAAATCCATGGAAGCAGCACCTCCTTTTACACGTAAACCCCTGATTTTGAACTTGCTTAAATCCAGGTCTAATTTGCTGGCGCCTGCCGAAATATCAATATTCCATTCGGGGTTTGGATTGAGTTTGATATTGGCCTGGTTTCCCTTATCACTGTCCCAATTGATGGAACGGCCGGAATTGTTGATGTTAAAATTAATTGTTTTGCCCGAATCTGTTGCCATACTGTTAAACACAAACCTGCCAGACAATTCATGGGTGGCTGCACTAAAAAGTTCGGCCGTAGTGTCCTGCAAAACATAAGTGACGCCGCCGCCCCTGATATTTAAAGATACCACCTTTACTTTCGGTGTATAAGGTTCTTTGTAGGTACTGCTGCCTTCTACTTTAACTACCCCTTTTTCATCACCGTTGTCATTACTGCCGTCAATGTTTCTGTTGTCCCCATTAAAAAAATCCCTTCCGAATTGCCGGCCCCAAAAATCATGGTTGGGCGGTTGTACGCCACGATAAGCAACTATTGCCAGTATTGCTGCAAAAACAAGGGCCCTGATTGCCGTAACGTTTGTGGAATTGTACTGTGATGTTAACAGATTAATGCCAGACACGATGAGCAGCAAGGGCCATAAACCGATGATGTTTCCCCAATGAAAATTGATTATGTTAAAATTATCCAGTAAAAACAGTATGCCGATGCACAGCAGCAACATACCGGTAAATAACCTGTCGCGTTTCATGGTTTAAATATCTTTGGGGTTATCGTTTGGGTTGATGCCGGACCAGTCTTCTTTCTGCGTCGTGTTTTCCTGTTTAACAGTGGTGTTTTTTGAACGTAGGATCAAGCCTAAACCAACGATCACCAGGATAACCGGCCAGAACTGCTCAAAGTTGAACCAGTAAGGAATAAAGTCAAATTGATCCAACAGGAAAAAAACACCCAGCAAAATCAGCACGGCACCGCCAATTTGTGCCACGTTTTTATTGTTGTTGATCCTGATGTTTTGGTTAACCGTTTGAAATGGCTGGTCTTCATTGTGCACCGTATAATCCACCAGCGGATCATTTAATGCAACTTTCCTTTTTGGCATCACGATCCACAAAACAATATAAATCAGTGTGCCTCCCCCATGATAGATCAGCATTAAAACAAAAATTAAACGCACTATGGTAACATCTACACTAAAATAATCCGACAAGCCGGCGCATACGCCAGCAATAACTTTTCGGTTTTCGTCGCGGTACAATTTCTTTTCCATGATCTTTTTATAAATATTAAATTTCCCCTGTTGTTGTGCGGACGATCAGTTCATCTACATTGGCTCCGCGACTCATTTTTAAACATCCTACAACGGCAGCAGCCACATCTTCCGGCAATATAAATTTTTCAGTCGGAATGGTGGTTCCTGCCCAGGAATTTGTCAAAGTTGATCCGGGCAATACCGCAGTTACTTTTACCTGATGGGCTTTCATTTCTTCTCGCATAACATTATTAAGACCACGCTGCGCAAACTTTGTTACAGAATAACTTCCGGCATTTATAACCACGTGTTTTGATGCTATAGAACAGATGTTAAAAATATGCCCCGAACGTGCAGCCATCAGTTTTTTGCCAAAATAACGGTACAATTCGTACCCGGCCATCAAATTAAGGTCCAGCTGCTTTTGCAGGTTGTTTTCTTCTTCGTCCAAAATGCTTCCCGGTAAAAACATGCCTGCGTTATTGATAATGATTTGGATAGGTTGTAGTTTGTGTTCTGCTTCGGCGGCAAAACTGCGCACTTCATCAGGCAAACTGCAATCGGCAACACGGGCAAATATTTTTACATGTGGGTTGATTTCCAGCAATGCTTCTTTTACCACCCATAAATCTTTATCATTTCTGGAACAAATGGCCAGGTTAACCCCTTCTCTCACCAAAGCTTTGGCAATGGCCAGTCCTATTCCTTTAGTGGCTCCTGTTATCAGTGCATTTTGCATGGATAAAATTAGCTAAAAACAGCATCAGGTGTTAGATTGAAAAAATGTAATTTTAAAAAATTTTAAAGAATGATATTTTACCATTTAGGCAGATATATATTATTGCTACAGGCGGCCTTTAAAAAGCCTGAAAAATTTAAGGTTTACTGGAGCGAGATCATGCGCGAGATGGTTTCTATCGGCATTGGTTCCCTCGGTATCGTTTGCATTATTTCGGTATTTATAGGTGCAGTTTCTACGGTACAAACTGCTTTTCAGTTGGTCAGCAATTTGATCCCGCGTTCTATCATTGGCAGTATTACGCGTGATTCTGTCATTCTGGAGTTTAGCCCCACCATCACTTCATTAGTTTTGGCCGGCCGTGTAGGTTCCAGTATTGCATCGCAAATTGGCACGATGCGTGTAACCGAACAAATAGACGCGCTTGAAATTATGGGCGTGAATGCACCGGGATACTTGATTTTACCTAAAGTGATCGGCGGTGTTACCATGTTTCCATTGCTGATTATTATTTCGGTTTGCCTGTCGTTATTAGGCGGCTATATTGCCGGTTCTGTTTCCGGTGCGGTTTCAGCTAATGATTATGTTATTGGTTTAACAACCGGTTTTAACCCGCTTTTTGCACGTATTGCATTGATAAAAGCATTGGTTTTTGCGTTTGTCATCACCAGTGTTTCGGCCTACCAGGGTTACTATACATCGGGCGGTGCACTGGAAGTTGGCCAGGCCAGCACCCAGGGTGTGGTCATGAGCTGTATCATCATTCTTTGTTCTGATTACCTGATAGCCCAGTTGATGTTATGATTGAGATTAAAGATATTCATAAAAGCTTTGGCGATAAAGAGGTATTGAAAGGTATTTCGGGCGTTTTTAACCAGGGCATGTCTAACCTGATTATTGGAGGTTCCGGTTCCGGAAAAACGACTTTGCTAAAATGTATTGTTGGCTTGCACGAACCCGAAAAAGGGGAAGTGCTGTACAGCAACCAAAACTTTACAGCAATGAATTTTGAACAACGCATACCAATACGTAAAGAAATTGGCATGCTGTTTCAGAACTCCGCTTTGTTTGATTCGATGACGGTAGAAGAAAATATTATTTTCCCGCTCAACCTTTTTACCGAAATGTCTAAAGCAGAAAAAGTTGACCGTGCCAATTATTGCTTGGAAAAAGTAAACCTGAAAGGAACAAATAAATTGTTTCCATCAGAACTTTCAGGCGGGATGAAAAAGCGTGTCGGAATTGCACGCGCCATCACCATGGAGCCTAAATATTTGTTTTGTGATGAACCAAACTCCGGCCTCGACCCAAAAACCTCCATCGTGATTGATGAACTAATCAAAGACATCACCGAAGAAAACAACATTACAACGGTTGTGGTTACCCACGATATGAACTCGGTAATGGGCATTGGCGATAACATCATGTTTTTACACAACGGCGAAAAATGGTGGCAGGGCTCAAACAAAGAAATTGCACATACAGATAATAAGGAACTGAACGACTTTGTATTTGCCAGCAAGTTTATGCAGGCAGCAAAGGAGAAGTTGTAGGAAGAAGAAAAGGCTATCAGCTGTCGGCAATCAGCTGACGGCCCGATGCAAATTGTAAAAATAGCTTTCAACCATCAGCATTCATCTGTAACATAATACAAGTTGTCTATAGAAAAATGCTGATAGCCGATAGCTGATACCTGACAGCTAATAAAAATGATTCAACTCCTTACGCCACAATTTTGGAAAGATTACGAACTGATTGATTGCGGTAATTTTGAAAAATTGGAACGTTTCGGTAGCCTGATCCTGGTCCGGCCGGAACCGCAAGCCGTTTGGAGTAAAGCCTTACCAGAAAACGAGTGGCAAAAACAGCATCACATCCGTTTTAAAGGCCGCTCGGCTACTTCCGGAGAATGGTTGAAAAAGAATGCTGCCACGCCTGACCGCTGGCAGATCCAGTATCAAAATCCGGAAATAAATATTCGTTTACGCCTCGGCCTTACTTCTTTTAAACATGTTGGTGTTTTCCCGGAACAGGCTGTAAATTGGGATTACATCTCTGCAAACATCAGAAAACTAAAAACACCTCAGCCCAAATTCTTAAACCTTTTTGCTTATACCGGTGCGGCTTCGCTGGTGGCAAGGGCTGCAGGTGCAGAAGTTACGCATGTGGATTCGATTAAACAAGTGGTTACCTGGGCGAATGAAAACCAGCAATTATCATCGCTCGACAATATTCGCTGGGTGGTGGAAGATGCATTGAAATTTGTAAAAAGGGAATTGAAGCGGGGCAACAAATACAATGGCATCATCCTGGACCCTCCTGCTTTTGGCCACGGCCCGAACGGTGAAAAATGGAAACTGGAAGATAATATCCTGGAGATGATGCTGGACGTGGTGCAACTGCTGGACGAGCAGGAGCATTTTTTGATCCTGAACACGTATTCGCTCGGGTTTTCTTCGGTGATTGTGGAGAACCTGATTTTAAACGCTTATCCAAAAGCAAAAAACCTGGAAACCGGCGAGTTGTATTTACAGGCAACCGCAGGAAGTAAGCTGCCTTTAGGTGTTTTTGGAAAATTTAATAACCTTTAGTTTACAATTAAATCTTAAAATCTATTTTAAACCTGCTATGTTTGCTGTGGCTATAATTATGTATGTGATGAAACCGGCCTGGTAAAAAGACGTATGAGGATAAGTTATTAAAATATTAGGGCATTATACTTTAGCTGCGGTTTATTTTTTAAACAATCAACATGAACATTAAACATTTACTTTTTACTTTAACACTTGCTGCTACTTCGCTTACGCTGCTTACCAATTGCAGCGAAAACACTAAAGCAGGGAAAGCTTCTTCCGGTACAAAAGCATCAAAAGAAAAAGATACCGTTATTGCAAAACCTGTTCTGCAGCCTGTTGATCCGAAGCAGTACGATTCGCTGATGAAAAAGTTGGCCAATGGAGATACTACCGGAAAATGGCCGGTCAAAAAAACACCTTATCCCCTTGCGGGCGCCATTTTACCTTATAAAAGGATTGTGGCTTTTTATGGCAATCTGTACTCTAAAAAAATGGGGATTTTGGGCGAGCTGCCTCCAAAAGAAATGCTGAGAAAGCTGGATTCGGAAGTTAAGACCTGGGAAAAAGCAGATCCGGCCATACCGGTTATTCCTGCATTGCATTACATTGCCGTAGTGGCACAGGGCGATGGCGGAAAAGACGGCAAGTACCGTTACCGCATGCCTTTTAAACAAATTGATTCGGTATTAACTTTAGCAAAAACCCGTAACGCCCTGGTTTTTATTGATGTGCAGGTAGCGCTGAGCAATATACGTTCGGAGATGCCTTTGTTTGAAAATTACCTGAAAATGCCCAATGTCCATTTTGCCATGGACCCTGAGTTTTCAATGAAAACCGGTGCCAGGCCAGGCACAAAAATTGGCACTTATGACGCAGACGACGTCAATTTTGCATCTGATTACTTAACCAAATTGGTTAAGCAAAACAACCTTCCGCCTAAGATTTTAATCCTGCACCGGTTCACCCAAAAAATGGTGACCAATTACCAGAACATCAAATTGCACCCGGAAGTGCAATTTGTAATGGACATGGATGGATGGGGCGAACCTGAGCTAAAAAAAGGAACTTACCGCAATCATATCTACAAAGAACCTGTTCAGTTTACCGGGTTTAAATTATTCTATAAAAATGATTTGAAAAAGGCGCCCAACCACATGATGACCCCGGCAGAAGTGCTTGCCCTAAAACCAAGGCCTATTTACATTCAGTATCAGTAAAATAGATTGTCAGATTTGGATCATTAAAAACAGCATTTGAAATCAAAAAAACATGGTTTGCGTTAATTAAAGCATGAGTAATAAAGCAACGTTTGGTTCTGGCTGTTTCTGGTGTACAGAAGCCGTTTTTCAGAATGTAAAAGGTGTCATCAAATCTGTTTCGGGTTATATGGGCGGACAGGTTAAAAACCCTACTTATGAGCAGGTTTGCACCGGCAATACGGGCCACGCAGAAGTAATTGAAGTTGAATTTGATCCGCAAGTGATTTCTTTTAAGGAGTTGTTACTGATTTTTTTCAAAACACATAACCCAACTACCTTAAACCGTCAGGGAAATGATACCGGCACACAATACCGCTCCGTGATTTTTTTCGAAGATGAGGGGCAAAAAGCCGAGGCGGAAGCCATGATCAAACAATTGGAGGCCGAAGGTATTTATGATGATAAGATTGTAACGCAGGTTGTACCGGCAGAAACTTTTTACAAAGCAGAAGCTTATCACCAGGATTATTTCAACAACAATTCTTCACAACCTTATTGTGCTTTTGTGATCCAGCCCAAACTAAATAAATTCATCAAAGAGTTTAAAGGGAAAACAACTTTCTAATATTGAAAGTGATACTGATTTTTAGGTGGTAAAAGAAGCATCTGTATAAAAGCAGGTGCTTCTTTTTGTTGTACTCGTGTTGTTATTCCAATCACAAGGAGGAAGCTTCTTTGTTTATGGGCATCTCTAAAAACGCTCCTTTTCCTCTCCGATGGAGAGGAATTAAAGGTGAGGCCAAACAAATAATACGGGTTTTTAGAGATGCCCTTATCAAATACATCTGCATGCAAACATTTTTCCCTGCTGTTGATGACGAAGCCTATGCTTCTTTTAGCACTAATTTTTAGGTGATAAAAGAAGCATTAGTTCTAATCTAACAATATTCATTGCTGCAATTTTCTACCGAAAATTCCGGTTCAAACGTACTGTGTTGGATATTGAGGTGCAGCAGTTCGTGGCGCAATGCTTCTTTTATCTGGGTAAAAGTGGTAACGGCAGATTGGTCGATCACTAAATGTGCGGTCAGTGCATTTTCAGTTGTGCTTAAAGCCCAGATATGGATATGATGAACATCCTGCACACCTTTTATTTTGAGCATGGCTGCTTTTACTTTTTCCAGGTCCAATTTCTTCGGAATGCCATCCAACGAAAGCCGCAAACTTTCTTTCAGCAAACCCCAGGTTCCGCCTACAATCACTACCACAATAATTAAACTGACTAAGCTATCTACCCAAAACCAGTGCGTAAAATAAATAACGATACCGGAAATGACTACGCCCAGCGAAACCACAGCATCAACTGCCATGTGTAAATAAGCGCCTTTTACGTTCAGGTCATCTTCTTTGCCTTTCATAAAAAGCCAGGCCGTTATTCCGTTGACCAAAATCCCTGCAAAGGCAACCCAGGCAATCGTGGCACCCGCAATGGGTTCAGGGTGCATAAAACGATAAATGGCTTCATAAGCAATAATAACCACGGCAGCCAGCAAAATAATGGCATTTAACAAAGAAACGATAATGGTTGAACGCTTATAACCATACGTATATTGACTATTTTTGGCTGCGCCTGACAATTTAAAAGCCAGTAAGGCCAAAGCCAGACTGGCTACATCGCTTAAATTATGGCCGGCATCCGTAAGCAGCGAAAGCGAATGCGTGGACAATCCTGCAATAACTTCTGCCACAACAAAAGATGCGTTTAAAATAATGCCGATCACGAATGCCCTGGTCAGATGAGTGATTTTGGGTGCGTGGTCGTGGTGGTGATGTGAATGATCGTGAGCCATAGTGCAAAGTTAGTTAATAGGTTGCGGGTTTTTAGTTGCCGGTTCTTTTTAGTTTAGTAACCCAAACTTCGCTCTTTAATCCCCGCACCTCTCTACTCATGATGATAAGGCTCGCCCTTTAAAATGGTAAAAGCACGGTAAACCTGTTCTGCAAAAAACAAACGAACCATTTGATGCGAAAAAGTAAGTTTGGATAACGAAAGTTGGTCGTTTGCGCGCTGGTAAACACTGTTGTCAAAACCATAAGGGCCGCCGATCACGAAAACCAAGTTTTGGGTAGATAAAATCATCCTTTTATTCAAGAGATCTGCAAATTGCAGGGAAGAAAGTTCCGTTCCCCGTTCATCCAGCAAAACCACAAAATCCGTCGAAGCAACTTTTTTTAAGATCAGTTCTGCTTCCTTTGCTTTCTGCTGTTCCTGGCTTAGTCCTTTGGTGTTCTTCAGTTCCGGGATTTCGGTTATTTCCAACTTGATGTAATGTTTTAAACGTTTCAGGTAGATGCCGATACCTTCGTTCAAATACTTCTCTTCGGTTTTCCCAACAGAAAGGAGCGTGATCTTCATAAAAACAGGGACAGGATTAAAACAGGATTTGCTATTTATTTGGATACTTTCGCTAAAGTATTGCACAAAGATAGATTTTTAAAATACCGAATAAATGACGAAACAGGAACAGCAAATCCTTCAAAATTATCAACAGGAAACAACTGCACTTACGCACCAGATTTTATCCCATAAAAGAAGCATCAACCAGGTTTCCTTTTATCGTTTAATCGTTTTTTTTACTGGCGTTGCACTAATTTACGCGGTTGGAAAAGCTGGTTGGGCATATATTGCCATTATCGCTTTTTTGATGGGTTTCTTATTTGTTTGGTTGATCGGGAAGCAAGCAAAACAGCAAAAGGAACTGGAGTTTGATGAAAACCTGTTGAAAGTATTATCGAACGAAATTGAACATTTAACCGAAGTAAAGAATATTTACGATCCCGGAACTGCTTTTGCCGATGGGCTTCATCCTTACACCGATGACCTGGATATTTTTGGCCAAAGTTCTTTATTTCATTTTGTTAACCGGTGCAACACGCAATCCGGCAAAAACATTTTAGCCGGTTGGTTCAAAACTTCGGCAGAAAAAATGGAGATTGAATTTAGGCAGCAGGCCGTTATCGAACTAAAAGAACGCATTAAAGAAACATTCGGTTTCCGTGCACAACTGATTGCTTTTGCTGGTACAGAGCTGCATAAACTTTCTGGTTCCCTGCGGGAAGGTTTAAAAGAAAAGCTGGCATTTGTCCACAAAAACCGGCTTAAAAATTATGTAAAGCCATTGCCTTATCTCATTGCAGCTTTAATTGTTGGTGCTGTTTTTAACGGCATATTTTTAAGGTTGTTGGGGTTTTTTATGCTGGTGAATTTCTTTATCAGTGGGGTTTACGGAAAACAAACCAACGCTGTTTATGCAGGTTTCAGCAGAAGCAGCGGCCAACTTACTGCCTTTGCTTCGGTTTTAAATTGGATCGAAGGAAAAAGCTGGAAAAGCAATTATCTGCAAAAATTAGTTGCAAGTTGTGAGTCTGAAAGCGGACAAAAAGCACATCAGCAAATTGCATCTTTAGGGAAAATCCTGCAACAGTTTGATTACCGGCTGAACATGATCGTGGGCACAATTTTAAACTTTTTATTTCTTTGGGATCTGCGCTGCACCATAAAATTGGCTGTTTGGCAAGAAACAGCATCCACAAATGTAACGGACAGTTTTGAAGTGATTTCTGCTTTTGAAGCCCTGATCAGCCTGAGCACCTTACATTACAATCATCCCGACTGGCCGTTCCCAAAAATTACAAGTGGGTTTTATGTTGAAGCCGTAGCATTAGGTCATCCTTTAATTGCGGAAGAAAAGCGCATCAGCAACAATTACAGCATGGAACATAAAACGGTGGATGTGATCACGGGTTCCAACATGGCGGGCAAAAGTACGTTCCTGCGCACACTTGGAATAAACTTGGTTTTGGCTTATGCCGGTGCGCCGGTTTGTGCCGAAAGGTTAACGGTTTCGGTGATGAAAATTGTTAGTTATATGCGCATCAAAGATTCGCTGAACGAAAGCACTTCCACTTTTAAAGCTGAATTAGACCGTTTAAAAATGATCCTGGTAAAAACAGCATCCGAAAACGATGTGCTGGTTTTGATAGATGAAATGCTGCGCGGCACCAACAGCAAAGATAAATATGCCGGTTCTAAAGCTTTTATCGAGCGTTTGGTGAGCCAGCAAACCGCAGCTTTGGTGGCCACGCACGATCTGCAAATTGCCGATCTGGCTGATGATCATCCTGGTTTAGTACGTAACTTTCATTTTGATATCCGGATGCAAAACCAGGATATGTTTTTTGATTACCAGATCAAGGACGGTGCTTGTAAAACTTTTAATGCTTCTATTTTATTAAGGGAAATTGGGTTGGGTTAGAGTGATGCTTCTTTTACCGTATTAAAATATGATTTATATTTAAAGAAAAACCAGCATCTATTCTATTTATACAAACTATAATTATTAAACAAGTACATTTAAATATATTTAAGGATTAAATCAAGCTTATATGATATACACGTTAAAAAGTAACCGGAATAGAAATCAACTTTTGATTATTGATTTGATACTTGTTGTAATTGGAATTGTATTATTTAATAACCTTATCCGTAAAAGTCCTAATGGAATACGTACATATTTATTACCGATTATAATCATAGTAGTGTTGTTGTTTTTAACTCAAAAAAGATATTTGTTTGCAGTTGTATTTGATTTTGATAGCCAAATTGTTAAAACGACTTCTGTTATCTCTTTTGTTAGAAAAGAATATAGTTTTGCCGAAATAGAAGCAGTTAAAATAATAAGTTCTAAAGGTGCTGGTAATACAACTTCTGGTTTTAGTAATCAAAACTTTGTAATTAGAATTAAAAGGAACTTACAACCTCAAATTTATGAAGTGAAAAATATTGATGACCTAGATATTGTTAATCAAATTATAGCAAAATCAAAAAGTACATTTCTAAATATTGACGAATGAGAAGAAATTTCTGAAATTGTTGCGAGTAAAAAATTTAATTAGAAAACACTTATAAGATTTACTATCTAATCACCGTAACATAACCAGCTTCTTTCAACGCATCATCATTTAAAGTAGTTGCCGTAATCACATAATAATAAGTTCCAACCGGAACAGAATTCCCATTGTACAAACCATCCCAACGTTTTAAAATATCTTTCGCTTCGTACAGTTGCTGGCCGTAGCGGTTAAAGATCTGGATGCGGTAATTTTTGAGGTTGGTGATCTTCACACTAAAATAATCGTTGACGCCGTCGTTGTTGGGCGTAAAAGTATTGGGGATAAAAACAGTAACATCATAACGCAACACCAGTTTCCCAAGCGAGACCGTATTGCTGCAAGCACCTTTGTTGGTGGCTGTCAATTTCACTGTAAAACTTCCTTTTTTAGTGTATTGGTGCTGCGGATTGGTCAGGGTGGAAGTGGTGCCGTCGCCAAAATCCCAAAGATAGCTGTCGGCATTGTTGGACAAATTGGTAAACGAAACGGTAAGCGGTACGGAAGCCGCAATTGGAATCGTTGGCGAAGCATCAATAGCAGCCTTTGGAACCGCTGCAATATCCGAAGCGTTAATGGTGGTGGACAATGGATCGCTGGTGCATATACCTTGCGTGATGCTAAGCGAATAAGTACCCGCAACGGAAGTCCCGGTGATGGGAATCCGGATGGATGGCTGGTTGGAAGTAAAATTATTCGGTCCTGTCCAATTGTAGATGGTGTTGGCTTGTGGCGTTGTGCTCATCACGATGGTATCGCCAATACAATACGGGCCATTGATCTTGTTTAATTGTGTGAGTACGGGTTTTGGCGACACATTAAATGTCTGGGTAAAAACAGCAGTACAACCCTGGTCGCCAGTGGCCGTTAATGTAATTTTTTTATCGCCAAAAGAAGCATAAGTAATGGTGAAAGGCCCGTTGGCAGTAGTATTGGCGATGCTGGCCCCGGCACCAAAATCCCAGTTTAAAGTGGTAAAATCGGTAGAATTATTGGTGATGGTAAAACTTTGCTGCGATGTACACAAATTATTGGGCGTAATCGAAAAGTTAAGTACCGGCGTTTTGCCGATAGGCGGCAAAGTGAAAGAGGCAGGATCACTGCTACAACCGCCTTGCGAAATGGTTACTGTATAAATCCCGGCCTGGTTATAATTGGTTAAAGGAATGGTTATAACACTATCGGTAGAAGTAAAACCATTTGGCCCCTGCCATAAATAAGTTGTTTTTACAGCCGGGGCCAGAATCCGCAGCACTAAATTATCGCCCAAACAATAGCTGTTTTTATTGGCAGAAATGAGAATTGGCTTGGCTGGTTTTACCGGAATATCAAAGGTTTTGTAAACCACGGACACACAGCCTTGTGCACTGGTAGCCTGCAGCACCACCGTTTTGGTTCCCGGCGTAGCATAAGTGATGGTATAAGGGCCTTCGCCGGTTGCAGAAGCTAAGCTGGCGCCATCGCCAAAAGTCCATTTTAAACTCGTATAATTGGTAGATTTGTTGGTAAAAGTAAAGGCCGGGGATGCAGTACAAGCATTATTGACCTGCTCATCTAATGCAGCGGTAGGGCCTAAGAAAGTTCCGGTTCCACCGAAAGATATGGTAAAACCATTGTTTCCGTTAGATACATTATTAATCAGCAAAGCATAAACATGTCCTTGAATCATATCAACGTATTTTACAAAACCATCCTGGCCAGGTACGCATCCTTGTGATTCTGTAAAATCTGTTGAAGTTAAATTTAACCCTGTTTGGTTATAAAATGGTACACAATCTACACCACTTCCAATAGCACAACGGATTGCATTTGCCGCATTTACATTTGCCGCACTTCCGCTGGTACCAAGGTCATAAAAAACCCAGTCAATATCGTCAGTGGACACAGTAGGGTTGATATTGAAAGTTAACGTACCACTATTTGCAGCCGTCCATTTATACCATGCCGTATTTGATTCTATTGATCCAGTTCCACGATAAGTATCCATACAAGTTCCTGCTGATTCGCGGTTATTTAAACCTGAACCGGTTACATCATTTTGTGTAAAAGCATCTTTACTACATAGTACAGAAGCAGAACCATAATCTTGTCCGGCTTTTAAAATCGGATTATAATTATTGATACATAATTTAAAAGTGCCGGTATTATTATTAGCAGCACTTATACGAACATAATAAGTTTGGCCAATAGTTAAACCTCCTTTGTATAAAGTACTTACAGTAGTGCCGTTGGAGGTGGAGCCAATCAATTCAGCAAAGGTGGAGCAATCCGGCGTAGTATATAAGGCAATTAACGGTGAAGTAAGTGTTCCGTTGCCGTTTTCGTTTCCGGTAACAGAAATATTCACATCAAAAGCAACAGCGGTAAATTTAAACCAAACATCCTTACCGGCAGAAGGCCAGCTTTGTGCTTTTCCCAAACCGCCCGCTGTTGCACCTACGCTCGTGTAAGCAGCGGCCGCAGAACAAAAGCCGGACAGGTCTGTCAGCGTAATTGCTCCCGAACAATCATCATTTACCGGGATCTGTGCTTTTAGGGCAACCGAAAAGCACATAAAAAAGACCGATAAAAGAAGTATGTGTAGTGATGTCTTCAACATTTTTTCTGGCTGAAATCTGATCTAAAATAGAAAAAGCTCCGGGATTTTGCGGAGCTTTTTCTGTTAAAGTATAAATGCTGTTTTTACACCACATTTTTTTGTTGCCTGCGGATGATGTTTAAAGCACCACCAGCTTTAAACCACTCGATCTGCGGTGCATTGTAAGTGTGGTTCACCGGGAAAGATTCCTGGGAACCATTTGCGTGGTGCAATACTATCATTAAATGACTGCCTGGTGCAAACTGGTTTAAACCGGTAATATCGAACGTGTCATCTTCCATGATTTTGTTGTAATCATCTTTATCTGCAAAAGTTAAAGCTAACATGCCTTGTTTTTTCAAATTGGTTTCGTGGATACGGGCAAAAGATTTTACGAGAATTGCACGAACACCCAGAAAGCGCGGTTCCATTGCGGCATGTTCGCGGGATGATCCTTCGCCATAATTTTCATCGCCTATTACAATACTGCCGATTCCTGCTGCTTTGTAAGCACGTTGTGTTGCCGGGACCGGTCCGTATTCCCCTGTCAGTTCGTTCTTTACGGTATCTGATTTTAAATTGAAGAAATTGATTGCGCCAATCAACATGTTATTGGAAATATTATCCAAATGTCCGCGGTATTTTAACCATGGCCCTGCCATCGAAATATGGTCGGTCGTACATTTTCCTTTTGCTTTGATCAACAATTTCAAACCTAAAATATCTGTGCCTTCCCAGGCTTTAAAAGGGTCAAGCAGTTGTAAACGGTCAGAATCAGGACGAACCTTAACTTCAACCGTGCTGCCGTCAATCGCAGGCGCAAGATAACCGGCATCTTCAACGGCGAAACCTTTGATCGGCATTTCAATCCCCTGCGGCTCGTCGAGTTTTACCTGTTGCCCGCTTTCGTTGGTTAAAGTATCGGTCAGCGGATTGAAAGTCAGATCGCCTGCAATGGCAAAAGCGGTAACAATTTCCGGGGAGGCTACAAAAGCATGTGTGTTCGGGTTGCCGTCATTACGTTTGGCAAAGTTGCGGTTAAAAGAAGTAATGATGGAGTTTTTACGGGTCGGGTCGCTGGTATGACGAGCCCATTGACCGATGCAGGGGCCGCAGGCATTTGCCAGAACCACACCACCGATCTGATCGAAAGTGTTTAAATAACCATCGCGTTCTACGGTGTAACGAACCAGTTCCGAACCAGGTGTTACGGTAAATTCAGCCCGGGTTTTTAAGCCTTTATCAATGGCTTGTGTTGCGATAGAAGCTGCACGGGTAATGTCTTCGTAAGAAGAATTGGTGCAGGAACCGATCAAACCAACTTCCAATTGGGCCGGCCAGTTGTTCTCTTTAACAGCATCTGCAAATTTAGAGATCGGCCAGGCCAAATCCGGAGTGAAAGGGCCGTTTACATAAGGTTCCAGTTCAGAAAGGCTGATCTCGATCACCTGATCAAAATAAGCTTCCGGGTTTGCATAAACTTCAGGGTCGCCGGTCAAATGTTCTTTGACCGCATTTGCAAGTTCTGCAATTTCACTGCGTTCTGTTCCGCGCAGGTAGATTTCAGATTTTTCATCGTAGCCAAAAATAGAAGTAGTTGCACCAATTTCGGCGCCCATATTACAAATAGTTGCTTTACCGGTTGCTGAAATGGAACGTGCGCCTTCGCCAAAATATTCTACAATCGCGCCAGTCCCGCCGTTAACGGTTAAAATACCGGCCACTTTCAGGATCACATCTTTGGCAGCCGTCCAGCCGGAAAGCTTTCCGGTCAGTTTCACGCCAATCAGTTTCGGAAATTTAAGTTCCCAGGGCAGTCCGGCCATTACGTCGCAGGCATCGGCACCGCCAACACCTATCGCGATCATACCTAAACCACCGGCATTTGGCGTATGCGAATCCGTACCGATCATCATGCCGCCCGGGAAAGCATAGTTCTCTAACACTACCTGATGGATGATCCCGGCACCCGGTTTCCAGAAGCCGATACCGTATTTATTAGAAACGGAAGAAAGGAAATCGTAAACTTCTTTATTCTGGCTTTTTGCTGTGTCCAGGTCTTCTTCAGCACCAATTTTTGCCTGGATCAGATGATCGCAATGCACCGTTGAAGGTACTGCAACCTGAGGCCTCCCTGCTTGCATAAACTGTAAAAGTGCCATTTGGGCCGTTGCATCCTGCATGGCCACACGGTCTGGTGCAAAATCAACATAATCTACACCGCGTAGCAATTCCCGGGTAGGATCTCCTGCCGAAAGATGGGAATATAAAATTTTTTCGGTCAAAGTGAGCGGTTTACCAACTGCTTTTCGGGCGGCTTCAATACGGCTGCCATAGCGATTGTAAACCTGCTGGATCATATTTAAATCAAAAGCCATTTTATTGATTTTTATTGTTGAAGTAATTATTAAACCACCACTGTTTGAGGCGAATCTACAAAAATAACAAGTAAAAGAAGCAGTAGTTTTGCAAATGTGATTTGCGGTTTATGCTTTCCGCATGAAGTATTTGCACTAGGGGCTTTTAAATGAATATCCTTTGTTGTGCCAATACTCCATTGCTTTCGGCAGCGCATATTCCAATCGCGGCCATGCTTTTAAACTGTCATGAAACACAATGATGGAACCATTGCTGCTTTTATCCACTGCATTTCGGTAACATTTTTCAGGAGAAAGATCTACGTTAAAATCCCCGCTCAGAACATCCCACATCATGATCTCATAACTCTTTTTCAGGATGGCCAATTGTGATCTTTTTGCACGGCCATACGGCGGCCTGAACAAGTCAGACCGTGTCAATTGATTGCATCTTTCTATATTTTCCAAGTAAGTTTCATCCGCCGTGTCCCAGCCTTTTAAATGGTTAAAGGTATGATTGCCGATGGCATGCCCGCCTGCTTTTACGGCTTCAAAAATTTCCGGATGTTTTTGCACATTGTCCCCAATACAAAAAAAAGTGGCTTTTGCCTGGTATTTTGCTAAAGTTTGCAGCACGAAAGGCGTAACTTCCGGGATTGGCCCATCGTCAAAAGTTAAATAAATGGCGTGTTCTGCCCGGCTTTTGTTCCAAGTTAAACCTTGATAAAGCCATTTTAAAAAAGCCGGGGTTTTTACGAAATAAGGCATTTTCATCTTCGGTTGCCTAATGAAATTTGATACATAAAAAAGGTTGCTAAAAGAAGCATAACAAGTGGTTTGTGCTATCCGTAAAACAGATAACAAAGATAATTTCCTTACTTTGCAATACTATAAATAAAATTGCCATCAGCGTTTAATGGAGCAGGATAAATTGAAAATTGCCGTAATTGGCGGAGGAAGCTGGGCGACTGCCATTATCAAAATACTGACTGATAATATTGTTCCAAAAGAAGTTTTTTGGTGGATGCGGAACGAAGAAACATTACAATACATCCGCAAGTTCAGGCACAATCCTAAATATCTCAGTTCGGTTGAAATTTCTGTGAAGCCAAAACACTTGTCTACAAATTTAAAAGAAACCATTAAAAAAGCAGATGTTATACTGTTGAATGTGCCGGCTGCGTTTTTAAAAGATGCGCTGCAAGGAATTACTGCTGCTGATTTTAAGGATAAAAAAGTTATATCTGCCATTAAAGGAATTGTGCCGGATGAAAACCAAATTGTGGGCGATTTTATCCACCAGCATTATCAGCTTCCGTTGGATCATTTTTTGGTTTTAAGCGGGCCGTGCCATGCAGAAGAAGTTGCGCTCGAAAAGCTTTCGTACCTCACATTGGCTTCGCAGGATAAAAAACTGGCAACCGGCCTTGCAGCGTGTTTTAATACACGATATATCAAAACCAATATTTCGGATGATATTTACGGAACGGAATATGCGGCAGTACTGAAGAACATTTATGCCATTGCCAGCGGTATTTGCCATGGTATAGGTTATGGTGATAATTTTCAGGCTGTATTGATTTCCAACGCCATCCGCGAGATCAAGCGTTTTGTTGATGCCGTTCATCCCATTAATCGTGATATCAACGAATCAGCTTACCTGGGCGATTTACTCGTTACTGCTTATTCGCAATTTAGCCGCAACCGCACTTTTGGCAACATGATTGGCAAAGGCTATACCGTAAATTCGGCACAAATGGAAATGAACATGATTGCGGAAGGTTATTATGCAGCAAATTGTTTACAGGAAGTCAACAAAAAGTATCATGTTGAAATGCCGATCAGTAAGGCTGTTTATGCCATTTTGTATCAAAAAAGCAATCCGGTAACAGAAATGAAACAATTGGCAGAACTATTGAGTTAATGTAGTTAATTACTTAAATTAAAGTCATGAAAAAGATCAAAATTCTGTTACTGTCCGCCGCCGTATTATTTACTGTTCAATCTTATGCACAAAATACCGGAAAAGGTAAAGTTGGAACAGTCATTAATAAAGCAGGAAATAAAACAGCCGAACTTGCTGTAAAAGGCGTATCAGCCGTTGGCGATAAAGTATATAAAGGCAAAGTTGCCCCGGGCGGGGAAACAGTTTACATAAACAAACACGACAAGGTTTTTTATGTAGATAAAAAAGGCGCTAAAGTTTATATTTCAAAGTCAAAGCTGATTGATAAACCAGCCAATTAATTTTTCAGGTTTAATTGCCAGTAAAAAATGCCCGGGCACTTGTTCGGGCATTTTTATGTTTGCTGTTTTTTAGGTGATAAAAGAAGCATTTAATTTAAGTTGCCGGTTATGGGGTGATTCATAATCCCAGATACAAATCCAATATTGTTTAAATTTGACTATTTACAGGAAGAACTATGAAGAAAAACTACTTGCTCTTTGTTATCATTGTTACAGGTGTACTTGTGTTTTCCGGCTGCGGGCAACCTACAGAAAAAAGCAAACTGTTGGGAAAATGGTATTCCCCGGATAAAAAAACAAGCCTGAAAATCACTGTAAAAGATTTTACTTTGGATGAAGGCGACGGACCGGTTGCCGAAAGTTATTTTGTAAAAGGAGACACGGTTTACACATCTTACGAAGGCAGCCAGCCTTTTACCAAATTTGTGATAAAAGATTTATCGGATAAAAGTTTAACATTGGTTTATCCTGATTCTACTTCTGTAAAATTTATCCGTTAACAAAAAAGCCTCCGGATATTTCCGAAAGCTATTTTCAAACTAAACTAAAACCTATGCGATAAAAACAGCCTAACTGTTTTAAAATCTTTTGCGGCGCTCGCCGCGGTCTTCGCGGCTTTTGCCAGAGAAATCACGGAAACCACTTCCGCCACTACCGCTTCCGCTGTAGCTACGTTCGCGTCCGCCGTCACGTCTCTCCCTGCTTCCGCCTTCCCTTCTTTGGTAGCCACCGCCAGAAGGCCTTGAGCCGCCACGGCTTTCGCCGCCTTCAGCATCGCCGGAAAGTTCAATCCGTACATCACGTCCCTGGAAATTGACGTCCTTAAAAGCTGTAATTACTTGTTGCGCTTCGTCATTTGGCACTTCGAAGAAAGAATATACGCCTTTTACGTCTATTTTTCCAACACTGCGGCCATTGATCTTGCTGGTGTTACAGATATAGCCCAATAAATCCCCGCGGGTAAAATTATCTACCGAACCGAGGTTGATAAACAAACGCGTAAAATCAGATTTCATGCCGGTACGGCCAAAACGCTCGCCGCTTTCGCTGCGTACACGTGTTTCATCAGCCGAAGCATTTAAATCAGGGGCGTTTTTATAATACTCAAGGAAACGGTTAAACTCCAAAGAAGCAAAACGTTTGATGATATCTTCCTTGCTCAGTTCTTTAAACTCGTCCATAATGCGCGGGATATACTGATCGATCTGCTGATCGTTCACGGCTACATTATGTACTTTATGCACCAGGCCAAAAAGTTGTTTTTCGCAAACGTCAAAACCGGTCGGGATTTCTGCTTTAACGAATTTTTTACCTAATACACGTTCAATCTGGCGTATTTTGCCAATTTCTTTTCCGTTGATGATAGCGATAGAAATACCGGTTTTACCGGCACGACCAGTACGGCCGCTACGGTGGGTATAATTTTCGATCTCGTCTGGCAAAGAATAGTTGATCACGTGCGTAACATCGTTTACGTCAATTCCACGGGCTGCAACATCGGTAGCGATCAATAATTGTAAACTACGGTCGCGGTAACGTTTCATCACTTTATCGCGCTGTTGCTGGGATAAATCGCCGTGCAAAGAATCGGCATTGTAGCCGTCTTTGATCAATGATTCGGCAATTTCCTGCGTTTCAATTTTGGTACGGCAAAAAACGATACCAAAAATCTCAGGGTTAAAATCAACAATGCGTTTAAAAGCGGCATATTTATCGCGTGCTTTTACCACATAATATTCGTGCTCAATGTTAACATTCCCGGTATTTTTCGTGCCCATCGTGAGCTCAAAAGGATCGGTCATGTAATTTTTAGCGATGCGGCGCACTTCTGCCGGCATCGTAGCCGAGAACAGCCAGGTTTTTTTCTCTTCTGGGGTGGTGGACAGGATTTCGTTAATGTCTTCCTGGAAACCCATGTTCAGCATTTCATCTGCTTCATCCAAAACAACAAACTGAATGTTTGAAAAATCAATGGCTTTACGGCCAATGATATCCAGCATACGTCCGGGTGTAGCAACAACAATCTGCACGCCGCGTTTGATTTCGCGGAGCTGATCCATGATGCTGGAACCACCGTAAACTGCCACAACTTTAACGTTGGGCATGTTTTTGGAATAACTTTTAATGTCGCTTGTAATTTGCAAACACAACTCGCGGGTTGGGCAAAGAATTAAAGCTTGGGGTTTGTTCTGATCAAAGTCGATCAGTTCTAATAACGGCAGTCCGAAGGCGGCGGTTTTTCCGGTCCCTGTTTGGGCTAATCCGACAAAATCGTTGCTGCCCGTTAACAAAACCGGAATTGATTGTTCCTGGATTGGCGTAGGATTTTCAAATCCTAAATCAGAGATGGCATTAACAATATCATGACGGATTCCCAGTTCAATAAATGGGTTCATGATGTAAATAACGAACTTAGCTACATTGCTAAATCTGCCGCAAAGATACTATTATTACTCTTTATTCCAAACACCGCCATGATTATGATTTTGAAGTGATAAATCCGCCCGGCAAAAACTTAAGGGCATCTCTAAAAACCCGTATTATTTGTTTGGCCTCACCTTTAATTCCTCTCCATTGGAGAGGAAAAGGAGCGTTTTTAGAGATGCCCTTAATGCTTCTTTTATCACCTAAAAATCAACGTCATAAAAAAGTTTTTCTTTGCAGTAGCATATCTTTGCTGCCTATTGCTACAAATTGCACCGGCCCAGTTTGTAAAATCATCTTTTGATACCGGCCAAAATGAACAAAAGTTGTTTTACCGCTTTTGTTAAACACAGAAATAAGCAAAAAACAAATAAAAATGACCGGTAAAAGAAGTATATAAAAAACATTGAAAAAATAAGGGCAAGCCCTTAACCTATATCTATGCTTCTTTTAGCATCCAGATTTATGTTGTTTTCATCCTGGTAAAAATGTAGGTTTTTATGTGATAAAAGAAGCTTAATTTTCTTCATGGTCGTAAACTGCTTATAAATCTTAAAATTTTAATTTTTATTCAGTTCACCTTCTATTCGTTCCTGCAATTCATTCTTGAACGTTTCATCAAGTTTCATTTCCCCGTGTTGAGAGGCATGAAACAACCCTTTTACCATTTTATTGATTGCAATACTTTGCTGCTCAAATACCCTGCAAACGGAACAACCTGCCAAATGGATCTTTAATTCCAGTTTCTCACGAAGTGTCAATGTGCCAACCTGCTTCTTTTCAATCAAAAAAGTGGCCTGTTTACAGTTGTAGGCATTTTTTTTGATCTCGTCTTTATTTAACTCTTCCATATTTAGTTCCTTTAAATCCAGTTTTTTTGAAGGCAAGCCCGGAGGTTGAGCTTAGCCCGATGAATGATCACCCAAAAATTTGCGGCAGAAACCTTCAATTCAGTACAAATATTAGCTGTGGATTCATCATCAATATGTTTCATGGTAAATACCGACAACCAAAGTGCAGGCAATTTCTGCATACACTTTTGTAGGATTTGGTTAAACTCTTTATTGATGACCGGGTCCTGTTCTATGCCAAATTCCTTTGGTTGATGCGTTGCGTTCCAATGTCCGTCTTCCGGATTAAAAAAATCCTGCTGCCCTTGTCCTGCTTCTTTTACATTGGTTTTTTGGCTGAGGCCGGAAGCATTTTTCCTGTAAACATCTACCACTTTATTTTTTAAAATTGCAGTAAGCCAGGTACGTTCAGAACTGTTCCCTTTAAATTGCGCCATCCTTTCCAACGCAGCCAAAAAAGTTTCCTGAACCATATCTTTGGCCAATTCTTCGTTATTGAGCCTGGCAATGGCATAAGTAAATAAATAATCTGCATGTAAAACCACCCACTGCTGCGGGTTAAGCTGGTTAACATCCGACAAATTTGCTATCGTGGTTTTATTGCCAAACATAGTAAGTTTTTGTATTTTTTTGATAGAAGGGACAGGTTCATTAGCCTGCACAATCTTCTACCTAAAGATGGTCAATTTAAATCATTAGTCGTGCAGCTGTTCCAATCCTTACAATTTTTCATAAATTTATTGTAAGGTTTTAAATCTTTAAACGACAAAGGGTTAAAAATCAAAACAAAAGCAATGAAATCAATAAAAATATTTATCCTGTCTGCATGCCTTGCAACAGCAGGATTGGTTTCCTGGATCGTTTCCGGTGATCAAACTAAAATCAACTTAAAAATCAACAATACGGTTAAGGGCTTTGCAGTAATTGAGTTGTTTACTTCCGAAGGCTGTTCAAGTTGTCCTCCTGCGGATGAACTGGTGGAAAAGATCCAAAAAGAAAGCAATAACCTGCCGGTTTACATCCTTTCTTTTCATGTAGATTATTGGAACCGCTTAGGCTGGAAAGATGTGTTTAGCAACGCGGCTTATTCTAAGAGGCAAAATCAGTATGCACAATGGCTAAACCTGCAGTCTGTTTACACACCGCAAATAGTGGTGAACGGCCGGAAAGAATTTATCAGGTCTGAAGAAGCAAACCTGCGGAATGCCATCAAAAGCAACCTGCAAAAAACCCCTTCCGTGGCTTTATCTTTAAATAATTTAAAAATCAACAAAGACCAGGTAAACCTGCAATATCAAATAGAAGGCACAGTTGGAAAAACGTCGCTTTTGCTGGCATTGGTACAAAGATCAGCAACCACAAAGGTAAAAGGGGGTGAAAACGGAGGCCGCACTTTATCGCATGTTCAAATTGTGCGCAACTTGCAAACGGTTGCCTTAAACGGAAAAGGCAACGGAAACACAACTCTTGATGTGCCTTCGAACATGGACCGGCAAAATCTGGAAGTCATTGCATTCCTGCAAAACAACAGCAACGGCGAAATACTGGCAGCGGCTAAAGCTGGTTTAAGTTCATCGGTTGCCATAGATAAATCAGTTTCAAAATAATAAATTTAAAGGATACTGTTTTTAGCCGTATAAAAGAAGCATCCAAAATCATAAAACCGACAGAGGTCAAAACCCCTTTAAAAAACATGAAAGTCATCAAAGAAAAACATTCCCTGATTATGCGGTGGGCACATTGGGTCAATTTTCCCATCCTCGCCATTATGATCTGGAGCGGAATGCTGATCTACTGGGCAAGTGATACGTATTCCATCACTTTATTCGGCCATACTTTTGTCCATTTTTTCCCGGAATGGTTTTACAAGTTGCTTCGCATTCCGCAGCGTTTGTCCGAAGGGATGGCTTTTCATTTTTTGTTTATGTGGTTTTTTACCCTGAACGGAATATTTTATGTGCTATACACCCTAATTTCGGGTGCATGGCGGGAACTGGTCCCTAACAAACATTCTTTTAAAGAAGCCTGGCTGGTGGTATTGCACGATTTGCATATCCGCAGAACGGCACCTCTGCAAAATAAATACAATGCTGCCCAGCGCATTGCTTATTCTGCAATTATCGTAATGGGTTTTGGTTCGGTTATTACGGGTTTGGCTATTTATAAACCGGTACAGTTCTATTGGTTAACGTGGATTTGCGGCGGCTATCATTTTGCCAGGATATTGCATTTTGCCCTAACCATTGGTTACGTTTTATTTTTCATCATTCATGTTGTGCAGGTGATTTTGGCCGGATGGAACAATTTCAGGTCGGTAGTTTCGGGTTTTGAAGTGATCGAAGAAAAACCTGTTTTACCAATGAAAGATTTGCCTTTAAAAGATGATATAAATCCGGCCATTAACAATTTATAAAGATAAACCCACTTCAATATTATTTATATGGAAACTTCAAATAATAAAAACCAAGAGATCAAAAAAGAATTGACGGTTGAGCAAAAGATCAAGCGGCGTAATTTCATATCGTTTTCAACCTTTTTTGTTCTGGGTGGAGCGGCGTTTGGCGGCTGGAAATGGCTGTATCATTCTCCCGAAGAAACAGCAGGCATTACCGCAGGTGCGCGCAAACCATTGCGCCGTGCACTGAATCAAACAGAACTTTTTTTCCGGAAATTCTACAGCAATAACCACGAAGTTAAGACCTATCCAAAATCTATGGCCGCAAAAAAAGTTCGTGTAAACAGTGATATTGGGATAGATGATGAAGGCTTTAAGCCGGAAAACTGGCAATTATCCGTTGTGAAAAGTAAGGGCGAAATTTTAAAAGTTACAATGGAAGAAATTAAAGCTTTGCCCAAAACAGAAATAGTTTATGATTTTAAATGTGTGGAAGGCTGGGACCAGATCCAACATTGGGCAGGTGTAAAATTTTCAGATTTTGTGGATCACTTTAAACTCAACGAACAAGCAAAAATGCCCTATATCGGTATGGAAACACCAAACGGGGAATATTACGTTGGCCTGGAAAGCGAAAGTGCCCTGCATCCGCAAACTTTATTGGCTTACGAAATGAACGACCAACCGATAGGATTGGAACATGGAGCTCCGCTGCGTTTGATCATCCCGGTTAAATATGGTATCAAAAACCTGAAAAGGATTGGAAAAATCACGTTCGGCAACCAGCGCCCAAGAGATTACTGGGCCGAGCAGGGATATGATTATTATTCGGGCTTGTGATATTTTAGTTGATGCCCGATTTGTCATCCTGGACTTGTTTGTTTGTCATCCTGAACCCGTTTGTCATCCTGAACTTGTTTCAGGATCCCTCTTGCATAAACACAACCTTTCATGTGGGATGCCGAAACGAGTAATCGGCATGACAGATTTTGTCATCCTGGACTTGCATACCATCCTGGACTTGTTTGTCATCCTGAACTTGTTTCAGGATCCCTCTTGCATAAACACAACCTTTCACGTGGGATGCCGAAACGAGTTCGGCATGACAAAAAGGATCAGGTTTTAATCTCATCCTTCAAATCCTTCATTGTTGGATTCACAGATTCTATTAATGCTATTTTCCAGGGACGATGCCAGTTTTTTAATTGTTTTTCCCGGTCAATCGCATTTGAAATAAAAGGGAAATATTCATAATAAACCAAGTCGTAGCAGCGATACCTTTTAGTAAAAACAGAACCTTCTCCATTGCTGTGCTGCCAAATCCTTGTTTCAAGATCGCTGGTTACACCAATGTAAAAAGTAGTGCGGTATTGGTTAGACATAATATAAACGTGCCCTTGTTTGTTCATTTTATCAATTTAATGACTGATTGTATAGTCTTTTTGTCATCCTGGACTTGTTTGTCATCCTGAACTTGTTTCAGGACCCCTCTTGCATGGACACAACCTTTTTGGTGGGATGCCGAAACGAGTTCGGCATGACAAAACACCTGAACATGATTGTCGTCCTGAACTTGTTTGTCATCCTGAACTTGTTTCAGGATCCCTCCTGCATGTTTGCAACCTTTCATTTGTCATGCCGAAACAAGTTCGGCATGACAAAACTTTTATTTCTTATGCCGTAACGTGGTACAGGTTATTTCTAATGGCATAAAGCACCAAACCCGTGCGCGATTTGATGTTTAACTTTTGGAAAAGCGATTCGCGGTAGTTGTCCACTGTACGCGGACTAACGAACATCAGGTCGGCAATTTCCTTGTAAGTGAGTTCCGAGCAGCAGTGCTTCAAAAAATCCAATTCTTTTTGGCTGAGATTGGGGGCAGTTTCATGAGCAGTTACGGAACGGATGAGTTTGCCCGAAACCATTTCATTGATATATACTCCTTTTAGCACAACAATTTTGATGGCTTCAAGAAGGTCACGCGGTTTTGATTCTTTCAGGATGTAACCGCAGGCACCGCAACGGATCATTTTGATTACGGCTTCATCGTCTTCAAACATACTCAAAGCCAAAACATGGATTTGCGGATAATGGGATTTTAGCCAGCAGGTAGTTTCGTAACCATCCATTATGGGCATGTTGATGTCCATCAACATCACTCTCGGCAGCGGGAACCTGACCAAAGCTTCTTGCATTTGTTTGCCGTTTGCCGCTTCAAAGATCACTTCCAGTTCTTCAAACTCGGCCATCAGCCCGACCACACCTTTGCGGAACAAAGTATGGTCGTCAACAATAGCGATAGGAATACGGTCTGTTTTCATATTCGGTCATGGATAAGGAATATTTAACGCAACAAAAGTACCGGTGCCCGGTTCGGAACGGATGTTTATTTCCCCTCCCATCAAAGCCGCCCTTTTGCGGATGTTTTGCAAGCCCATGCCCTCCTGCTTTCCCCTGCATATCACCCATACAAAAACCTACGCCGTTGTCTTCCACGGTCAATTGCAGCTTGCTTTCCCGCCAGTCTAATTAATCTTTATTTGCGTGGCAAAAGCATGTTTGATAATATTATTCAAAATTTCCTGCAGGATGCGGAAAACCAGCAGGTCTTTATTCGCATTGCTGTTTTTAGTATCGATATTTTCTGCTGAATATTCTACCTGAAACTGCCCTGCTTTTTCGATCCATGCAATTTCACTGCTGATGGCTTCTGTTAAACCACCGCTTATCAATTGCTCGCCCTGCAATAATTTACCCAGTAAACGAAGCTCTTTGATGGAGCGGCTGTTGAGGTCCAATGCCGCATCTATTTTTTGCTGTGCTTTGTTTATATCATCAAATGCTACCGAACCCAAAGTAAGCGCCGTTAAACTTAACAATTGGCCAATGTTGTCGTGTAAATCTGCGCCGATGGTTTACATGGTTTGTTCTTGTACTTCGAGTTGGGTTTTTAAAAGTTCGGCAGCAAAAGTTTGCTGCATTAGGGCTTTTTCTTCGATGTGTTTTTTTTTGCGTTGGTTGTAAAGGTTGATGTAAAGCAATAGAAATCCGGGGGCCAGAAAAAAAACCAAAGTTATAATTATGATTAAAGTGTTGATTTCCTCTGTTGATATCTGCATAAAAATGAGTAGCTCCAAAATGTATAAAGAGTAATATTCAGGACAACATAGATTAAATGCCTGAAAGTAAAAAGTTGTAAATGATCAGAACTTAAAACTGTAAAATATAAATAACTAACTACACTACCGAAATAAAAAAAGAGCGTTCCGGCTACCCACCAAAAAGGTGCATAATATTTCAAGTTTACATACTGTTCGTCTTTTATTAATAAATAATAGTAATAAAAACTATAAAAAATAAAAAGGATTGACATTACAGTCGTTGTCAATACATTAAAGTTATATATTCCATGTTTATAAATTTCATATAAATACAATACAAAAAGCAGGGCAAGTCCGGGCAGGACAAATACCCTGTTTTTTGTGTATTTACTTAACAAGTAACCAAACATAATACTTGTAAAGCCTGCTTCTGGCATTAAATAAATATTATAAACCCAATTATTGCCTTGAACTGTTTTTTTGGATAAAATACCTGCTATTTCTGTTATACATATAATCAGCATAAACAGGATCATACTTTTCCAAACGCCCTGTTTATCTCTGCTTAAATATATAAATGCAAAAATTAAACATATTGTCTCAATTGTAACATTTGGATTTAAATAATTTGGCATTACTCATTTATAAATTCTACTCCGTCACAAGTTGGTTGACATTGTTCTCCACGATTTTCAGGTAACATATCTAGTTGATATTCTTCCTTAAAATAATCTTTTTTTCCATTACCTGTAGATACAAATATTACTGTATTTGTAGAATTAGGATATCTTCCAAAATATACTCTAAGTCCGCTGGCATTTTCTGTAACTAAACGCGAAGCAATATGCTCAATTTGAGCTCTTGGAAACCAAACACATTTTACATGAGTTGAATAATCATACTTAGGATCCTTTTTTGAAAAATCGTGGTGTGTTCTAACCATAGTTCTTACTTCTTCTTTCGATATATTAGCAAAAGTGAAAACTTCTTCATCTTGATTCATTAGGTTTTGATTTAGTGGCTCCATAATTTTAAGTTTTAAGTGTACCCTAAAATTCCACAATAACCCACACAATCACAACGCGTTTCAACCTTTTTAATACCGTAAAATCACCCTATTTAAAAGCGGGTTTTTACGCGAAGTATTGCTGTTGTTATGGTTTAGCTTTGAGGGCTCAACCATCCTGAAAACCTCAAAGCCATGTACACTGTACGCAACCTCAATTATGCCAACCGTAAGAACCCGGCCTGGCAGCGGGCCAACAACCGCGCCAGGCGCCAATTAGACCAACTGCTGCTGAAAGAAGCGCTAAAATACTCCCGGCTTTGCTGCTGTCTAAAACCAGGCAGTATCATCATCTGGTATCGGCCTCGATCATCACAATGCTCTTTTTTTTGGAGAAATGTTGCACACAAACAAATTCTGCCGATGCTTCTTTTATCGCCCCAAAAATGGTAGTGCACAGCAATTAGGTGTTGGGTTAGCGGTGAAGTAAATTGCTTTGGTTGTGCGCCACGGGGCCGGATGATTTAAATTTTTTAAAGCTGTTTTCAGGCAGCCTGGACGAGTTGCCTAAAACCAGTAAAACCGTCATCAGTACCTTAAACCAATACTCTTTTTGCATGGCCGAAAAGGATTTAAAGTTTAAGCAGGCCTTGCAGCAATCGGATGTATTACTGCCGGACGGCGTTGGTATTGTGGCAGCCGTAAAATTACAGACAAACCGCTACATCCGTAAAATTTCGGGTTCTATGGTGCATGCGCATTTGTTAAACCGGTTAAACCAAACCGGCGGGCGTTGCTTTTACCTCGGTTCGTCTATATTGACTTTAGAAAAACTACAGCAGCATTTAACTACCGAATACCCGGCAGTACAAGCTGGCTTTTATTCACCGCCGTTTAAAGCCGTTTTTTCTGCGGAAGATAACGAAGCGATGGTCAAAGCCATTAATACTTACCGGCCTGATGTTTTGTTTATCGGGATGACCGCGCCCAAACAAGAAAACTGGGTAGCCGAACACAAAGCCAAACTGGATGCACCTATTATTTGTGCCATCGGTGCCGTGTTTGATTTTTATGCCGGAACGGTAAAACGTCCGGGCAAATTATGGGTTAGGTTTGGATTAGAATGGCTGGGGCGTTTTGTGAGCGAACCCAAACGCTTGTGGAAAAGATACTTGTATTACGGCCCGGTGTTTTTGTTTTTACTGATTAAGTATAAGCTGTATTTTAAGCATTTTAAAAACTAATTTGGCTTCCGATTTCGGCTTTTATTTTTCTTTCTTATAATCCAATTGAGCATCTCTCCCCGGATGCTTTTTTTTATGCCTGTAAAAGTGGTGTTTTATTTTTAATTATAAGTATGATACCGTAAAAACACCTGATCAAATAAGGTGATTGACCGGTAAAGTTCCTTTACGGTTGTGGAGAGATTTGAGGCAATCAATATTAAAAAGAAATGAAAACCGAAAATATACCTTTTAATCTCAAAGTGTCAACTTTCATTTTTACAATGTCAATATCTTGTATTCATTCTATGTCTCAAAGTAAAAATGCTAAGCAGAATACAACTGATACTGTTAACATTAATTATAGTAAACCTGATACTAATATCGTACAACTAACAGTAAAATACGATGCCGTAAAAGGGGAGCTTATCATACCTAAACCAGCTAAAGTGCATAGGTTTTTTCCTGCTAAAAAAAGCATTTATACTAATTTTGAAATTGACAATATCAATCCTTTTTTTAACGGTATAGCTGTAAAAGCCGAGCAAAAGAGTTTTGTTATTGATGTGCCGGCAAAGTTTTTAAGTATGTTGGAAACAAAAAAGGAAGAAACGAAACCAGCCTCTGAAGTAACTTCATTAAATACAGATAAGATAAACTCAACAAATTTCTATGTAGAATCTGAATCAACCCCTGATACTTCTTTTAATGGCAAATTATCTAACTATCTTCACAATTGGGTAACCTTTCAAAAGTTAGTTGCTTTAAGTGATTTCCTTGAACCACAAATTAAAAAGGAGTTAACAGTTAATGCTAAATCATTTAAAAATGGGATCAAAAAAAGTACAATAACTTATCTTAATTTGACAGATTCCAATAACATTGAAAAGGAATTGGCAGATAAAAGTTCGCAGTCTTATCAATACTTGATTTCTAATTATGCAACATTACAAATCTCATGTAAAAAGCAACAAGATAGTATTGTTACAAACAGTACTTTAAAATCTGCCACGAACAAAAAAGACGGAAGCCTAACAATTAGTATTGTAAAAGATTCTGTTCCGGATAATCCTTACAAAGAAGTTTTTACTTACATCACAACAGTTTATAATAGGTTGTTAAATGAAACCACGATGAAAACTTATCAGGATAAAATTGACAAAGGAATATTGTTGTATCAAACCATACAAAATGAAAGTTACAGTATCATCTCAGAACCTAAATTAATCGAAGACGGATCTGATTATCTCGACCTAACTTTAAATATCAACAACACCGATGGCAAAACTTTAAAAACTATTAGTCCAATCAGGATTTACCAATCCGGCGGTTTAAAAATAGATTTTAGCACAGGCATTGCTTTCGGCTTAGGTGGTGCAAAAGATCATTCTTACAGTTTGCAGCGGCAAGACACAAGTTCTTTAACCATTCGTAAAAATCCCAATTACAATAAATTTTTCCCATCTGTGGCAGCATTTATCCATGTTTACGGGCGTGATTATTACCGTTCGCTGTTACCCGCTTTAACTTTTGGTATTTCCACCAATCCTGCCGGATTGGAGCAAACCAGTTTTTATGCGGGCGGCAGTTTAATGTTTAGGAACAGTATGCTGAAAAGGATAGTTTTAAGCGGCGGACTTGCGGCAGCAAATGTAAATTACCTGAAGAATACGTACCAAACCGATTATACTTACACTGCAACCAATTTTAAAAACTACACCAATTTAAAAGCTTTGAAAGATGAAGACCTGATCGAAAGAAAGTTTAGGTTAGGATGGTTTGTAAGTGTTTCTTACAACTTAAGCAGCAAATAATTAAGCAGCTTCCCCTACCGCAACCTATCCGCCGACCTCACCAATTTCTCATCCCTATTAATCCCCCGGATGGCCATAAAGACCAGCACAATGGCAATTGATGGCAGGATCATGCCCAAACCATAGTTTTCGGAACGTAAGGTAACATCACCGGCGACGGTTTTAACAGTTTCGGTAAGGTAAAAGCTATAACCGATGATCAGTACGATCACGATGTAGCAATAACTGGCTTGCTGTTTCCGGTTCCGATACAAAAAAATACCTGCTAAAGGAAGCAAGGCTGCTACAACAGTCGCGATGCTTAACATCATAAAAGAGGAAGTTTTGGTGCGCACGCCGTTGATCACTTCATAAATCCCGGCCGCGGTAAAGCTGTCGGCATGTCCGTTCAGGATCAGGTTGTTGATCACTGGGAAAATAAACAGGGCCAGCAGCACCAAACCGGCCAGCAGCAAATAAACGCTTTGTATTCTTTGTATCATTTTTACAGGGGTAAAAGAAGCATGGCAAAGATAAGATTGTTTGTAAAATAATTTTAGCCCGCAACTGCTTTTCAGCTTTTCTTATCTTTGCAGAAGTGGAAGTAAAACAACGGTATTTTGCAGAACTGACTTTTGACGGCAGCAATTATCATGGCTGGCAAATCCAGCAAAATGCAGGAAGCGTGCAGGAAGTGTTCAATAAAGCTTTGCAGGTTTTGCTGCGGCAACCGGTAGAAACCGTAGGTTGCGGAAGAACGGATACCGGTGTACACGCAAAGCAGTTGTATGCGCATTTTGATGTAGGGCAGGAAGGTGCGGGGTGCGGGGTGCGGGGTGCGGGCCATGAGCAATCAGCAGTCAGCAGTCAGCGATTAGCAGCCGGCGATCAGCAATTGGATGTCAGCGATCGGCAGTCAGCAATCAGCGACTTTGTATCAGCATTAGACGGGAAGCTGAAAGCCGAAAGCTTAAAACTAACAGCTTCCCTCAATGCCCTACTGCCCAAAGATATTGCCGTAAAAAGGATTGTCCCGGTTGCGGCGGATGCACATGCCCGTTTTGATGCCACGCTGCGCGCTTACGAATATCATGTCCATTTCGGCAAAGATCCCTTCAAGCAAAATTACAGTTGGCAATTGCGTGATTTTCCGGATGTGGGATTGATGAACATAGCCGCAAACATCATCAAAGAATACCGCGACTTCAGTTGTTTCAGTAAAAGCAATACGCAGGTAAAGACCAATTTTTGTGCGATAAAAGAAGCATTCTGGACGGAGAAAGGTGATGGCCTGGTATTTCATATTTCGGCAGACCGTTTTCTGCGGAACATGGTGCGCGCCATTGTTGGCACTTTGATCGCCGTAGGCAAAAAAGAAATAGGACCGGAAGCCGTAAGAAAGGTCATCGAAAGCAAAAACCGAAGCAATGCTGGCGTTTCTGTTCCGGCCTGTGGTTTGTATCTCACCAAAGTTATTTATCCATATATTTCCTCAACGTAAAATAATATTCCAGTCAGCAAATTCTTACTTGATACTTGATACTTATATAAAAAATGGCAGCAGTAACCGGAAAAGCGCTTGATGTAAAACTACTGGGCAGGGTATTGCAATATGTGAAACCTTACCGCAGGCAATTTATCTGGGCGGCTTTGCTCACGGTTTTGATGGCTGGTTTATCGCCGATCCGGCCATTCCTGATCCAGATCACCGTAGATAAATATATTTTAAATACTGATTTTAATGGCTTGGTCAGGATGAGTACGCTCATGCTGCTGCTGCTGGTTGTGCAATCTGCTGTACAGTATTTTCAAACTTATCTCACCAATGCTTTGGGCCAATCGGTTATTCTCGATTTGCGAACCAATGTTTTTAATCACATTACCCGTTTAAGGTTAAAATATTTTGACCATACACCCATCGGTGTGTTGATCACCCGTGCAGTTTCTGACCTGGAAACCATTGCCGATATTTTTTCGGAGGGATTGATTTCCATCATCGGCGATATGCTGCAACTGATCGCGCTAATTGGCATCATGCTTTATACCGACTGGCGGCTAACCCTCGTCACTTTAATCCCGATGCCGCTGCTGATGCTGGCCACATATTGGTTTAAAGAAGCCATTAAAACATCTTTTCAGGAAGTGCGCACACAGGTTTCTCACCTCAATACTTTTTTACAGGAACATATTTCTGGCATCAGTGTAATCCAATATTTTGCAAGGGAAGAACAGGAAATGCGGAAATTTGTATCGGTAAACCAGAAATACCGGGATGCCAATATCCGTTCTAACTGGTATTATTCCATCTTTTTCCCGGTGGTCGAAATTATTTCGGCCATGTCGCTCGGCCTGCTGGTTTGGTATGGTTCTACGCGAATTCTTGTCGATCCGCTGCATGTTTCGCCCGGAACGATTACGGCTTTTATCCTGTACATCAATATGGTTTTCAGGCCGATAAGGGAATTGGCCGATAAATTCAACACCCTGCAGATGGGCATGGTTGGTGCCGACCGGATTTTCAAGGTTTTGGATACCGATGAAACAACCGTTAACAATGGCAAACTGGCCCCGTCAAATATCCGTGGGGAAATTGAGTTCGACCATATCTGGTTTGCTTACAATGAAGAAAATTATGTGCTAAAAGAAGTATCCTTCCATATAAAACCTGGTGAAACACTGGCTTTGGTTGGGGCAACGGGAGCCGGAAAATCATCCACCATCAATATTTTAAACCGTTTTTATGAGATTAGCAAAGGAACGGTTAAGGTTGACGGCGTAAACATTCAGGATTATGAATTAGGGTTTTTGCGTTCGCAAATTGCAACCGTGATCCAGGACGTATTTTTATTTTCGGATACCATTGCCAACAACATCAGCCTGAACAACCCGGCAATTAGTCGCGAAAAAATAATTGCAGCTGCAAAAGAAGTAGGCGCACATGATTTTATTATGCGTTTACCCAGCGGTTACGATTATGAAGTGATGGAACGCGGTTCAACACTTTCGGCAGGCCAGTCGCAACTGATCTCGTTTATACGTGCTTTGGTTTATGATCCGAAGATTTTGGTTTTGGATGAAGCCACCGCTTCTATCGATACCGAGACGGAAGAACTGATCCAGGAAGCGATCTTTAAACTGATGAAAGGCCGGACTTCCATCGTGATTGCGCACCGATTGTCCACCATTCAAAACGCTGATAAGATCATCGTTTTGGATCATGGCGAGATCAAAGAAATGGGCACGCACCAGGAATTGCTCAAACTAAACGGCTTCTACAAACGCTTGTATGATCTGCAGTTTAATTCAACCGGGATAGCGAAAGTTGGTTGAGGAAAAGGTATCTTTATAAATAAAATTAAGAACGTTATGCAGATTGAAAGGACAAAAGACGAAGTTATATTTCGATTACCGGCGGATACAGACATTGATAATTTACAAGCTATTGCAGATTTATTGACTTATAAAGAGCTTACTAAAAAGTTTAAAGTAAGCCAAGAAGAAGTTGATGATTTAGTGAAGGAAGTTAAAAAAGGACGCTGGGCTGAAACCAAATTGAAGTTAGGCTTGTGAAGATTACTTGTTTAATGATGGCTTGTTTCACCAAAAACATTCATTAAAAAAAATTATCTTTATCTTAATTAATCCATAAAATATGAAGAAGGAGTACTTATTGTGAGAAAGTTTGGAGGTTTCAAATTCACAGATACTGATATTGCCTTATTGTCAAGCCTTAATCATACAGATACTATTGAAAAGTATCAGTTCTACAAAAATAAGAATCTTTATTTATATGATTTAGAAAATAACAAACTGTTAAAAGTTAAAACATATAAAAAATCAACAAGAGCTAATTTTTATAATAACTTACTTACTGCTTATAAATTTGCTTATAATATAAAATGGAGCGGTTCTAT
>JAABUT010000168.1_pt1 | contig 120405 bp, 125 predicted proteins | sample 5559281 | NCBI WGS metagenome assembly JAABUT01 (sample SAMN10711880, study PRJNA513359) | rock metagenome | isolation source: Antarctica rocks | place: Antarctica: Victoria Land, Ricker Hills nord | collected 2016-01-04 | reverse complement strand
TTTTCTTGTGAGAAGCGGTTTTTAGGAGGGGGGGGGGGGGGGTTTTTGGGCATGTAGGGGCAATTGTGGAGGGATGGGGAGAGGGGATGATAGGAGGGGAGAAGAGTGGAAAGGGAGAAGGGGGAGGAGGAGGAGGAGGGAAGGAAACGTCGTAGAGGGGGCGGAAGAGAGGATGGGGTGAGATGGGAACAGGAGAGGAGAGGAGGGGAGGAGATGGGGGGAGGATGTGAGGGAAAGGGGGAGGGAAGAGAGGATGAGGAGGGAAGAGGAGGGGATGTGAAGAGAATGGGAAAGAGGAGGAAGGTGAGGTTGTGGGGTATGCAGGGGTAACGGGGAAAGAAAGAGGGAGAGGAGAGAGGAGAGGAGAGGAGAGAATGATGGGAGGCGTTTTGATGGTATGAAATCTTAGGTAAGGGTTTAAAATTGAAGATGAGGTTTTCCTTGTGAGGGATTGAGATGTGGGCAGGGAGGAGGAGATATGAAAGCGAGATGGGACCATTGAGGGATTGGTTCCGCAGATGTAGAAGATGAAGTAGAGCGGAGAGAACAAAGAGAGAATTCTGCGTTGCGTGCAGGTACAGCCTGCCACTACCTCATTCACGACTACAACCCCAAATGGGGAATCGGTATCTGGAAGGCCCCCGCTTCCAAATTCTGTTCCTAGCAAGACCCTATCTATCGGCGTTCTTCCTCGTTCGATGCTTATCATACCGTTTCGCGATCTTTTCTGTTTCAGACGTGAAAAAGCTGGTGGTCAGACATGGGAGATGTATGTGGAGGTATGCGGACGGGACCTTGGCGTTCTGGTTACGGGATACATATGTAAGGCTCTCGAATGGCTGGAGCTGCCGCCCTCTCTTCTTCAATCTGACTCGTCTTAGTGCCTGCACGGCCGTGACGGCTTACACATCAGATAGCTCATTATCTAAAACGTTAAAGCTGTAGACTGCATCTGGATTGCGAGGTTGCCACGCTAGAATACTGGCTTGGGATTGATATCTGGGGGTGGCGGAAAGCCCGCGTGTTGTTTCTCATCCCTAGCATCGTGTAGTGTAGCAGAAGGCGTTGGAATTCCTAAGAACTTGGGCTGAAGTATCGGGAATATATGAGGTTGTGACAGAAACAATGCGATGCCCGCATGGATCTGGTGCAAGAGAATATGGTTCAATAAGTATACAATCCTTACGCGGAGATCGACAGAGTTATATCGAGTAGGTAAAATTTCGCTAAACCGATGAGAAATGACAAATCGGGGTAAGAAGATGAGGAATCATTGAATGGGACGCGCTGCTTTACCTAACAAGAAAATGTGTATGGTGATAGGTCACCTCGGTCTTCGACGCGCCCATGCTTTGCAGGCAGATGTATGTACCTTAGGTCCTCGATGGCTTGTTTTGGGGCCGGGGATCGATCATAGACATATCCGACGCTAAACAGCGATGAAAAACGGAGAAGTTCGATCTTCGTCCTTTCGCTTGAATCACCTCTTGGGATCTGATCAATACGTTCCTCAAGAAATCTAGGTAGGAGTTTTCATCTCCGATTGTGGATGACCCAATGAGGGTTTCCTCGAAATATGTGCATGCAACAGAAGAGGCACATCACATCCTTGGATGTGTCATTGTCTGACTACTTCGCCTTGTGAGCTAAGCTTGAGCTTCTTATTCGAGAGGCTTACAACAAAGCTCCATAGAAGGCCTATCTTCGGCCAAGCTCATTGCTACCGCTTCCCTACCTTGATAAACATTTCTTATCAAGATAGAGCTCGAGCCAAAGATCCAATAGGTATCAGGGCACGGGATACATCTATAATTCACGAGGTTTTGGCCCTGAACAGTACCGGCGTACTTTCCGCAGCAAGCGCTTCCCTCTCATCCACCGTCAAATCGCTCTCTGCCTTTCGAAGCCTTACGAAACCAGCCAGGATGACCAAAGCTGTTGCAGCGCAAGCAAGTTGATACCAAAACACGTTTTGATAACTTCTTTTCATCCCGAGACCCGCGGTTTCCGTCTGGATAAAGTCCGCAAAAGCGAGCAGAAAGGCGATTCCTAGGTAGAGTAAACTGTTGATCAATGCACCTGCGAGACCCTGTCGCTTTGATGAGAGATTCGTGGTTATGAAAATGTTGACCACATTGAAAGTGATGTCAATTCCAATTGTCGCACAAACCATCGATGGAAAGACATAAGCCCAGTAGTTCGCACCGATAGGAGCTACCGCAAATAGCACGGATGGCACTGTCCAGCCGAGTCCGGCAACAATAACCAACATCGTACCTGGAATGAGATGAAGAACGTACCCTCCCAGGATTGAGACAAGGATTCCTCCAACGCACATGGGACTGAACCATGCTGAAACCTGTAGGGGCGTGGTCCCCATAATGTCTTGCATATAGAGCGTCCCGTAGAGTAGGAATATTCCAAGGCACCCATATGAGAAGAAAAGGGCTATAAAAAGAGATTTGATATATGGAATACTGAACAGGTCGAACGGTAGAAGTGGATTCTTAGCGACATAGCCTTCCACGTAAGCAGCGAGGCCGAGGAGTAAGGAGCCTATGATAAGCAAAATATAGATATATGGTGTTTTCCACTGATTGGGCGCTCCGGCGCTGTCAGTAATTCCGAAGACTACCAAGATCAGCCCGGAGACAATGAGCGCCGTTCCCAGCCAGTCCATTTCCACCCTCATCTTTTTATCCTCTTGGAAATCATTCGGTACAGTCAAAATAGCAGCGATAGTAGTAGTAAATAGCAGGATTGCACCTATCCAGAAATACCAGCCAAACCTTAGGAATTGCCCCGTCAGACCTGCAATGAAAATCCCAAAGAAGAAGCCCAGAGGTGCTGAGCCGCCGTAGAGGCTGAAGACCAGATTTTTTGCGTGGACCCGGTCGGTACATGTTGCTCATCAAAGAAACCCCAGAGGGCAAAAAGGCTGACGGCCCCAAGCCTTGGAGAGCACGGCAAAAGTCTAGCATGAGTTCATTGATAGCAAATCCTGCAATCACGGACCAAACGCAGAACCATATCAACCCAAGGATGAAGATCGGGTAAGCGCCGTATTTATCTGCCAAACGACCAAAAGGCAAGAGAAATGCTGCCGTCACGAGGGCAAAAGCGCCCGCTGGCCAGACTGCTCCGGCTTGAGGGATGTCGAGCTTGACGAGAAGAGTCGGAAGAATGACGTTGAAACCAGACACGAAATATTCCTACAGTGGATCAACATCGATCACGGGAAATGTGTCCTCTGTCCTGCCAGATGGTAACTTACGGCCATAAACTGTGAAGCAATAACCGAGTAACAGAAGAACACCTCCGCTCCCGGAGACTTGAGTTTCGCTGGCCTTTCTCTCCCAAGCCGTTCGATGCGCTGCCGCTCTGTTTCTGCAGCCTCGTGTTGTCCGCCTTCAGGAATCGAAAGCTCTAAATTGGATCCATCCGGTTTCTCGGGTTTACCAGCCACAGGAACCGCATATTCAGATTGATACTTAGGCTCTGTAGGGTTCTCCGCAGCACTGTCATGGTCCATTGTATCCTGAGAATCTCCACAGAAGCGATTTTAGTTTCAAAGATTGTCCAGTATACTTGGAGACGGAGTCCTGTCTCTCGATAAGAATGCTGACAATGTGGAAGGCGAGCAGAAGGGTGCATGAGCTCTATGCACGCAGAGAAGGACTGCAAGCCAAACGCCAATCCAACTACGTTAGTGCTTCCTATACAGAAGGTGTTCAAGGTAAACATTACCATAGGTTCAACTCCTGATCGCGCTGCTTGCCTGATTAAGGGTTGAAATTTGACAATCGGCGATCCGACCGCGGGGTTGCCTCCAGGCGTCCAAGGGACATAAACTATAGACGCAGGGCGGTTTTTATCGGAGTATTCAAACCAAGCACTTTTTTGAATTACAAAGTCCGCTTGTTCGCACACTCAATTAGAACCGCCCCGAGTAGTAGTGCTCTATATCAAGACGCGTGTCTAGAATTTCCTAATCTCCAGAATCTTGGACTCTTAGACAGCTGCCCTTTCCGGATCTTCATCATTGGTACTATGGCTAATAATCAAAAGGTATACGCTTTGACTGTCCACCGCCTTCCATGGAGTTGGCCAACTAAGCTTATAGTAGCTCGTGCTGTATTCGTGGGTTGGGTCCCAATGGGCTGGTGTTGCTCATCTTGGACTCGCTGAGAAGGGGTTCGAGGTTGAGATCAAGGAAATCGACCTTAGTAGGGGTTTCCCATTTGTAAGGGGGAAAAGTCACTGACAATCGTTGATACAGTCAAGGCCGAAAATTTTAAACCCGAGTATCTCAAGGTAAATCCAAACGGGACGGTGCCAACATTGATAGCTCCATCGATAAACGAGCCGCTCGTCGACACCCGGCCAATCCTGGATTTCCTTGACCAATCCCGACCTTCTAAGGACAGGCCAGACCTGACACCTGTCGGTGCACAAGACAAGGCCGCGGCCAATGCATTGGTCGAACTCGTTCACTCGAGCGATCTTGAAACCGGTCTCGTACTTTTCGGATGCTTAAGCAACGACGAGATCGATCGAATAAAGGCTTCTCCATTGTTCGCCTACCTCGCTGCCCGGAATGTTGCACTTGAACAGTACCTTTCCGCCGATTCGACGAACCACAAATGGCGCCACGCTCAAAGAAAATGGTGGCCTTTACCATCTCTTCACCGACGCGCCACAAATGGATCGTGGTGCCTTTTTCAAAGATACTGCAGCCGGATACCAGAGGTTCGCAACCGGCTTGGACTTACTTGAGCGCCAAATACGTCTTCCTTATGCCATTGGAGATCACGTAACTGTGGCTGACTTGCACATTGTTCCGTGGCTATCTCACGCTCTATGGGCGCTTGGGACAATCGATAGATCTGAATTCTCGAAGCTTGAGGGACGTATTCAACTGACGGTTCCTGACTTCAAATTTGGACCAAGACTTCGGGAATGGTGGAGTAATTTTGGCAAACGTGACAGCTTTCAACAGGTCTTTAACGTGCTCCACTAAGACGCTGATATGACTGATATCAATTTACCATATCTGCAGAATTCCGCTATAGGTTCGCTTGACACAGCGTTTCCTCTCCAGGGTGATGGCGTTCCTCCCATCTATCAAGGCCTTCCAGTTGCTCCAGTTTCTCCGGCGGTACGAAGGTTTAAATCAAGCGATCCTCGCCGGAGGGTCCGAGTCCCAGAATCCTCAAAATCATCAGATTGCATCGTTCCAGTAGGGCTGTGGAGATGACTAGCTAGCCGCCACTTATTACCTACCTCAGGCAATTCTCTGTAGCTAGCTCTTCCTCTTCACGCACCCCAGTAGCCAATACGATCCTATGAATCTATCAGGCCAATAGCGTACGTTGTTTGGATCGCCAGCCAGTCAGGGTCCATCCACTAACCCTCATTCATCCGCCGATCCCATCGACACTGAACTAGTTGGTCAAGCCGGCCTTCTTATACCCTTGATCATTGGTGACGGTGAGAATATGTCTCCACCATAAACGACGGTAAAAGCATGCGATGTGCTGCTGTTTCTAATGCGATATGACAGGCTTTGCGGCTAGATATGATCTCTAGCCGCCGCTTCGGGGCGGCTACTCCTAGTTGCGTCAGCCTAGAGCTGAGGCACTATGAGCTAATGGTGGTCAACTCGAATGCGAGACTCCGTATTGGCTTTCCATGTCAAGCATTTCACAGAGTATCCGCAATCTTGTAAACAAGCTTCTCCCCACTAACCTTCCCATCCCTCATCTCCTGCATTCCCTCCAAAACCCCCTTCAAACCGTTCGGCCTCACGCTGGGCGGATGCACCTTCAGCTTTCCTTGCTCCAGCAACTGTCCTGCCAGCTTCCAGAACATGACGCCGAACTCAAAGTCCTCTTTACTCGCCGGTCGGCCGTAGTCGGTCAGGGGCTCCCCGGTGGCAGTGTACGCCAGAGTACTCTTACTCTCTACATCCTTTCGTGGGCATTCGATTGGCTCAAGGGCGCTGTAGATGCCGCCGGTAGTGGAAAGGGGGTCGGCACACGTCTTGGCACTCGCGTCGATGGAGATAGTGTCCACGGCGTGTCTTAGCTTGTCGGCCGCGAATTCGCGGATTTTACTGCCGCAACTGGGATCTTTGTAGTCGAAAGCTTCGTTGGCTCCCGGAGTCTTGACCAGGGAAAAGTTTCGCGGTGAGCATGTCATGATAACGGTAAGGTTTGAGCTGAGTATCTCGAATCAGTAAATTTCAGTCTTTTAAAGTGTCTGTTTGGGAGCCTTGCAGTTTTGCGAACTGGATGGCGAGAGTACCAGTGGCTGTGCTGCCGCCATAGATGAGTAGTGGGAATTTTTGCTTAACCGGTTGAGTTGGAAACGGCAGCTTCAGCGATTGGTAGAGAGCCTGGCCGACGGTGGTACTGCAGCAGAATCTCAACAACGCCGATGTTCGTCGAAAGATGGGGGTTGACAAAAGTCGTACATGCCTACGCCCAGCGTTGCGGCTTCCTCGAAGCTCATGCCATTCAGGATCGGGATTTGCAAATCGCCTTTTGCAGTGACATAATCAGCGAAGGCGCCATCCTCGTAGTTGTTGCCGTTGCTTCCATGAATGAAGCCGCAAACACGGTCGCCCTACGCGAATTTTTTTGTTACGTTGTTACCCACTTCCAACACCGTGCCGGCATAATCGCAACCGACTGTAGCGCTTGGTTTGCCCTCACCGTCGACATGTTGCCAGTCGGTCGGAAGTTTCGGGATTGGGGTGTCTGGGACGAGGCGAGCGTCTCCGCGGCTCTTAATCACAATCGCCTTCTGCTGAGAAGCCATGATTGACAAGATTAGGAGGCGATAGACTTTGGGACCGCTGTATTGAATTCGTGGTGGTGGATGATGTATTAGTGCACGGCTTCAGTGATGTTAAGACATCAAATATCAATCAAGTCATATCAGTATTGCGGTAAATATATAATGTTCACAGTAACAGTATAACGGCTCAGATATGCAGGATGCATTGGAGGTGGTAAGATCAGAATGCATGTAACGGGAAATGCTTCACACCTATTCGTGTGTTTGTATTGCGGCATAGATTGGTTCGTGCCATTTAGGCAAACCGCACACTGCATAAAAGACAACCAATCGCACGATTTGCTCGAATTGGAAGTACTTTTATGTCCATCAAATGACTGTCATGCATGCATCCAAAGCAGAACGTAGAGTAAGGTACCTTCGATGACTGACACTCTCTATCCGGATAGAGTCTGGGCATCTAATACCTTCATTAGACCGCTTATGAACGGTTCTGCAGGTGAAGAATTTTGTCGTCTCAAGGCATATCGGCAGATTACCGCCAATGAGTTGGTGTTCATCCACCCATGCCACCTGATAAACATGCTAGGCGTCAACATCGCTCACATAAAGCGTAGTATATTTGATCAAGTTCCACATCAATGTGCACAGAGGTCAGAGATCTCCTCAAGACGATTCTGGCATAGTTAGCTTCAAGATCAGGTCGAGTACACCTGAGCGCAGATATGCTGGGATTGGTGGGGTTGATGTGGAAAGATCAAGTCTGCATGCGATTAAAGCGAGGTTCCGAGGAAGACCTCCTGTACCTCCGTATGCATTAACAAATTCCGTACCATGGTGAGGTCCCATACAAATTAGGCCACAACGTCCATCTTATCACCGGACCACGGTCTGAAAAGCGAATAGAAGATAGGTACGGAGGTACGTTGCTCGAATCATGGAACGTTGGACAATTGCTTGAGCTTGGACCAAGTGCTCGGCAAAAACTTCTCTCACCTACGAATAGATCGCCACGATCGCCTATGCTCACAAAATTCATCAATCCATATTATTTGTGAGTTGACAGTTCTGGTCACACCAGGGTCACGTAGACCTATACACGACAGGATTCAACAAAAATGCCAAAGGAGCACAAGAAGCGCGGCCGACGGGAAGAGAAGAAAAGAAAGCGCGAAGACGTGCAGGAGGACGCTCTGCCAGCAAAGCGGTATAAATCCGAAGACGCGGAAGCAGATGTTGAAATCCTCGCCGGTGATGAAACTCAACATTATGGACATCACGACGTTGCTGCTGCGCCTGGAGAGATCCAATTCTATGGCTTACTCGACGAAGATGAGCAAGAGTACTTCAAGCGAGCCGACGCGATGCTAGAATTAGACCAATTCGCAGATCCTGAGGAGCGCTCTCTTTTCCTTGCCAACGTCTACAAAGAAGCCAACGGGAAGGAGCTGAAGATTGCCAATAGTCAGTCTTGTTCAAGGCTAATGGAGCGACTGATCTTGATGTCGACACCGAGCCAGCTAAAGGCGTTATTCCGGAGATTTAGTGGGCAGTAAGGACGCATAGTGTCAGGCTTCATTTTATCACAGCTAACGCCTGCAGCTTCCTCAATCTAGCACAACATCGCTTCGCCTCCCATTGCTGTGAGACCTTGTTCCTGCAATCGGCACCAGTCGTCAATCAAGAGCTGATAGCTCCTTTGGAAGAACAACAGGCTGCAACAGAGAATGGAGAGCCCTACGTATCTATGGAGAACCTATTCTTATACACGCTCAATGAGCTCGAAGGTAATCTTGGCTACCTGATGACTGATCCCTTCGCATCGCATACCATTAGAGTTCTACTGGTTGTGCTTTCAGGGAAACCGATAGCCGACTCCAATACAACGTCGCTTCTACGGAGCAAGAAGAAGGAAAATATCTCTAAAACCGTCCGCAATTCAAATCCCGCAGAAACTAAGGAATTAATTCGAGCTGTACCAGATTCTTTCCACGAAGCGTTAGAGAAGATGATCTCAGGCACAGTCACTCATTTAGATACCACGTACCTTCGGGCACTGGCGTGCCACCCTGTTGGTAATCCCGTTATACAGCTTCTTCTAGAGTTGGAGCTTTCGAGATCTGGAAAGCAAAAAGCCAAGGAGGAAAGCTCGCTTTTCAGAAAGCTTTTGCCTGATGATCCCTCCGAGGAAGGGACCGACACTGTTTCGTTTGTTAACCACCTGCTGTACGACTCGGTAGGGTCTAGGTTATTGGAAGTCATTGTTAGACTTGCCCCTGGTAAAACATTCAAGGCACTGTACCGGGGTCTGTTTCAAGATAAGCTTGGAACCATTGCAAAAAACGAGACTGCAGGGTTTGTGATAATTAAAATACTTGAGCGATTAAACAAGGAAGATCTCCAGCGAGCAATGGAACAACTTTGCCCGCAAATTGATTTACTAGTTGAGCGACAGCGGACCTCTATCATAAAGATGCTCATTGAACGGTGTAGAATCAGGCTTGTGGACACGGCACCAATTTCTCTGGCAATAGTAGAGGCTTATGGCAAAGAGCCTGCAGAAAGGTTGTCCAGGATGCTAAGGTTGAACACGGTCAATACAGATGGTATGGCCGAGGACCGTAAGAAGCAGGTGGAGAGTCAAGATAGTGGGAAGGCACACGGGTCTCTCCTCGCACAAAGCATGCTTGAAGCACCAGATACGTTGCGTAAGCTCGTTACTGAAGGCCTACTCACGATGGACATTCCCGGACTTATAGGTCTCTCCAAGGACCGGACAGGATCACGTGTATTGCAAAACGCATTAACATTGTCAGATCAAGACACGAAATTCCGACGGGTGCTCATTCAGCGTTTCCTTGGCCACATGGCGGAATTGGCGTCTGACACTATCGCATCGCACGTGGTTGATTCGTTTTGGGCTACCACCAGTGGACTTACATTCATCAGAGAACGTATTGCTGGTGAATTGCTTGCGAATGAACCGCTACTAAGGGAATCATTACCGGGAAGGGCAGTATGGAGAAATTGGAAGATGGACACTTTCAAAACGAAGAAATACCAATGGATATCAGATGCGAAAGAGAAAGACAGCGCTGCAAAGACTGGCATCGAGCTCGCTAGGGAGCGGTTTGCTGCTTCCACGAAAAGAGTTCGACCAAATGGACGACCAACCCAACCCAAATTTAGCAGCGGCGCCAATGGAATTTTGGTTCAGGGCAAATTCTAATCGCTTGGCGGCGGGAGCTTATGCGTCTCGGGCCCTACCAGACACCTTAATTATGATGACGATACCAATGAGAAAAGAACAATACATTTCTATCGCACGCTGTTGATTGCGATCATTTTTGTATATATTACTGTTGGAGATTTTCTATACAATATGTCGGTCAATGACTCAAGCTTACCTGAAAGACCTGCTAAGAAGCAGCAAATCCTTGCTCGTGCTGATGAGGTTTCTACTGTTCGTCCAGCCCTGCGACTTTGATCAGGCTGAAGCAGTCTGTCAATCGGCCTGATATAAAAACTAACTGAAACAGCTTTTGAACGCAGTACAAGAGCTTTTGATCCCTTTCATACGCTCAGCAGATGAGGATGCTACTGCGAAACACACAGGTCATGGTCTTCAAGTCGGAGGCGGCGGACCTCGGACTGTACTCGTCGAACACCACAAACCCCAGAAGCTGGCCCAACTCTTAGATCTGCAACTACCTGATGTCGGGTTAGGAAAAGATGGCCTTCTCGATTCGCTGAAGCAGATTCTCCAATACTCTGTAAACACCTGGGACCAAGGCTTCCTCGACAAACTCTACGCCTCCACCGACGCCGTCGGCGTCGCCTCTGAACTCATTCTCGCTGTTCTCAATACCAATGTTCATGTCTACCAAGTCTCCCCTGCGCTCACTCTTATCGAAAAAACAACCTCTCGCGCCCTCGCCAACCTCTTCGGCCTTACCGGACCCCACGCAGGCGGCACTTCTATCCAAGGCGGATCGGCCTCTAACACCACTTCCATGGTTATTGCCCGCAACACCTTGTTCCGCGATACAAAGGAGCATGGTAACTCCTCTCAGAATCGCAAGCTCGTCCTTTTCACCAGCGCGCACGGTCACTACAGTATCGAAAAGGCAGCCCAAATGCTTGGTCTCGGCAGCTTCGCAGTCTGGTCCGTTCCCACTGACTCGGCGGGTCGCATGCTTCCCTCCGCTCTCTCTTCCCAAATCGAAAAGGCCAAGGCGGAGGGACACACACCGTTTTACTTGAACGCCACAGCCGGCACAACTGTCCTCGGCTCCTACGATCCCGTTGCCGAACTTTCCACCATTTGCACCGCTCATAATCTATGGCTGCATGTTGACGCATCCTGGGGCGGTCCGGCGATCTTCTCTCCTACTCATGCGCACAAGCTTAAAGGAAGCCACCTTGCCAATTCCATAGCTGTGAACCCGCACAAGATGATGGGAGTCCCCATCACATGCTCTTTCTTGCTGGGAGCAGATATGCGACAATTCCACGCCGCAAATACGCTGCCTGCTCCATACCTCTTCCATTCCGACGAAACAAGCCTGAACCCCAATGCGGAAATCTACGATCTCGCAGATCTGACACTCCAATGCGGTCGTCGCGGCGACAGCCTCAAGCTCGCCCTTGGCTGGATCTTCTACGGCAAGCATGGCTACGCCGCCCATATCGACAATGCTTTCGACACAGCCGCGTACATGGCCTCCTGCGTCTCTTCTCACCCAGATCTTGTCCTTGTATCCGAAAACCCGCCACCTTGCCTGCAAGTATGCTTTTATTACGCATCCGGGAAACAACTGAGAGAAGCCAAGGATGAGAATTCAAAGGTGACGAAGGCGGTAGCGGAGGGATTGGTGACGAGGGGGTTTATGGTCGATTATGCTGCGGGGGAGAGGGGGGCGTTTCTGAGGTGCGTGGTTCATCGGGGGACGAGGAGGGAGACGGTGGAGGGCCTTTTGGTGGCTATAGGAGAGGTTGGGGGAAAAGTGTGGGGGAGGTTGGGTGAGTAAGGGGGTTGGCTGTGGTGGCTCTGATGTCGAATATGGAATGGGGGAAGGGGGAGAAAAGCGAATAGACTGCTGTTGTGAATGACAAAGGGGTCCGGGTTGCAAGCGCTCAGGACACCACCGTTCTACGCCATCAACACATAAAATCAATAGATCATAGCATAGAACATATAGATGCCATAAAGTATCTTTGATTAACCCCCCTTTTCCAACATCGACAATCCCCCCTCACCCCTCGATAAACGTAAAGACCAAAACAAAACCTAGCCCCGAACAGCAACAAGCTCCTCGATATCAGGACACACCCTTTTCCCCCCATAGGCCCCAGCAGATTTTATCTGCAAATGTCGTACTTGAAGTGACACAAACGTCATATGCTGTAAAATCATTGCAGTGCATTCCCCCCCTTCCGCCACTTCAACCATCCACACACACCCACCCACCCCTCGAACCTCCAGCGGACGACACCAACCTACGCTATCTCCATGAATCTCACCCGTAATAAAAACCCCATCTCGCACATGATGAAATTTCTCTGCAGTGCTGTGGATGATGTGCTGATAAGAGTGGTATTGGTAGGAATGTGTAGATGGGCATATTATTAAAAAGTCCTTGCATATTGATGGATTGAAAGGTTGGGGAGATACGATCGCGATCACGACAGGTCAAGTTTTGTGGCCCTCGGATTGTTAAATGAGACCCCCTTCGGAAATGTAGATGTCGAATCCTGAAACAATCCGATGAGGTTCCGGAGATGACTCGGTTTAAATTTTAGTAATAGAAAATGAAAATATCCTAGGAGATCTAAGCTAGAGAGGCTAAAACGTTTCAGCAAAAGACCTCCATGCTTCCTGAGGTGGAAACATGCATCCAGCAATCCCTTCACAATCTAAAAACGCCTAACCCCTTCACCCTCTTTTCCACACCCTTCCTCCCCCCCGCAGCTCAAACTCTCTCACCTCCTTCCCCCAACATCAACACTGCTACTCCTCCCCAAACTAACACTACTGCTCCGCCGCCTCTGCCTCCTCCTCTCCTCCGGATCCTGTGGATGTAGCCCACTAGCCTTAGCAAACAGATTCAGAATATCCGTCAAACTGACTACCCCGGACAGTCTGCCGCTCATGTGGGCGCCTGGAAGGGCAGCGGCGCTGACGGAGGGGGTGATGGCGAGGGGAAGGAAGGGAGGGGAAGCTTGGGGAAGGGTGGGAGCTTGGTGAGGGGGGTGGAGGACCGGGAGGGTGTGGAGGATTGGGGCGGCGGGTTGGGCGAGCGGGGTGTGGGGGTTGGATGCTGAGGGGGAGGGGGAGTCAACGACCCACATTCTGTTGGGAGGAGGGGTTAGTCAGGGGCTTGAAGGGGTGGCGATGGGGACGAACCGGTGGGCTTTGGTTGCGACAAGTTTGGCGATGGTGTGCGCGAGGGTGGAGTAGGGGCTGACGTGGAAGACGGGGTAGGAGTCTTTGCCGTCGTTCATGCCGCGGGTGGAGAGGATGACGGAAATGAAGTGGATGCAGGTGTTTTCCAAGAGGGGGGCGGAGGATGATGTGGTGAGGAGCTGGGAAAGTTAATGGGGGAGTTTTTGGATAGTTGCTGCGAGGGTAGGCTTACCTTGACGTCGACATTGGAGATGTTGCCTACGACGTTGTACTGGCTGTCAACGACAGCAAGGGACGTGACGCCTTCGTTGTTCATCAATTTTAGGGCTTCTTTGAGGGGCTTGTCGCCACTGTAGGGTATGATTTAGCATACGCAGTGTCCAGCGTCCCAAGTATAGGAGGCCTACTTGACCGAGATCAATTGTTGAGATCCAATGTTGAGATCTCGAATGGTCTGGGGGTAGAGCTGGTCAATGGAAGGGAAGCTCCGGCCATTGTCCCACAGAAATTGTACGAGCCTCAATTGGCTTAGGATCCCAATAACATTACTCGTGCCCTCTTGGACCACCACGATACGGTGTATGCCACCTCCGAAAGTCTCTACCGCCTTTGTAAGGTTCGCTGTGTGTGGAAGTGTGATATAGGGCTCTTTGGTTCCTAAGCTCTTCGCATCTTGAAGCGGAATATTGAAGCCTTGCTGTGCTTTCCTCGCAAGGTCTCGGAAGATGGATAGGTGTTCTTCGTCAGGTTGCAACTGGCCAGTAGCAAAGAGGAGGTATTGCGTGAGATCGCTATAATCGAAGGTTGCCACGGCCGATCGTTCTTGTGGACTCGAACGGACGAGCAGAACAGCGGCACCAGATTCGGTCAGAAGCTGCAGCAGAGATCAGGGACACGTCTGGCAGTTTCGTAAATGGAATGTGACATCCTACATTCGTAGCTGCCTCCACACCAGTGTCGAGTTCCACAAAACGCAAATCTTGCGGATTGACAAGCTCACCAACACCAATGGTCTGCCAATCACGTCCTGCGAATGCCGGGTCAGCTGAACCAGCTGTCGGGGGGTTATTTAGCAGCTCTTGCATCTGAGCTTGAGAGAAAGATAGATGACGATTCTGACGTGGAGATGGGGGCATGCCACGTAAGTGCTCCGTGAAGCTTTGACGGTGGCTCTGGCTCGGGCTGGAGTTGTGCGCTCGATGTGTAGAAGGAGTCCGTGATGGTGTAGAGCGTATCGAATCCTCGCTAGAGCGAGGAGAGACGCTGTGCGCGTACTTGTTAGCTTCTTCTGCCATCTTTGCGCCGACTATTATTAGACGTTTCTCTTCGAATAACAGAGCTTGACAGCTAAGTCTCAAGGTAGGCGCAAGTAAGTGTTGAGCACGGCAACGACTGAGGACATACTGAATACAGTGATGAGTTGAACGTCGCGTATAGCGTGATAACAGATATTCTACGTCCACCAAGGTCAAACGACGACGCACCAGAAAATAGACGCTGCGCTTATCGACTTCCCCGCAATCTTAACCGAGGCGATGGCGCTAGTTGGCAATCGGCGTCACATCCGCATATCCCCGACTCAAAATCAAAACATCTCTGCAAGTGCAGAGAACAGAAACTAACCTCGCAAACGTGATGAACCTACGAGCAATTAACATACAGCCCATTCAAAAGCTGGACCCCGAGGCTGTCACTTTATTGGGTTGACAAGGGTTTGTAACGTGACACGTCATGTCTGATCCTTGAAATTGCATGCAGAACCCTAGCGTTGGAAGACAGATGCATACACCGCCTCATCGTTTGGGAAGGGGAGTTTCTACTTGATCCTTTCAATATGGAAGTTTGGATGTTGAACACTGCGCCCCGGCATCGATGGTCCAATGATGATCGCCAAACATTTCGCCCTCCCCATCAGTGTCCCAGATTGCCACGATATGAATGATCTCTGAACCACCAGGGAAGCCAGAGGCTCTGAGACCTATACTACATATGAGGAGCAAGGTCCCTTGTTCAAGCAAAGTGTGATATCGCAACTCTATATGTCATTTTTCATTCAACGTACGAAATTGAATTCCTGTGGATATTTTAGCTGAACCGGCCGGGTTGCATCGTGCTCCTCGGAAAACCTCCTCTTAATATACTCCCAAACATCTCTAGTCTAGAGTCTCGTGCATGGCAGGTCTATGTCACGGCTGCAGTCTGTGGCGTGCTTATTTTCCTGTTCAGTACGATACAATGGTGTACAAAACTTTTTCTAATAAAGCAACACCACTTTCATGACGACTGTAGGTTCCTGCATTTCGTCTGCTTTCAATGGCCCGTCCCTGACTACATCTAGATGCATCGATCATTTCAACTGTATGGATGTTTTTATGTGATGGTTTAAGAAGATCTTATGCTAAGAGAATGATAGCTTGGCGTCTACATGTACATTGGTTTTACGCGCTTGGGGTCTTATAGAACTGGTGAGGTAAAATATGATTTCTTAGAGGCACAGCAAGGCTACGGGCTACACTTATGGGAGAACGACCGTGCAACTTTTACAAACAAACAGCAATCAGTACGGATCATAACCAACCTCCGTTTCGTTATGGTTGTCCTGACCTGGTCTTGCAGCTCTTCATTATATCGAAATTTCTCTACCCTCCAATAGTATTTATATTTCTGGTTAAGCTGTCTCTTCGTCTGCTTTTCGTTAAATTATCCCGGCCTCATAGTCGCTTGAGCCATGTCATTTACTTTGGTATAGTCATCACCTTCTTATTTGACTTCTCCAGCATGGTTTCTATTTTTGATCTCTGCATTCTAGATTCGGGAGAGAACTTTGAATCAGTTCAGACATCTCGCTACCAAGGGACTTGGAATCTCGAAATAATTCAGGGCTCGGTAGACATCCTGAGTGGTTTCTACGTTCTGGGAATAACTGTTACTCCCATTCTGAAGCTCCTACTTCAGACAAAAGGGAAGATCAGACTTCTCCTGGGTTTTATGACTAAGCTTCTGTGAGTCATTCCAGAGCTTGCGTGCTATCCTATCAAGTTGTTGATCCATGAAGCGCATGCATAAGCAGCTGTGTAAGGCTATGGGCTCAGTACAATCTTACCCAGTCCCAAGACACAATATGGGACGCCATTGATCCGATTAATCTGGTGTAAGTGACAAGCTCACTTTGCACGACTTCATAAAACTAACTAAGGTAGGATATTCGAGATGAGTGTGGGCATCGTTGTTGGGTCGCTCGTGCTTCCTGCCTTCTTCCGGCATGCAGGAAACCCTATCAACGCTTGGCTTAAGACCTTTGCTAGGAGAAAAAACGCCGTAACTCCCACTACCATCGTCGCCACCAGAATGGCTGTATCTGAAGTTGACCTATCCCGCAATTCTGGACGTTTAGGATACGTTCAAGCCGAACTGAAAGATGAAGATTAGACCCCGCGAAACCGGCGATAGAATTCATATCGTTCCATCCCACGTTACCACAACTGGCCGACTCGGGAATTTCATGGTCGATTGGGTGCAGGACTGAGAGTGCATAAGTGTCTTTAGCTCATTAGGCTGCGATGTCGATGGAGGTTTATCATGTCAAGATGGGGAATTAGGACTAAGACAGTATGCTGCACCTTATGCTTGATAAAGCTAAAGTGAGTCTTGCTATTTCGTTGCGTTTCTCATATCACTTTACCTGGAGATGTCCATGTGGATAATCGATGTCCTCGATGCTGACAGACTATTGATTCATTCGCCTTAAGCCTGAATTTACCATTGTGCGACAAGGAGAGCCCAAAATGACTTTGTGGGCAACGTGGCAGTTCCGATGAGATTGGCACTTGTTCTGGAACCTTGCTTGATAGATTGGTAAGCCTTCGGGAAATACGAAGACTTGACGCAGTCGCGGCGTTAATCATGGCACGTGCTAGATCATTATGCGATATCCGGGTGTGGGACTGCAAAACCTCTGATAGGACCGAAAACCAGGAGTTTGGACAAGACGGTTCGCTGAGATACCCCTGCTCCTCAAACCGACTTCGCAATCGAATTCTCCAACTTCCCAAGGCAAACCACACATCAACTACGATATCAACAAGAAACGAATCAAAAGTTTTTCATTTCCACCGTCTCCACCTGCCTTACCTTCCCCCCTCTTCTACATGTCATGTTTCAAGCTTCCTCTAAGTAGAATCCCAGTCCCTCGTCTTCCAATTCGGCCAACAGATAGTCCCTACCCGATCTAGTATCTACTGCAACAACAATATTAAAGCATGCTTCGTTGGAAAAACCACTGATCATATAAAATCTTAAAAGAGGAACGGCTGACACCATCCGTCCACCTGCTTCAACCCAGCATAGGTTCCCAACTAAGATCTGCAAAAGATCCAAAACAAGACGAACAAGATCTTCAATCCCCTTAATAAACAAAGCACCATCTTTAATACAAGCTCAGCAACTACAGTACGCCACAGGTCCTCCCAACCATCCCCCCCCCAATCTCAAATCTCCCTCCTTATCTTCACATCTCTCACCCCCCTTCCACCGTACATGACCAAAACACAACCCCTCCATCCCCCTAACCCCACCACCCAACCTCTCCAGAACCAGACAACGCGTTCACCTTCCGGCTGCGAGCTCATTGCCATCGTTTCTGATCGATCGATTGTATGATTACTGGATGGGGCAGATGCTGTGTACTGAGGATGCGGGATTTGGAGGGGCGTCAGCCACTGGCGGAGCCATGTAAGAGAGTTTTGGGGCATTTGGGTGATGGGGAAGGGGGGGTTTGGGCAGATGGGTGATGGGGTGATGGGGTGTGGGGTGTTTAGGGGTGCCGGTGAGATCTCAACCATTGCGGGTGGTATGTCGCAATTGCACATCTTCGTCTTCTGAATGGCTCCCGAACGTAGCATCTCTTCCTTTGTGCACTGGAGTTGATCTTGGAAAGCGGAGACTTGATATTATCACCGTAGCCAAGTCGTGGGCGAGGGTTTTTTATTTAAAGGTTTCTATGGGGCGGTGGTAGCCACTGGAGTTGTTAACCTTGAGATTGAACTCCCTCATCCGCAAGCACCCACCCCATACAAATCATCAGAACACTCTCAACAGTTTCAACATTTCTCATTCTACCAACCGCGACGCCGGGAAAGAACTCCACATCCCTAATCCTCTTGAACCACCACCATCTCGGTTATTTCTGCCCTTTTTTTCTTCTTGCTTAGCTGAAGCTAGGTATGTAGTAGGCTGTGAAGCATACATATCATCGGGATAAGTGTAATCGGTCCCCACGCGAGGAAGTTCTGCAACAAAGATTCTCCATCCGCAGATATTCCTTCATCGACATCTTTACCCCTCCCTACCATCACACAACCCGCGCTCTGCATACCTTTCCCCTCTTTCACCATCAACCCCGCCCTTTCCCCCCCTTTCCTCTCCTTTTCTTGTCCAAACCCCCAACCCCCCCCCCCCCCGGGTCAAACCGAGCCTCGTCTCATTTTTCAATTGTGTATTGCATGATTTGTGTTGTACCTGCGGGGGGTTGTGGAAGGTGGAAGGGAAAGGGGAAGGGGGAAGGAGAAGGAAGACGAAGGAGGGCGTTGGAGTGGTGGTGTGGGATGGAAGGAAGGACTGAGGGGGATAGAGGAAGAGATGGGGAGAAGAAGGACGGACGCGTTCCTGCTTGGCAAGCGCCACCATGTATCTCAGAAGAAAAAAACAACGAATTTGCATAGCCAAAACGGCACAGCGGCACGAGCTGCGCCGAGATAGCGCACTGCAAACATAGATCCACCATACAAACCCTGCGTTCAATCTCGAGCTACTCCACGCCCTCTACCTCCCCACCACCCCCCTCCGGCCTTACTTCCCCACCACACCCTCTTCCACGATACCATCCCGCTCTCCAAAATTACCGCAAACCATTTCGAAAAAAGCGTGCCTACCTCCTACCCTCTACAAAAAAAAAGGAACGTCAGGGGCGCCGCTCGAGTCGAGTTGAGAGTACATACCTATCGGAGACGCTCTTCGCATCCCTTCCGTACCCCCGAAAAAATCTCAAATGATAAAAATCTGGGCACCTTTGTACCAGGGATCGGGAACAGAAGGTGCGGGTGTTAGGGTTGAAAGAGTAAAAGGGAATTCAAGAGAGGGGGTCGTGATGTGTGCTTAATGAGTTGGAAGGGTTTAAGGCGTCTTTGTCTTTGTGAGGAGGAGTGTGTAGGTTCGAAAGGAAGTGGAATGGTGTCTGTGTTACATATGAGAGTGCTTGACGGAAAGCTGGAAGGTGCGGATAGTATATGTAGATCCGGGCTGCTTCGGTTTCGTGAGATGACGGTGCTTATAAGTATTTCTCTTTTTTTTTTTTTTGAATTTGGGAGAGTCTGTTGTAAATATGGGTTCTGAGCCAAGGGCTGTGTTTTGTTTTTTTCTTGGCGCAGGGAAGGGTGGTGGTTTCCGATATGAGTGTTTTTTCCTTGAGAGGGTTGGAAGGAGAGAGAAAACAGAGGTTACAATATTTTTTCTCCAAATGCTCGATATTATTGGAAAGAGTGGATAAACCGAGAGGCTGGCACTTATGGGATAGGGAATTATCCCGGTAGAACCACCGCCGGTCAGATATGTCGGCACTAGTTCCCTGTTGTGGCAACCGCAGCAGCGCAGTATGAAAAAGTCTCCCTCTCCATGAACCCAAGTCAGTGAGACTCATTTACCTTCACACGTACCGACCCATCAACAACCACTCCGCTGCTATCACCGTCACCGCACCAATCACCCGTGGGTCGAAGGCCCAGAGTCCTCATGAATAAGACATTAGCTAATATAGATACTAGTAAGTTATCTCCATCTCTTAATCTCGCAAGCAAAGAGGTATCAATCTCGCTAGCAAGTCAAAACAGCAAGCAAGCAAAATAGCGCTATAGCCGTCCGTGATCCGTGGTTCGCCGAAGCCCAAAAATCGAAAACGGTAGGCCGTTTGCACAAGCGGTATGCAAAGCACAAAAAATAGCAAAACCGAACAGCGAGTGACGTCCTCACCAGCACTTAAACCTCGCCCAGAACCCTCCGCGCTGCGTCTTCGCACCGGGTCGCTCTGTGAAGTCGATGTCGTCCTTTTCGTTCAGCGGGGTTAGCGGCTCTGTTCGGGATGTGGCGAGCCCGTGGCTGAGGAGGGGGTTTGTGCGTTGGGGTTGGTGGGTGCCGGAGGCGGGTTGGCGGCGGGCGGCGACGACGCGGCGGACGATTACTGCGGGGTTTTGTTGTCAGCTAGGTTGAAGATAGGCAGAATCGGTAGAGTTGGGGTTTCGTAGTCGGTTCGTCTTGAATCATAGCGAAGAAAATCGGAACTCACAAGCAAAAGTCTCCTCGATATTGACCATCTCCCTCGCACTCGTCTCCATGAATCCGCAATTCCTCGCCCTCGCCCACTCCAGCCCCTGCCGACTCGAAATCACCCTCCCATCTTTCAGATCGCACTTGTTCCCCGCAACAATTTTGACCGGCTGCACGGCGCCCGTGTCTGCCCGGTGGTCACATTCCATGTCGACCATTTGCAGGAAGTGCTCTAGGGTGTCGAGGGAGGAGGCAGAGGTGATGTCGTAGACGAGGAGGAAGGCGTCGGAGCGGAGGTTGGAGGCAGCCCACAGGCCGCGGTATTCTTCTTGGCCAGCGGTGTCGGTGAGGGAGAGGAAGTAAGGGTGACCATCGATTGTGCGAGTTACTGAGTAGGAGTCCTCTGGGGGAGGGGGTTAATAGTTGCGCTGGGATTTGGAGAGGTGAAGAGGTACCTATCGTGGGGTCGTATCTTTCGAGGGGGACGAAGTCAGCTATGTGTGCTGTGTGCAAAGACGAGGGTTCCGACTCACTCATGCGTCCATTGACTTCTCACGAGCCGTAACGTGATGGACGACTTGCCTATCCATTGTAACTTAAGTCAGCTGTATGCTGGTTGTATCGCGTATGGTTGTACGAGGTGACAGACCACAGCCACCGTCGCCACATATTGTGATTGATATGCGATTCTCGTCCTCCGTCATCGCCGCAACAGCGCGTTCAGCGCTAGAAACCCTTCAGCTGCACGGTGACTCGAGTTGGGAATGGGAATTGGGAATTAGGAGTTGGGAGTTGGGAATTTGGAATTATTTGCGGTCTGTATATCCTGCGCAGGGGTCCCGAGGTATCCACGTGGTGACGTGAATCTCAGTAGATTGAGGGGCGGAAATGTGATCAACCGAGAAAAGTATTGTCTTGCTGCAGACTCCCCTCTTTGAGCTTCACAGACTTATGGTATCTATCTAAATGGCGACATCTACCAGCGTTTGCCTTACCCCTGAATATCAGTCCTCACAATCCTTAATCATCTAATTATCTGACCCAACTTCCATGCAACCTTCATCCAAATCTTATCCACTCCCTTGGGTACTCGACTACTCAAGCGAGGGACTTGAACAAATCGATTTACGCCCCCACTACCCCCATTGAGCGATATGCCTTGTAGCGTCAGTGGGTTCCACGGGGGAAGAGATGATTGCCATGACCGTGCCACTCGTGCTGTTGTTTTGACGTGCATTCAACGAATGACGGCGGATTGCCCCTGCGCTAGGCGCTATGGTGCAAGGATGTCGTAAATTAAAACGTCCCGGAGCCGTGGGGGTGGAGGGGTGGAGGGGTGGAATGCTCTCGTTGGAGGATTGCTTCTGACTGTACATATTTGGTAGGCTCTCTAACTTAATTATTTGGCATATCACCAAGCCTGAAGCAGGGTTCATGTGGATAATTAATACCTATAACAATTCCGACCTCAGAACTGACCTTACAGCTCTGACCAGTGCTTTCCTGCGCCTTGCACATAACATGCTTGCTCCCCCAATCTCAGTTATCATAACGATAAAGCTACCATCAGGTAGATGCCCCTTCCACCGTGGGCCAGAAGCCAGAATTTTCCCCGTAAGAGTCAACACCAAGATTGGTAAAAAAGAGGGAATCCCAAAACATTCGCTCCGTACAAAGTGGTATAGATAAAGCAACAGAGTGCACAGAGACCTTCCAGTAAAGAGATCCCCCTGCTACGCCTTTTCCCCCGTGACTTCGTTGCATCATATCCGAGGCGGCGCAACTCCGTTGGTTTGTAATACTACACCCTCCTCGATCTTGGCCGGTATGCCGCCACCGAACCCGTGGGATGCGGTCGCCTCCATCCGTGCCATTTTCGCTGCATGAGAATCGGCGTTGACGCCTTGAGGTGATCGATTGCCCGACGGCAATGCGCTCGAAGGTATTCGAGACTCGTTGGCCGCGATTGCGGTTAGCCGAGCTGGCGAGCCGGATTGTTTGTCGCTGTGATTCGACGTCCGAGGGGAGACTCTTCCATTCTGGAAGTAGGGTCAGTATTCCAGATATAGAACGCAGAGTGATCAAGGGCAAGTGATACGAGTGGCATACCTCTTTAGCCCATCGTAAACCGCAGCTATTGCACAGATCCCGGTTACCACTCGGTCCGCGTCTCCACTCCGGCGTCACCCGCGTATGACAGTTGGCGCAGTCCTTCTGCATCTGACCGGCTCCGTTCCTCCTTTTTCTCTTCTTCTTGCTTGACAGAAGGCTCTGTAGTTCTTCGGCCAGGAGTCGATTCCGCTTTTCCATTTGGCGCAGCTCAAACTGCCAGCTAGTACTCCGTGTTGTCTTGAGTTCATCAAAAACATTTTCTTCCGACGCAAGGGCCTCGTGTTGACGGCCAATGGCAAGACCGCTTCCGCCTGGCTGCGTTGTGACCTGTTCACCGTGAACGTTCGACGAGGCCGACTGTGGTGTACGATTGCTGCTGGACATGGCACTTGAGGTTGACGTAGGGCTGGTGGGTTTCTGATCGTTCTTGGGTGATATACCATTTCCTTGCTTATGGGCATTTGAGCTTCGCGATAATTTCAGCAACCGTGTCTGTGCGACCAAGAACGTTGGTTTCTGTCCTTCGGTTGCGTCGCCGGGGTAGATCGTCGTCCGAGCCTGAAGAGTTTGCCCGCGCTTGTTCTGTACATCGTGCTTGAAGGTTGCTCGGACACCTGTCCGCGCAAGCTCAAGCATCCGTCCAAATTCAATTTTAGATTCTTGCCGCATCAACGCCTGGGCGCTCGTGCCTACTAGGTCCTCGGGCTGCCGATCGAGAAGACTGCGCACATTTGAAGAAACAAAAAGGAACATGCCTGATGTTGACATCTTGGTCCATAATTCACTTTCACCGATTCCACCAGCGGAGATGATATCAGTGCGGGCCAAAGCATAGACCGGCCGTTCACGACCAACCATGATGATACACTTTCGCCCTTTCCCTTGCTCTAGGTGAAGTGATCCATGGCTTTCAAACCAGGTATAACCGCTCTGCTTTCGTCGAACTCTAAACACAACGTTGACAGCTGCACCGGTTGACGTGTCTTTGAGTTCTCGGGTCACTGGGACGATATCACTTGGATGGCAAACCGAAGATAACGCTGTGCCGACAAGCTCGCTGGGATCGTACTCGAGTACTTTTCGACTTGACGGTGACAAATATAGAAAGAGACCCTTTAGGGATAGTACATGGACAACATCATCGGTGTTCTCGAGTAAGACCTTGTCCCAGATCCGCTTCGAGAGCTCAGACTCCCCGGTACCGATGGTACTGAGAACGGTAGAAACCTCATCTCGACCAACGGTTTGGCCTAACTCCGTATTTGGCTTGCTATTATTCTCGGGTAACACGTACCTTGGTAGTAGTCCTCGTTGGTAATTAATGGTATATGATCCATCGGGATTCTTATTTGTAATCGAGGTAGGCTGCTCTACCAGGTCAACTTGAAAACCAACATAATACTTGATTTCGTCCGAGTCCCAGGTGATGGGAATCATGGTGAGTAGATTCATAAAAGGCTGACCTCCTTTTCGGTAATTGATCAGACTAATCTGCATCTCCTGACATTGATTGATCATATTCTTGATACGCAGGACAGATTGATCATCGACGTACTTCCGCTTAGTGCCTTTTTGAATTTTACCGTCTGGAGCTTGTAGAAAACGACAGTTCCTGCCTAAGATTTCGTGTTTTGTATAGCCCGTAAGACGTTCAAAGATGTCTGAGCAGTACACTATTGGCAGATCATGCTGAGTGACGTCGCAAACCACGAAAGCGCAAGACATATCCACAGCACCAATGTTGATTTGCGGCTTCGGTCTCGTAGCTACACGCATCAATACACCAAGCATGTCGAAGCCGCTGGACGAGTAGGCATTTCGGTATTGAGGTACCACCGGCTGTTGCGCTTCCGCTGTAGCCGCTGATGTGTCGAGATTAAGGCTTTGCTGAGGCTTAGAAGGCGGATCAAAATCGGGAAGTCCTTGTAACTGATCAGTTGGTGGAGGATGTGCCATTGGGATAGGAGGATGCCCAAGGTCGACTTGCAAGTTCTGCATCTGGTCAGACATCTGTAGATTCGGGATCTTATCCCGAACTTCTTGTTCATCTTGACTATTCGTTCGGCCGCCTCCTGGGTCTTGCGGTGGACCTCTTACCAAATTAGAAATGCTCTGCTGCAGTGGCGACGAAGTTATATTAGGGGAATAACTGTTCTGAGAGAACAGGTTCATTGGGGTGACATCACCGCTTTGGTCAGTATCCAGACCACCAGCAGAATAGTCCATTCCCATGAGTATGTTATTGGGCATATAATTAGCAGACATGTCGATGCTCATAGAGTCGGGAGGATTAAGGGGAGGTTGCTGGTAAGGGGAGGAAGATGGAATAGGGCTGTAGTTTGCTGGCATGGCTTGAAAGTGAGTGTTCAAGGCTAGGGCTTCACCAGAACCTCTCCTTCTTGCTCTTTGACTGTCAAGCCTTCGTTGCGCTATAGTGCCCGGATGATGGATAGGTGCAGAGGTAGGAACTGTGGAGGGATCGAATTGGAAGCCGTCTAGCTCACTGGGACCGCCCGAACCGAACTCCAGCATAGACGACCTATGCGGGTCGCGGTCTTGGGGGCCTCTTCCAGGTCCATAGGGTTGCGACTGGTGGAAGCTCCTCCTACGTTGCATCTCTTTATTGTTTTGACTGATAATTTCGTCCAGCGTCTGACCTCCAATCATGCCGGAAGTGTCCATTCCATTTGAACCCATCATGCCCATCATTGCTTCGTGGTTATTGATATTTGCCACCCTTTGCGAGTCCTCTGTAGAGTAGTGCCTGTCATAGTACCCGTTGATATTGCCAACATTGGGTTGATCCATCGCAATCCCCACGGAAGGCGCTCCCCCAGGAACACCTAACAGAGTGCGATCAGACTGTCTATCTTCTGATGTTGATAAACCAAGAACATGGTCCACCACAGCGCTGCTTCAGAACATTGGCCACCTGGACCGTTATTACTGGGCGAGTTCAGGAAGTTACTGATTGCTCGACTTCTCCGAGGCCGCCCTAGCAAGCCAGCCACTATACAGATGCCCACAATAAGTCAGGGCAGGATCGTCGGTACGACGTGGAAAGCCTCCTATGGCAAGCTAAACACGCTATATGCGAAAGCTTTGCGCCTCGCACGTTGAGATAGAAGTAACTGGGTGATAGTCAAGAACCAATGGTGCTCGTACAGCAGCTTGATCAACGGTTCGACTTGCGACCTTGTAGTGGAGAGAAGTCCCAGGGCAGATGTCGGCTATAATACTCACTCAAGAGACCTGAGCTTCACAGGTAATAGAGAGGAGGGGTGAATTGTTGTAGTCGTGCCAGTAAGAATCGAAGTCGACCTCAAGTTCTGCTGCTAACTATTCTGGGGACTAGTGCGTTGTCGGTAGATGACAGCCAATCGCTATCGCCATTTTCACTAGTTGCAGCGTCGGGACGAACACGTACCATATATCACACACGGTAGGTAAAGTTAGGATGAGTAGGTAGCACTCGGATGATTTCGCCTGGTGATGATAGGGTTGTTTTCGATTACTAGATGACTTACTTGCTACCTTGAAGGGTACATTGCATTGCACACTACCTTAGTTGCTTGCTGGATATTAGTACTTTAATGGCGCTTGAATCGCTGGAAACATATTCATTGCCACAGCAGTATAGGAAAGAATGTATAGCAAGATCCTTAGCCGTCTTCATCTGCGCCGAGCTCATCCGGCTTGCTGCTCGCTTCATCACCAGGCTTGACTCTGGCTTCTTGCTTCCTCCACAGTTCGGCTAGAAAGTCCGACGTACTTGCCTCGTCAATACCCTTGTCCTCTCTGACTTTCAAAAATCTGGGGAACCTCATGCTCAAGCCGCGTTGTTCACTGACCAGTCCCAAGGCCGCCAAATATGTCGGACTCATCGTGATATCCGCAAACGCCATCTCCCAGACTTCCTGTGGTTCAAACCATACATCGGGATACCCGTTGTATTCGACGTAGCTTGGTCGAGCAATGAGATTTTGACTTCCTTCCTGATATTTTTCCTTGTTAGCTTGATAGAACTTGTCAGTGAAACCACTGATACATTTCGTAACTGCCTCGAGAGATCCTGATTCAGGGTTGCGCACTGCCAAAAGTATTGGTGACCACCACTTGGCTTTTCGACCGGATCCATGCCATGCTGCAATCGGAATTAGATCGATGGTATCGGCTGACGTGTTGTAGTCCTTTTTGACCTTAAGCCACGAGTCAAGGCGTTTGTCAGGTTCGTAAGTTGCCAAAAGAGCTTTGCGACGAGAACCCTGGGAAGCCTTTTCTTTCTCCACAGCTCTTTCGCTTGCCAAAGCCTTTGACTTGTTCTTCTTGGCTGGTTTAGATGGAGGAGGAGCTGAAATTTCATCGATATTCGAATCGTCGTTTGAAGGCGAAGGGAGAGCTGGATTTGGTATATTGTCAAGTACTTTTACCATGATGCCTTCGCATTTGATATCTGTAGCGTTTTTGAAAAAATCGAGTACAGTTTCTGAATCCGACGACGTAGCGTCGATGTTTTTGACCCACATAAATTGATTAGGTATTTCCACAAAAAGACTTCTCAAGAGTGCTCTTCGTTCACGGAATGGTCTGTCAAGCAACTCTTCCCCGTTCAAGTACATCAAGTCGAAAGAAAACAAGCAGACATTAACTTTGATCGAGCCTATGGCGACATCTTTTTTGGCCCTATTGGTAAGGGTTTGAAAGGCTTTAAGGTCTCCCGTTCCTTGATCCACAGCCACAACTTCACCCTCAAGTATGAAGCTACTGACACCCTCGCCGCGTATCGTCGGTACCAAGGCAACAAGATCAGGGTATTTGTCGGTCATGACTTCCAGATGCCTAGAGAATATGGACACCTTACCTTTCTCGTCACAATGCACTTGAGCTCGCTGCCCATCGTACTTGTACTCGCAGCTAAAATCACGCCCTTGAAGCTTGGTAAGCATTTCACCGAGGTCTCTGGTAATGCTTCCCAGCATAGGTCGTAATGGTATGTGTAATGCAAGCCCACAACGAAGTAGGAGTTCGTCAGATATACCAACCTGGAGTAGACACGGGACGAGATCATTGTAGTTGGGTCGCCGTGCGAAACAAGCTTTTACCAGTTCTTCCCCCTTTGCATGCACTTCTGCCAATTGCTCCTTTTTTAAATTGATAAGATCTGATTGCAATTTTATTGGAAAGGTAGCGCCTGAAGAAGGCCTTGACAGCAGAAAAGCTCGCGAAAGTGCAATGAGCATCGTAGTTTTGACGGCACCGATTCTTAGATGCTGCACCAAGGTTCTAACCAAGTATCTACTTTCCTCTGCGCCCTGGGCATCCTGGAGCAGTCTCTCTACGATCCTTTGCTTAAACCCTTGACTACCATTTCCCTTACTGTTTGCTATTTTGACGAGGCTCTGGAAAACACTCATGATAGACAACGGCTTGGGCTTGCGAAGGGTGAAGCTCTGCCGTTTCTTCGCTTCAAATGCAACGTCACCAGCATCTCCATGTTTATCGTAGAGAGCCTTTAGACCCGCACTGTCCAGCCCGCACATCTTCTTCAATGCTTTAGAGATAGCCGAGCCGCCTAAACCAAGCTCTAAAGATATGTAAGGAGGAGAAATTGCATTGGTCGCCAGCCAGACCTGCGAAGCCTTAATAGACTCTCTACGAGGTTGGGATGGTTTAGAATCGCTTACCGCAGGCAATAGACTCTCAGGATCTCCTTCTATGATTGTCCGAAGAAAGTTGACTAGAGTGTCAACTATCTTTATCCGACTTTGCGTACTGTTAACAAGGACAAAGCATCTAATGAGAAGTCCATAAGAGGCATTTCCGCCTTCGGTGGCCCAATGCTTTTGGAGCGCTGGAATGTATTTCACAGGGTCAAAAGTCAATGGGTTCATATCAAATGGCAAAGTCGAAGAAATAGCATCTTCAGCTGAGGCTGTTGACTGTAAAGAGAGAGTGGCCTTTTCCTCCAGAGCAACGCTAGCCTTGCTCTCTGAGTGAAATATTTGACTGTCCACGTCCTGGGCTAAGCTTGAGGGCAGGTCCCCATGACTGAGGAGATCATCATGGGTCTCCTTTGAGTGGTCCTCTTGTGAAAGATGTGCTCCATCGGGCAATGTCTCTTTTAGCTTCTTAGAAGGCTTATTTTTCAACGACTTGTCTTGCTGATCCCATTCAGACTGTAGCTTCCTGGCCAGCTCTTCATCCGTCAGCGTCTGGTTGTCGTCTTTGGAGCCCTTTTCGTCATGCGATTGAGGTTCAAGATCGACAGAGTTCTTGCTGGCATCCTTCCCTCGTGCCTTTGACTCTGATTCGGCATTCTGTTTCCCAAAAAAGAAGTCTAGGCTACCCAAAGTTTGCGGCGACGACTTGTACCCATTTGTTCTCCGCCGCTTCGAAGGTGTTGACATTGTGCCTTACGCTCGGCGCGGTTTTGTATGGATGGGACGAGGTGGGAGCTTGCGACATCATGCATTTGGCCCGTGCGCCAGCCGGCTTTAGTGGGATTATCGCCGAAAGCCCCGTTCCTGAAGATCTCTCAATCTATCCTGGTTATTGAGGCCTGAGCTCTACTTGTCTATCTGTATTGGTAACGATCTCGATCGACTGCAACGATGGCAGAACTAGCCTCTCGAAACTTAGGCGAGGAACAGAGCGTACGTGTACAAGATTATCTTGACGATAAGCTACAGACCAGCAATGACCTGGCAAACCTGGACGTTCTCCTGGAAACGGTTACCAACCAGCAAACCCTTCTTAGGCAACAGGTTACCCTCTTTCCGCGTCTGGTGTGAATATCAAACTCATTATTTGCTAGCTTCAAGAGGCGGAAACAGCTCTTTCTGAGGCTACCAAGGCTTCCAAAGCTCATTCGGGAGATCTACTACAACAAGCAGAGAGGTTTAGGAAGCAGCAGGCCGATATCGACCGGCGTCTGCTCATTGTCACGCGGTCTGAAACTAGTGATGATGCAGTACGGAAATTCGATTCAAGTATGGACAATTTGCGGCGACTGGATGTCGCCAAAGGCTACATGGAGTTGCTTGCAGAAGTCGATAATTTCAGGTTGGACTTGACACTCTATCTTAGATTTTATGGCTGACAATTGTACCGAAGCTCGGAAGCTAGGCGAAATTTTGAGGTATCGCCGCAAGCTGCTTTAAGACCGTATACAAGGCTACAAGATCTCGTCGCTGCGCTCAAGGAAGCTCAGCCAGCTGCTGAGGATGCCGCTCCCCATCTCGTCGATTATGTGGATGAAACAGCTCGTACGCTATGGAAACAGATGAAGCACAACTTTGCCCGTGAGTTCGAGGAGACTTTGAAGAAAATGAAGTGGCCTGGGAAAGACGTTGTACTGGCAGGAAAGCTCGAAGTAGAATGGAAAGCTGGATCAGAGAAGCTACTCGATTTGCAAGAGCCGTGAGCCTACCCCACGCCTGTGCTTGGGCTCAAATAACCTCGGGCTAACCTACCTTGATGCACAGAGAACTGAAGGCAAGGGATAACCAGGCCGATGGAAACACTAACAAAGGAAATTCTTTGGTACTGCTTCCTCTAGAGGTTATGGTCAGGCCTCTCGAATTACGGTTCCATTATCATTTCGAAGGCGATAGACCAACCAACAGGCTGGACAAGGTGCGTTTGGTATCGCAACTCTGGAAGTTCACTTTGAAACTCACAATAATAGCCGGAATACTTCCTTTCACACGTTATAGGATTACTGAACACTCACGAAGAATTTTTTGCGATACATATGCAGCCAATTCTCCGGCATCATTTTCAGAGATCGAACCTGGCACTCACTTCTACATACATCGACTCTACTTCTGCTTTCGTCACTTCTTTACTGCCAATGCTTCGTCATAAAATCTCTATGTCATTGCCACAGGTCGCGAAGCAGCCACAGCTTCTGAGTCATTTCATTCACGAATTAATGAATTTCGATGTCAGCCTGAGAGAAGATTGGGGCTACGATGGGGGTTGCGGCGTGGATGGATGGAAAGGTCTAACTTGGGAGGTTCTAGTAAAAAAGGAGTGGTTTGGGAGATGGCTGGAAGTAGAGAAGACATGTACGTACTGTTGGTTAATTAAGCGGGACGGACTGACAGAACTTGTAGTCGCTTTGTCTCGTTATCAAGAAATCATTGAAGCACCAGAAAGTGGAGAAATCGACTATGAGAGCGTTGATCCAGGCGCTACCAAGCCTACAAATGGCGCAATCAGGGTAAACGACCTCCTAGAGACTATAACCGGTAGAGATATTTTCCCTTGTCGAGAGGCAATTACCACTGAACCCTTTTACAACAGACCGCTATCGGCCGTTGACATCCTTCTCGCAAAAGCTGCGCTTCCTTATCGAAATCCAGATTGCCATTTTCGACAAATTCCACTATCGTCTCCATTCATCCCTTGAAGCCTACCTAAGCCTCACATCTTCCCTAGGACGGACCGTTCATACTATATCCAAAGAAGAACAAAAGGAGCTTCAAGGCCTCGGGGGACTTGAGCGCCTATGTCGAGTCTACGGCAGTGCAGAATACCTAGAAAAAAAGATGGGAGACTGGAGTGACGACGTTTTCTTCTTGGAATTATGGGATGAACTGCAAGACCGAGCTAGACGCAACACGGGGAAGAACCTTGCGGGCCCAATGAGTGTAGAAGATGTAGCCGAGCGAACCTCAAGCCGGGTCGGTTCTGAAGAAGACTCAGGTGGTCTCTTTGACGAGACGGCTGGCGCCTACAAGAGACTACGAATCCGCACTGAGGATTTCATTCAGGAGCTGTTAATCGACAACATCAAAGGCTCGCTCCGGCCATACAGTCGTATAAACCCCTGGTCATTACTATCCCCTGACACCACCTCCAGCGCCTCCTCTCTGGGTCTCACTGCCGAGCTCGATGGCGCAATCGAGCAGCTGTCTTCTTACCTCTCCTTTCTCTCCAATGTTCTCGCCCAAGCCCCGCTCCGCCGTATAGCCCGCCAACTAGCGCTCTCGATGCAATCCTTCCTTTGGGACCAAATTCTGATGCGCAATACCTTCTCCTCGTCCGGCACAGCGCAATTCACACGCGACATCTCTGCCATTTGGGAAGTCATGGACCGGCATCTTGGGGAGGGCCAAGGTGAGCTAGGGATGCGGAAGCTAGGGGAAGCTATTGTGTTACTACGATTACCGGTAACTTCTACTGGAGAAGATGAAGGAGAGGAAGCAGGGCTCGGGTTGTGGGAGGTTGACCAGCGGATTTACAGGAGTAACGAGAGTGGGCGGGAGGTATTGGAGGAATTGGGGCTGGAGGTGTTGAGTGAAAGCGAGGCAAGGAGTGTACTTGAGAGGAGGGTTGAGAAGAGAACAAAGGGTTAACGCGCTCTGTCACTAAGCACAACTCGTTCTGTATAAGGGCGCCGCCGTCGATTAAGCGGCTACATTGTGGGGGTGTGGTTGCTATCTTTCTACTGCAGATAAGTCACCTTTGCCAATTCGGCTGCGGTTTCTTCAATAACCTTTCAACGCTGCTCTTAGTCTGGCAGTTGTCATTAGTGTTCTCGTCTTCTGTTCTTGTACAGTAATCAAAGCCTAGGTTTTTCGCAAGCTCATAGGCCTTGCGGTAGTGGTAAAACCTCAGTAGTCAGTGCGATTATCACTAAACATGATGCACTAAGGTACTGTATAAGTAAGGTACCTAGCTTGAATCTATAATCAGGTAACCAATATGGCCAAATGGAAGAAATGTTAGACCTTCTGGTAGGTATTCCGTTATAAGTCTGATGTTCAAACAGCGCTTGTTGGCTGCACGTACGAAGGATGGTAGGACTTATAAACCTGCAAAGCTCCCTCGACCGCTTGAGCCAGACCAAAAAGTATGGTCAACATAACTACAACGAAGCCAACCCAGAAAGTGGCCCAACGCACGCCGCTTCGCCGGTCGTTCCACCATTGTCGAATGTTTTTTGGCTCTGACTCATCAAAGACCTGCTTGAGTATAACTAATCGATCTCTCCAATAGCGGAATTGCTCGATCTGGCGAGACTCGGCATTGAGGTGACCGTTCCGGTTGGCTGCTGGATCCAGATGGTATCTTTGCTGCTGCTTTCGGAACCAGCGCTTCGTGTCTTTATCATGTTCAGGAAGCAGTAGTTTGAGAGTTTTCAAGGTTTCTTCAACGAAATCCTTCTTGTAAAGTTTGCTAAATTGGCCAATTTCAGCTAATGTTTATGGCGCTCAATCGCCAATAGACTTACCAGTCACCGTCCCTTTGACAATGCAGGAAAAATGCGTGATGGAAGAGATATACTTTGGTATCATCCTCTTGAAGCAAGAGATGGTCCACCAAGTTACTGGTCCATGCCACTTTCACGCCAGCTATTTTCACAAGCTGAAGAGCGTTAAATTGCCTCGGAAGTTTTACGTGGTCACTCAGAACAGGTCTCGGAGGGAAACGGTTTACGACAAGCTCCTTAAGAGTTCCGCTCTTCCAATCGATCATGGTCTGTCCTAGATTCAAGCAGTGCTTTGGGTTCCCAATGCTTAGCATCAACAGAAGGCGTGCAGCTAGCGCAATCACATCGTCAATTGATGCCTTGTCGGCAACATCGCAATGCTGATGTAGCCTGCGGGCAATCGATTCTCGGCTTTCGTCGCCAGCCTTGATGTAGTTGATAACCTTCAATAACTCTTCATGGCTTACAGTCCAGAGCACTTGGGCCCTATGGCGCGTTACGCTTGCACACTGAGCCTCATAGAAGGAAAAGTATGGATTACACGGATCTTCTATATCGTTGAGATCCTCGCCGAGGGCATAGCCAGCACCCCAAAGGGTTTTCCTGATTTTGCGCCGAGAGAATAATGATAATGGAACCTTACATAGGCCCTCTATAAGTCTCGTGGGCATTCGCAAAAGAATCTTGTACGGGTCTGCGGTATTAGAAGGTTTTCTTGCTCACGTGTCTTCTTGGGTACACGTCCTGTTCGAATGTCATGGGGAAGGCTAACTAGATTTGTAGACATATTAAAGAAAGAGGCTGAACCCAGCCATGAAGTGCTTAGTCAAAGAAGAGATAGCCTCGTCCATAGGGAAGTGGAGTCAGGCTGATAGGGCTGCAGAAATTGCGGTGGGACAAGAATTCCACTGCAGCCTTGTGCCGGTTCTCGGATGCTTGGTGTGAGAAGATATGCTACTTCAATTTTGAGAACGAAGTACGATATCGACGAACACTAACGTCGCATCACATTCGAGGTACTTGATCTAGCAAAGTGCAGCAGCTTGATATGACTTCCATGACAGAAACGACGACGTCTTTGCCAACGCCGAGTTGCATGCCAGAATCTGAATGGCAGGATTCTATAGACAAGCCCTGCGGACTTCTAGGGAAATTATACCGGTGCTGGACAGCCAAAGGCCCTGCTCGAGAAATGTTCGAAAAAATTGCAGGTCCCATAAAGACAGTCCTGGAATCACGGAGTGATGACTTGGATGAAGGCCAGATTATACCCATAACAATTGTTTTCAGCCTTTATATGATTAGTTTACGTATGTTAAGCAGCGCGTCTGTACATCCTACTCTACTTATAGAGTGTGAAAACTCGACTGTTCGAAATAAAGCGAAATGCATCGTCCGAGAAAGCTCCATATGGCGGAAGATACAGAGAGAACATCGTAGTCTCAAGCTTGCAGCCTGCGCGCGAGGCCCTCAAGCATGTGGGAAAAATACCTTACCAAAGTCCGAAACTCCTCTCGGAAGCGCGACAACGGTCTATGCTCATCGTAGCTTCGAGAGCCCTTGCGGCGTTCCAATATCTATGTATGGTGATTCCCACCAAAGAGATGCCACACTTGGTGGTATCATCATGATTGATAGTGTTCCAATGGGCATTACAGTTGCACATGCTTTCAAAGAGTCCAGCTTGACGCCAAATAGTTGTATACTTCAAGAAGACGATGAATTTGCTTTCGATAGCGACGAAGACATTGATAAGAACATCAAGTATGACTCAATGAGCTCAGGTAAGACCAAACAAGCTTGTGAAACCGTATCTAAAATACTTATCAATATTCTCGTAGTAATAAGCGTGGCATCGCCACCAAAAGTTGTCTCATATCCTCGAGAGAGCGTTTCACCCCTTCATAGACGAGGGAACATAGACATCAGTAACAATTCTACCTCGGCAGATCTGAGCATTTTCTCGGGAATATCATCTTGCACTAGTGCAATGACAGAGGATTTTCACGATGAGTACTCGAGGTTTGCATTAGGACAAGTGTATTCCTCATCTGATGCATTCCATCATAACACACTTGACTGGGCGCTATTTTCGATCGACAAGAGGGACTACTGGAAATCCAATACCATTAATTCAGTCGCCGGGGCAAGATCAGACAGCAAAGTTGTTACGCGCATCACTTCTCAGTATGATCACTTAAAGGATGACGAAATCCTGGCTGTGACGTCTTCGCGTGGCACATTGAATGGACGGCTCTATGGAACGCCATCCTATCTAAGGATAGGCGGGAGCAAGTCTTTCCAGGAAACATGGACAGTCAATTTAGAGGCTAGAGTCGGTTAGTCTATCCTCGGTCTTCGTCTTGCGGAAATATGCCTTAGACTGACAGCTCCACGTAGCCGATGGGGACTGTGGTTCATGGATTATTGACCGAAAAGGACACGAATGGTTAGGCCATATTGTCGCTCGACAGCCTAACTCAAACCTAGTGTACATAGTTCTTGCGAGCCATATAGCCAAAGACATCCAATCTCGGCTTCGCTGCAGGATGGCCGTGCTAACTAAAGACAGCTATCCAGTCATCGAAGGCCAAAATCGACCCAAGATGAAAGTATCTGACCTGCTAGAGCCAAAACTGCAAACAGAATCAGTCACAGAAACGAGATCACAGGAGTACTGGATATGGGACGAGCTCCGAGCTGATTATTACCACGCAGACTTCGACAGAAACACAAGTAAAACTCCCATTCACCTATTTGTTTTGCTATGCTATAAATCGACTCACAGCCGACACTTTAGGTGAAAGGATAGCTAATTTGAAAAAAAGGGACCTGGAAATATACATGGTCCAAAGACAAAACGTAAGACCTCTTTAACACTTCGTCCCGCCTTAACAGAACTCTATCCTTGCTTCGGTGTCTAACGTCAAGTAGAGTTCCTCCGGTACTATTGCCGGCTGCATTGTCGAATGAAAAATTAGAGGGATCACTCGTGCCTCGATGGGATAGATCCGCTACATATGGGCAGCACCTCAACCTACCTCAGCGCCTTGACCCAGCTCAGCGCCTCAGCCAGGGTTTATCTCTTCTGGCCGCAAGTCCATTGCCGGTAGATCAACCTAAGAGTCTAAGTGCTGGGATTGCGGCTTATCGAGCAAGATCACACATGACGGTGAACTCGACAGCAGCTGGCAAGCGTCCCACTCCATGTATTTCGTTTCTCTGCAACCATTAACGAAAGTCTTTCTAACCAATACTAGATGTCTCAAACCAACCTCAGATATCAGCTGCAAATCAATCAGGGGCTTCTTTTAGTGACGCTGAACTTGGGCGTGTGCAGCACCTTAGCGACACGTATTCCTCTGGTGAAAACCAAGCCGTCTTACCAGCTTCAGACGAAAATCGTAAAGAAATTTACGAATGGCTCTCGCCACCGGACCCTTCTGTAAATTTGAATGATGCCTACAAGAAAAGAATGGCAGGAACCGGATCGTGGCTACTTAAAAGCCAGCAATATCTCGACTGGAAAACAAATTCGAACTCGTTTCTCTGGCTCCACGGAATACCCGGTTCTGGCAAGACTATCCTCAGCTCTACGATAGTTGAGGACGTGCTTCGTCAATGTCTCCAAGATACTCGTTCAGCCGCAGCATATTTCTTCTTCGACTTCAATAACTCGGAAAAGCAGCCAAGTGACAGAATGGTGCGATCAATTGTTGCGCAGATCTCCCGACAGCGAGCGGATATGCCAACCGCTTTAACCTCACTTTTCTCTTCTTCTAAAAACAGACGGCAGCCGCCTACTACTGACGCTCTCTCGGCAGTGTTACAGCAAATGTTACAAGAATTTGGCGATATCTATATTATTTTCGACGCTCTTGACGAATGCACAGATAGGTTGGAACTGTTGAATGTCATTGAGGAGATATACAGTTGGGAGATGGGCAATCTACACTTTATAGTTACAAGCCGAAAAGAAAAAGATATTCAAGAATCATTTGACTCTCTTGTTGGGAAAAACAAACAGATCAGCATACAAAGTACACTTGTGAACGATGATATTCGGGCTTACGTTCAAGAAAGGTTAAGAACAGATCGGCAGTTGAGAAGATGGCAATCACGCTCAGAAGTGCGACAAGAGATTGAAGATGCGTTGATGGACAAGGCAGCGGGAATGTAAGCGTAACGCATATGTTAGCGCCAGTATTCTCTCATTGACAATATAACTCAGATTCCGATGGGCCGCATGCCAACTCGATGCCTTGAGTAGCTGTCGCACAATTCCGATGCTTCGGAAAGCGCTGAAGTCTCTGCCGAAAACTCTAGATGATACCTATGTGCGAATACTGTGCACTATAAAAGCCGAATATTACAGCTATGCTTTCAAAATCCTGCAATGGCTAGTCTTCTCTGTACGACCACTTTCGATTCAGGAAGCAGCTGAAATACTTGCAATCGACGAAGAAGCAGAGAGAGGATTTAACCCTGAATACAGACTGGAGGACCCACGAGATATCCTCACCATCTGCTCCAGTCTAGTTACGATAGCGATCGCGAAAAATGACCATAACGAAGACTATGAGGAGCTGAGATTAGCTCATTACTCTGTCAAAGAATACTTGATCTCAGACCGAGTTTCACATGGACCCGCATCAAAGTACGACATAGCAATTGAACCCGATAAGTCCATTGCTCAGATCTGTCTCCTCTATCTCCTCTACTTTTCAGAACCCTCTCTGTCAACCTATGACATGCACGAAAGATTCCCACTCCTTGGTTATGCAGTAGAAAATTGGACTCTGCATGCTCGAAAGGCCGAGAGTTATACCAAAGAAGTCGCTCAATTGAGCATGGAACTTCTTCAGTCCGAGAAGCATGCGTTCATCAACTGGTTATCGTTACATCCGCACAGGTATCCTCCAGGTGGATTTGTTGAAGCGCCTCTCATCAATGCCGCATTGGAAGGCTTATATCAATCGACAAAAATCCTAGTTGATACGGGCGCTGATGTCAATGCGGTGGAAGGAAATCATGACACCGCACTCGTCGTAGCTTCATCTCGCGGTCATTATGCGATTGTTGAGTTGTTAATTGATGCAGGTGCCGATGTCAATGTGATGGGAGCATATCATAGCACCGCACTCCTCGTAGCTTCATTTCACGGTCATTATACAATTGTTGAGTTATTAATAGGTGCAGGTGCCGACGTCAATGCTGGCGAAGCAGAACGCCCTGCGCTTGTGGCAGCTTCGTCTCGCGGTCATACTGCGATTGTTCAGCTTCTAATAAATGCAGGTGCCGACGTCAATGCTGGCGAAGCAGATCGCTCTGCGCTTGTGGAAGCTTCATTTTACGGTCACACTGCGATTGTTCAGCTTCTAATAAATGCAGGTGCCGACGTCAATGCTGGCGAAGCAGATCGCTCTGCGCTTGTGGAAGCTTCACTTTACGGTCACACTGCGATTGTTCAGCTTCTAATAGATGCAGGTGCCGACGTCAATGCTGGCGAAGCAGATCGCTCTGCGCTTGTGGCAGCTTCGTCTTACGGTCATACTGCGATTGTTCAGCTTCTAATAGATGCAGGTGCCGATGTCAATACTGGCGGAGCAGATCGCGCTACGCTTGTGGAAGCTTCTAGAAGAGGACATGATCAAGTCGACGAAGGAGCAATCTATGCTGGTACTGATACTGCGCTTATCAAAGCCACTTTGAATGGACATGATCCTATAGTCGAACGACTACTAAAAGCAGGAGCCCGAATCGACACCATAGGAGTAAGGGGTCCCGCGCTTCGAATGGCAGCCATCAAAGGGCACGGTCGCGTAGTCGAACAACTTCTTAAAGCAGGGGCTCAAGTTAATATGAAAACGACATATGGTTCCGCAATTAAGGTAGCTGCTGAAGAAGGACATCTTGGGATCCTTGAGCAGTTGCTCGAGGCGGGGGCTGACGTCAACGCAGACGAGGCAACATCTTTGAACGCCTTAACCGCGACGACTCTGGAGGCAGCCGTCATGAATGGGCAGTTTCAGATAGTTGAGCGGTTATTGGAAGCCGGAGCAGAGGTCAACCGGAATATGGAGACGTATTCCCGAACGCGGCGATACCAATACTACATCCAAAGACTTTTAGAAGCAGGTGCAGAAGGCAGCCCTGCGGAACCACCCAGCGACGTAGTATACAGCGATGCTCTGCACATGGCCGCAAAGGTGAAAGCTTACGACGTGGTCCTGTTGTTGCTCAAGCGGGGAGCTAAGGTTGATAAGAGGTTGTGGCACGATGATCCACGTTCAAAGCTTCCACGAAGCACACCTGAGCGGGTTGTTGAGCGACTGACCAGCCTTGGTCAGGATGATGACGATGACGATGAAGAGGACGAATGGGACGAACGGGAAGAGGAGGATGAGGATGATGAGGATGATGAGTATAACGCGGACGAGAAGGAGGAGGATTAGGATGGGAGACCAGGATGAGCACAAGACGACGACGTTTCAGAAAAGAATGCTTGATACTATCCAATCCTGCTAGTATACCCTTACCTTCAGCTGCTCGGCTCCCGGCTTTTGAAATATGCCGAAATGTCCCCTTTCAACAATCGTTTACTATTTCTCATTTCCCGACAGCAAATACATCGAAGCATCAAACCTCTAACCATGGTCGCGGTTACAAAATAACGATGAAGGATAAGTATCTTACGAGGAAGAGAAAGACATATAACGGGAAGATACAGTTCAGAGAGTTGGGATAGGGCGGGGTGGAGCTGCTGCTTTTTAAGGTGGGCTTGGTGGGTAGGCGGCGTTTTTGGTGGGAGTGGGTGCGTGGGTGCGTGGTCGCTAGCTCTCTTTGCGAACCCACCTTCGCTCGTTTACGAAATTGTTGTTGTTATTGCCAGTCCTAGACCCGAACGTTCCTATCAAAATAAATGAACCCAAAACCCCTCGAATCCCCCAAGATCGCCGCAAACATCTCTTCATCCCAAACCTCTCCTCCTTCTTCTTCCACTTCTCCAACAGAGAAACTACTCCCTCTACTTCTAACTCCCAGTCTTGAGAAACTTACCGCAAAGGGGAGCGTCTTGAAGGAGATCAGAGTTCCCATACCATAGAAAACATCAATTTCAGGGCCGCAAAACGCTGAAATCGTCGCTGCTTTTTGAGACGAGAATTTTTTTTTCTAATTGAATGCTGATTGGATTATTGAATGCGACATGACTATGAAAGATTGGTGGGGATTGTGATAATGTTAAATCAACTATGCTTGGATTCCGGTCATTTCTTCCTAGTATGGTTCGAAGAATTGGGAGGGAGGGCTGGGATGTCTCTCTCTGATGGAACGGGGTTCCGGGGTCTTTTTTGAGGACGAGTGAGGAGGTTTTTTTGGGGGGGGCGTATAGGTGCTGTTTGTTGCATTTTGAGGGTAATTACAGTAGCTCGAGAGGATGGGCGGATATCGATTCCTTTTAAGGTGTGTCGGGTGTGAAAAGGAGATTGAGTTGTTTATTTGGTGGATAAGAATGAGTAGTAGTGGTCTTCTTGCTTGAAACGAGTACTGTGTGGATTTGTGGGCTCCTAATAAATAAAGCTACCTACTGTACATATACCAATCCCCCAATTCAAAAATCCCCACACCCAGGATGATGGAACCCCCTCGAATGCCCATACGTCTCCTTCCACCTTCCTCAAAACCCACATACACACCCAGCAAATATGTGCTCCACAACCCCTTACAGTTCATATGATCACACCCCTCCGACTTCGGAATCGTGCATCCGCATTGCGGGCAATCCCTCGCATCGTTCTTCATCCTCCACCCCGCAAAAGCATCGTCCCCCAGTATAACGCTCTTGTACTGGTCGCACGTGAGGCCTTCGTGGCTGATGGCGCCGCACTGGGTGGAGATTGAGGTGAGGCAGGTAGCGCAGGTGAATATTTTGCTGTCAGAAAAAACGGAGTAGACCCTGGTCGCAGTCGGCGGTGGGGCGGTATTGGTAGTTGCTGGGATGGGTGCGGACGTGGCGGGTAAAGGATCGCGAGAGTAGGTTGGAGAGTTGATCCCGGGTTAAGGCGGCTGAGAGCTCGGTGAGGGAGATGATGGCTTGGTAGGTGCCGGAGGAGCCTAAGGAATTTGTAGGGGATGTTTGAATCGCCGGCGGAGAGGCATTGGTTTGCAAAGTATTCCTTGTCGTAGGCGTGTCCGCAAAACCCCTTTCTACACCCTGTAAGTCATTGATATGTTCAAATTGCCCACTTTTACGAAGCATTGCCAGGGCTTAACCTTTTTTTATTGACGGCCGTCCTACATTCTAGCGTTCTATTCAAAAAATTTGAACTTGCCCAATTCTGCACCGCTTCCTCCATGAAGTGCGACGAGGTGAACTCGAAGAGTTGCATTTTTCGAGGGTTTGTACCAAGTGCAACTGACATTGCACATCTATAGACGAGCAGTCGAGGCAGCAGCGGGTTCGATGCTGAGAACATCTCCACCTGGGCCGATATCTGAGAAGAGCTCTACCTAGATCTCTAGTCTTTGATTCAGTACTTTTTGGAGGTTGTTCTATCGGTGTGTCCTGTGGATGTAAAGCGGGACTTTGGTTTGAAGGTATTATTTCGTGCCTGCTATGGGGATACTCGTAGAGCCTTGCGCGACCTCTTCCTCATTTGTGGCAGTGTGCCGACAATGACATGTATCGCCATATTTACACGTCCCTAACCTTTGAAAAGCCGACAGCTGACTTGGGCCAAAAGATTGGGGAGCCCAGAGAAGGGGGCTTTAGCAGGTCCTTAGCAGGTCCTGGTGGATCGCCATCGGTGGTCTTGCAGGACGGAGGGATACTCGGCGGACTACTGGCTGGATCAAGCCGTTCTTGGCTTGTTGGCTGAAGTATGTTGAAAGTAGCATTGATCGCCCCTCCCACAGCCGCCCTTGCTAGAGAAGAATGTGTAGACGGAAAGTGGAATGGGTGGTCTAATTTCTGGTATTGAAGGCTATAAGGAGCCTGACCTCTGAATGTGAGCGCCCGTACACCACTACTTCTCATAATTGTATATATAAAACAAAACTTAACTCTGTAACAGGCGAAACTACCGGTTATGCTTCGTTAGTACCTTGTGTTTAAAGAAAGGACAAAGGTCAGTCAGTATCTGACGTGGCGAGTACTTTCAGAAGTACTGTAACTGTAAGATGTACCTTACGTTTGATACCTGGTGTACTCCATTATCTCTTAGGGCCATCACGTGATCCTCACTTCTCCCCTGTCCTTCCGGTTGCCATTAAACGGACGCATCCAAAGGATCTTTCAAAAAGCCATCTCTTTGAAACTTGATAAAACGCGTCGATAATCACCCCGACTCCGACAAGCCCGACGGCATGAAGTTCTACCAACGCGGAGGTGGTCGCCGAAGGCTTGGCGTCACGTGGTTAAAACCGCCGTATGGAATGCGGAGGGGGTCACCGAGGACGTCGCGGTTTACGATAAGTCCGAAGGTGCTATTCCCAGGGTGTTCTGTATATATAGGAAGGGAAAGTACTTTAACTTCGATTTCCACCGCACTCCAAATCTCTCAAACGCCAAAGTGTCCTCATTCCATCGGCCACATCTTCCACAACCCCTAGTCGCTTATCCGCTTTTCTCGCTTAACCCCCCAACTACAGTCGCAAACCATCGCAATGCCCTCCTCAAACACCTACCTCTCCTTCCTCTACCGCCAATTCTTCGTCACCCCTGCCCAACTCCCCAATACGCTCTCCCTCGCCGGCAGAACCGGTATTGTCACTGGCTCCAACACCGGTCTCGGCTACCACGCCAGCATACAGCTCCTCGAGCGCAGGCTCTCGCACTTGATCCTCGCGGTGCGGGATCGGGAGAAGGGAGAAGCGGCGCGGCAGTCCCTTTTGGCGGCGCTTGGGAAGGATAAGCGGCCGGTTGTTGAGGTTTGGAGCTTGGATCTGGCAAGCTATGACAGTGTTGTAGCGTTTGTGGATAGAGTGAAGAGGACGGAAGGGTTGAAGGTGGACTTTGCGGTTTTGAACGCTGGGGTTGCAAAGCTGAGTTTCGAGGTTAATTCGTCTACCAAGCACGAAGTGACGATCCAGACGAATTGGCTCAGCACGGCTTTGCTCTCGCTTCTTCTTGTTCCCGTACTCCAGACGCAGTACACTTCTTCTGGGAGCACTGGTATACCCCCCGTAATTTCGATTGTGGGCAGCGAGACTGCACAATGGGCCAAGTTGAAAGAAGGCAAAAAGGCTTTGAAAGGGCAAAAATGCATTATCGAGGCACTGGATGACAAGAACAATTTTGATCCTTCGGATCGGTATTATGCCTCGAAATTACTGCTGCTCTTCTTCTTTAGAGAGTTCAGCACGCGTCTCGCTACGCCGGGGACAGAAGGTTCGTCCAACGATGTCGTGGTCAACAACGTCAACCCCGGATTTTGCTATGGCTCGGAGTTGCACCGCGATGTTGACGGGGTGTTGGGCGGCATCCTTGCGGTTGTAAAGAGGATCATGGGCAGATCAACACCATTGGGTGCGAGAACGCTCGCGCATGCCGCAGTGGTGGCTTCAGCGGAGTCGCATGGGAAGTATCTCAGCGACGAGAAGATCACGGCGTTTGCGGATTACCCATCGACTCCAGATGGGAAGGCGATGCAGAGGCAGTTGTGGGAGGAGATGGCGAAAGAGCTAGAGGGGGTTGTTGATGTTGCGAGCATGATTAGGGGGAAACCTTAAAGAGGGGAATGGTACTGTCGGCATTTCTAGGAGTCGGTACGGCTTTTGTGTTTCGTGAGCATCGAGTGGGGTTGCTGAGTTCAGCGAGTGTCCGCTGCAATTTATAAGTCTCCTCTATTTAAGGTCTTGACTCGGATACAATCAGCCAGTACTCCAGCACGCGCGTAAGCCAAATGGTATGCAGGCATTACTTACATGGTAAACCCTTCGGCATCTGCGTTGAAATCAGAGATTTGCACGGAATCACCCATTACGCTCCACGTGTTGAAAGAGCTGCGGAAAAGACTTTCTACAGTTCCGGGGTCGATGACAGCCCTTACACCAGTGTCATAGTCATTATCGTCGATTGGCATCCAGGATGAAGAGACATCATTAAAGCCAGAGAACCAGTCAGGGAAGTCCATTGTCGAGTCGATTGGCAACGTGGACATCGAATCGAGTCGGCCATCTCTAATGGGATCGTCACGCTTTTCAAATTGGTTAGGTGAGTTGTCAATGTGACTCGGATGATCTGTTCTTAGGGTGGAGATAAAGCTATCAGACGGCTGTACGCGCGTTTTGTCCTCTGAATCACTTGGTGCATGCTGTACGACTGTCAATAACCCAAGCCTTATATTTTTACATTCAAACGACGAATGTACGAACCTGCTGGTCTTGCTGATCCCGCCGAGCAGTGGACCGCATTAATCGTCCCAAAAATTCCACACTTTGCTCAACCTCATTCTTCCTATGGACACTGATATTAGATACAATGTTTAAGCCACGCTGAATGGTTTTCTTTGTCTTTGGTAGATCTGGAACGATGGCAACCAGCTCTGCGCTTGGGGTGCTTATTGCTGCAAAAAGAACGCAAAGGGAGTTGAAAGTGACTGTTGAGGATTAGAGTCATGAACTTAGGCGTAATTGATACTTAACGAACAATTGAAATCCCACCACCACGCCTCGGTCAAATTGAGTGGGGCATACAAGTCTATGGATTCGACTTGCAACAGAGCAGACGCAACGCACGTCTTTGCGCTTAGATGAGCAATGGCAGTCTCAGACAAGGAAGGCTTGCTTAGGTGTCTGATTTTGACTGAGTCGCCAATAAACATGTCTGTGGTGGTATCTGAGTAGAGGGGAGGCCACATGTGTGCTCCGTTCTGCGGCCATATGTTCTTCTCAGGCTGGATAAGGAATAGAACGGTCTGTCGGTGAAGTAGGATACGCATCCCAAGAAAGCGGTTTCTTAGCATGATTGTCTGTCGTTGAAGCAAAAGGGGATGCTGCCTGTTTATGTTTACATCTTCGAGTGAAAACTTTAAATCTTTGGGAAGTAAGTCGTGCCAGGCTAGTAACATTCCATCGAGCTGAATGAGGACTGTGAGGTAGGATAAAGCGCTACTACCATCAACAAGCAAAGGCCACCCCTCGCTCTTGCTAGGGTAGCCCTTCACGTCAGCATCAATAACACCTTTTACCTTGTGCAGTCGCTCTAGTATCTCATCCATAAGATAATAGAGACGCGCACTACAGACAAAGAAGGCATTAACAGACAAGTGTCCACTTGGCTGTGCTTGGCGTCTAGCGAGATAAGCATCGTCAATAGGTCGAGGGAAGCTGTCTGGAGAGGTTGACAAGTGGCCATACGGAATTCCAATCGGCCTGCTATAGATCATACTCGAAATACTATAATCATAAGCAAATCTGAAAATTGAATGGACGAAAGGTTACATTGCTCATTGTTGTGTCAAGATTTTGGTTTTGTCCTCTTACATAAACCGAAAAGCCAATGTTTACCGCGACTAACGTGTAGACTGGTCTTGTTCGGATGGAGTTTTGGAAGGGCTTACCGATCAAGAGAGAAGCAGCCCCACCACAGTCGTAAGCGTAGCTCTCTGTTGAGAGGTGAGAGGGACGGACTCTCTGGTAAAGGGATATGCAGTCCAAGCTCTTGAGCCATCCGTGCTGCATGCCCAATAGTAAGGTAGCATTGCCTTGAACGCAATGTGCTCTGCTGATACTGAGCCATGAGTAGAAGCGTCTGAAGCATACGCATATTGGCCAAATCGAACGAGTTCAGAACAACATATTCCCGGGCGCGGCTGTAAAACTCGAAACTCGCACGGGAAGTATCTTCAAAAGGTGACTTTTCATCTAAATTATCATTGTAGGATCGACAAGACAGGCAGAAAATCAAGTTTAATTGCGCAACACAAATTGGGTCAAGGGGTTCTTGGGATTCCCAGGTACGACTTAAAAGGTCACTGCACTCATCTTCGAGGAGAAAGGGCCATATTGGATTGACAATTGAGAAGTAGCGCTCGAAAAGTAATTGAGCCACATGACGCTTGGGCAAGGACTCAGATGACGAAGAAACGTATGCTGTTGAAATTTGGTTCCGTTTATTTCTATAACCAGGCTTTGGAAGAGCGTCTTTTCTGCGCGGATCACCTTTTTGCCATGGATTGCTTGGAGTACCGGGTACAGATCTTGACCGAGCCGTATTTTTCGGGTTCAGCCGTGAGCTCCGATCGCATGCGACTGACGCCTCCACATTCATTGCAAAATGCAACGTTGATGATCCATCAAGGGCGTCTCCAGATTCGTGGAACAAAGGTGACTGGGCCGAGTCGACCATTGCATCCATCGTTGAAGCATCGTCTTCGGTTCCGCCACTGCTACCTGCAGCGTTTAAAAAAAGACTCATACCTAGAGTAGTCCCTGGATCTGAACGGGGAACTAGGGTCGATTGATCGTTCTCAGTCAATTTCGAGGGGCGTGTTGAATCAGTAATAGCTGTAGTCTTCGACTTCTCTAATGACTTCTCTAACTCCTTCAATCTAGCTTCAAGGGCATCGACATGTCTGCTTGCTTGTTCGCCTTCAGACCATATAGTACAGCCACGGTGGGCAGCCTAAGGGGGGGAACATACGATTGAGAGCATTGGGCACGCACAAAGGGCGGAGGATAGACACAATCCTTGGCATGGGTAGCACAGTACGAACAGCTGGGCTGAGCAGCATCGCAACGAACTTTGCGCTTCTTGCAGGCTGCACAAGCCTGGTGGGAGGTTGTCTGGGAGTAACCGTCCCTCGAGCGCTGTGCCGTTTTACGTCTTTTTGGCTCCGAGATATCCATATCAACTCCCGTTGTTTTGGCTACAAAGTGAGCGATTCTCTCGATAGTTATAGCTTGCACTGAAAGGGACTTCGGGGGCTTTTCCACGATAGTCAAAAGTTACTGAACTTTACTGCCAAAGCTTAGTTCTTGACTCGCCAATGTAGGGGAATCCCATGTTATATTTTCGATGGGTTTGTTGACTTTGACCTATCCATCATGTGCATACAATGAAAGACAAAAGTGAGGGACTAAGGTGGTGACGAATTTATTCTGCCTAACGGCAAGGCTGAGACCATGATTACGTAACGACAAGTGCAACAAAATCATAACACAACCAGCGGACATGTTCTAACTGAAGAATCTTCAATCCTCAATTTAGTAGCGTCGAAAATGTTATTAGGTGCAGTAGAGATCTAAACGCCATATAGTCATTTGGTGAAGAACATTGCTACTTCATCAAATCCTGACAGTGCATCCTCATTGGATTTTGCAATCTTGAGAAGCAGCTCATCATGCTCGTTCCACGGACAATCATCCCTGTCCCGGGTGACAGATCGGTCTGATCTGGATACATTAACCGGAAAAGAAATAAGCACCAAACATTCGGAGAATTGGTACTCATTACTATAAATGCGGTAAAGCAAGCATCAGACCCAGAATATACCGCTATCCAACTCCTCTCCCCCAAGATACCCCTCGCGAAATGCACAAGACCGCCGCAAACCCCTCATCACACTTACAATGAATGCTGTGCTACGTTCATCTCAACTTCTTGATGCCAGCTTTCGGCCCACTCTCCCTCCTCAGGCTCTCCAATTTCTTCCCTAATTGCGCCTGAACTGCTTTTTGGACCGCCCATTGCTTTTGCATCTTCTTTATCCGTACTCCAGCTATAATCATGAGGGACACAATTCGGATCGTAGGGCGTTTTTGTGGAGCGGATGGTCGTCTGTCTGGAGTGACGCCTATCTCGGACAGGAGGTGCAGGTCGAGTTTATTGCTAAGGAACGTTAGCAAATGTTATGTCGGAAGTATGAGCCCGAATCAGGAGTTTCGGCAACCAAAAGGACGAGAATAGCAGACATACCAGGCATTGAACATCTCGATCTGCATTAGAAGGAATCGCTTCTCATATGTTAATCCTTTTCTGAAACCTTCCTCCCTCAGGAATCTTGCTCGCATCCATTGAATTTGCTTCGCCAGCCCTTTCAACTCGCGTTGGTGTATTTTCTCCTTCTCCTGCACTACAAGCTCCACTTGCTTCAGCTCTTCCGGAGAATCTCCGGGACTGATGCTGCTGATGCTCGTGTTAGGGAATCGAACACGGCTCACAATAGCCTTTCGTTCCTCATCCCAACTTTTCTGTTGATGGGCTATCTTGTCCAGTGCACGGTCGAATTGGATTTGAACCTTTTCGAGCTCTATGTTCAGGGCGGTGGATTTCTTAAAGTAGAGTACCCGTTCTTCGCGGATGCGCTTAAGATGTAAGCGAAGTTCTTTCTCACGAGAGGAAGCAGCATCAATTTGAGATTGACGGTCTGTAATCTGTAGGTTGAGGTCTTCGGCTTCTAGTTTGGCGTCCTTAAGCATCTCGTGCAGATCTTTACGTTCGTCGGCCATGGTCCTATCGCTGGTAGAAGAAAGACGGTTGGCGTGCAGAGATTGTTCTAGGGAATGAATACGTGTACGGAGGCGGTTGATGGTTTTCTCATTCGCCGTGTTCTTGGATCTTTGCTCTTCTTGCTGGAGGCGGCATTCAGACAGCTCTTGTTCTAACTGTTCTCGCTGCTGCTCAGAAGAGTCGTTATCTGATTGCGCTTGGCGTTCTGCCTCGAGGAGTTTGCGTTGAAGGACCTTCTCGCTATCCTTCGATATGGCGCGCAGATCCTTCATCTGTTGATGTGCTTCTGCCAGGTGGCGTCTGCTCCCAATAAGTTCGTTTTTCCGAGCCGAACCACCAACAGATGACTTGGGCGAATCAACAGCCATTTTGGACACCTCTGCCTCATGAAGCTGACGCTCCAACCCCACGACTTTTTGCTTTAATTCACGGATGATCTCTTTGTGAGCTGCCTCACGCTGCAAGACTTCGGTCTCCTTTCTCCTTGCAGCAGATAGGTCCTTTTGGATCATTGACAGTTCCGCAGCAGCTTCACCACCTTGCTCGCCTCTCGATAAGAGGTTCTCCAGGTCCTCAACCTGAACCTCGAGACGCTGTGCCTTCTGCCTTGACATAATAAGTTCACGATCTCGGCCTTCTGAGGCTGCGACCACCCTCCGCTGTAAGCTGGCTACTTCCTCGCTCAAGCGGCTCTCTTCAGAGGCGGCCTTTTCAATTTCTTCTTGCAGCTCTCGCTCAAGAGCCTCGTTGCTTTCCAAGAGACCTTTGCGTTCTTCGCGGAGACGTCCAATGTCGTTCTCTAATTTTAACTTCGAGGTTCGAAGCTCCAATTTCTCCTGGTCCATTTTGAAGGTTTCGTCCACTTGGTCCTGCATTAGCTTCAGCTGAGTCTTGAGTTCATCCCGCTCAGCCTCGGTCTCAGTTGATCGAACTCGTAAAGTGTGGGCCTCAATATTGATGGTTGCCAGTCGGTCTTGTAAGGACTGTTTCTCGGTTCTCGTTTGCTGAAGCTGAGTTTCAATGTCGTGAACTTGAGAGTTGAGCATATCTATTGAATCAGTATTGACCATGGTCCTGGCACCGGCGTGCGCGGTCTCTGCTCGGTTGAGTTCCTTCTTCGTGGCGTGAAGCTGACTTCGCAACGACTCTGTGTCTTGCCTGGCATTGGTCACTGCGTCTCTGGCTCTTCCAGCTTCCTCATCAAGGCCGCTTTGCAATACCTCGATCTCATCTTCTAAAGCTTGCACTTTTTCTTCGAAAGCAGCCTCTTCCCGCTTGCTAACGCGGAGTTCTTCCTTGGTTTTAGACAGCTCTAAGCGAAGATTGTCCAAAGCCTGCCGCTTTTCTCCGACTTCGTCATTGAGATCCTGTATTTGACGACCAAGAACAGCCTCTTTGCTCCGGTGCCTCTGTTGTTCACTTTCAAGTGCTTCTTGAAGCTTCATCTCCCGGCCAGAAAGTGTTCCTTCAGCCTCTTGCAGCTTCTTTACTGTGCGTTGAAGGCCAGCCGCTTGTTCCTCTGCCTTCTCCTTCTGCGCCTGAAGACCTCGCCGTTGGTTCTCCCATTGATCTCGGTCGGCGGCGTCTTGACCTTCTTTGTCGTCCAACTCATGGTGAAGATCGTCAATTTCGTCGGCAAGGCGGTCAATCTCATCCTTTGCCTCAGCCCGAATTCTGCGATCGTTATCAAGTGCGTGCCCCCTCTCTTCTTGCAAATCCCGCTCGAGGTCTTGCACCTGTGCACGTGCTTTGGACAAGTCTTTCTGTAGTATTTGAGATTCAGCCGTAAGAGCATCGTGCTTAGAATGCAACAGATCCTTTTCCTCTGACTTGACTTGTAGCTCCTTGACCGCTTCGTATACTTGTTTTTCTAGAGACGTGTTTTTAGTGGTAGTACTAGCCTGTTCGTGACGAAGTAGCTCAAGTTCATCCTTTAGCCGTTGCTCGCGCGTCTCAGCATCCTGTGCGACATCTCTGATATGTTCTTGTGCTCTTTTGACTTCTCTCGACCTGTCCTCAAAGCGTTCCTCTAATGCGCTATGGTTTTCGCGAAGATCTGTGAGCTCGGCTTGCAGCTTATTCGCTTTGTCCTCAAGTTGCCGGCTAAGGCCTTTAGTGTTCATTGACTTATTGGACATCTCATCGCGTAGCTTCAGTATATTGTTAGCGAATCACTCCAGCTCAAGGTCATCTGAACAAACGCACCTCGTCAAGATCGTCCTCTGCCTTCTGTTTTGACGCAAAGGCTTCTTCGAAGTCCACCTTAGCGGTTCTTGCCGTAGCCTCCGCACGCTGAACTGTATCCTGAAGATGCTGCAAGTTGTTACGAACATGGTCGAGCTCTTTCTGAGTCGCTTCTAACTTCGCAGCCTGTTCCGTGGAACTGTTTTGGCGTTCTTCCAGATCTTCGATCTGCCTCTTACCTGCCTCAAGCTCCTCGTAGATCTCTTCAAGTTCTTCCGAGTCTTTTCTCGCCTGGGCCTTAAGTCTGTCGTTCTCTTCATCCCGTTCTTCCATAAGACGGTCCTTTTCTCTAAGATCGGCTTCTAACTCTTCGATATCCTCTCGGCACTTCTCAAGCACCTCCACGTTGTTGTCTGCAGTTTCCAGCTTTTGATGCAGCTCTCTCACTTCAATTTCTTTAGACGTTACTTTGCTTCTCAGAGACTCCAGCTCTTCACGCAACCCTTTGTCGACATGCTTACGTTTCAGATCCTCCTGAACGCCCTGTAGGTGAAGGTGATAGGCTTCGAGGTCCCGCTCTGCCTGACTTAGAGTCTTCTTCGCGCGTACGAGCTCCTTCTGCATGGTGATTTTGTCGACCTTGAGATCCGTATTCTCCCTTAAAGCTGCTTCGTTGAACCCAGGTCCTGCTTTCCGCAACGATTCTTCAAGGAAATGGATCTTAAGCTTCAGGCCAAAGTTTTCTTTCTCAACCTTGTTTATGATCTGGGTCACCATTAATATTGGATTGAGCGGATTTACACCTGTGCTACAACACGTACATTTTCCTGCTCTCTGAGCGTCATCACTTGGCCCTGGTCTTGAAGCACCCCTCCGGCATCGCGCTTTGGTAATACTGCAAGCGGCGTAGATTGAGCGCTGCTGCTGGCAATCTGAGGTACAGGTGTTCCATCGTCCTCCACAACCCCCGAGCTTCCTTCATCATAACCATATATTGCTGAGGCTTCCGCTGCCGGCAATGCAGGACTTTTGCCACCTTTGTAGCCAGCTTTCAAAAACGCAGGTGTCTCCGGCATACCACTAACCTTTCCGTTACGAAGTAGGTTTTTCCTCAGGCCACTCTGGAGTAGTGGAGTGAATTCCCCCTGTGCTGGCGCAGCTGGTAGGTTATTAATGTTGGCGAGAGGGCCGCGTGCTCGCGGTGTCTTGAGGCTGATACCGCGACCATTGCGTAGTTGGGTGATCAAATCGTCTTTCCGCTTGGATGGGGAAAGGAACGAATTTTCGACCGAGAAATTCTCAAGGTTGTGGCCGTTGGAGAGGTACGTTGCGTTCCCAGCATCAGTACGAGGGGTCTCAACGTAGGTCATGATCGCATTAGTTCATACAAAGGGCAGGTAGCGAAGCTTCATATGATGCACTTCGGTTCCTCGATCATGACGCGGAGACGAAAACAAATTAATGCAGTGTATCAATGTTGACTTCTGGAGGGACGTGTTTTTCAGTGAGTAAACATCGGCAAACTTGCTGTTTCCAGACGCGCTAGTGCTTGACCTTCTGCCATTCAGCCTTACCGGGAACTCTTTCCATTTCCTCGTGAACACCAAAACTCTTTGATAATCGTGGGTAAAACTAACCTGGGGTTATAGATTCCCGCATGACACTCAAGAATTATAAGATTTCGGAATCACCACAATGGATAGGGCCAACGATGGCTTCAAATGGTTTGGAGAAGGCTTTGATGGGTTTCCCAAATCTCTGCCGGAGGACTGCGTCGAATACACGCTTTACATTATAGACTCCAAGCTCAATGATTTCGATGTCCGGGAGAAGCTTCGCGAGGTTCAAAGCGAAGCAAGCCAATTGATCAAGAAGCTGCTCAAAGACTTCATCTGGCAGCGAGAAAAGTTTGCTCTCGAATTGGTTCGAGAAAATGGTCAGATACGGAGCTTTCTACGAGGACGAACGAATTATGGGGATTCGGTAGAGGACGAATGGCTCATAGTGTACATTCTACGAGTGCTCAGTAGGAACTTTGCGCAGCTCTGGATTAGGATCGTAGATACGGATGGGCAATTCTTGCTCATCGAAGCCGCGAATGCTATTCCGCGGTGGCTAAACCCCGAAAATGCAGATTTTCGAGTTAGTTATACATCCCCACCAGACGCTGTTTGATAACAGCTCATCAGTCATAGATTTGGATCAACAATGGGAAGCTAATGATTATTCCTACTACGCACATGCTGGAAGAGAATTCGAAAAATCAACCAGCAGAAGCATCGCAGGTAATGGCACTTGATAGAGCATTGGATTTCCTACGAAACAGTCAATCCAAACTTCTCCATTTACCGTCAACTGAGGCGGAGGCCTTCTTTCGCCTACAAAGATACCCTAACCAGATTGCAAACAGCCTCCATCGCGCGCTCGTCACAATCCCAAGAAAACTCGCGTACATCCTCCACGACAAAGCGGCGTACATTAGTCCTGCAATAGAGGCATTCTATCTCCGAGATCCAATTTCCACCCGTCCATTATATGCATCGGATCCAGCCAAGTGCTTTTTTTCTTGCACTGACTTAGTTACTGTATCCGTAACATTTACTAAAGTCGGATACGCTCAGACCAAGAGCCAACAATTTGCTGCTCCTCCAGCGTGGTCACACATTATCCCTACCAACTGTGATGCAAAATCACGATATAGAGCAGAATTGGGTATGAAGATGACCTGTGGATTCGAGATGCTGATGTCAGATCCACAGAATAAGGACCTCAAAGTTGTTCGGGAAATAAAATTACTTCTCGAAGATATCGAGACTGGGGAGGATTACTTGCCATCTGATAGCGAGTTATCCAACTGGAAAACTGACGATGACGATGAAGCTTGGCTAGACATCAACTACGAGCAGTTTGACAAAGAATTGGCGGGAAAAAGCTCAAAGAACTTACCCACTACCTCAGGGGGCTTCGGTGACAAAACTGCTCAGGAAAATCTACGAAGAATGGTTGCGAGATTTGAAGACTTCTTGAACGATGATACAGCAGGTGCTGAAGGTGCGGAATACCTGGATGACATGGATGAAGACAACGACGATTGTAACGAATCTTCTAGCTCCGGCAGCGATACCGAAGGAAACGACGGAGAAATCACGTTCAATGAGGACAAGTATGCTATATTGATGAAGGAGATGATGGGCGTACCAAACGACAAGACCACAGAGACCAGACCAGATTCTACCTACAAAAGTCATGTGGAGGACACTGATGAGACTGATACAGATCACGATTCAGAAGAAGAAGATGAAGGGGATAAGATACGCCAAGTGATGCATGATATGGAATCAGAGCTTCAATATGCAGGAGCTCTCCGCTTGGACCGTGATTCCGCTGCGGATAAGGTCACACCACGAAGTGAAGCTGATGATGCAGGAACCAAGGGGCTTGACGACCCAAGCCATGTAGCAGATGAGCGTAGCGATACAGAAAACGAGGACCTGGACATCAATTACAACCTAGCGAAGAATTTGCTCGAGAGTTTCAAGAGCCAGGGTGGTGGAGCTGGCCCTGGTGGGAATTTGATGGGCTTGATGGGTATGCATATGCCTCCAGACGAAGAAGACAACTTTACGAATCGTTGAAGAACCTGAGACATGTATGGCCATCGGGTTACTTTGGTTGCGCAATCGTTGGGGGCTTGAGATTGGCGGAGATACTCGCTTATTTATCCAGTGCAGGCTTTCACCCTTACCGCTTATAGTCCCCAGACTTTTGTCGGAACCTGATGCTTCCTTGGGCACACGCGGTCCTTGGTACTCTTGTTAATCCAAGACACAAGTCAGAGACATCCTTTGTTTGCAGAGCATTACCACATTGCCAATAACGCCTGGTGAATCTGGAACAATCAATCCAACTGAATGATCTCATAAAGATATTCCGGTTTCAGTGAAAGATTGTGTCATGAAACTTGAACAGTCTTTCACAGCCGCTACTGGCCATCTGGATCTCGACAGTCTGAAAAATAGATGGTTTAATCGACCACAGTGGCCTGATTGTAAGTGTATAGTAACATCAGGCCTTGGGTCTGCACTACCTTACTCCGGTCTATACGGAAGTTCGGCATCACCTTATGCCTCAAAGAGTGATAAGACCCAGAACACCGGAGAGCAATCAGGTACCCCGCAGCAGGCATGATCGCGATTCGGACCTATCGATACCAATCGGCCTTCCCGTCTTCTAGCCTGCTCTCCGAGTGTTTCAGAAATCAGTCCGTCAGAGAAGATGCAGGGATTTGCAGTCGTCGTTACTGGTGGAAGCAACAAATGCCCACACCTCATGCTCGTAAGTCGTACATTCGAGAAGAACGCTTGTCAGGCTTCTATCCGTGACGATCGCGTGGACTGCTTTATGCGAGACTTGGTGGCGACGGTATAAGCGCAGTGACACGATTTGGTCGATTCAGATGCGATCCGTAACCTTAAACGGACGCGCATAAATGATCAGCGCCAAACCTCCGGACGTTGTCGAATGTCGAGTCAAGAATTCAAGAAGTCAGGCACCTAAGGACCAAGGTAGCCCGCCAAAGACATTCTGCATGATCCGGCTTACCACGAGGTCATGGCGGAGAATTATGCTGGCCGCCGCACATACCCGTTCTTCCCCTTCTGCCACTTCTGCTTGATCGTATATTTTGATCCAATTGACTGCCGGACTGATTCGCGCCGCGAATCAGCCTTTCTGCGTTCTGGCGCTGAAGGAAGATCAAGTGTGAGCGTCAATCTGGGCTGGATGAGGCCGATGAAGCAGAAATTGCATGTCTTTGATTTCCTCAGCTTACATCAACCCAGACCGGAGGGTGGCCGTATGCATTCTATTGGCCGCTGCTTTCTGCTTTCCATTAGCATAGGCACTCGAGCACCTGAAGTCTGGAGATGTGAGAAAATGGTGGTGGGGAAGCTGAAACCCGTCCAAACGGGACGAAGCACGATGGGTCAAACTTAGGGCCAGGGGCCAATCGTAATCAAGCCTGGTTTAGCTGGTCAATGACAGGGTCTGCTAAACAGTGTGCTACTACAGTACCAGCCTACAGCATACGAGGATGCCTTGTGAAGCATCTCTTGGAGACTTAAACACAAGCACGACTGCTTGCGCATTAAGAACAGGGCCTTGCCTTGTTTTGCGCGCATCTCTCCTGTATTTGACCGCAGCCACCTTTTGATGTATTTTGGTTATTTCGGATCTTTTTATCTCCTATCGATCTGATAATCGCATGTTATCCATAGTATATTGATCCTCGAAATTCTATGGTCTTATTATACTTGACTCTGTTGTTGCCGGTGTCAAGATAATTCTAATGGCCGATCCCGGTTCCTCGACTGTATGTATCTTGTTTGCAGACGTGTCCGAGCCGAGTTGTGAACTGACAAAGACTGCAGTCGCCTGCGAACGGAAGGGATTACGAAGGGCTTCAAGTAGACACACGAGCCGAAGATAGCACAGACAAGCACCTTGACCCTGAGAAAAGCCCTCACGGCCGACGCGATTGGGGCGACCTCGACGAGGACGACGCCTACCTGAATGAGAAGCAAATTGCTACAGTAGATCAAAACGAGAAGGACGAGGAGTCGCCAATCTCTCCAGGCGCTACATTGGTCGCAGACCCCGAAAGCCCTCATCCAAAGACTATTGATGACATTGTCGCCATTGCGCCAGGATTACCGCCTGAGCCGAAAGTTCGGAGGATATGTGGCATGCGGCGACGGAATTTCTGGATAGCATTCGGTGCGGTTTTGGCCGCTGTTATTGTGGCATCCATAGTCGGTGGGGTCGTAGGTGGGAGGAAGAAGCAGACAGCACCTCCACAATCGCTGCCTGCAACCACGCTTCCCCCACCGGTGGTCAGCGGGCCTTCATCGTAGGTTGCACCAAACACGCTATGGTTTTCACGTGCTGATCTGTATTACCTTATCAGGCCGTCAGATGTCATTGTTGACTCGCCCTTGTGTGTTTTATCGTACGACAACAATGGAACCGGTAGCCCGGACAGCCGACAGTCGTTCCGGATGTACTATCAATCCGTTATTGGGAATGTCAAGGAATCTGCATCTGATGGACTGAGTACTTGGCAAGCTGCCACGTAGGTGTCCCAACGCAAGAAGCCCGACGTCGCTGACGACAATAGACCTATTTTCACAGATGCAATCAATAACACTGGGCTAGCAGCACTTACTTATATAAATGGCACACAACAACAGGTAAGCGGCGCTCTGGCATTTGTATCACCTTTTTGACGTATCAGCAGGGTAGCATCTTCTACGTTGGGATGAACGGGAATTTGCAAGAAAAGAGAAAGTATAATCTATCAAATAAGACGGGCATTTGGCTGCCCACAAGCCTCAACAACAAAAACATCCCGATGGTCGGCAACATGACAGTTTCGTCTAAAAACAACAATGACTCCGAGAATAATTGGGACAGCTATCGAATGGCAGCCGTCTATTCGGCCAATTTCCAAACAGGGCCCGGAAGTCGTCTCTACTACCACGCCGCAGAACTCAACGGCACCAGCTGGGTGCAAGAGTTGATATGGACACAGCAGAACGATAGTTGGTCTATGGGAGCCACGTTTTACGATGCATGGCCAAGTTCCCACCTAGCCGCCACCGTTGACGAAAACACGAAGATCCTACGCCTCTTCTTCTCCTCGGGTGATCTTACCCTATCCGAATACTATACCAACATCTCCTCCCCCAACCCCTTCTACCACAAAGGTAAGCCCCCCGCCACCTCCGTCCACCAAACACGCAAACTAACCCCCCCAAACAGGCCTCCAACTCCCCTCCTACCTCCACTCCAATAACGGCAACCTCGCTGCCCTCTCCACCCCCACCGGCACCTCCCTCTTCCACGCCTCCCCCCCCGGCATCCGCGAACTCCGCATATCCGGCACCTCCCTCTCCGCCAACAACCAAGAATCCTTCAACTCCTCCGAACCCCTCGTCGCCGCCCCAAACCTCTCCAGCACCGCCGGCTCCAGCCTGTACCAGCCCTTGACTGCCAGCACCACGGTGGCGAAAGGGTTGGAGACGAACGTGTATGCGTTTTGGGCGGATGCGGTGACGGGGGATGTGGCAGCGGGGATGGGGGGATATAGTGCGTTGAGCGAGATTAGTAGGGGTGGGGGTGGGAGTTGGCCGGCTGGGGGGCTGGTGAATATTCCATTGGGCGTGAATAATGCGCAGCCGGCTTACTGAGGGGGTGTGATTTTATGGGCTTAGAATGGGAGTAGGGGATATGATACCAGGGATTCTTTGGTTATGTGATGAGATGCGAATATTATGACTTTTTCCATTTACGAAAGGCGTCGAGGCGGTAGACTGCTTGGGTATTCCATATAACCATCCACAACCAGTCAACAGTCAACAACGCATACTCCACAAGCCTGTAACTTTCAGCGCCATCACCGTCTCCCATCATCCCCTACCATTTCCCCCATTCTCTTTCTCCCTCCCTCTCTTTCTCGCCCAGCATACGACCAATCATCGGGCGGCATACATACAGCCCTGACAAACAGCCGCGAATCGAAAACAAAACACAGCCCTACTACTATAATTAGGCCGAAACATGGGAGGCTCGTGCAAGATATCTCACGTCGCACAACCCACAACCTATTATAGCATTATTCTCCTTTTTGGAATCGTCAACAACCCAAGGTCGGTCCTTTGTGTGATGGGTTGCGGGGTTTCGAGGGGATTGGGTTCTTCATGAAAAAGACACCTGCTGTAATACCCTTTATTGAAACAGGGCGCAAGAGGGACAAGAGGATTGCTGGGGATTACAAGGATACAAGGTATTCAGCCGAGACATAAGGTACATGGAGGCTCAAGATCCGCTGTGGCGGGGGGGCGGGAGGGATTGGTTCGACCATTGTCTGTTTGAGAGGGAGCTCGACGTCTCTTGTAGATTTGGGTTTCGTCGGTCGGGTGGGGGGTTTGAAATTGGGAAGGCAGGGGGTTGGCCATCTTTTAACGTCTCTCCATGGGGAGGATGGATGCGTCCCTCTCCTCGTCCTCCTTTTCTCTCCTTCGTGCTTGGTAGTGTCGCTAAACTTCGTACAGTACTGCGAAATGCCGTATGTGAGTCTACGCTGGGCACTTAGTTCCAAGATGTTGGAATACGAGGTCATATGGGGGCATATTGATATTTGGGTTGTTGCTGGATAGGAGTCTATCTAGGAGCGGGCCCCAGCCCTATCAGCCCTATCCCCTATTTCCAACAGACAGAAGTCCTCATACGACTCGGCTTCCAGGTCAGTTGAGGCTGGACTGCAGTAGAAACGACGTCAGAAGATAGTTTGCAAGAATTTGGTTGATGGTGGAAGATTTTTGCGACAAAGAACTTCCACCGACACGATCTTACAACTGGGGGATTGCTGATCACGCTTTCTGGCCTTTGACGGTCCGTCGCGTCGATCTGGCTGCCTAAAAATTTGGCTATTATGTAGAACCTCTCACCTTTGCGAAATTTCCTGCGGTCAACATCGCAATTTTGATCAAGCAACTGGCTGTGAACTCAAGTAACCTACTGAAAAAGCAATTTACAAGGATCGAAGCAGCTGACTGTGTTATTTGGACAAGTCGGTTGGGAGCTGTGCATGGTAGGCCATTGATGGTGTGAAAGTAGCAGAACTGTCTAGTTTTTTGACGGATAGCCTGCCAAAAACTCCGTTCAACTCGATATACATCTATTCACGATTCCTAATAAACTGTCGGCGTTCCCTCCAGAGACCAAATCAACCGGCGGCGTGCCATTACTTTTCTATTTGACAACATTACGGTTCTTGTACGATGCAAGAGACTCAGCCGGCTAAGACTATAAAGTAAGTAATTATCCCCGAACTACTGAATTGCTGTGCAGATGGCGAATAACTCTCTGTCCGCCTTAGATGCGTGGTAGTGGGAGATGACGATGTTGGCAAATCAAGTCTCATAGCCCTCTTGACCGGCCAAGAGACACCGCCGCAAACCTATGCCGACTCTTGGGGTGGTTATTGCAGTTTAATTGAGCCCACCACTATAGAGAAACCGTAAGTGGCTGTTTCGTAGTAGCTGTGGGACGTTCTTCAGTTTGCAGATTTCAATGTCTTCGGATTGGGAGGTGTTCCACCTTTATCTCAGGGGCCGCGCTGGCCAAAAAAAATGAAGCTTCCTATCACTTCTATACTAATTTGATAAGAGACATGACGTAAAATACTTCTGCAGAGACTAATTCAAAACGTTTCTTTTGCAGAATCAAGTTTAAGCGCAAATACTACAACCTAAGTCTCTGGGACACAATCAGCGACGAAGGCTTTGATCGTATCCGCCCCCTTTCATACCCTGACACCAACGTATTCCTAGTGTGCTTCTCTATCGGTTCTCCCGCGTCTCTTGCGAACGTGCGAGATAAATGGCTTCCAGAAATCCAATTCTTTGGTTTTGGGCTTCCGGTCATCATAGTCGGCTTGCAGACAGAGCTTCGAGATGACGTGGTATTCCTGAAGGAACATGCGTTCGATGGCACACAGATCGTAATGAAGTGCGAAGGCGAAGACATGGCGCGGAAATGTTCGAGTAAATATATCGAGGGCACGGTTTTCGAACGATCTGATCTGGACTGCCTGCCGGAAATGGTAAACCCAATCTTTTGGGGTCTTCCATATTTCCAACGCGCGGTAACAATGCTAACCTGTTTACTTTGGCCTAGGCTGTTCGTGCGGCTGTGAATCAGCCCAAACGCAGTATGACCAAATGTGGCAAACCTGGATGTATGATTCTGTAATTCGGATCACTAAAGATTCAGAAGTATCTCGTAGCCTCAGCAGTGTCGTTTGCATGGCGCAAACATTGAAAGACGTACTTCATCTAGTCTACAGCCGCGGCCACTCCACTTGGAATCTTATGAGCTAATATATCGTCATGGTTTTAGATCAAAGGCAGCTGCAGCATACGACACTGCTTTTAGAATGGGCTCAGCAATACTAATTAGTAGGAGCTTATTCGGGTTAGAGAATGGAAAGGTTCGGTTGTGGCTGATGGGTTGGGCAGGGTAGTGGGAAGAGGAGAGAGAGAGGGTGGAGGACTGGGTCGTGTTTTTTCTCTCTCTGTGGGATTGAGGGTGTGAAAGTGCAGGTGTGAGAGAGGAGAGGTAAATTTGGGGGTATGTGGGGATGGAAGGAAGGGAGGGGTGCTAAGATCGGTTGTGTGAGAGAGTCAGATAGGGAGCGCGAAGCTTAACGTTGTGATTGGCTTGGGTTTTTAGTTTTTCGTGGAATGAGGTTGGAAGTTTGGGATGAAAGTTCCGGAGGTGTGGAGCTGATTTTTTACAAAGCCGCGGTTATGGAAGCAAGCTTTATGGCTTCGAGAGAGAGAGAGAGAGAGGTTTGTTTTGCGGGATTTGGACACTCGGAGGGTTGGGCATCGGATATGGCTAGGTGGCGGAAAAGGGTTCGAGATTCAGGGATGCGAAGGGGGATAGATACTGAGTCTTGCTAATGGGGATGATGTTTGACTGGTAGATGCTTGGCAAAGACATCCGTCCAAAATGGTGAAGAGTACGTTTGCCGAACGGAAAATAGAATTCGGCGATTGGAAAAATCGAACGCCCACATGCTGGGATTGATTCCCACTACTTCCCCTCTAAAAGCGCTTCGACTATTTCCCATGGAGGTGGATCTTGGATCAAGTTCAAACTCCCGAGCTATTGCTCGACAATGGACGAAGATGGTGCCTCAGAGGAAAATATCAGCGAAATTGGTGTGGAAGGCCGCACTCTCTCAAACGAAATGACGTAGTAGCAACCCAATGTGCTTATTCCTTCCCCAAACTCCAGGAGTTTTTACGAATTTCGATGCTAAGCATTGTCCCCCGAGCAACTAAAGGCTTGCAAGAGATCCAGTGGAATGACCATAGGTTGGATCGCACAAGTCCCCATTTCAACCCAACCAATAAGGCTCCAGAATACTCAACGAGCTGCTTTCACGCTGGATGTCGCGCGGAGAGCCCTTGGCAATCAGGGTGCAATCAGGGTCAGCGTGGGTGAGCAATCGCCCTGGGAGTCGTGTTGGTAGTGGATTTTATAGACCCGGAGTTGTAGAAACTCGCGCACGCTTTCAAGTTTGTGGCTATTGCTGCGGAAATAATTGCTACAATGGTAGTTACTTCCCAACCAAACATCGGACCAGGTGACAGCACCGAGTGCGATCGTTTTGAGCGCTGGGGGACTTTGTACTTTGTGACCACCTTCCATCATGTTTTTAATGAAAGAACCGGCCCAGCTTTTGTGCAGATCGGAAGGCCAAGTAATCTTCGCAGTCGTCGACGGCATATTTCTGATGTTCAGCGTTTGAAGCCTTTTCAGCTTTCTAACGCGGTCAAACAGCTAGCGAAGGTGAGTAAATGCTTCGTTCGAGTCAAAAGTCGCGGATAATACCTTTTGTCGGCTCTCATTAGAGACTCGAACTGCAGCCCAGTCGATTACTATGCCTAATTCCTTGAGTTCGGGGCACGACTTCGAGATTATTGATAGATGTCTCATACGGTCTTTTCTGGGTAACAGGGCCCTATCCTTGTCCATTGCTTCCCGTCGGTAACCTCGCTCGTCCCAAACCAATGTTCGCAGAGTCTTCCCATGAATCAGCAAAATCGATTCAAGGTTCAACATATAATTGTAATCCTCAGATCCGTCTAGAAGAACGGAAAGATGTATAAGCCTTCCAGATAGAGAGCAGAGGAGGTTTTGTAATTGTTTTCGATCGTCGTCATCCAAGTTCTTTTGTCTAAATGTGAATGATGTAAGGTTCATCAAACAGTGTGCGTTTTTGGGGTTTCTACTGGTGGACGAGAGCAATGGAAAAGCCACTTGCGTATCATAGCAATCTTCAAGAACCAATTTCGTTATATTTCTCAAATCTACACTCGGCCAATGTTTGTTATCCAGTATAATTCCGATGTCGTAGCTAATGAGCTTCAATGAATCTAAAGATATTGAGGCTTTGATATTTTTGAATTCTCTCTTCAGTCTTCTTCCAAACATTATTGTATGGTTGTCGTCCATTCGGTTATCATCACCAATTGGTTCACCAAAGAAATCCTGTGCAGCATCGGTTTCAGAGCCGAGCTCAAGATGGCGTAAGGTTTTGCAACTTCCTGCCACCAGCGCTGTCTGCCAATACGGATTTGAGTTCTGGTAATCCATCTCCCACCTCGACTTCCCCGACGCCGACGCCAACGAGCCAAGGCGCAGGTTATGCAACCCATCTGGTAGCGGACCTATGGGTTCAGAAGTTTGTCGATTGAGCTTCAGTGTTCGGAGTGCAGCACCGTGCATATCAAAAAGCAGCTTGAGGGTTCTCTTGTCAACCACACATGTATGATCCCACCTACAGTCTAGCAGTGAGTTTCTCATTATGGAGTTTAAGTGTGATGAATCCTGCTACTTACATGAAGTGACTGAGCTGGTTTCGGGGCACTTTTATGACCAGACGCCGAATCAGTCTGTTGAGTGATACTGAGTCCTGCTCACGTGGAAGGAAGGTCTGAAGCGAATACTCGTCGTCGCTTACATAGTCAGAGGAATCGTCGTCAGATGGATCGTTGTGAGACTCGTCGTTATCGGAGTTATCTTGAGACTGTTCTTTGAATTGTTTTTCATCTCTTGGACGTTGCTGCGGCTCAATAAGAATTTCCGAGGTGTATTTGAAACCATTGTTAGTGGAGACCACAAGATCCAGCAGGGAGTCCAGGCGTTCCCATCGCTGTGGAACCCGGAGAACTATCCGGCGGTATAGTTTAGGGATGACAGTACCATTGAGGGTTTTGCAAGTACGGCCTAGGCGACTCAGGTCAGGTTGATGAGGCAACTGACGTAATCCTTAATGTCAGCTCAGTGTTCTGCTGCCAATCTCTAACAATGGACCGATCAACGGTTGTGAAGGCTTACACAATCCACTATCATTCCCTTTATCTCAGGTGGAAGGGTCACCAAGTGAGAACGTTGGGTTTTATCCATCTTTTTATTTCGTCACATTCAACACTCTCGTCATGATCTGGAGTCTGATCAAAGTAACTGCCTGTCGAACTGAGTCTCTGGCATGTGTAAGAAATGCTCAGTATGAAGAGCAGAGTGATTGACGGTTGGGGTAGGCTGTGCTGACATAAAGCGGTGACACCAAAATTGTGCTATCAGTCAGTCATTGAAGGTTGATGTAAATGTGTTGATGAGATCGGCGCTGGACCGTGGCTGCTGAAGTGGGTTGAGATGTGATTTGATTATGGGTACCACTAAACATACACCCCCTTTTTACTACATTGACGCCCCCCACTTACTACATAAACGCCCCCCTCAAATAGGTCTAGCGGCTACCCAACTAGGGTTTAGCGGCTCAATAATCATAACAACGCGCACACGTTCTTCATCAACCAACCATTTTACCTACCCACCACCCTACCTCATCGCCGCCATGGATCTTGCACCCCCTCCAGTGGGTGAGCTCTATGTGGACCACGAGGAGCTCTTCGCCGCCGCCAATACATGGGCTGGAGCTCACGCTTACGCGCTCAATATCAAACGCTCGAGCAAAAACAAGCGGGGAATCAAGGATAAAATTTGGTTGAAGTGTGATGGAGGCGGTAAAAATTCGAGTCCTGTCGAGCAAAAGAGACTACACGTCGGTTCAAGACTCATCGAATGTTCCTTCAAAGCAATAGCTAAATGATCGCTTGACGAGGCGGGTTGATTGCTCAGAATCGAAGATTCAGCTCATAATCACTGTTCTATTCTATCTGAATCTCATTCAGCACTATGAAAACTGACTCTGATCAATCAGATCAAAGCAAATATAGCTCATCAAAGCCGTTCAAGAATTACACTCTAGCAAATTCTCACTACTCTACGTTTAGATAGTGAACTGCAGCTCGTACGCGCACTGAGCAAGAGCTAGAGAACTCTACACAACGCGAACTCAATCAATTTGAACATCTTGAAGCGCGTCTGCAGCAACGAGCTGAGCAAGAGCTAGGGCAAACACAAGCGAGGGGTAGGGATAGGGGTAGGGGTAGAGGTGGGGGAGATAGGGCACGGGGCGGAGGTAGAGGTAGAGGTAGAGGGCTAGGTCGAGGAGATAGAGGGTGAAGCTTCGGCTGAGCCTCTATCCGAACATCAGCAGGAAGCTTCATACGGTGAAGGCTTCTACGGAGTGTTTCAAATTTGATATGTAGTTGCAAATGTAAATCAGCTTCGAAAAACATATCGACCCCAAAGATACTTAATTTTTGGTGAGCCGCCCATATAAATTCAAGTATCTTTAAGGTATGATGTTCGTCTGTTTCAAAGCTGCCAAACCCTAGTTGGGTAGCCGCTAGACCTATTTAGGGGGGGTGTATGTGTAGTAAACGGGGGGCGTCAATGTAGTAAACGGGGGGCGTCAATGTAGTAAAAAGGGGTGTATGTTTAGTGGTACCCTTGATAAATTACCATACTTTAGTTGTGTCATTAGATAGACGACGCAGTGTCAAATGTCTTTCAAGGCTCATTCAAGATGCAACATCAAGATCCACAGACCCCTTACGCTTTGAGGGTTTAGGTCAGTGACTAGGACAAGGCCGTCATCAAACTGATGTCTACTTCGATATCACGAAAAATGGATATAGCCATTCTGGGCGCCATTTGAGAGGCGTCGTAATCAACATTCATCAGCATACCTTAGTCAGATAATTGCTCATACTGACCTACTTGATACCTTTTGTGGATATAGATTCTTCTCAATCCAGTAGGTCGATTTCATACAGCTAATAGCGTATCTTATTCATGCGCAGCCAAGACATCTGCTGGTGCCAGGTGATAAAGAGTGATAATCAGGATATGCTCTATCATCTCTTGAACCTCTTCTGATAGTGTCCATCATGATGAGGTCTTGCCATCCTGCTTAATGTAGTGATTCGCTGGCATCAGGGTCAATTCTATGCCGAGCAGCGGCGAGGCTACAGTCCGTCTTGGAAGTACGCCAAGAGCTGGAATAATATACCTAACGTGCAGCAAAGTATACAAATCCTCCCTTGACTCTCGCATATATGAAATTGTAGACAATGCATGAATTTTGAGATTGATGTTACTTTTCAAGCTCTTCCAACCCCCTTTTCCGTAACCCGTATTTAATGCAACACAGCCGAATATTTCATTCATTGTGACAGTTTATTGATTGTTTGGGTGATTAATACGACTTATTAGTGCTAACGAAATGCTCTTAGAGCTGGTATCATAATGTGTATATTCACGCCCTTGGAAAACGAGAAACGACGTCGAAAACCAACCTATCGTTTGAAATCATAAAATCGTGACATTAACTGGGAGGAAACTACTAGAGAGACCATTTGGCTTATCGCTTGCCGCTGTTAAATCGCTAGGTTGTCATATCCAGCCATGTAAGTCGTGGAATCCAAGTAACAATGCGAAATAGTAAAAGAACCGCTGCTAGTCGAAGCCTCGGCTCTGTGGTATCCACTTGGTAACGCTCCAAACGATAGAAATGAAGCCCAAGGTCGGGGAAAACATAACAGGCAGATAAGCTAGTATCTGGAAACCTGCTTGGAATCCTTAATTTCCCTAATCTTACTATGTAGATCCGTGTCCAAGAAGTTGTAATTCGAATCCGGTTTGCAAAATGGATGCTGCTTCAATAGCGTCTCCGCCGTCGGTCTCTCAGTAGGATCGATAGTAAAACAGTCCAACATGAATGCATACGCCTCCGGGCTAATCGCATTGGACACAGCTTCCGGTATTGGCGGAGCCTGGTTTAGGCTCCCCAGTTTGTAGATGGCGCCAATCGCTTCTTCCTTGGCCCACGGCCTCCGACCCTCGAACATCTCGAGGACGACGCAGCCGAGAGACCAGATGTCGACTTTGGCGCTGTAGCCTTGACCTTGGGAACGAACGACTTCAGGAGCCATCCAGAAGACAGAGCCCTGCATGCTGTTTGTGATATCGTTGCCATAAATGTTGTCTGTCTTCTTGGAAATACCAAAATCGGAAATCTTGCAGGTGCCGTCGGTATCGAGGAGGATGTTGTCGGCTTTCAGGTCACGATGAAGGACCCCTTCTGTGTGCAGATAGGCCAGGCCCGAAAGCGTTTGGCGGGTCAATGAGCTGACAAGACTCTCTTCGAATTTGCCATGTTTGCGCAGACAACCACCTATGCTTCCACCAGGAATGTATTCCAGGAAGATGGAAATCGAATACTCCTTTTTCTCACAACCGAGATATTGCACAATGTTGGGATGTTCCAAATGCTGCATGGTGTCAATTTCCTGGTCGAGCGCACCCACCATCTCTTTCATCTTGTCCTTATCTTGGCCCGCTGCTTTTTGGTTGACCTCGACCTGCTTGACAGCTAAAAGATCTCCTGTCGTAAGGTTGACTCCCAAGTAAACCCTTCCATAACTTCCCTTGCCAATCAGTTCACCCCTAGCGATCTGGAAGGAATTCTGTCCGACGGGTAGATTTTGCGGTACAGCTTCGATCAAGCTGACACGGCTACCTCTGCCAGGTTTGATTTGGACAATATTAGCACCAAACATCTTGGTACTCTTCCGGCGTACGATATCACCAGATTTGGCACTTGTAGATGGCTGGGTGTTCCGTTTCTGGGTACCCCCATAAGCATTCCTTGCAACATCACGTATGGACTTCATACGTCCGAGACCCCCAGATTTACGCATGCTCCGCTGGGCCATTGTCTGCATAGTCGCTCGACTTTTTAGGGTCGAGTCCTCAGAGCCCAATGTATCAGGTTCTTCGGCTATTGACTCTTCCACTATAGAAGTAGGTCGCATTCTATCATACAATGAAGTATGCAGTCGCCGTGACTGAGTGCTTGGACCAGATGCAGTGGTGTCCATTGGATTCTGCTCAACGGTAGAACCTGGAGATCCAGGTGGTGAACCTACAAGATCTTCAACTACTGGCTGATCCAGGTCAAGGTTGGGGAAGTAGGCATCTAGGTTATCGAGGAGATCCTCCACCGGTGGTCGGTTGGCCCAGACATCATCCCTCGCGAACGATTGGCGTCGCAAGAGTTTCGAATTCGCGTCAGGCGATCTAGCAGAACCAGTGACAGAGTTGGCAGACTCTGGTATAGAGCTCTCGGTTTTCACTGGAATGGGATGACCCTCACTGTCGAGCTCAGACGTCTCCATGGACTGCGCACCGGAGGTGCTAGCAGTTTCTGGTGTTTTGAAGGTCACAGATCTTCCTTTCATCCTGCGCTGTGCCTGAGATTCAGTGTTCAGAGTAAGTGCTGGTCTTCTTTGAACGCTAGCCTCATCCCCCGAATCATTTCGTGTAGCAGTCGATTTAACTGCGGTGCTCTTCGCAAGTGGTACTGCGAAGAGGCCATCATCAGAGTCATCATCGGATTCCTCGTCTAAGTGTGGTTTCTGGTCAAACGTGATTTCGTTTTCCTTGAACGTGAATGCTGGACCATAAGATCTCCGCGACATTACTGATGCCTTTCGCGATGGTGGGACCGCAGACCCTGGACTAATAGCTGGCGATGGGCCACGTTGAAGACTCTCTATAGAGGGGTTCTTGGGAATCGGTATGGAAATATTTAATTTCCGGCCGTTATCCTCTGCGAGTAAGTCTTCCTCATAGTCAGGTACTTTGAACAACATATTGTTTTTCCCGTAGGTAAAGCCAGGACTTCGGGGAGACCCACCAGGACTATTCTTTCGAGATCCATTTCGTCCAAAATCAACAGATTGCAAGGCACGGGTTGGCTTACCTGATGTATCCGCACTGCCGCCATCCCGCCGTGAAAGATTGGTAGAGCCAGAGTCCGTCAGACTTGGTCCATCAAAAGACCCGATGGTAGAACCGCCAAGAGATCCAACGGTTGATATGTCCTCAACTGATCCTATCGTGGAGCCACCAATGGACCCGGCGGTCGAGCTAGCATTTGCCAATGCTTCTCCCATACGCGCACTCACTGAAGGCGTAGCAGCTACAGCTTTCCTTCGTCCCCGCTCAATGTTTTCTTCCGCTATAGCGTCTCCTAGAGACCGACGTTTCGGCGTATCAGCACCCTGCCCAGAAACCGATGATCTGAGTTTCTCGCTTGTCCTTTTGCTCAATGAGTTGGCTTTGATCAGTGTGTTAGACTCCGCTGGAGCAGGAGGTGGCTTCCTGAGAGGGACTAAAGTCTCAGTCTTCTTGTCTTCATAGGGTGAGGTTCTTGGAGCATCAAAATCAATGACACCATCGTATTTAATGTCTGTGGTAGCTATGTCGGGAGGGGAATCTCTACGTCGTGAAGGTTGCTCTGATTGATCCGCCTTTTGTTTATTCTCGGTCTCTAGGCGGTTGTCTTCAATGGTTGCCTTGAGCCATGCGTCCCAGTTCTCCTCTGTTATTGTGCCATTGTCGAACGCAGATTTGAATTCAAGGAACCGCGTTGTCACCGAATCTTGCCTTGGCCGGGATTCTCGGTTTGCTTTAGTGCCTCCATCCGCGTTATTTACAGGCGGCGCAAAAGCATCCCGCGCTGGAGTACTGACGGCCTTTAGCGTTGATTGTCTCGAGGTCATTGGTGGCGACCTGGATCGAACTTGGCCATTGGCTCTTAAACGGGCCATACCTTCTTCGTCTAGCGCTTTTCGGGGAAAGGAACCGCCGGAGGGAGAAGTTTGGAATGCTCGAGGTGATAGACCGATTCCTAGACCCGCCGATGAAGGCGCTGAGTGAGCCGCTGATGCAGGAATCCAGCGTACAAAGTATTTTAAAGTACCCATTGCATCCGCTTTTGTGTGTCTAGAGAGCGCCAGCATTGTGTCGGTTAAGGGCTCCTCAGAATCAAATTGGCCGGTCTCGGTATGGGATACCTGAACAAAGTCACCTTCTGGAACCCCCAAAGCTCTGCCAATGTTTTCTCGTATCGTATCCGCAGAATCAGCCTCAGTAATATCGACGAGACGGTAGTTCCAGTGGTCGGGAGTCGCGAGAACATATTTCCTCCCATGACTTGGTCTCGTCAAGGCTCTGTCTCGCATGGCAAATCTATCCTGCTCGGCCATGGTTGAGGTTGATGATGGTCTATCAAGAGAAGTATTACTCGAATTCATCCCAGCACGCGCAAACGGTAAGCTCGGCGGAACATATCGAAAATTGAGCGGACTCGTAGGCGACTCCAGATTGTGGTCTTCCGGTGATGGGTGTGCGGAATCATCCTTCTTGCGTTTGCGGAACCTATCCAGAAATCCTCTACTTGGCTCCTTGGCGCTTGGGGGAGCGTCATTACTATTCTGCCTTCCAGCAACCTCCAAGGTCGGGGGTCGATGACCGTCTTGGCCAAATCGCCTTGTTTGAGATTTACTGCTCGTGCCATTTTCGTTGTTTAGGTTGCTCCGTAGAAGGTTGCTAGCGGAGCTTACAGCATTGCTGGAAGCTACAGAATCGGTACTGCCATTTTTACGATGGCCATAGCGACCGTAAGGCGGAGCCGATAAAGTTCCACCACTACCAACGGAGGACGAGAGAACAGCATGCTGAGCTGAAGGACTCCCACTATTAGGGCTTGCATCATAGCAAGGACGTACGCTGTCACCAAGGAAGCCAGATCCTGTTAACCCACCTGCACTGATATCACCGGATGTGTTGGGGCTATGGCGTTTCGAAGCAGCGTCATTGATGCCATTGAGGATGCTCCTAGTAAACCCTGTGCGCTGCTGTGCTGGTTGCCCTGCTTCTACAATATTGGACTCACTCGCAGCGGCGCCTCCATTGGCATATACAGGAGCTGTGCTACTGCGATGGTTTGACATCATGCGGCGAGTAGGACCAAGGCCTGGAGATCTGAAACCTTGCCGGCCCGGGCTCTCTTCACCTCCCCCCGCAGTACTGGGTGTGTTGATAAATCCATCTGTGCGCCCTAGGTTTGGAGAGTTTTCCAAGCCTGCATCCGTCGACGCACTAGGTAAAATCTGCGTTGACCCCCTTCGTGCTTGCGCCGGTTTTGGGCCATCAATGTGATCGGCGATCTTGCGGATTAAGCGTCTCATCCTTTTACCTTCATCTCTTTCCCTAGCCTGATCCCATCCCGTTCCACTTTTAGTGCACTCTCTTGCTAGTCTTGGGTAAATTTTCTGGTGCATCATTCCAAAGTTGCCTCTACCGCCGGTACCACGGCCTAACTCTAAAAAATCGGCGCCTTGGATATTCAAATGTTTAAAAGCCTCTTGCCAGTCATTTGAAAAGCTATTGGCCGCCAGCCAAATCAGAACACGATCGATTGGCCATTGTACACTAGGATCACTCGGCGATACGAGAGCAGGAGAACTGTTACTGCCGGTGTGATGATGACCGCCCATGGTTGTCACATCTTGGGGAGTACTCTGTGCTTGAGAGGAAACACTTTGTAGTGGCTGAATTGGGGGACCGGACGAGGTGTATTCTGGTGCATCCCTGGTGGGGAGTATGAATTGATGGTGACGGGTAAGAGGTGTCTGAGGCACTGAATGATTGTATTGATGACTGTTGGATACTAGCTCCTTGGTAGGCGATATAGCAGATGACGGCCCATTGAAGAATCTTTGGTCTGCTGCGAGTTTCGCTGAATCCGCAGTGGAAAAAAATTCCGAGCTGTCATTTCGGTTGAAGCTTGGCTGCTGTAGAGAATGAAGAGGAGGGATCCCAACACCAGGGCCGAATGATTCCCCAAATGGTATGTAGGTTGCCGAGGTCAAAGGCGGAAGCTCGGTTTGAGGTGGCGGCGGAGGGATTGCTAATGGGGCCGGCTGATTGCTTTGGTAGTTTTGACTGGGGTTGTACGGAGTATGCTGCGAGCTAGCTTGGTTTGGTGCCATTGGTGGTGGCGGTGGTATCGGTAGATGGCCCTGCGACCTGCCCCAAGCCTGTCCTCCCCATGCGCTAGAATGTCCCAGGGAGGACCCAGGAGGTGGGCCCGGTGGGGGAGGTATTACCATGCCATGAGAGTTCATGGCTAGCGGGCGTGGAGGAGGCGGTGGTAATGGGACCATGTGACTCTGCTGCTGCAGTGCCGGAGGGGGCCCGGGAACGTAAGGTTGCCGCTCCATCATTGTGCTTGTGGTATGTCGAGGTACTTGTTGATAGCCAAGCAACTGCCCTCCGCCAGCTCGTAGCGTGGGACGGTAGGTGCTTGGCTGTACACTGCCCTGTTCCGCAACCGTGTTGGCTCTTGGCCTTGGTGACGCAAGTGCCTGGTTGTATGATGTACCAGGACCCGAGATAGCAGGATATGGAGAACCGTTACCTTGTGAAGGAATCGACAGAGATGGGGAAGCGTTGCTAATGTTGTATGTGGGGACGTCGCTGAGTATGAGGTCTTCGAGGAGAGCCGAACCAGACTGCTGCGGGTAATTGGAAGGTGAGGGTGTTGAGGTTTGTCTCTGGTTAAATTCAGAATTGTTTGAGCGAGCGGAGGACGACCGCTGCCGCGAGGTCATGTTTTATGTTTCGCCCGAATGTGTTGTACCACTGGGGCTCACCAAATACCGAAGTCGTATTGCGGAAAAGGTAGAGGTAGAGGTAGTCGGCAATGTTCCGTAAGCCCTTATAAGGGATTGTAAGGCATCTTGTGGCTAGATCTGCTCAAGGGTAGCAATTCGTAGCCAAAATTAGGGAATAGAACGCTGACGCCAGTCCTCAGTCTGAACGCTCGGGAAGTATCTATGCTATCAAGGCTCAGATGGCAATGCGCCGGGAAGGGGCATGGAGGAGAGACGCGCCACCCAGCCGGCATGAGACACCCTTGGTAGTTGAAAAGTCTCATCTAGACATGCGAGAAGGGCGACTTCAATAAAAATCGCTATCTAGATTATGTCAAACTCGGCGCATGAACCAAAAGTTCCGTGCAAAACAGACCTGTCGAATAGCTGCAGCTGTAAAGAGCCTTGTATCTACCTCGGACCAACGCAGCCCCTAGTACCTAGAGCACTGGATATCTCAATAGAGATGTCTTGAGGTAATTGACTTGTTTCGAGTCTAGGAAAGTGTTCGTGGTCTATTAAGCTTGCTGGCGGTCGTATTTCGTTCATGCATCTAGCCCTTTCTCGGGTACATCCGCGCCAAGAACACTAAGATACCTTAGGGTTGCCCGCAGATCTGATTATGTAAGACCACCCTAGCACGTGACTCGGTAAATCTGTTTATGACACTCAACAGGTGTATGAGGCACAAGGTACTGGTCATGCATTGCACTTAGAAGGCGACCTGCACAAAGCTGGATAATGTAGTATGTTTCAATATGTACATGAACACTCGCACTGCTCGTCAGTGTAACCGATTGTTTCTCTATTAGCAGGCTTCCGAGATGTTAGGCCTCGTTATTCCTCGAGAGCCAGTTGCGCTAAAGCTACAGTCAACGTTTTCCTAGCGTCTAACTCCCTTGTATTCCTCTGCGGTCTATATTGATGTGTTACGATTGTGACCACGGCATCATAGCAAGTATATCTATTGCGCCTGGTCAGCACAATGATACTTTACTTTCAACAAGGGGGCATCTCCCCTATAACGTACAATAAACCTTTCTTTCCCTTTCGTTTCTCCAGATCCCCCATCTCCCAGTCCCCCCAGATTGCCCTTCCGAAATCTAGCAAGCCGGTGACTTCATTCGTCCTCCGATCGATCAGGACGTTCTCGGGTTGGCCAAAACCAAGGACTACTAATCTCGCTTCTTTGATCAAATCTAAAGCGTTCTTCGTTCGAGATAGTTGCTCTCGGATCTGCGAGTATGGCAAGCTGACCATCATGTCCTCACCGTCCATCAAAGCCGACTCTAGCATAGACACAAAAGCTTCACGCCAGCTTTTGTGGCCCTGGTTTGAGGCGACCAGCGACACTGGTCCGTATGGTCCATATATTGATGAGGTATGCTGGCTGATCACGCCTGTTAGAGACTTGAGCTGCCGCTCAATACCAGCACGCTCGGAGCGCGTAAGATATTGGCGGACATTGGCATAAGATATGCCGGAAAGGTGGGTTGTGAGCAAGAAAGGTGAGCCAATGTGGATACGTCTTGCATCGTGCCTGATGACCCGCGGTACCGGTAGGCCGCTTTTGGCAAGAAGAGAGAAGATAAGGGCTTCCGAGTCAAGGGAATAACCTTCATGTCGGAGGAGCGGTGTGACCGGAGGAGGACTGACTTTCAAGACTAAGCTTGAGCCATTGGAGAGGCGGACAAGACGAATCCGGTGGAGATGACCTGATATGTCTTCCATTTGGTAGACTGTTAGATGCAAAGGGACGAGTATGTTTTCGATGAAGTTTTGGACAGGTGAAGAGTCTCGTGAAATATGGGAAGGAGGTGCATATGGGGAAAATGCTGAGTTGGTATCCACAGGGCTCAAGGCGGTGATGAGCCTCGCTATAGGAGGTAGATGCATGGTCTCACGATTTCAACGTGCCTCACGGCTATCAGCAATATAGGAGAAGACTACCGAGATGTGTTGGAGAAAAGAGCGGCGTAATCGCTTGTTATATTGCAATGGCGTAGCAGCTCCGGAAAACGCAACATGCAAGTAAGTAGCACATTCAGTTTAGAAACATCAAGTATACGTAATTCGAAAACAGGAGAGTACACCGACGGAAACATCAGACATTGGTACATACGTAGAGCTCAAGACGCCTGAAGGCTCATGCGTTCCTATGAAACGCCAAGGAGCATCGCCTCATTCGCTTGTTTCGCTTGAGAATGTACCGTCATCGCTAAGGTAAGGTAGCTATGGCTTAGAGCATTACTGATGATACTGCAAAGGTAGCCAGTTGCAGTGGGAGAACCGCGAAGCCAAGAGCTTGTTGGCGTTTATACGGCATATGTCGAGGAGATGGGTTTCCGCCATGTTCGTCTAATGTGTACGTTTTCGGTAAGCGCAAAGCCGTTTAGGGTGCCTTGTTGGGTTTAGACCGAGCTTATATCTCAAAGTCGGTTTCGAGGGGGCCGAAAACTCGCTCTCTACACCAATCGCAGAATTTGTCCCAAACCACTGGGTCATCTCACCTGTTTCCATATGCCAGAACGGACTTCCAGAAGGATTGGGGACAAGAGTGCAGTACACGTACCTTAGTCGAAATAGACGTAACGTGATTGTCTCGGCGCGGCAGAAGAACTGCGACTCGCGAATACGGATCCGCATCGTTTATTGCAACAATACATGCTTCAGACTCATGTACACTACGGTCCACCTGAGGCTATAATAAATAATTGGCAATGTGCGCGAGGTAAGCCCCGAACCCTATACTCGCTTGTGTAGGTCATGTCGTTGGTCGAACAGCACGCTACCCGGAGGATGTAATAAGGGCCGTGGCTTGCATAATCTCAAATACCATACATAGGTACCTTACCCAAAGGTAGACTTAGCTTCCTGAGGCGGAGATGACGACGGAATTTCGCTGTCCTGTGCGGCATCACAACATATCACGCACGCGACGTCTCCGCCAACCACCGGGTCTATTCCGGTTTTGGCGTTGGGTCATATATCTCTGCCAGATTGAAGCGCTTCAGCTTCTCGTAGTCGTTGCCTACGACACTCATCCCACAGAAATTCTACATCGAAACCATTGTAGTCAGTGGTGCATACTGCAGGGTTATATAGATAATAAAAGGGTTGTTAGCTCACTCTGTAGATATCCACCAGGATTAGAAGGTCATAGTTCTTAAGGTCAACCGTATGCCGGTCGCCCACGGCAGTCGCCACCTGCTTGATTATATCATCTCTTTTCAGTATGTGGTGGTTGCGTATTGTTGTACGAATGGCAAACTGTTGCGAAGGAGCAGCATTAGCGAACATGCAGCATTGCGTTGGCGAGATGAATGATCACACGGTGACTGAAACCTAATGTGGCCTGTAGCATACAACCGAGACATTCTCCCAACTGGAGGGAACAGACAGACATCCAGTACCTTCTTGGGCGTGATGCCCTCTTGATGAAAACTGGGGCCAAGAACAACTTTCGAGACCTCCTCCAGGCCCTTTTCTGTAGCTTTACCCATCCTCGTCATGGGTGTCAATCTTTGCACGAACCGAGTCTTCTTGCTTCCTGCAGATTCAAGAGCGTCCGAGCAAATCTTCTGCACGAATGATACTGGCTCAATCGGTGCTTTGGTCTTGAAAAACAGCACTTAATGGTGTCAGAATGCAATCAAGATCGCCAAGATGGCTATTAACCGTACCACACTGGACCTCGATCCTTACTGGTCGGAAAAGAGCCTCCTTGCTAGCAGTTTTCATGCCTTGGACCTCTTTGCCTATCTCCGCTTCAATGTCGACCTCACCGCCATTGCTGACTGCCTCGTCTTCGTGTCCGGGATCACCATAGATATCAATAACATACTAACCAAGAACAGAGTCAATGCCGACGAAGTACCACGTAAGACATCAAGGATCAGACAGCGTACATACCTCATGAAAGAGGTCTCTTAGCTCAGCAGTGCATTTGCCTTCCTTGCGCATCTCACAGGTGGCCCAGATGCCTGCATCTCCTGACTCTATTCTTGCTGCAGTAGATTCGAAATTGTTCCGGCTTTTCTTTGGAACGACCCATTGCTTCTAATGATTTGTAAACACCGCAACATGATTAGAAAGAGAATTGGTTTGAGGTAGGAGAAAGTAGTAAGCTTTATAACTCTCGAAACTTTAATATCACTCTTACCTTGATCTTTTTTTGCGTGCTATCTCCATGGCTGTGTTCTGATTTTCGTTTCTTGCCTTCTTCCATAATATGAGAGTATTTGATTGTTGTAATTGAAGTGCTGCAACTTATTCGCTAAGCATGTGGAAGTTGAAAAAAGGTGTTGTGGGGTCCGAACGGAACTTTTTATACAAATATTCGTGCAGGATTTCCATTAGCCGAAAAGTCCTGTTGGTCTACATATTAAGATTTTGTCGCCATTGATGTGCTACTGATTTCTTTTAGACGATTACATGTCTAGCTGATTTTTATTCTTCAATCAGCCTTGATCCTAGCCCGGTTCAACTACAGTGGCATCACAATTAACAACCCTACATCATACACGAATCGCATATATCAAAAATTTGTATTAGGTTGAAGATTTACAACTTGATTTCAGCTTCACTGCTTCTCATTTGCGGCAGCAGACGCCTCTGCAGTCAGTTTCAAAGCCTTTGGAGCGTCTTTCTTGGGCATGTACAACTCGACGAACTATGCACAAGTCAGTAATTGTATCTGTTTCGGCGGAACTGGATTGGTTTTACCTGTAAATACGGTGCGGATGAGAATTCTTTGTCATTAAACAGGTTTTCTGCTTCTTGCTTGGTCTTGACCTGAAAGGTCCTCGAATTCTTGGGATCAGCTCCGAAGGCAGCAACAAGATCTTTGTAGTGCCATTGCTGGATATCGTTGTATGACGCATCCATTCCGTGGATCATACGTTCGATTGTGTATCCTTCGTTGCATATCACGAATCTAAAACTATCAATTTGATGAGAGGTGTACCAGGTAATGAGAGATCTCACATGATCGGTTTCAACTGCTGGCGAATCATAGTGCTGAGTTCCTGGGCCGTTAACTCGAAAGAACCATCTCCGATAAAGAGTATCGTTCGTCTGTTGCCAGTTTCCTTCGCTGCCAGTGCAGCTCCTTGACAGGCACCTAAAGCATATCCAATTGAACCCCAAAGAACCTGAGACAGGGCGGTAACACCAGCTGGGAATTTAGTCTCCCAAATCCCAAAATTGGCGGTTCCAGTCTCCGTTACAACAATGTCATTCGGCTGTAGCCACTGTCCTACCCGCGGCCACAACCACGCGTGGCTGATTACTAAATCCTTCGACAACTCCTGATCTTCCTTTGCAATCTTGTTGTCCGCTTGAGGGCCCGGTTGAACGTTGAGCTTTTCCATTCGCGCGACAACCTTTTGTAAGACACCCTGCATCCCAACGCCTGGGTATTCGGAATACTTGACGCGAATATAGTTGCTGTGAAAATCGATAGTTGAAAGCTGGCTAACACGATAAGTGAAACCAGCAGTATTGAAGTCTGACTTGATTGCACCAATGCTGAGCACGAGGTCCGATGATTCTACGCGTTCTTTGACCCCCGCGTTGCTTCCGTTTCCAGCATAGACTCCGCCATAGGTGGGTAAAGTTTCATTCACTGCACCCTTACCCATAGGCGTGACGAAGGTTGGAAGGCCGGACTTTTCAATAAGTTTGTGAACTTCATCAAGAACTCGGTGCCTCTGCGCGCAAGCATCTACCAAGATGATCGGATTCTTAGCTTGATGAAGATATTTCAGTATAACTTGTACGACATAGTCTTCTTTCTCAGCTTCATTCGGAGGATGATGGAGGTCGATTTTCGTCTTCAGCCGCTCACCTTCCACCTTTTTCTGGACTATGTCTGTTGGGAGCGCAATATAAACAGGTCTTGACTGTACCCAGCATTCTCGGATGGCATGATCAATCAGCGTGGCCGCTTCGTTAGGATCGTTCAGCATGGCCATAGCACAAGAGATATTCCGACTCATGTCTGCAAAGACTTGGAAGTTTCCATTACCCAAAGTATGATGGAGTAGCATGCCATCCCGCTGAGAGACGGTCGAAGGTGTCCCCACAATATGCACTATCGGCACGAATTCTGAGTATCCACCAGCTATGGCATTTATGGCACTAAGTTCTCCGACTCCAAAAGTGGTGACTATGGCCGAGATGCCTTTGACTCGAGCATAGCCATCAGCAGCATAGCCTAAAATATGATTAGTACTAATCGTACTGAAAAACAGGTCTTTGAAATACCTGCATTGAGCTCGTTGCAATTGCCGACCCAATTGAGCCCTGTCTTGGGAATATAATCTAGAACTACCTGTGGCGGTGAGTATCAAATGGCAATCGACCATCGCGGATACCAACCAGATTGTAGTCTCCAGGCACGCCATGAACCCCACGTACACCCACTTCATGGAGTCTTCGGAAAAGGTACTCCGCCACATCAATTGGATCTTTCAGCTCAGAGGTTCTAATATCCGTTGCCATGGCGGAGGCGGATAGACGCTGGACTGTAGACTATAGACCTCGTAGCAACGCGAGTGTGGAGATAGTAGACGATGACAGACATCTATTGACGTGGATTCGTGGTTTCTATTGCGGGGCTAAAGTACGACGTACTTCAGTAGATAGGCGGATGATTTCCGACGCTAAAGTTTACAGTAACCTCCGCCGCTCAGGGTAACCGCAACCGAACGGATCCTCGCCTAACCTTTCGCTAAGCTAAGATATCTTTCTACCATACCAGTACCACCCCTCCAGAGAAGAGGAGGGTTCACGTCATGGCAGGTTTCCTTCGAGGAAAGCAAGCTGGCGTACAAAGAGATCTATCTGCTGGTCTAGAGCCTGAACTTTTTGCTATTGACGAAGTACACATGTCTCTCCGCTACCCTTGATGTACCAAAATCTGACCTTAGCTTTTTATTAGGTAGCAAGATATGGCATCAACTCTCAGACTAGCACATTGGCATACGACCCTGTTCAGTCGCTCCTGGCTGTAGGTACCAATGAATCACAGTATGGCAGCGGCCAAATCTATGTCTTCGGGCAAAAACGTGTTTCCGTAAATTTCTCACTCCCTAGAAAGGCTTCGGTCAAGACGCTCCAGTTTTGTGCGGACAAACTTGTCAGCGTTGACTCGAAAAATGATATATCAGTATACTCGCTGGAATCGACTAGGATAATAGCATCGTATGCTCCTCCGGGGCTTATTACCGCTTCACTGACCGACCCAACCCTGGACTTTGCTCTGATAGGACTCCAGAATGGTGTGTGAAGCCTTTTTCTCACTCCAAAGGGCGAGGTTAATGCTGAGATCAGCTTAAGGAGAAATCGTCGCGTACGACCTGGACCGACAAGGCTTAGCACCTCTCAAAATACCCAACCTGTGGAGAGATCGGAATCCAAAAGCCCGCTTACTGCCAGTCGAGTCACTAGCTTTTCATCCGCGAGACATTGGTACACTGCTGATAGGATACTCTGAGGGAGCAGTCATCTATTCTTTTAAGCAGAATACCCCGAATAAGTTCTTTCGGTATGAACTGCAACCAGGTGCCCCTGGCGGTGATTTAGACCTGTCGCCTGCAAATACCCTGCGTCATCCACGATTGATACATGCACTTTGGCATCCGACTGGAAGCTTTATACTTACAGGGCACGAAGATTCTAGCCTAGTCTTTTGGGATGTGAAAGATGGTCGGAAGATCATGGCCAGGACGATACAAGCTTCCAATGTCGACCAACCAGGCGCTACGGTGAGAAGCACTGTGTCTGCTTCTGGTACACTAGCTGTTACGGAACCACTGTTCCGCATTGCATGGTGCTCGAAGGAAAATCCAGATGACACAGGCATACTGATTGCAGGTGGACTACCAACAACATCAATGACCAAAGGCCTTACTTTTCTTGATCTTGGACCAGCTCCAGTGTATGCGACCTCGTCATGGCAAACCCTTTCACAGTATTTCGAACGGCCGAAAAGGCAACATATTCTACAAACTCCGCCAACCGCCGAGGTTGTTGACTTTTGTCTTATCCCACGCAAATCCCCCCATTACTCTGGATCTCATGATCCTATAGCTCTCATTGCTCTTTTAGCCTCTGGAGAGTTGGTCACGCTGAGCTTCCCGTCGGGTCACCCAATTACCCCCACGAATCAGCTTCATGTATCACTGACCTATGTTCATCCCTTTGTCAACCGTATATCACTCGCCCATATTGAACGTAGCCGCTGGCTCGGCATGCTGGAAAGTCGCCAGCGTGGTCCACTAATCTTACGTGGAGGAGCTGAAGCCAAGTATACAATCAAGCGCTTCGCACATCGAAACATCGTGCAGGCGGGTCATGCCGATGGTACCATACGGATTTGGGATGCTGGCCATGATGATGAGATTGAAAATCAAGATATGCTTCAAGTAGACGTGGCTCGAGCTGTCGGACGCGCACGGGACGTAGACATTACTGCCATGTCAATGTCAGGCGCTACAGGAGAACTAGCAGTTGGGTTGAGGACTGGCGAGGTGGCGCTATTTCGCTGGGCCCGTAATCAAAACGCAGGTAAAGAAACATCTCATGCGGCAGGCAGAAGCTTCGGTCTAGAATCGATCATTGATCGCGCAGAGCCTACAGTGAGAGAAGGACTTCTCCCTCTGACGTTGCTAGATCAGCAGCGAGGACCAGTTACCGCACTCAAGATGAGTGACGTTGGCTTTGCTGCTACAGGATTCGAAGATGGAAGTATAACTGTGGTTGACCTTAGAGGCCCTGCGGTTATACACGATGCCAGCATGAATAGTTCTAGCGGTCAAAGCAAGCATGGAAGCTTCCGGAAGAGTAACAGCCAATCTCATAGTAGACAAGAGTGGCCGACGTGCATCGAGTTTGGCGTTATGAGCCTGGAAGGCGAAGGTAAGGATACCTTTGTTACAAACATTTCCAACCATCTTCTGTTTAAGTGGACGACTTCCATTTAATTTCCATTCCGTGAATTTAAGAATACCTATTCTATGTTTTGGCTGACGAATGTAGATTATTCGAGCATCTTGCTCTTTGTCGGAACCAATCTTGGACGCTTGATAACCTTCAAGCTTCTTCCTGAAGCCCACGGGGGCTACTCCGTCAGGCTTGCCGGCAGTTGCGCCCTAGATGATAATATCATTTCTATATCTCCACTGAATGCAGATACAGGGGAGCCTGCCGGTGCTACTCAAAACGTTGTCGCTGGTCTTCGAAGTGGCATCAAGGCGAATGGTGTCCTCGCGGTTACTACCACAACTTCTGTGAGGATCTTCAAACCTGTAGCGGCTAAAGGAGCGCACAAGACTTGGGATGCGGTTCTCTGTCATACGGCTGCGGTGGTCAGATTTGAAGCGCACGGATACGCGTTACTTGGGCTCTTTGGTGATGGATGCGCGAAAGCGTACTCAGTACCTGGGCTTAAGCAGATCGCCTCGAGCAACGTGTCAAACGTCTTAGACGTAAGGAGATTTTCAGAGGCCGTCATCACACCTACTGGAGATATCTTCGGATGGACCGGGCCCTCAGAGATAGCTGTGCTGAATGTCTGGGGCACTGGAGATAACCTGTAAGTGGCTATGAAAAGCGAGTGCTTCACATTTACAACCCAGATCTAACCAAAGACTAGAACGCGGTCTCTCGACAAGATCTTCAACCCCGAAGCCATCCCACCTCCAAGACCAACAATATCAAATCTCCAATGGATGTCCGGAACCCAATACATCACTCCGTCTGACATGGACCTCCTCAGTAAGCCTATCCCCTCATCTCAACCTCTAACCCGTACTCTCTCATTGTTGACCTTCTCACGAAAGTCGGCGGACCCGACCGCCCCCCCTCAAAACGCATGCTCGAACAAATGCGTGCAGACGAACAAACCCAGCGTGCAGCCGCACGCTCCGCTTCTTCCACCTCTTCGCCCGCTCCCGGCTCGAGACAGGATGAGGGGTACTGGGCGTATATGCAGAGGCAAGTGCAGGAAAGAACGCAGAGTTTAAATGTCATGGGTGATTCAATGGATAGGGTGGAGGAGAGCAGTGCGAGGTGGGGCGATGATGTCAGTAAATTCGTAGGCAAGACAAAGAAAAAGGTTGTTATGGGTGGTGAGTTTTCCTGAGTCTTGGCTGACTGTCTGAAAATTTACTGATGAGGCCCCTAGCTGTGAGGAATACCCTTGGGTTTTGAGGAATCATGGCTAAGAGATCTATGTTGGTGTTTTGCTGTGAATCACTTCAGGATCGGGAGTAGCATCTCAGAAGAGTCTTACTGCCATATGAACATCTTCCAAGCTCGAATACTTAGCGACGGTGATATCATCAACAAGAGCAATAGCCGCCAGGCACAAACGATGATATGCCAGCGCATCATGGAAAGTACACGCCCAATCTTCACTTGTGTCCACAAGTCATTGTTTGCATTCCATTTTTTGCTCCCGTTCATTCTCAAATCTTCAGCAAATCCAGCTTTACGTGAACAAAGGAAAGTCACTCTCTCCCTCTTCATAAAGTCCTCTCATTTCTCTGACTTGTCAGAACGAACAATACTCACCACCTCCTTTGTTCTTCTCCATCATGAAATTCAAGAACAAAAGCCCTTGAACCACTCGCTCAAGCATACAATCTCCTTTTCCTTCTCTCTCAAGTATGGACATTCTCACATTCACCAAGCATCCAACCACCAACACCTACAACCTCCAAACATCCACCACCTCCACACCCAACAATCCAAATAACCCCACCTACCCACCTACCCCAAAACAACTATCCTCCACCCCCACCACCACAACCATCGACACCCCCCCCACAATGTCCCCCACCACCACCCCCTCACGCTGCACCCACCCCCCCATCCACGCCCTAACCTGCCCCACCTGCATCTTCGCCCACAACACCGCCCGCGAGCGCCTCATCCGCGCCTACTACGACCCCATAATCGCGGACCTGGAGTCGCGCATCGCGATCGCGGTGGAGAAGCTCTGGATCGGGGAGAATGAGTTTTTGAAGGAGAGGCTTGTGGGCGCGAGGGAGGATTTGGAGGGGTTGAAGGCGAGGAGGGAAGGGGAGGTTGGGGGGGTCTGGGGAAGGTAGGGGTGGTGGATGCTCGGGGATGGCGTGGTTTTATATGAGTGGAGGGATGGCTTGAGGTTGTTTGTGGGGTTTTTTTTGGAGATGAGCTAGGAAGTGGTTTTGTATGGTTTCCGCACATGCTGGCGGCGATGCGTTTCTGGAGGATATTGTAGCAGCCCCGTTGGCGTGATCAAATTCGAGTCGGTATGACGTGGTCAATGAGCAGACGTGAAGTGGATTTCATTAAACAGAGTGTTGTCAAATGTGCTCTTTGTAATCTATGTTATGGTTTAGAGATTAGGTTCTCCTGAACGCTCTGCCCCGAAATTGATCAACAATCCTTCGCTCCACAACGCCTGGGTAATTCCACGTCAAGAAAATCGTAAGAACTGTGCATGTACGGGTTTGCCCTCGCCGAGTCTAATGCACCATGATCTCGCCCTGCGGCTGCTGGCTTATAGCTTTTTCTTTGGCAGCGCTCGATTCAGGTGCATGCTCGCCATCGTCTGCCATCTCCATATCCTCATCACCGTCGCCTTCCACCTCCTCTTCCTCAATTTCTTCATCTTCACTGCCACTGCTCTCGGCTTCAAGATCCTCGCTACCTGCATCAGACTCTTCGTCTTCAGCTTTAGCTGCTGGAGCAACAGATGGGCCGGTGGTATCGTCTGCACCGGCCATCTCTTCGTCTTCGCCGTCAATCTTAACACCTCCTTCTGCTGCCTGTGACTCTTCCTCCAATTCTAACTCTTCCTCTTCTGCTCCATAATTTGCACCATCATCTTCAACAACGTCGGCTTCGGGCTGCTCTGGCGGAAATTCGGCAGGTGCGGAATCCTCCGTATCCCTGGTGGGTTCTTAGTCAAGTTTCGTCAAGAAATCGCGGAAAGCATACCATTTGATAGCAAATCGAGTAACGCGAGGCTTTTCAGCAAGTAGATTCCTTTTCACGCGCTCAATCACTGGTTTTGTGGGCGGTTCAGCGTTGAGCTCTTCGGAATCATATTCGTTATTGACGTAGTATCCAACGCGCACGAACTCTCTACCATCATAACTGCATGTGAGAAGAATAACAGTGACGCCTAGGATTTCGGAAGTAGGAATGCGTTTCAGGTCTGGAGAATCGGCTTCGAAGATGAACTTATTGACGCCAACAGGAATCGGCCCCACAAGAAGCGAGTCTAACTCCTGGTCATGTTCGGATCTAGAACTCGTTAGCAGGTGATAAAGAGATTTTGCAGAGCGGTCGGGCGCCCATACGAGGTAGCAGATCCGACGTAAGTGAGTTTCCACTCGAGATCTAGATCCATTGTCAGCGAGCTGCTCACCGTCAAAGTGTTGCGCGGGACTAGACTACCTTTTTGTAGCGGTTCTAGACATTCAAAGGTGATCTCGAATTGGTATGATGCGCTGAATGGCGCTGGGTTGTTGAGGACTTTTACTCCGAGTAAAGAGACGACCGACATGTTTGCTGTGGAATGATGTTGAGTAAGGTAGAGCCGAACCTATAACGTTTGTGATTTGCTAACAGTGTTGATCAAACAATGCCAATGAGTTAATGTAGCTATTTGCTCAGTGGATGTAATGGAAAGCTGTTTAGATCTTCAAAAAGTCAGAGGCAAGCGCGATCTCGCGTTTGGACGTGTTTGAGTGCCGGCACTTTAGCTTTAGAATACAACACACTAGGTTCGTATCATACAGTATTTAGCTCCATAACATTCCGCGCCTACCCATTGTGCAATCTCGATTTCTTTCACATCTCTATACTAACCATCCTTCCGACCACATTACGCATCACCAAATCAAAGTCTTACTCGAAGCTCACGCTCACATCTACACTCAATCAGTCTCTTGTTAACTTCCTCCCGATCGAATAATTTAGGTGACGTTCAGCGACTCGAGTGGATGACAGCTTGACAGCTTCGTAGCCTTGACAATAATCACTTCGCATTCTACAACGACAAAGCCGTCAACATGGCGGATGATGCGGAGGCAGCGTTCCTGCGCTCGATGCAGGTTGCGAATGAGGGCCCAGGCATCTACGGGGCGACCAGTGTAGCTAGTGAACAACTGCCAGATTCTTCCTCTGATGAATATGATCCCGCTCAAGCAGTGCAAGCTGATTCTTCCTCTCATGAAACTAACAATCTTTCCAATAATACTTCACATATTGTTGCTGGCAATGTGGGCCAGTCACCAAACGGCAGCCTACCGCAGCAGCTCCTCCTGGCTTCTGGGCAAAGCTCAACAAATCCAACCCCCCACGGGATCCCCATATCAAATATTCAAGACCAGTCTATTCCGATGTCAAGATCCTCTACTGTCGAAGAGGTTACACCTCAAGCGTCCGTCAACGATGAAATGCCAATACATAGTGGTGGAGAGCAGGGTGGGGGCATTGCGCAATCGATTGGCAACGGTGATTTGGGGTTGATTGGAGATACCACTGACCCGGCGTCTCATTCTGTTTCGAATGCTTCTCTCAAACAGTTGTCTGCAGCAGATGTATCAATACAAAATGATATGCAAGACGAACCCCCACCAGAAGTCATTGAGAATGGTACTTCTTACACTGTTCCCAACCTTGCTGCTGTTCTTCCTGACACGGGCGCTTCATTTCACAATGTTCCTACAGCCATTCCTACAGAGACGCTTCCGGCACCACAGGTAACACAGCCAGAGCCATCTTCGTCACAAAAACCCCTTGTTCCCGTCGGAGCTGCTCCTAAAGCACGACTGCCGCATGACAGAATTGGCATACTGGAGGATAGAATCAAAGAAGATCCAAGAGGCGACTTAGATGCTTGGCTTAGCTTAGTCGGTGAGCACAGAAAGCGAGGCAAAGTCAACGATGCTCGGACCGTTTATGAGCGGTTTTTGGTGGTATTCCCACAAGCGGTAAGTTCTCACCTTTCAACGATATGTATGTACCGGCCTTCTGATCACCGTCCCTAGGCCGAGCAGTGGGTTGCGTATGCCCAGATGGAGAACGAAGCGGGCAATAGAGATGAGATGGAGAAGATTTTCTCTAGGACTTTGATGGGGATACCCAATCTTCAGCTATGGTCAATGTATCTCGACCATGTTCGTCGCCACCATAATACCTCTACCGACGCGTCTGGTGAAGCCCGACAGATAATACATCAAGCTTACGATTTTGCCTTGCAACGTGTCGGTCTTGATAAAGAGTCCGGAAAACTATGGCAGGAGTATGTCCAATTTATCAAGTCTGGGCCTGGAGTCATAGGTGGTAGTAATTGGCAAGATCAGCAAAAGATGGACTTGCTTCGAAAGACGTATCAACGAGCGATATGCATTCCCACGCAATCTACTAATATCCTTTGGAAAGAGTATGATGTTTTTGAAATGGGTTTGAACAAGATGACGGTAAGCTGGTGAACCAACTTTGATAGCTCAGAATACTGATGCCTCATGTAGGGACGGAAATTTCTTCAAGATCAATCACCGGCTTACATGACTGCACGAAGTTCATATGTAGAACTACAAAACATTACACGCGGTTTGCGTCGGACTACTTTGCCTATTCTACCACCTGCGCTCGGGTTCGATGGTGATATCGAATACAAGGACCAGCTGGACATATGGAAACGGTGGATTAAATGGGAAAAGGATGATCCTCTTGTTCTGAAACAGGAAGACATAGCTGCATATAGAGCTCGAATTGTCTTTGTTTACAGACAAGCATTGATGGCCATGAGATTTTGGCCCGAATTATGGTTCGATGCTGCTGACTTCTGTTTTCTCAATGAACTGGCGGACGTTGGTAATGAATTTCTTACTCAAGGCATTGCTGCAAATCCTGAGAGTTGTCTACTAGCCTTCAAGCGCGCAGATCGTATAGAACTTACAACAGCCAATGAAGAAGGTGACGAGAGTGCTAAGCGACGTGGTGCAGCAGTTCGAGAATGTTACGACAAAGTGCTAGATGCGCTCTATGATCTCATTACAAAGGCCAGGGACCGCGAAGCGCAAGATATTGCTCGCATTGAGGCCAGCTTCGACTTAAACGTGCAGCAAAACGCCAATGGCACGCAGGAGAACGACAACGATGAAGAACCCAATGATGATGAAGCTGAAGGTAGAGAGAAGCGCAAGTCTGCGCAGATCGAAGCAGTCAAGAACGTCAATTTTGTGCAAGTACGCCTCCTTACCCGAACCATTTCCTATGTTTGGATTGCTTTGATGCGTGCAATTCGGCGAATTCAAGGCAAGGGAAAGGTTGGTGATCCTATTGGCGGTTCAAGGCAGATCTTCACAGATGCCCGTAAGAGAGGCCGAATTACAAGTGACGTGTATGTGGCGAGCGCCTTGATTGAGTTCCATTGTTACGAACCTGAAGCCACAAAGAAGATTTTCGAGCGCGGACTGAAGCTTTTTCCTGAGGACGAGGGCTTTGCTCTCGAATATATCAGACATCTCATAGCAAACAATGACCACACCAGTAAGAGTTCTCTTTCTTTTCTCTTCCTTTTATCCAGGTTACATGTACAGCGCTGACATAACTGAAGATGCAAGAGTGGTCTTCGAGACAGTCGTCAACAAGTTGGGTCAGAAGCCGGAGACGGTGGCACGGGCAAAGCCGCTCTATGCCTTCTTCCACGACTTCGAGTCTCGTTATGGCGAGCTGAGCCAGATTACCAAGCTCGAAAAGCGGATGAGCGATCTCTTCCCTGAGGATCAGAGACTCACGCTATTCTCCCGACGCTTCGTACAGCAGAGGTTTGACCCAACCGCGATTCGACCCATCATATCCCCGGCAACACAGGCCAGACCTAAAGCTCTATTAAGTGTTGAGGCCTCAGTTTCTCAAGAGACGCCCCCGAACCGCTTCGTCCAAACCAACTCACCAAAACGCCCTTTTCCACTGGAAGAATCGGACAATGAGGGCGGTCGTCCTCGAAAGCTTGCCCGGGGCGAGTCTCCCCTGAAAGGTGCAGCAGGTCGGCGGCTCGACCAACAGAAACGAAATCGGCAACCGCATGAGATGCCTCAGTTTGAGAGCCATTCACTGCCTCAGGGCCTTCCGACACCCTTTCTCCCGCGTGATGTGCTATTTCTTTTAGGAATCATTCCGAAGGCCGAGACCTATCATGCTACAAAATTTAAAGCAGAAGAGATGGTGAGGTTGATTCGGGAGACGAACATACCAAGTTCTGTAACGCAATTACCGCGAGGGCCTATTGCAACGGGAGTGCAACCAATGCAGGTAATGCATGTTAATCCCCAGTTGCCACATAATCCTCAGATGCCCCAGAGGCCATCAATGCCGCAGATGCATCAGATGCCGCAAATACCCCCAGGGCAGTATAATGGTGGGTATTCCGAGTTTCCTTCGTCCGGTTATTCTGCTTTTGCACAGCCCATACCACCTAGCCTTTGGCATCATAACCAGAACCAGGAAGCCCAGGTTATAGGCTACAATTTTCAGCCCCAATTTCCTGGGCCTCAAGACGGCGCTGCTACACCGTCTTGTCCTACAAATCCAAATCCAGCAACCGAATCTGTGTTGGCCTCCACACTTTCGTGGCAGAGGCAGGGAAATCCATCGGCTCCCTCTGATAATATTGCTGCTCGTTTGGCAAAGCTTTCCAACGAGCTTCAGCGCGTTTCTTACAGTAACAGACGTTAACGGTTTAATACAGGCTCATATCAATACAGTCGATAAGCATAGCGTATCTAAGTGGTTCCCATGTTGAATACCGAGCATGTCTTCTTAAGTTCCCTTATTTCTGCATGCCATGGAGGCTATTACGAAAAGCATATAGGGTTCTTTTTCTGGCGCAAAGGATGGACTTGTCATTGCATACCATGGCAGTCCTAAGGTTTCCGTAACAGCTGGAGTACAGCCTTTCTCGCTGTTAGGTCATGCAAGACATAAATGAGCGTATTTCAAGAAGCATTGGGATGGGCTTCGCAGGAGGTTTGGAATGTACTCTACTACACTCGGTCGGGTGGTCCAGATCATCTACTCTATCAACAACAAATCACAGCTGTGGGCTGCCTGAACGCGTGCCTCAGGTGTCTTGATTGGAGCAATATGTATTAAAATCTCAGCTCTTTCCCCCAATTCTTGTTTCTCCCTGTTTATTTTTGAGTGCTCGGGACACCATCTACCCATGATGGCCTCCTCCCACAATGATTTGGCTTGCATCGGTTTGTTCAACCCATATATGGGATCATCCTTGGCTCAGTCAGACACTGGAATCAACATCGGTTTGCCAACTGCTGTACCCACCACCAGGCCATGTAAAATAAACAGTGGTGTACGGTAATGTGACAGCTAAATTGGGGTTCTGCCGTAGCGTGACCGTAGTGACGTGCAGGGATGGGCGGCATCTCATCGGCTGCCGCTTTCCTGCCCTATGCATCATGGCAGAGTGAAAACACCATCAGCGCTATTGTCCACTCCCAAACCCGTAGAAATGCAGTAGCCGCATGTATTACTCCGTACCTTATGCCTTGCAAACATCAGCCTGTGTACCTACTGTAAGGTAGAACAAGAAGTGAATACTCTACCTAGGTCTCTAGTAGCACTAGTGTTGTTGACACAGTCCTTCACTTCCTTCCTTACCAATTGCTTGCGTCCTAACACCTCGTAACGCAACACTGTCAATCTATCATCCTTTCCTACATCTTCCTCTTTCCACCCTCAATCTTCTTTCCTTCCTACATCATTCCTACATCCATCCTCGACCTTCATCCTCCACCTCTTCTTCATCTTCCTTACCTCTGTTCACTACTACCCCTTGCTATTGAGGCAACTTCAACTTTACTTTAATTGCTACGTCATCATCGTAGTCGTACCCGTGGGAGTACGCTCACAGCAATCGTGGTCTCACACCTCACTTCACCGCAAGTTTTTCTTATTTTGCACTTGATCTCAGCAGTCAAGCTCACTTCATCAAGAATTGCCTCTCCAGGTCACTCAGGCCTACCAGTAAGTCTACTCAGCTTTACATCACTGCTTTGCCCTACCTCTTCCCTCATCCATTGGCATCCACAATCATCTTATCCTCGATCTTTGCAACCCCCTTTTCACAATGATGCCTGCTGACTCGTGCTCCAACCTGCCTGTAGAAATTCACCCGCCAGAATGACCGGTGCTGCTGCAAAGCGCGCCAAGCGTGACAAGCAGACTATCCAGGCTGATACTCGCGATCCCATTCGGGATACTCCTGTCACAGCCCAGCAAGGTCCAAATGCTTATGACGGCCCGTCTGATCCTGGTCGTGGTCGTGGGCCTGGCTCTGCAGGTGGCCCACCATCTCCTGCCCGAGGTCGTACTCCACCGAATGCTCCGCCGTCCGCTCGGGCCCCATCAGTCCACTCATCTCGGCCTTCGAGTACAACTCGTCCTGTGTTAAGAGACCCAGCTCGTGATCCTCCTGTAATCAACCGTAATGTGGACTGGGCTGGAAACGCGTACAACTTGTACTCCCAGGTAAGCAGTGGCTTGTGATTGCTGGGTTTCCGCTATCCCATAAACCAAAGACGACCCTCGTTACCCTCTTTCCAGTTCCGGCTTTTTTCTCTAAGCTGTCTCTTGCAAACATCTTAGCAATGCCACCTTTGTACTTGAGGTCCTTGTCCATGCCATCACACGAGTATCGTTGTCGACGTGCTTGATGTTGGATTCACATGAACACCAGCACTATGGTGGTAAATGGAGTTCACTATTTATTCCCTCGTGTTCTCATTTCAGCTTCCTGTTTAGGATTCACGTGCCCTGGTACAACAGTTCATGTTCCCATTCTATTTCCTATTCATCCACTATTCCCATATTCTGTGTTCATCGAGGCATACATAAACCCCAAATATCCCGCCATACTTCCTTCCTTCTACATCCAACTCCTCCACCTTCCAACACCACATCCACTTCTATCTATCTACCCAATACCTTCTATCCTTTGGCCTTCTACTATTGTTATCCTATTCCTATCAGCACCACAACACAGCATTTACCATATCTAGTCCTGGTTGGCACTTCAATCTACCTTAGCCAATAGTTGGTAAAGCTCCCTTCGTCTTGTTTTTGAAGGCTCCAGTCCTTGCAATCTACTAGCATTTTGCCTTTGCGCTTCTATTGCTATCATTTTCAGAGATGGCGTCAGATCCAAAGATGAGATCGGACCCAAGGATGAGATCGGACCCAAGGATGAGATCGGATCCAAAGCCCAAGACAGATCCATTTTATCTTAAGACTGCAGATGGCACTCCTATTGTGCCTCTTCGGCAAAAAGTATCAGATAATAATCCGTTCTCCGCGCAGATGCCGACCTCGTTGATGCGACGACCTAAATTCAATACAGCCGGCAAAGCCACACCAATTTCGATCAACTCTCATCGTGTGTTGAATTTCCCGAAAAAGCCAGTCTACCAGTATGATGTAAGTCATGACCGTAATGGAGCATGTTCTGAACGAGATCTGATTTGCTGATTTCCAACCAGGTACAAATCGGAAATGGCGCCGAGAAGCGCGCCCTCATCAAGGCTGTTTGGAACTCCCAAACTCTCAAGGGTGAGCTCGGAGGCGGATGGCTCTTTGACGGGAACAAACTTGCTTGGTAACACACTGATCTCTTCTCTCCCAAACTTCCAGATACTAACCATCCCAGGGCCCAGAGAGATTTGGGAAATGATGTTTTTAGCCGCATGATCGACCTTGATGCTGAGCGTGGTATCACCCCTCGTGATGGGCATACCAATTCGCATCGTGTCAAGCTCCGTCGAACTGGGATTATCAACATGCAGATTCTCCAGTCCTACTTGGACGGCAAATGCGAGTTCGACACCAAAATTCTGGAAGCCATTAACTTCTTAGACCACCTTCTGCGCGAGACTCCATCTGCCAATCTTATCAACATCAAGCGGTCGTACTTCGCGCGTAATACAACCAAGGACCGTGCGTTACTAGGAGGGGCCGTTGAGGCCATGAAGGGTGTTTATCAATCCATCCGTGCAGCCCAGGTATTACTGTCACTCTTGGTTAAGCTGGTTTTCGCTAACAAGTTTTCTAGTGCAAGACTCTGGTGGTCAACGTTGACGTGTCTAATTCTACGTTCTGGCACGAGTCCTCGTTCTTGCAACTTGGTTACCAGATGACCCAATGCGACAGCTATCTGGACATGTTGGCTAAGATTAGGCCGATTCAGAGCCTTCATGGCCAGTGGAGGGATTCTCCGCAGTTCGTCCAATTGAAGCGCCTTGCGAAGAACGAGTTCAGAGTGACGCACCGTGGCTGCACGAACCGTAAGTATAGCAGTGGCCGTGTCAGTATCCTGAATATATCTGCTAACTATCAAAATAGCCACTAAGATCTGGAAGTGTCACCGGATGTCAGACAAGACGAGCAATACCTACAAATTTGATCTGAGGGACCGTACAACTAACACAGTCACCCCTAATACATCTGTGTACGACTACTACATGAAGCGTTACGATATCGCCCTAGAATGGCCCGACTTGCCTGTTGTCGAGACCACCAAAAAAGGTGTCGTGTATCCGATGGAGCTTTGCTTAATGGCTCCGTCGCAACGCTATCCGTACAAGCTCGATGAGAAGCAAACCGCGGCAATGATCAAATTTGCTGTGACTAAGCCAGAGCAACGTAAGCAGACCATTCAGGATGGGTTGGACCTTCTTGACTGGAAGAATGACAAATTCCTTATCAACTATGGGCTTAACATCGACCCCAACATGCTCAAGACCGAGGCTCGTATACTAAAGCCTCCGGAAGTTCTCTATGGAAAGAATATGACTGCTGCTCCTGGATTTTCTGGGCGTTGGGATTTGAGAGGTAAGGTTTTCTTGAAACCAAACTCAGCCCCGCTCAAGTCTTGGGGTGTATGTGTAGTTGGATCAGGGTAAGTCAAGGTCTACTCACTTATACCGGTGGAGTCTACTAATGTACCGCAGACAGCAGCGGCCCGCCCTTCAAGCCTTCATCACCAGCTTTATTAGTGTTTACCGAGGCCACGGTGGAATAGTCGAGAACGCTACACCATTTATTCTCACCGGAGTTGCAGACATTGCAAAAGCCGTGGACGGGACATTCCAAGGCGCAGGCAATGCAGCCAAGTTGCGGCCCCAGATCCTGATCTTTATCCTCCCGAATCGATCTGCTGAGGTGTATAAGCGTATTAAGAAGAATTGTGAATGTCGCTTTGGCGTCATGTCACAGTGCATACAGGGCTCAAACGTTTTGAAGAATCAGGCTCAATACCATTCCAATGTGTGCATGAAGTTCAATGCCAAGCTGGGTGGTACCACCTGTCGTGTGAAATTGGTTAGTTAATTCCATGCAGTACGAATAATTGTTCTAACATATTGGCAGGCAAGTACCACGGGCCATTTCAAGACGCCAACTATGATCATTGGTGCTGATGTTTCGCACGCTGCACCTGGAAGCCAGCAGCCATCTATGGCTGCTATGACTGTATCAATGGATACGACTGCTACGCGTTATGCGGCTGCTGTCGAGACTAATGGACATCGTGTCGAGATGATCGCAACCAGAAACCTTGAGGATATGCTTAGACCGCTCTTTACGGAGTGGGCTCAAACCGTTGGCCAAGGGCGTATGCCAAAGCATATCTACTATTTCCGAGACGGTGTTTCCGAAGGCCAGTATCAGGCTGTTCTGAAAGCCGAAGTTGCAGACATTAAGCGAATGGTCTATGAGATGAGCGCTACTAATCCCAACTACGAGGTTTGTTGGATTTACATCATGCTAGGAAGTTTGCATGCTAATGTTTTGTAGTGCAAGTTTACTGTAGTGGTGGCGGAGAAGCGTCACCATATCCGTTTCTTCCCCCCTCGTGGTATGGCCTCCGACAAGAACAACAATCCCGTCCCTGGAACCCTTGTAGAGAAAGACGTTACGCATGTCAACGAGTACGATTTCTATCTTTGCTCACATGCGGCAATTCAAGGCACAGCTCGTCCAACTCATTACCACGTTTTGTTGGATGACGCAAACATGGAGCCCAATGAGTTCCAAGCCATGCTCTACGAGCACTCTTACCAGTACATGCGCGCGACTACACCGGTTTCACTATGTAAGTAACTACAAGCCGACTTTACAGGTTCCCATGCTGATCATCAATAGTTCCGGCCGTCTACTACGCGCATCTAGCCTCCAACCGCGGTGCTGCTCACGAGAACAAATCGCAGGATGCCATTCTCAAGGAGAAGTCAACCCCATCCTCCGACCCACCTGAGACTGAGACTCCACCGCTCATGCCAATGCTCAACGCCACGGGTATCAGATATGGAATGTGGTACATCTAAGTCAACAACAACGGGTCAAACACAGCTGTATTGTGGAAGCACTTTTCTTTTATCCTTTAAGCTTTTCCATTCGGATATCTTAGCTGCTCTATGCAGCCAGACACGCTCAAAGAACTTCACCAAACCTTGATCTAGGTCACCTACATGTCGCCTTAGGTCAAATACTCGATATCCGTGGTCTGATCTTGGTGGATATGGTGGGGTTTTACATGGCGTGCATTTTCTCCTTGGCTGTATTATTTACCTTGCAGAAATATGTTTACCCTCACCTGATGTACCCCTTGATATTTAACACCACCACCTGGTTTTCGTACTTGTACGTCGATCAGGTTGGTCAAGGTGGTCATCATTGGCCCTCTCTCAGTTCGGTAGTTACTCGGCTTGCTACACCAATCAGTGGCCTTGGCTATCGCTCTGCAGTTTGTGGCTCTCTACAGAGGGAATACACTTACTCAGCTCTAGCAATTCAGCCTAATTGGCTTTGCATGGAGCGCTGGCTTCCGTGCCCTTGTTAGTCAGATCTTTCTGTGCTTGGCTTGGTTTGCGATTCAGAAAAGGATTAGATAAAACTCAAAAAAAGAATGAAAATGCTTCGATGCAAATATTGGTTCCTTTGCTGAGCGAGTGACTGTGAAGCGAGTGTTTTGAGATCATGGCTAACTTGAGGTTTAAAAGGCCTTGGGACCTTACAGTTGGTGGCTAATAGACGGCAATTTAACTGCGTTCTGTTCTGGATTTCCATCTCAATGAGTGGGGTTCTCTCAAGATCTCGAGACTAAATCATAGAGTTTACGAAGACTACGTTCGGAGTACCGTACGTGCTATCCTGGAAAGCCAAATGCAGACTGAGTAGATTTCGTACGATAGAAGGATTTAGACGTGAGCACTCGAGGTAAGCAACAGAATCTTCGTACTGGCGCATTTCGTAGGGTGTTTAATTCGAACCCTCAGACTGCAATTCATGAAACTCAGATCATCGCCTTCTTCCTCCAGGTACCTATGTAATCACCATTGAGACCCAGAAGCATCTTTGGAGACATCAGTATTTACGTGAGTTCCCGGGGCAAAGCAACAACATATTCCCGTGCTTGTGCAATCTCAGAGATATAGAAGGGGCTCCTATTGTTGCAAAGCACGCCACAGAGTCTTTGGAAATAAACTCCTATATTCTTTGTTATTGGAATAGTAGGTTGGAGGAGGGGGTGTGCGAGATATGTACTGTTTCGCAGGGAGTTTAGAGTACTGCGTCTTCTCTGTTGTGGAGTTGGTGGGGTTTTGAGAGTGGATGGGTGGATGGGTGGATGCTGGGATGCGGGGTGTGAGATGAGTTTGGGGGAATAGGGGGTTTGGGTGAAATGAATGAGAGGGGGTTGGGGTGGAAAGGGCACTGGGCTTTGAGTCAATATATATCGAATCTATGGATTAAACTGTCTTAATCTTCCATAGGTCTTCCCACCATCGAAACCTAATATCAAAGTTATCAGAGAACGATTCAGATGTGCACAACCTTCCCACATAAACCATCAACACAAACGCCCTTATCTCCCTACCTCCGCAACTCCCATACCCATCATGCGCCCAATCACCAGAAGCGCAAATCAAGACGTCAGAATTTGTATATTTCAGACACTGGAATCGTATACAGCATGCCCTAGCTGAGGATTTTCAGGAATAGTGCGGTGATCGCGGGACCGTTGTGGTTAAGCCGGGACGGTTGCAGCGAGGAAGGGGATATTTTGGGGGATAGGTGCTAGTCGCTAGGCGTGATAGGCGTGATGAGGGTTTCGATTTAGGAGGATGTGGGGTTGGGAAAGATTAAGAAGGTGGTTCAACCTTTCTCGATGCACGCTGAGTGCGCGAGTACACGCTGAATACTCGCTATTTACACGAATACTCGCTATTTACACGCTATTTACCCGAATACTCGCTATTTACTCGCTATTTACACGAATACTGAGTACGCGAGTACACGCTGAATACTCGCTATTTACACGAATACTCGCTATTTACTCGCTATTTACCCGAATACTCGCTCGCTGAGTACGCGAGTACACGCTGAGTACACGCATCGATGATGTTTGAACAGGCACGGGAAAAGTGCTTTGGCTCAGTCGGTCCAGCCGGCCCTGGGCTCTCAGAGCTCCCAGGGTCAAGAATTTTAGAAGAATTACAAAACTTGTTGAGGATTTTGATCGATAATCCTCGCTTCATAGTGCTGGACCCACCTGCCACCTTTGCCTTTTCACTTACCTATTTACTCACCAGCCTATCTACGCACTCGCCTACTCATTCACCAGTCTACTCGCTTTGAAATATGCTTCAAACCAAGCTTCATGCGACGCGCTTTAACACGCATCATTCGTTCCGTGGTCTACTTCGTATTATGCTCCATACATGCTTCATAGCACATGCTAATTAGCACAATAGAAAGCACCCTTCAAGGCTCGATATCAAACTACTATCAAACTCTCTATGAAACTCCCTACATGCTTCAAAATACCCGTCGGCCAGACTCATAACAAGCATCAAACAGTGCCTTCTACATGGCTTTCTACATGGCTTCCTACCTACGTCCCTCCATGGCCCCCTTCATGGCTCCCTTCATGTCACGAGACAGCAACATGTATGGATTTGGGAGCCGTTGCCTAGTTAGTAAGTGGGTACAGCCTTTTGGCCCAGTCGTCAGGGCAAATCTCTGACAAATGGTAGCATCAAATGGGCTCGCCTCTGCTAGTTGGGTGGTTATTCAACAGGAAGGATCCGGGCCAAGGCTGACAACCTCGAAGATCAGGTGTTCGATTCCCTGCCTGCTCAGAAGAGTACGCGCTTCGAAGGCTACCTATATTACCTGTGTGTCGAGTCTGCACACGGGGTCGTGTGGCTTTGATCTTTTGGGGGGCACTTGTCACGAGACAGCAATATGTATGGAATTGGGACCTGTTTGCCTAGCTATCAAGCGGGTGCAGCCTTTTGGCCCAGTCGTAAGGGCAATCCCCTGACACTCCATGGCCCCCTTCATGGCCCCCTTCATGACTTTCTACGTGGATAAATAGTTAATTAGCAGTTAGATAATGAATTCAATAATTACCTTAATAAACTAATTTTATAAATTCGATTATGTATAACAAAAGATGATGAAAATGATGAGAGAAGAACCCAGGGAGCCCAGGATTCGAAGTGTGTGACCCGGGGGACCCAGGACGGCCCAGGGCTTAGTGACTTGGCCACACAGAGATGAGGTAAGATCTTCCCTCAAGAATCTCGAGGGAGCCAGGGCTAGCCCAGACCTCTCAGGGTCACTCATCGATGAGTACATGCTGAGTATGCGAATACGCGAATACTCGCTGAATACTCGCTATCTACCCGAATACTCGCTATTTACTCGCTATCTACCCGAATACTCGCTATTTACTCGAATACTCGCTATTTACCCGAATACTCGCTATTTACTCGCTATCTACACGAATACTCGCCGAATACTCGCTATTTACACGAATACTCGCTGAGTACGCGAGTACACGCTGAACTTGAGAGTTACCCACCAAGAGTCCATCAGTCCTATGCGCGTATTGAGCGTAGCATCCTTTTCAAATCTACTTTCTTCCCTTTCTTGCTCCCCTCAGAGCCACGATTTCATTATTCCTAAAAAAGCAAGAATTCAACTTCACTAAACCCACCGCCAATAACCAACCTCCACCCTCTCCCCATCAACCCACATCCCCAACGTACACAACCTTCAACCCAACTTCGTCCCTTTCATCCCTCCCTCCTTCAAGCTCTATCAAACCTAACCCCATACCCTTTCCACATCATAAAGTCCTTTGCAACCCTTGTTCATCGCTCGCAAACTTGAATACACCTTTAGGACAGTTTGGTGAAATTGAGGCGTGTTGATGGGTACAGATTGAAAGGCTCGGGGGTCTGTTTGGTATTGAAGCGTCGAGGTTTTGGTGGGTTCTTGATGGAGCGGCGGTTGTTTTGTGCTTTATATCCATTTCCCCCCCATTTCTCTACCCCTTTCACGCTAGCTATCGCCCATAGTCCAAGGAGTTTTCTACTACGATGTAGTGCGAATGGCGATGCAAATGGACATCCCCCGATGCGTGTTAGCTGCAGTTTTTGAACACCTTTTCTTTTTCTTTTTCTCTTATGTTTGTGATTCATTTTTTTTCTTTTGATTCCGGTGATAGAAGGGCTAGCGATCACTTTGGTGTGGAATAGGAGCCGTGGCTTGGGGAAGGGGAGAGAATACTGGGTGTTTGATGACCTGGATCCTAAATCTCCTCATTTCTATTCGTGCCATTCTTGAAGGTTGGTAGCGAAACTTTCAGTAAAGTTATAAGGTTACTCAATCCAGCCCCAACTGTCTTTCCCTCAGATGTACAGATCTTCTTGGGAGGGGAGAATAGAGTCCAACGCAGCAATACATCTCCTTCACCATCGTCGAAATATCTTCCACTTGTATTTCATCAAGGTTCCTATAAACCTCCCTATTTTCGGACGATTTGGGAACTATTACACTCTAGAAGCGGCCCTTGGCCTTAACAAATTCCGCATATCAAGCCTTTTAACTCAGCTAATTCAGACAGCAAGATCCTGAGTATTACAAGCGAACATTGCATACTTTCTTTCTCGATGCATATTGTCTAAACTTGTACTCTGGCTTGGTTTTGACATTCAGATAATCATTCAGAGATCTCTCCCAGCTAATCCGGCGTATCCATCTTGCCCGATATACAATGACATCGGTCGACCCGGGCAGCATTGGTGCGCTTTCACCCCTTTCTTTATCTGAAGAACGGATCGGATACTCGTTATGTGATGGCAATCAATGCAATGCGAGGAGAATACGATGGCAACTCATCCCCAAACATCGTATCAGACGATAGGACTAGGAGGATAGAAGCCTGAGTTATGGAAGTAGTCGCCTTGATATCTTCATTGTCCAAACATGTACGAATCTAAAGGCTATTTTTGGATTCTCCCCTTGGAGTTACTAACATGTAAATTCTATGATAACGTTCATACGAGAAGGGAGAGTGGAGAAAGATAGAGGTATTTTCGGAGGGGTGGGTTCTAATGATTCAGGGGTTTTGAACGAGGGTCTGAGGATGATGGGGAGGAATGTAAGAGTGCTAAGGTTCGCGGGGTTGAGGTTTTTTGAGGATCTCACCGGGCTTAAGGGCTTAAGAGAATTGCAATCATTATCACTTTATTCTACACGAAGAGAATAGCTATTAAATAGTTAAACAACCCACAACATCTTCGAATATCCCACAGTCACCCTCAATACCCCATAAAGACACCAGCTCTCGCCGCAAACTCATCTAAAATCACAATCACCAGCTTATCTCTCCAAAATTTCCTGTCTTTGCAACATTACCCTAAGACCTCTTATTTCCCCTAAGGTATAAGGGAGACTCGCGATTAGTCTCATACACAGATAACTCTTCTCACTGGCCTTGCGAAATACTGAATATAAGGGTTCTTCGCATACGGGAGAAAACCCCTACCGCAAACTACCCACAACATTCACCACTATCCGTATCACTATTTCCAACATCGCGGATGGCAAAGATAGAGGATAGAAGCGTTGGCGAATTCTAGGATATGTTAATTTCTGACGGAGGATGTGAAGAAGATAGGGATGAATGCAGAGAGTTGTGTATTTTGACCCCTATATAAAGGACTTCTAGTTTGTAGAGGGTAAAGAGAAAGGTCGGATAAGAAATCCATGAAGACAGCTGCTAGTAGTAATTGACTCGATCTGAACTATGCGATAGAATTTTGAAACGCTTACAGATACAGGATTCTTTTTCCTGAAGCCGTAAAGTGCCAGACTAACAAGATGCTGTCAGTAGCTTGCACAACAACCCTCCACCCACAACATCTAAACACCCTCCCAATTCCAACAACTTTACCAAAACCCAGAACGACGAACCGGCTTATCTTGGGCATTTGCATCCAAGGACCCTCATCCTTTCACCCTTTAAAATCCCTTGACACAAACTACAGTTGTTCCCTCTCAAAAGCCGGGTCCGGTCTTTCGTTGGTCTTCAATGACCTAGAATTAATCTTAAAACTGAGGAAAGAGTCGGTTCAATGGCTTTAATAATCGATGACGAGGTAGGGAGGACGCGTAGAGGAAGAGAAGGGAAAGGAAAGGGATTTAGAGTATAAGATAAAGTCCGTAATCTCTTCTCTCCCAAAACCCTCGACCCTCCGAAAACCAAAGCATCTCCAATCCTTTCATCTCTACCTATATCCTCTAAACATTCTCTCGCATTCATTGAACATTTCTAGGACTGGAGTTCATGTTTGCAAGAGATGGACAAGGATTGCAAAGGATTCTGAGATGTGGAAGAGTATGGGAGTGGGTTTGATAGAGGGGGAAGGGAGGAGGGGTGGAGAGAACAAGGGCCAGCTTGACTGAAGGCTATCGGCAAGCGGAGTGGGGGAATGAAAAGGCATAGAAGGTGGCAATTGCCACTTCGTTGCCACCGATTACCAGCGGCCTCGGCAACAACAAGGTAGAGAACATGAGGACAAATAGGCAGTCCATCCCCATTCGTAATTTCCCTCCATCTCTTCGGATTCAGCCAATAACGCGCTTTTGCCCTACCCACCCACTCCGTAGACTCAGTCGCTTAGATAGAGGGAGTGCTTGGCACCTCTGGGCGGCTTCTGGGCCCAAAAAATTGGACCTGGGGGCTGCCAAGAGGCGCCGAGTTTGCCCCACACAAAGTGTATACATGTTAATTGTTCGATGCCAGATAGGTTACGCTCAATATGCGCAAGAGACTGATGGGATTTTTGGCGAGGGTGAGGCAGGAGTAGAGGGAAAGCGGCTCACAAATTCAGCATTTTCTAAGGTGGCACTTATTACTACTCGGCTAACCAAGTGATGGCAAGGTTATGCCTAGGAACAATACATGTTCTACCCACAGGAGCGTGTATTCGCGTACTCAGCGAGTATATAGCGAGTATTCGCGTATTCAGCGAGTAAATAGCGAGTATTCGCGTACTCGGTAAGTATTCAGCGTGTACTCGCGTACTCAGCGTGTACTCATAGCGTTGTAGGGCAGAACCTTGTGTAGTGTTTCTAGAGATAACTTTCTGTCATGTGTCGCATGGTCAAGTGATAAGAAGCATCTGGGGTTCATTGTACTCTTTGACCTCGAACTCGAAAGAAGAACACACGTACTCACTCCCTAAAATTCACGAATTGGCTTGTAGATTGAAATCAACATGACTTCAATGAGAACAAATGTCGGAATAGAAAATACTGTATAAGATCAAGTGTGATGTTTGACGGCTTTGAATGTGAGCGACGCAAGACACAAAGGAAAATTGATCACTCTGAGCTGTATAAGGCCGAATAAGGTGAAAGAAAACGTGCTTAATAGATTCTGATCAAGATATATGTCGTGTAAGAGAGCAAGATTGTCTGATTGACGAGACCTTCGAGCTATACAAACGTGGCGAGTTGAAGTTATCACTTGATCAAGCACGGCAACGGCGAGTCTGAGATTTTTCCTGGGCCAGTGACGATCCCAAAGGCATCAAGGACATGAGGGCGTGTATTAGGGATGGTGCAGGGGATGTGTAAGGGTAAGTTGGCCGTGCGCTGAGTTGGCGAAAGGAATGGCATGGTGCCTACCTTAGTGATTAAAAGAACCGAAGTCGTCTAGTTGTGGGTGTACCCCAATCCATCTCACCCTCTTACCCCAACCCACTCCTTCCACCTCTTAAATTCCCTAAATCCCACCTGCGCTTTCTCCCCCTCATACCTCACCACCCTCAACCCGCTCACCGCCCTCCACTCCCTGCCCCTGCCACCCCACCCCGCCTTCCGCATCAGACTCACAATCGTCTCCTCCTTGTTCCACCCTTGCTCGGGCGCCACATTTGGCAAATACGTGCTGTTGTATCGTTTCCCGCGGTCTGAGAATGAGATGCGGATGCCGTGGGTGCCGAGGTCCCAATCTAGGGGGTGCGTGCAGGGCGTGAAGTTTGTGAGGAGGGTGACGGCGCAGGAGAGGGAGGGGAGTTCGGAGGAGGAGATGGGGGGGAAGCGGGTGTCGTCGAAAGCGCTGGGGAAGGGGGGTTAGTTGATTGGGTTTGTTGAGGGGGATAGGGGGTCGTACGCGGTTAGGGCGTAGCTTTTTATGCCGGCCTGGAGTGGTTGAGCGTCGAAAGTTCCGATACAACCCCTCAATGACTGGTGGCCACGGCTAGAGATGGTATTCCAAGTAACAAACAGCGGATGTTCTTCTTCTTTCTGTATCGGAGATGGTTGCTTCGAGCGACCAGGAATGGAAAAGAATGAGGATTTGGACGAAGACTTGGAAGAATCGCCTAGTGCGACTTGAGACGACGTTGTTGAGAGAGAGGAGGGCGTTGAGGAGGACGAGGACGAGGTTGATGCTGAGGCTGGGGACGATGCTTGGAGGCGAGATATGGTGGGAAGACGGAGTGCGGGCGGGGCTAGATCTTCGTCTGTATCCTCCTCGTCTTCTAGGCCCATGTCGGAGTCCTCGGCCAAAGCATCGTCGGCTTCAAGCTGCTTGTCCTCTTCGTGATTGCTTCCGTTTGCCAAAGAGTATTGAGCCCATAGATCCTCCACTTGAGGTAGTTCAAGAGGCTGGCGCTTCTCAAGAGCGGCTGATAGTACTTCGAAGCAGTAAAGGCAGTGGGCGGCGGTCGCCATTTGCAAAATCCTTAGCTGTCCGAGCACCGGGGTTCAATAAGACGTGGTTTTGAGGCTTTCAAAGGAACCCCCGGTCTCCAAGGCTCACATAGAGTCCAGAGGACCTCTCACTATCAGACGGCCAAACAAAAAGATCAACTACCAACCTCCTACGGACGGAGGCGGTGGTTGAGTCTCGGTCATCTGCGGCGCTTGGAAGACATGTCGTACGGGGGAGGTGATGACGAGATTTATGTACGACCTCCTTATCTTATGCAAGGGTTTGCGGGTTATGCACACCGGCAAGTCTAACCCTTCTATTTAAAGCACCCTACATTTCATTTCTCTCTCGACCTCGCATCCTCAGGTAAATTCAAGTTCCCGATTGAATTCATGTACAGCCTCTATCATCCACGTGGCTCATCGAGATTTTTGACGCTCAAGTTCAGCTCGAGAACCTTCTAGATTTGGCAGCGCATAAACGCATCGATTGCTGAAGCCCCAATCGTCTCACATACTCGCTTAGCATCCCATATGCCTCCATGCAACAACGCTCTACCGTCCACACCTTTCTATCTTGGCGCCTGTCACTTAAAGATCTCCTACTGCTTGTTACCATCTCCTATGCTAGCTACTATGCATCATCGTTTCCTACAACCACCGTCTCAGCCCTAGTCCGATTTCTAGTCATCAGTTCCAATTAGTAAAAGCATACGCAAGACAATCATGCCCTTCATCTCCATAATCGTGCAGGATTTTCTCTACCATCATGCATTGATTTCTCTTAATGATGTACAAAACCCCCCCACGCCATCTCCACAAGCTCTTCCTACTCATTGAATACACTCTCCTTCATTACACCAATTCGATATCAGAATTTCCAGATCTCGTCGCCGGCCGACCACTTGCGCTCATTCTAATCTATCAATCGAATCACTGTTCCTTCTAAGAATCATGCAACACCTATCTGCCCTCCTCGTTCTGGTTTCCCTTGCCTTCACTCTCGCGACCCCGGTTCCTGCACCACAGGCTGCAACTCCTGGTACATCCTTCCCCTCTTGGTTTCTTATATGAATAGCTGTTGAACTTTCCGCAGACGTTTCGGTGGCCGCAATGGCCGATGCCAATGGGAATATTGTGCCTTTTGACCCTACGGCTGTTGTCACCTAGATGCACGCTTCTTTCTCGGTCCAGAATCGGAAGAGGAAGGAAGAGTGGTATGTGTGGACGTTTTTGCGCTTTGGATGGGGTACGATAATAGGAAGCTGGGGTGCAGAAGGGGTTTTTTTCCGGCGAGTCTTGTAGGAAAACGAGGGAGCAAATTTATTAGAAATCACGCGCAAGGCACAACTGATTGCTTTCGTACTCATAACCCTTGAAGCCCAATTGATAGTTTGCAACATCAGGGAAAGGCAGCTTTTGCATTGAAGATATCCCCATCCGTGTTCTGTCCCGCCTATCCTAACCATGCAATCCTTAATGAAACTTCAACGCTCCCATCAACGCCCTCGCTGAATTCTAGACATTCCCGCCCCATCAACGTTTTTGCTGAAACTCATCCAATCCAAACAAGCGAAAGGAGCCAAGCTCAACTCCCTAGCCACGTAAATAGCCTTCCGACAACAGCGCTGTTCACCTGTTTATGTCCCATACCGTCATACATCCCCCAATCCTATCATCGGCCTGCCCACAACCCTCTACTCGTTTCGTGTACCTTCCTCTCCTGCTCACGAATCTGCTTCTCCGTTTGCCCCCTCGCATTCCCCCTGCTATCAATGTCCATCTTCTGAACCCCCCCGTCGGCTCCCCCGTCTGCGCTGCCTCCATAACCACTATCATTCCCATCTCCATCTCCACCAACCCTGCCCTTGGCTCCCCTTGGTGGCTCTCTACTCATCGCTCCCTCCATCATCGCCGCCGCTCCCCCTTCCCTCAACTTGTTGATCGCCCTGATGGTATCAATAGCAGCATGCAGCGTCCTTCTTGCATTGAAGTTCTTCTTTATCACCGGCAACAAATCTTCCCCGTCGCCTCCTCCTTCTCCTCCCTCATCTTCCCTCCTTTCAGCAACAAAAGGATGCTGCAGCGCTTCATGGCTAGTAAGACGCTTTGTAGGATCGATAGTCAAGCATTTCTTGATAAACTCCCGTGCGCTGAGGGAAACACCGCGCCAATATTCGAGAGGCGTAAAGGAGAAGTCGGCGATAAGGATCGCTTGCATTTCTTCGAGGTTGGAGTCACGGTCGAAGGGGGTGTAGCCGCAGAGGAGGAAGTAAGTTATTACACCTATGGCCCAGATGTCGCTATCGGAGGGTTAGTCGGGTGTGACGAGCTTTGATTGGAAACGAGAGGCTCACACAGGTTTTCCATGCCCGGTTTTCTTAAAGATCTCAGGCGCCATGTACCCCGGTGTTCCGCACGTCGTTGTAAGAACATGAAACGCCTCTTCGTCCATTATCCTTGAAAGCCCAAAGTCTGCGATTAGGAGGTCTGCGTTGTCTTCGGGGGTTCGGAAGAGGAGGTTCTCGGGTTTGAGATCACGGTGGACGATGCCGTGATCGTGGAGGTAGGCAACAGCAGATAGGGTGGCGCGAATGAGATCCGCGGCATCGGATTCGTAGTAGCTTCCTTTCCGGCAAATGCGGTCGAAAAGCTCGCCGCCGAGGGCGAGGTCGGTAACGAGGTAGACTGAAGGCGAAGGAGATTAGTTTGGGTACGTCGGCGATGTGAAGGACGGAGGTGTACGATTGTTCATGGTTTCGAAGTAGTCGACCAACGTTAATATATTCTGATGGCCCATAGATACACGTTTCAATACCGCAATCTCATTCCGCACCTGTCGCATGCTAGATCAGCCTGGCTACAGCGAAGGGCTCCATGGCCGTCAGAGAATGTGTAGGGGAGAGGACCATGTGTTCCCTTCCTGCCATCATACGCTTGTTGATGACTTTTGCAGCATAATATCTTCCAGTGTCTATATGCACACATTCTTTCACCACCGAGTATGATCCTGCGCCCAAGGTCTTACCCGTTTTATATCGACAAGGTTGGACCTGCGGCGCACCAGCCTGTGGTTCTGCAGCCATTGCAGATAGTACGGCAGTGAATTGGGAAAGCCTAGCTCAATAGGAAACCAGAAGGATTCGGCGGTTCAACGCCTATGGTGAGGAGGAAGAAAGGCTCAACGTTTGGTTTCTCAGCCGCGAAGGTGCTACAGTATCAGTATCGGCTGGCTGCATCGGTATGTTGGATGTGTATGTACAGTTGGGTAACTATATATGGACCAAGTAAGGCATGGCTGTGCTGTTGGGAGAGTAAAGATTCACGGGTGAAGTCGCCTGCAAGCTTACAAGGTGGGGGGAGCTCTACCAATTTTGCGGGAGCGGGGACGGGGAGCAGAAAGGTCTTGGCACGCTGTACTCGTACTCTACCCTGAGGTAATTGCGTCAAGGTAGAGATGGTAGAAATGGACCACTTTCACACTTGACAATGATCAGAACAGACCAGCTCAATATTCTTGATGATTGAATTTCTCGGAAGTGTATCGAGGGCAAACAAGGTAGTGGAGCAGCCTCGCAGTACTCATACACTTCCACCACGGCTAATACTTCTGCTCCTGCTATCATTGTCCCCACCTTGTAAGCCCATTCGTCCTACCCTGAAGATCCCTTCAGCCCATTCCGTAAACATATCAGGATCCCAAACATCATCATCCCTTCCTTTTCCCTTTTTGCTGACCGCCTTGCCATTCGACCTTTTGTCGGCCGTATGCAAATCATAAAACGTTTCATAGTTCTGGACGACTTGGTCTTGCACCGCGCCCACAAGAGTCTCTTTTGTACGAGTATCATCGAGGTATTCGTCCAATTTATGTCTCAGTAAAATTACTTCCTTTTCCGTGAATTCTCGAACCTTTTCGACAGCCCGCACGCCGTCAAATGTCTTCTTCGACGTTGCCTTCTCGTCGATCCCATTGGTCATACGTGCGGCGAAATTGCTCGTGAATTCATTGATCACTGTTCGGAGCCTTCCATCAAGCTCGACCTTTGCATCTAGCATGTTTTCGACAACCTTTGGTATAAGCCCCCCTCCCATGAAACGCCACAGGTTTCTAGGATCGAAAAGCCCACCACGCTCACGTAGCTCGTAGAACGTATTGGTAACACCAGAAAAGTCAAATGACACATCCGGTGTGACATATTCAATGTCAAAAGCCACGATCTGCTGTTTCAGTATAAGTAGATGCTTGATGAGAAAAAGCTGGCCATCCACAGTGGTTGCTTTCGAGCTGATGAGTGTTGCAGCTTGGTGGAGTGACATGGTAGTCTGATGGACAATGTCGTGTGCCAGATCATCGAACACCGTGGACTGCATGATATGTCAGTCGGTCCTGTATGGATTTCGTCCTCCTACAGCTTACATTGACGAGCCTGTATATGCGGCTCAGAAGCCATATTGCTTTCCTTAGTGTCGGATACCAACCTTCGAAAGCAGCCTCAGTGTCGAAGCCCCATCGACCACTTGGAGAGTCACCTTCTTCGACTACCATTGGTGTCTTCGGCATTGGAGTTAGCGGCTCAGCGATCGAGCCCTTCCTCCGGGAAGGAACCGAAATGTGCGACTTAGTACCCGATAATGACACTCGCCTGTTTCGCGCTGGGTAATCCAGCTCCTCTGGCTTTGGTCTATATCTCTCAATTTCGTCACGAAGGATTGCTTGGGTGCGAAAGACCAGTCTCGTCTGAGCATCTTCGAGCGCCGGTTGAATGAGGATTGAGAAGTTGAGTTGATTCGCCTCTAAAGGTTCAACATCTTCATCTTGACCGTGCATATATCTGGTTTGCAAGAGAGTACACAGCTCACAAAGCTTTAAAAGCTGACTTTCGTGAATAATACGTGGGCGAAGGTGATCGTACAGGGGTTCACAGACGGATTCCAAGAAGTCGTATAGTCCGTTTTCTCCTTCGAACCATTCTCGCCAAAGATCATACTCATCAGCACAGATTCCCCTGATGTAGCCGGTACTACTCCTGGCAAATGGTACAAGTTCTTTTGATGTACTAGGCGCCATGGCAATATCGTTGATTTTCTTTCGCACGAGCGGAATAACAAGGCGACCACGTGTGGCAGAATAACTCGAATACAGCTCGTCCATAAGGCTCTGATACTCGGCTTCAGAGCCAGGTTCAGCTCCAGCAGGGAGTACTGCTCGTTTTCGGATTTCTTGAGCAACCTCCTTCAACTCTGAAGCACCTACACGAAATTTGGCGTACAGCAGAGCAGACATTGTGGCTTCGTTCAACTGTTTATCTGCAATTCTGCGAGTAACGTCTGCAGCAATTTGGCGCAGTCCGCCGACAAAATGCACGCGGACCAATGTTAGCCCTCTCGTCATAAGTAGGCGATAGCGTGACCGATAAGTTGAGGCTTCTCGGTGGGATGGCTAATTAATTAGTTCACTGCCCAGCAGAATAAGGTTGGGTACACTGACGTGAGCAGCCATATATTCTAAACATTCATCTAAATGTGCAAGCATATCAGAAAACTCTTGACTTTTCACAAAATTACCAGCTCCAGGCGCATTCAGTCTTCGCGTGACTGGTTCTAAATAGTCATAGTATCGGAGGTTCTGCTTGAGATTATCCGCCAAATCTGTCATCCGCTTTTGCTCCTGCAGTAGACCTTCGCATTGCTTCTGGAACGTTGTGGTCTGAGCTTCGACTGCTTTGAAGGACCCAGATAGCGTAGCTAAGAGATCGAGGGTGGATGTTGTATCAGAGAGTAAGGAGTCCAAATGCGACTGGGACAGCTCGAGTTGGCTTAAGTAGGTCCTGCGACCAAGATTAAAAAGTCTTCTTATCCTTGAAGGCAGTCGAAGAGCTACTAACTTGTATTCCTCATGGCTAGCGTCGAGCAGATCATGCTCTAGATTATGATACCAATCGACAAAGTCCAGCTCTGTAGTGATTTCCATGCTTTCGCCCAATTGGCTATGCCTTTTCTCGCTGCTACCAGTTCCCAAACCAAGGGTAGCTTTAACGGCATCGTGGAAATCACTGTAGGACTGGCTTCGTCGAGTCAATGAAGCTTTTGGTGGTCCATCACAACCTCTGCCAATCATGTCGCCCTCTTGATTCCCATCTGTCCGCTCGATGTCAGCTTGGCCATCATCCTGCAAAGAATATCAGAAACTGGTTGGCGAAAGGTGCAATGCTGGGCTTACATTGGGTTGCTTGAGCAGCGATTGCTTCCTTTTGTGTTTTGCAACCCGAGGTCGGTCCTCTTGCGGCTGTGCACTGGGTATGAAAGTAAAGTAGGACGCATCATCGTACATCATTGACTCGTTAATTCGTAAATACTGTAAAGAAGGTTGTCAACAGGGCGTGTCGTTGGGAGCATGCAAAGAGCGCAAATATTTGGCGAGATCTAAGCTCCAAATTTCATGTTCGCGTCAAGCTTCTTCAACTACTGCCATCAATCACCATGATAATCAGACAGGCTGTAATACGGCAAGGTCAGTATTCATGCTAATACCAGTAGCATATATCGCTAATCTTTTCGTAGGCCGGAGAGCCACCAGCTTTCCAGCGAAACCATGGTCTAGGTGTCTGGCCACCGCAGTCGACACCATCGAGGCATCACTAGAGAACAGCCTCAAGGAGACGCATTCTATAGAATCCATGCTCCAAGGGCAATCACAATTCCCCGTGCCCCGCATTAGAAACTCTACACACAGTACAATCGATTACGCAGAACGAGCAGTGAGAAAGACATATCATTCGATTAGACGCCAACGTAAGCACCACCTGCCACTATCGACAATAACTAGCTCGCTCTAATACGAATCTAGGGAAAACAACTGGCTCCTTTGGCAGCGAAGTCTCTCCACATTACCGACCCCATCGCCTTCTCACAAATCCTCCAAGACCGTCCGATATCACTCTTGAACTCCTCCTCGCTTCCCAATCTCACCTCGGCCACAGCACCTCTCTGTGGAATCCCATGAACAGCCGCTACATTTTTGGCATTAGGCAAGGCATTCATATCATTTCCCTCGACGTCACAGCCTCCCACCTACGGCGCGCATGCCGCATTGTCTCTGGCGTCGCCGAACGAGGCGGATTGATATTATTTGCGGGGACGCGGCAAGGTCAAGACAGGTGTGTAGTAAAGGCAGCGGATTTGGCAAGTGGGTGTCATGTATTTGAGAGATGGCAGCCTGGAAGCATCACAAATGGGTATCAACTTTTGGGGCGATGCAAGACAAAGCTTTTGGATGAGTTTGACAGGGAGATCAAGGGATATGAGAAGGCGCTATTTGATCGGCCTGCCTTGAAGCCCGATCTGGTAGTCTGCCTCAACCCGCTGGAGAATTGGGTACTGCTCCATGAATGCGCGATGAACGCCATTCCGACCATTGGCATCATCGATACGGATGCCAATCCCACGTGGGTCACGTATCCGATTCCAGCCAACGACGATAGCTTGCGGTGTGTACAGGTCATTGCTGGGGTATTGGGCCGAGCTGGCGAGGAAGGGCAGATGCGGAGGTTAGAGAAGGCGAAACTGGGTGAGATTACATATAAACCGACGGATATTGTGGCAGGTAATGCGAAGAAACCAGAGGATGCACAGGCTGAGAGTTGATTGCTTTGGTGTAGAAACCATGTACTGCTAACTATATATATGTACATTAAGGCAAGCTCATCTTCCAACATAAGCATGCAGCCACCTTCTGTTGCGCCATCACAACTGTGACAGATTATTTCCTGCGGACTAAAAACATCCTCAAGACGTATATCAAACTCTATGTCCGAACCTCCGACCTTATCGCTACCACCAAACGCACGCTCCACAGAAAAGATCATTTCAAACTGGATTAAAACCACAGGGACCGCGCTCCCCTATCCCAAAAGTGCAATTATCTCGAACCTTCCCCCAATCGATCTCACAGAAATTCCTCTATTAGCACCTTCACTCACGCTAACCCGTCTCCGTATCTCTGGTGTGGATTTTCTTCTGTCTCGCTCCTTTAATTCAACGTCTGACAGGAGTTCAATCTGATCCCTGAGTCGATAGTCAACGAGCCCTCACATGGTGGGCCGGGGCTTTCGTCGAAATCTGCACTGCGCGCTGCGCAGCCTCCAGCTTGCCAACATTCACTCAAAGCCAAACGGCATCGTTCCCGCACAAGTGGGGATGTAGGGGGACGGTGAGGCGGAGAGAGAGAGAAGAGGAAGGAGGTTTGGTAATGTGATTTTTAAAGACGCAGAGGTGGCTTGGAGGTTTTTGTTTTTTTCTTCCAAAGCACATACTGCGAACTTGTCGGAACTGAAACCAAACATCCAATCTTCGTGCAACCGCTAACAGATGTCTTCGTTCTCTGCATAACCGCTTCCTCATTTTCGATCTCTTGCCTTGCATTCGACAAATCTCAACAGCAGCACTTCTGCTCAGAAGAAGAAGAAGCCCCTTTCATGTTTTTTTCCCGCAACGCCCTCGATCGCAGTAAAGGTGTACACAAGATCACGCGATTGTATGTTTTTGCATTCTTTTTTTTCTATATGCTCGATCTCTCAATCTCCGTCCTATACCTCAAACCTTTCAAACCCTTGACTTCTCGTCTCCTCCCCAGCCACCAGCATCCCCACCGACCTCACTATACAACTCGCACATCGTCGACCTCCCCCCCCATTCTTCCAATCTCCCTCTCCCTTCAGTTTGCTCAATTCGCTCCGCTGCCAAGCCAGCCCCCGCCCGTCTCCACACCAACAATCATCTTCGTAGCTATCTGCTAACGAATATGTAGCTGGTCACTTTTTCAGGCTGGGGATGGGAAAGATATGAGGTGCGCGTGGTTGAGTGTCACGAGGATTGAGAGAGGAATGGGGAGCCAGGCGGGGCAGGGGGGTGGTTTGGTGGTGAGGACGAAGGGTGGAGTGAGAGAAGATACTGAGAGGATCCGATAAACCGGGGTAAAGTTATAAGAACAGAAAAGACCTGCTGGGAATTCGAACTAGAAAGCTTTCGACTTTGTCTTCAATCAACCTCAGCAACATCCTTACATCTATATCCCATCCGCCGATCCACCACCCAGTACCACCCCATCCCCTGCATCCAAAAAACCCCCCCCCATATCATTCCACCGAGGTTCTGACCTAGTAGGAAAAGAACTATAATGTTGATATATATATATATATACACATCAAAAGAATAATGCATACCTCGTCCAACTTCCCCAAAAACCGCAAGGCCCTACGTCCGCCTTGCCCACTCAACCCACAACTCCCACCTCCCCCCCCCTATCCAACCCCCACCTTCCCCATCCAAACCCAACATGCCATACCACCTTTTTCCGCCTCCTCTCCCTTACGGAACGAACCTTGGTCTATCGAGTATAGCGCAGTCAAGCCACGTCTGCGCTTGAACCATGATTCCAGCTGAGCAAGGGTGGGGTTTGTTAGGGTGTGGAAGGGTGGGAAGGGCGGGAAGATGGGGAAAGGGGGCTTGGTAAGGTATCAGGTGGGGGCGTTGGTGTGTCGGACTTTAATCCTAGGCATTAAGTATCTCTCTATCGTTTTCGTGTCTTTCGGAATGATTATGGTCTAAGCAGCAAGATTCTTTTGGCTGTTGGGGAAGCTCTGGGAGGCGGTAAGGAGCAGTGGGTAAAAGAGGGTGAGAAGTTCGTGTGAGATCTTGAGGGGGAGATGAGGTTTCAAGATGGGTTGAGAGTGGTTGGCGTTGCTAGATGATAAATTCTAGACCTTCTATGTACACGACGTGTATGCGTTGTTGAGTTGTATTTCCAATCGTCGACAGTACACCAGTCAATTCATCGCTCGCATGGTTAATTCCACCCTGGAGCCCAGTCAGCACATAGCCCTCTCAACACCGTCGTCCCCCCGAAAGCAGAAAGAAAGTGAAAAAAACTCACACAGCAAAAGTCCCGGCGCTAACCGGCATCGCCCTCAACAACGTCGGCCCCACCCCCTTCCAAAACCCCCTCCACCCCTCCCCCCTCCACGTCTGCCCCACACAATCAACCATCCCCTGATACCGCATCCCCGTCCCAAACCCATCACTCTGCATCTTGCTCTTCACCACATCAAACGGATAACTCCCCAACCACAACGCCTCCCCCGCCAAACCGCCATACCCCGCCACCTTCCACGTCTCGATCTCCTCCCTCCTCACCCCCCGCCTCTTCCCCTCCCAATCCATCAAATACTCAAAGCTCAGAAACCAGAGCCCGTACGCTTGCGCCTCGCGTAGGATCGTGACGGACTCGCCGCGGTAGACGCCGCGGAAGAAGCCCGCGTGCGCGGAGAGTTTGCGGACGCAGTCGAGGGGGCCGGTGTAGAGGCGGGCGGGGCCGTGGGGTTGGGTTTGCAGGCGGATGCGGACGTGTTCGATGGGGCCGGAGATGAGGCTGTTGGCGAGGCCAGCGAAGGCGCCCGAGGCGTAGTATTGGGCGTAGGAGAGTTTGGGGTTGAGGGGCGATTTGGTGGAATTTTGGGCTTCGAAGTAGCGGCGGGCGTAGTGGAAGCCGGAGAATTGGATGGAGACCTTGTAGGGTTAGCTTGGGGGATGAGGGGTAGGGGTGGGGGGTGATGAAGGGCTTGGTGGAAAAGGCTAGCAGAGCAGGTTCACAGCTAGTCAATCTCGTAGGAAGACTTCTTGATCAACGGCACACTGATCAAGAACTTACACAAGCACCAATCCCTATCAACGGTGTCAAAGTTCCCTACGGAGCACAAAGCTGTCAGTAGCGAGACCCCTTAACATTATCCTTCATTCGCACCAACAATCGTAAAAAGTTGACATACCTTATAGAATGCCGCCGGTCCCTCATTCTTAAAGATTTTGGTAGCACCGTCCAAGGCACTCGAGTACTGTGAGCTCGTTTGTAGGCGGACCTTGACGATATCTGGGGTGTTTAGTGGGGGTCTGCACGAATTGCTGCTCAAGACTTCCCTTACCGAATGGCTGTCCTGTGCATGTGGTTTGGGGTCAGTCATTCATTCAGACGATAGCAAAGGGTTTCTTCCGGATAGAAATTTCTACTGGGAAAGCTGCATCAAACTTCACCGTTAAGTATTGGAAATAACAGACAGAGAAAAAGTCTCACTCTAAGCCTCGTCGGTTCTCTAAGAAACAATCTGAGAAACAAGATGCAGTGCTACAGCCAACCGGAAATCGCAAAGAGCCTTCGACACATCTCGACTTCACTAACCAATTAGAACCTGAGCAACCCCTCCCACCGCACCAGCAAACAGATCCTTCAACGTCCTATTCAACCCCCCAACATCCCGCTCGGCATCTGCCATTGCGTGAATCTCCTCGATCGACGAGGTCTTGGCAGCTTGCTCAGCAAGAAGAGTATGCTATCAGATTACCAATTTCCAAAACCAGGCATTTTTAGAAGGGGATTACAAGTCAATCCCCTCGGCCAATTGAGCTCATTTTTTGTGTGTGGTGTTTGGTGTTTGGATGGTTATCTTCGTAAGGAATCTTTTGAATGTGGATCTTCAGGCGATTGCGTGCTAGCCCTAGGTGCCTACCCTACAAGGATACTACTCGTATACAACTAGCGCCTTTCCATACGACCGGCATTCGGGGTCAAGCCTGGAGGGTTACCTCAACATCCGTCGGGCGCTAACCTTATCGCGACCTCATGCCAAGAGATCTTACATGCGGTGTGCCATGTGCGTGCTTACCGATAACATGACGACCTGAACAACCTCTAAGATTCAACTGATTTTAGACAGATATCTAGGCCATACAGAAGATGACAAATGCCGGAACATATAGGAGTCATACAGTATCTGCCTTGTGATCAGCCTCTGCGGCAAAACAACCTGGCGATAATAATGCAGGGGTGAGAACCTTAGGGCTCTGCTACGTCAAATGGAGATCATAGCCACAAAGAGTGCGTATGGGGTTCCTGCGCATCCGACTGGTTATGCGGCCGCACATGGAAGATAAAGTAGTCAAGTCCGCGTAGTGTAATGTCCACGCCCGCAAGATACGTGATGTAAGCTCTGAGGTCTAGAACTTTGATGTTCTGGTCTAATCTCGTTTGACAATTGGAATTGCAGGCACGTTGCGAAAGGTGTACAGCAAACGTAGAGGATAGGTCGTATATAAGGTACTTGTATATTGAGTAGTGCTAGACAGTTTTCTTGCGCTAACAGAGTATATCGCCCGCTGTGAGCTCCAAGGTAATTACAAATGTTCGAGAAAAAAGGAGCAAAGAGATCCATGTGTAATCTGGCTCTTTACGCAAAGAGAAAATATCATGTTTTTGGGGGTGATCGATGATCATTTGGAGGCAAGAAGACAAGTGTCGTGCAGTCGTTTGGTTTCATAATTCCTCTTCCAAGGTCAAAGGAGATCTGAAGTCAAGTCATTAAAGCCCGGAACCCCTGAAAAGGTCGAGCTCAATTAGTCAGCTTACACCATGGCTGCAAGGAGATGTGCTTGGTTGATCCCCATGACTGTCCCCAGATGTCGAAGTCGCCCCTTGATCCACGCTTTCTGATCGGCACCAATAATCCTGGCGGAGCTGGCAACATGCAAAGGCCACAATAAGTAATATCCACCCAGTGCAATGCCACTAGAACCCCGGTTCAAGTTGCCCTGTACATCAATGTCTCCCATGAGAAATGGAACGCTGGCGCAAATGTCATCAGCCATTTTGACGATTGTTTCATTCCAGTTCCTGCGGCTGCTGCTAGACTCTTGTAACCTTGTCTCCGGATTTTCTGGGGAACCCAAACGAGATTCACAATCCACCAGAGTTTCGAGTAGCCTGATCCGAGCGAAGCGATAGTGGTTCCATAGGCTTGCTACCCAGATATCGTGGTAGACATGAACGTTGGATGGCTGCATTGGAAGTAGGTTCGAGGTTCGCTGACGAGGCCCATCCGCAATACTTAATTCCTTATACCGGTAAGGCTCCGACATTCTGTCGCTCCAGGATTGGAGTTCTGCATCCATAGATATTCCTTGATGCAGGAGCTGGACCAGACGTTGCTGAGTTGATTGCTGGGTGAGATCGCCAACAAGTAGCTCTGGTACGGCTGCGCGGACCCGGCAAATCTTATAGATACACATTGCTAAGTGAGTAGAAGGATTCTGCTCGAGGCAAATCAGCCAATCGTTCGATTCGTCTGGAAGTTCGCGACATTTCGAAAGCGCCGACATTGACTGTCCAATCCATTGCGGTCAGTTACATCAAACCAAACATAAGATTATAATGTCTTAGAACTCACCATTTGGGTATAGCTATTACGGAAGAGACTTTTGCCGCGCTCCGATTCAAACTGCTGTAAGCCGCGAAGCCGTAAAAGAAATTCTCGTCCCCCACTGTGAGAATCCCAAACTTTGTCCTGAGGCTTTTCACCACTTATCATCTGATAGTATCATTAGACTATGACCCGCATCGATGCACCTGTAGGGGAGACTCACCTCATACATGCTCATCAATATTACTGTTGCCAAAGTGCCGTCTTTGTGTGCGTCCGCAGTCCGAAGAGTCGCAGTGAGCGAGATAAGTGCTTTTCCATAGCTGATTAATAATTATCATCGTGCACCTTATTCCTCATGAAAACAAAGACAACTTACGACTGCCTCGCCCGGAGTGTAAGCCAACTAAGGCTTGAACGAGACGCTACATGAGCGAAAGAAACAGCGTCAAGCGCTTCCCTCAGACATTGAGACCTAGACTCCTCTCTGCACAAGTCCGCGAGAAATTCAAGATGGCCCCCTGACATCCCGGTCACGTCGGAGCAAAAGGTAAACTCTGAGAGAAAGTAATCCGAAACTTGTGTCTGCCAGTCAGGATTCAAGGGAAGTGGCACGGATCCCAGAGGGTCAAGAGATAGTCCACCACCAAGAAAACTAGAATCTGGGTTTGTCATGGCTGTACGAGCACTTGGGCCAGCTCCAGGGGTACCAACAGTAGGTGTCAAAGATCTCATCTCGCTTTCCGAGACACGCCTGCTCAAACTCTCCTGGATCCGGGTCTGCACCTTTTCTTCGGTGGCTTGGTTCATATCTCGGAATATCAAGTCGGCTTCGCCGCGGTATCCTGGACAGAGCCGTCCAGCATTTACACATCTTTGACATTGAGGTAATGCCTGATCACACTGTGGTTATATTAGCCAACGGACATGATTCACTTTCCGCTGCCGTCATTGGTAGTGGAGAGATGATTACAAACCTTGACTTTCATAGCTCTACAGGCATGGCAGCCACGACTACGTGGCTGTGAGTAAGACATATCTAGGGATCTCTTATCGATGAGGGCTTTCCCTGTGCATGAAGAATGTTTAAAAATGCCAAGATGAAAACTGCAAATACCCATCGTGAGACATATATATACGTGATTTTTACTTGATGTATAGAACTATATAGAACGCTGTTCTAGCCTCAATGCACTAGTGTTTGACAAGGGTAGGACGGATGGCTGAGGATAAGACTTGGACCTACATGGCCGTGAAGACTGGAACGGCCCGAGTTATCCCAAGACACTGGTCCTTGGGATACAGGGCGGGGAGATATATGTGGCGGAAGATTGCAAGAGATTTGTTCAGAGTCATATGCACCCCGCAAGTTTCCATAATCTATTCGTGACAGAAGGTGATTTCGCGAGATGTCGAAGCCATCGCAATATTTGCTACATTAGAGCATTAGCCAAGGTAACCATAACATGGCAGTATTCGTCATCAAGGGCAAGAAGTGTGACTCCACGCCAGATGACCCCCTCAGCCTCGAATATAGCGTCCACATATCGTATTCAGCAGCGACCTCTACAGGACTATGGCTTTTGTTCACTCGGGATCTTCTCGGAGCGAAGCCTCCCATCACTCGTCCGCCTTGAGGTACGGCTTGAACGGTATCCCCGAGTCCGGTGGTTAGTAGGCATAAAGTAACGAGTTCTGCCGATGTGGGTTAAGGGTGTTCTTCGATTGTTGTTGCCTTGCGGAGTGCGGACTATCAATAGATCCGCTTACTAAGGCGGCGTGACGTCGATCCCCACCAGGTACCATCGAGGTTACAGTTGGTGGGGGTTGGAAAAGTTGAGCCAGGGCCGGAACTTTTTTTTTTTGATCCCGGCCCCGGCTCAACTTTCTGCATATGCTAATCATGAGTTCAAAATTATTCCAACCTCGACTCAGCTTTCTGCATATGCTAATCATGAGCTCAAGAATTAATATTATTTAGCTAAAGTAGCTAGAAGACAAACAGCTTGAGCGAAGTATTGAAGTCGTGCATATGCACAGCTTGAGCGAAACATCACATATATCATGAATCTACTTTGCAGCAAGACGAGCGAAGATTCTTCTACATATGCTTAGCATATGCATTAACAAGCTATCGCTTATGTTATTCTCGTCAGATCTTTCTCGTGCATTTTCTTCTTCATTCTCATCATTCTGCTCGTGATTTGCACTATCACTTTTCTCATCATCTTCAACATTTGCGTTGAGAGAATCTTGAGCGAGCTGAGTTTCTTCTTAGTATATGCGTGACATATGCGAAGTGCGACATTCACCTTCAAGTCATTTAGTCAATCTGTTATCTCATTCGCGCGATTTTCAGCGTCGATGCTTTCGTCGTTCATCGATATTTCTTTATGCTCAGTTGATGCTGCGCATATGCATCGACGAGACTTTAGTGACCAGATATAAATTTTATTGTGGTCTCGCTTAATGCTCTTGACATATGCTTCGCATAGGGCCTGAAGCTTTTCCAACCCGACGTCAGATCTTGGATGTGCGGGGCATATGCGAATTTTAAAGTCCAACCCGACGCCAAGAATTTTTTCCGACCGGCTCAACTTTTTCAACCCCCCGGCCAGCTGTAACCCGGGTACCATCGTACAGTAAGTACTGTACTCGTACATCTGCCACGACTTCCCTTCCCATTCTTCCTTCCCTACCATTCCAGCTTTCATCGCGGAACGTATCGCAATGAAACTTTGTTATCTTCTCGGAAAGGAATGTTGCGCGTCGTTTATCCATCAACTTTGCCCAATCATCTTTCAATTCCTACTGTAGCCCGACGGATAATCGGCCCCCGTGGACCCTCCTCGCATGACATAGGTCGTAAAAGCATCATCTTGACTGCATCGGCCCTCCGTAAAAGCGAGATGCGAAGCGGAATCTGATTTTTCTTGCAGAGGCTTAAGAGAACGAAAGATGCTATTCACAAATCAACTTCTCGAAACTCGGAGATTCTAGATTTTCTGTTCTTGTCACAGCAATGATCTGCAGTAGAGGTGTAATGTCTTCCCAAGCCCGTTTCTTCCATCAGTACTTCATTGTACACGTCTTCTCCTGACTTACCCAGTTGCCCGAATCTTCCCGAGCCTACAATCGCTGTATCGTGGGTTCTGGCACCTTCCGATGAGGTCTATTACCTTCTGAGTCTCTCTCAAGGACTGCTTTGTAACGACAGCTTCTCAACTACTTTTGGTTTACATCGGACATGCGTATTTCCATTGATGCATCATACCTTGAAATTTTAAATACGCCTAGACTTGCTCAGGCTTCCCAGTTGGCGTATTGTATGGTTTCACCGCAGGCTGCTCGGTTGGCACGCTCTGCCATTCCTAGCTACTTCTATGAGATACTTTTTCTACGGGTCATCTACGCAGGGCCACACTCGCCAGGGGTTCGGATGTAACCACGGAAGTAAGGTTGAGGAAAAATTCTTGGCTGGTAGGATATGTGGCGAAGCAGAGAATTAGACAGGATGTTCCAGCAACCCTGATGAATGCAAGCTAAGGCGTGTGTCTTCCCCGAGCTTTTAGGCATGGGCAACCCCTAGGCTACGCATAATGCAGCATTGATGACGGCCTCCAATTCTCGTAGGCACAGTTACGTCGAAGAGTGCATTGACTCGTTCCACACTACTAGGGCTCTACTTTGGGCCTCGACTAGACCAAGCATACATCAGTGGGTGTAAGAGCCTGAGGTTGTAGGTATGCTTATTTTATGAGCCAAACCATGTCCTCCGATTTCTCAACTGTTCCTCTAGGTTGAACTCCCATCGAGTGCAGCTGAGAAGCTGAGGCAAAAGCATGATTAAAGCAATCGTTTCATTCAAGGTAGCTTTCAAAGACCCCTTTCTGCCCATTCTTGATTCTACGGTGCTCTCAATACATGCCCATGCGTCCTGTCTTCCTAAATAAGCAACCATTCCGATACCTCTCTTTGCTTACATGACCTAGCCCTATTTTGTGACTGTTGTATTCCAAACT